>JACCDP011317822.1_pt1 | contig 10730 bp, 9 predicted proteins | sample 7445841 | NCBI WGS metagenome assembly JACCDP01 (sample SAMN15323441, study PRJNA562643) | freshwater metagenome | isolation source: river surface water | place: USA:Blue River Watershed | collected 2017-08-17
CATTATTGGATTGGCACTCGCGGTGCTCGCTTATGTGAGCTCCAATGCCCGCTTCGCTGATTATCTGGATGTGATGTACATCCCTTATGCAGAAGAACTGGTGATCTTCAGTGCAGCATTTGTCGGCGCGTGTATCGGATTCCTTTGGTACAACTCTTTTCCTGCGCAAGTATTCATGGGTGACACAGGAAGCTTGGCCTTGGGAGGAATCATCGCCGTATTTGCTATTTCGATCCGCAAAGAATTGCTGATTCCCGTGCTTTGTGGTGTCTTTTTGATCGAAAATCTTTCGGTAATTCTTCAAGTGGGTTATTTCAAAATGACCAAAAAACGTTTCGGTGAAGGCCGGCGTATTTTCCTGATGGCTCCATTGCACCACCATTATCAAAAGAAAGGTCTGCATGAAGCTAAAATTGTATCCCGCTTCTGGATTGTAAGTGTCCTACTCGCTGTATTAACCATCGTAACATTGAAACTGAGATAAAGTGACTAATTCCAGCAAATACATTGTTGTTCTTGGCGCCGGAGAAAGTGGCGTTGGAGCTGCTATTCTTGCTCAAAAGCAAGGCTGGAACATATTTGTTTCGGACAAAGGAGCCATAGCTCCCGATTGTAAAGCCGAATTGGATCATCTTAGCATTCAATGGGAAGAAGGTCTACATTCTGAAGATCGAATTCTTCAGGCAGATTTGATCGTCAAGTCACCTGGTATTCCTGAAACAGCTCCTTTGATAATTGCCCTGCGTGAAAAAGGAATCAAGATAGTTTCTGAAATAGAATTCGCTTCTTATTATTCGAAGGCCAAAACAATCTGTATCACAGGAAGTAACGGTAAAACCACCACCACTATGCTTACCTATCACATGTTGAAGAAAGCTGGTCTCAACGTTGGACTGGCAGGCAATGTGGGAAAGAGTTTCGCGAAACAGGTGGCAGAGCAAACATTTGATTGGTATGTGCTTGAATTGAGTTCCTTTCAATTGGACGACATGTTCGAATTCAAAGCAGACATTGCAGTACTGATGAATATCACACCTGATCACCTGGATCGATACAACTATGAGATGCAGCGCTATGTGGATTCAAAATTCAGAATCATTCAAAATCAAACAGCCAACGACTGGTTCATCTACAATGATGATGATCCGACCATTCGGGAAGCAATGAAAAAAAAAACAATCACTTCAAAACTGGCACCCTTCTCCCTGGTGCACGAAATACAACAAGGGGGATTTGCAGATGAAAAACAAATAACAATTAACATAAATGATCAATTTACCATGTCAATTCATGATTTAGCTCTCAAAGGGAAACACAACACACAAAACTCCCTCGCTTCAGGAATCGCTGCGCGTATTCTTGAAATCCGAAAAGAAGTTGTAAGAGAAAGTTTGGAAGACTTTGTCAATGTAGAACATCGGCTTGAATTTGTTGCCAAAGTACATGGCATCGAGTTCATCAACGACTCCAAAGCCACCAATGTAAACTCTACGTGGTTTGCACTTGAAAGCATGGAAAAACCGACGGTTTGGATCGTAGGTGGTGTTGATAAAGGCAATGATTATTCAGAATTGATGGACCTTGTCAAGCACAAAGTAAAAGCCATTATTTGCTTGGGTGTTGATAACCAAAAGCTGTTGGAAACGTTTTCCGGAGCAGTTGAATCAATTGTTGAAGCCAGAACAGCAATGGAGGCAGTTGCATATGGCTACAGATTGGCAAAGGATGGTGATACAGTCCTATTGTCGCCTGCATGCGCTTCATTTGATTTATTTGAAAATTACGAGGACCGCGGAAACCAATTCAAGCAAGCCGTTCGCGCACTTTAATTAAACGCACCAACAATGGAAAAAAAACAGTCGAATCGCATCGCTGCAGCAGATGAATTGATTAAAAATCGTCAAGAAAATCTGGAAAAATTCAATGCGACCTCTCTCAGACCTCATGGAAAATTATGGGGGATGGACGTTTTTTCTTGGTTTAATTCTGAACCGTGGTTGCTCGCGAATACAATTCAGGCGATGCCTTTTCCAGTGATTTGGATCGCGGGAAGCAATGAGGTAGTGAAATCATTCGTGGAGGATGAAAGAAGTATTCAAAATATTGACACCCTTTTAACTTATAACGAATCTGTATTTCAGATAGATAAGTTGTGGCTTGAGAGAATTCCAAATAGTGCTGGTACTTCCAGCTCATGGGATGCATTTCGTATGCTCGAATTGCTAAAATCGCCGAAAAAGGTTTTACTATTCACCGCATCTGGGGATGACTGGGAACAGGAGAAATGGAATTTTGAAGAGTTTTTAAAGATTGTGAAAGCATAATGCGGCAATACCTGAAATATTTGAAAGGAGATGGCGTCATCTGGATCATCACATTGCTCATGCTGATGTTTTCCCTTGTGAGTGTTTACAGTTTTGTTCCCATCTTGGTCAAGATTGAAGGTGGTACGCCTTTCAAATACTTGTTCAAACATTTCATTTATGTGGTGATTGGTTTTGGAACAATGCTGTGGTTGCACCGCAAGGATGCGAAATACATTTCTCAGCTTTCAAAATTCGGAATGGCCGTAGCAATTGCCTTGTTGATTTTTACCTTGTTTTTTGGAACGAAAGTAAACGACGCTGGAAGGTGGATCAAAATACCATTCGTTGGCCTCACTTTTCAATCTTCTGATTTCGCTAAATTGGCTTTAATTGTTTATTTATCAAGAGTTCTGGCAAAGAAACAGGATGTTTTACACAACTGGAAAGAAGGTTTTCGCCCGGTGATCATTCCGCTAGGTGTTATTTGTTTATTGATATTGAAAGATAACTTTTCTACTTCAGCACTTGTCTTCCTGATTTCATTGGCTTTGATGTTTGTTGCGCGCATGCCCATGACCAGAATATTGGCAGCCGTTTTTGGTGTAATCGGCATTTTTTTGTTAGCTGTTATTCTGCAGAAAGCAGCCCCGGATTTAAAAATCCTTCCGCGACTTGAAACGTGGGAAAACCGGATCATGAATAAGATGGAAAGCGAAAACAATCGCTTGTCCAACGCGCAAGCATTGAATGCTGAACTAGCGATCTACAACGGTTCTTTTTTGGGTGAGGGTGTAGGTGATGGAAAATTGAAAGAATACCTTCCTGAAGCTTACGCAGATTTTTACTATTCTAGTTTTGTGGAGGAATTCGGCCTCTTTGCTGCGGTATTTTTAATGTTACTCTACCTGATTTTATTATTCAGAATCATACGGATAGGCCTGCGCTCTGATCGCTTGTTTGAAACATTCGTATGCGTCGGTATCGGTATCTTACTGCTGAGTCAAGCCTCCATAAACATGCTCGTTTGCACAGGTATTTTTCCTGTTACAGGGCAAAACATGCCACTTCTTGCCATGGGTGGATCAGCACTTATCATGACCTGTGTTGCTCTTGGAATCGTGCAAAGCATTGCCCATAGGCAGGAAAAAGAAAAATCAGGTGAAACAGACAATGCATTTGCAATACCATGAATTTGAATAAAGTAGTTATATCTGGTGGTGGAACAGGCGGACATATTTTTCCAGCAATTGCCATCGCTGATGAAATAAAACGACGCAATCCGAAAGCTGAAATCTTGTTTGTTGGTGCTGTCGGAAAAATGGAAATGGAAAAAGTGCCAGCGGCTGGTTACCGCATCGAAGGATTGACCATTGCTGGTTTTCAACGGAAGTTGACCTTTTCCAATTTTTTACTCCCGTTCAAGTTGTTGAAGAGCCTCTGGAAAGCACGAAGCATACTAAAGAAATTCAGTCCACAGGTTGTAATAGGCGTTGGTGGTTATGCAAGTGGGCCTACGCTCAAAATGGCAACGCTATTAAACATTCCAACACTTGTGCAGGAACAAAATTCCTTTCCCGGCAAGACCAATAAATTACTAGCAAAAAATGTGAATGCCATTTGCACGGCCTACGACGGCCTGGAAAACTTTTTTCCGAAAGAGAAAATTGTTTTGACAGGCAATCCGGTTCGCAAAGAAATGGTTGACATTGAAGGAAAAAGAAACGAGGCTTTTGCTTTTTATGAGTTAGATCCCAACAAAAAAACCATACTTTTTATTGGCGGAAGTTTGGGTGCTAGAACCCTGAATCAAGCAGTGATGCATCACATGGAATTGTGTCAAAAACAAAACATCCAATTGTTGTGGCAATGTGGTAAGTTGTATGCAGAAGCGCTTGAAAGTGAGTTGAAAGAAAAAGATTTGAATGGAATAAAAATGGTGCGTTTCATTGATCGCATGGACTATGCCTATGCCTTGGCAGACGCAATTGTATCGCGCGCAGGAGCCATTTCCGTTTCAGAATTGTGTCTTCTCGGAAAACCCGTAATCCTAGTCCCGTCTCCAAATGTTGCTGAGGATCATCAAACCAAAAATGCGCTGGCGCTGGTTGATAAACATGCGGCGATACTTGTAAAAGATAAAGATGCCCTTGAAAATTTGGTACCGACAGCTATCGAGTTACTAAAAGACGAAACAAAAATGAAGGAGTTAAGCGGAAATATACAGCGCCTTGGAAAACCAAATGCTACCTCCGATATTGTGGATACCATCGAAAAAATTGCCCGAAAAAATGCTTAAGTTGGACGACATACAACTCAATCAATTCAAAGCGGCTTATTTCATCGGAATAGGCGGAATTGGTATGTCGGCATTGGCCCGCTATTTCAAAGCACTCGGATGGAAGGTGAGCGGCTATGATAAAACACCATCGGCTTTGACAATGCAATTGGAAAAGGAAGGGATTAGCATACACTATGAGGACCGCACTTTTGAACTGGAGCAGGAGCATGAAAATCTCGAAAATATTTTATTTGTCTACACACCTGCTATTCCAAAGGATTTTGGTGAATTGATCTTTGTGAAGCAACATGCGCCGCATGTGTTCAAACGCTCAGAGGTACTTGGAATTCTTACACGTCAATCCAAAGGCTTGGCAGTGGCAGGAACGCACGGAAAAACAACAACAAGTGCTATGCTCGCCAACATGCTTGAGCACAGTGATTTGAAATGCAATGGTTTTCTTGGTGGTATCGCAACCAATTTCAATTCGAATTTGGTCTTGCATCCCAAAAGTGAATACACGGTTGTGGAAGCAGATGAGTTTGATCGTTCTTTTTTGAAGTTGAGTCCATTTGCAGCTATCATTACCTCTACAGATCCCGATCATTTGGACATATATGAAGATGCAAGTCATTTTCTTGAAGGATTTCAGCTGTTCGCAAAGCTCGTGCAACAAGGAGGCTGCCTCATCAAAAAAGCAGGATTAAAGTTTGAAGGTCCGGCAAAGCAAATCACCTACGCGATTGAGGATAAAAGTGCAGCATATTCAGGTCGTCAGTTGCGTTATGAAAATGAGAAATTTTACATGGATGTCCAGACACCTTCGCGTGAATGGTTGAACGTCGAATTGGGAATTCCAGGCATCCATAACGCAGAGAATGCCTTGGCATGCATTGCCATGGGAGAGTTTTTAGGATTGTCAGAAGCGGAAATTCGGGAAGGTTTGCGCACTTTTTTAGGCGTAAAACGAAGGTTTGAGTACCAGTTAAAATCACAGGATTTGATCTATATAGATGATTATGCGCATCACCCAACCGAAATTAGCGCCCTTGTTCATTCCGTTCGTATGTTGTATCCTGGTAAAAAGATCATTGGTGCTTTTCAACCTCATTTGTTTTCGCGCACACGTGATTTTTTAGACGGATTTGCGAAGGAATTGTCAGGCTTGGATGAAGTCATTCTTTTACCCATTTATCCGGCAAGAGAGCTGCCAATACCAGGTATAACAAGTGAACTTTTGTTGGAGAAAATTTCCATTGAAGCAAAACAATTGCTCACATCAGAAGAAGCCATCAAGTATCTTGGTTCGAAAGAAAATGGTGTTTTATTGACGATCGGTGCGGGTGATATAGACAGGATTGTTGAACCATTAAGACAGGCATTGACATGAAAAAATGGTTAAAAATTACAGGTGCTGTCCTTGCGGTAGGAAGCATCATTGCATTGATGAGCTTGGCGAACAATCAGCAGCGCAAACAACTACTGGTTAACCCAGAAATCTTGATACATATTTCGGGTGAACATGCATTTTTAACGGAAGATGAGCTGTTTATCAGGTTAAAGAGAAAAGGTTTCATCTACGAAGGATTGAGTCAGGCGAGTTTGCAGGTAGCTAAAATTGAACGATTTATTCGCAGTATGACAGAGGTCAAAGATGTGAAAGTGTATACGAATATTGGGCGCCAATGGAAAATCGACGTAATTGTGCGAAAGCCCATCGCACGCATCTACAATCAATACGATGAAAATTATTACTTGGATGAGGACGGAGTGATCATGCGTTCTTCGAGTACACATACCGCTCGTGTTGTGGTGGTTACAGGATTTATTCCGGATAGGATTGGCGCTCCGTCGGTGTCAGAAATTATTAACAACGACACCTTGAAAAGTATTCAAAAATTAGACGATGTGTACCGGATTTCCAATTATGTTTGCAACGATCCCTTATTGCAGTCGCTCATTGGGCAAATTCACCTAAAGAAAGACGGTAATTTTGTATTGATTCCTCTGGTTGGGGGACAAAAAATTATTTTCGGTTCGGCCTATTCCAATGAAGAAGTTAAGCTGAAAATGAACAAGTTAAAAATCTTTTACAAAGAAGGGATGCCATACGAAGGTTGGAACAAATATGATTTGATAAACCTGAAGTATAAGCGACAGATTGTTTGTAGAAAGGCTGATACATTTACGGAGGAAAATTGAATTGAATTATGTCAAAAATTGTTGTTGGACTTGATATAGGAACCACCAAAATAGCCTGTTTTGTAGGGAAGAAAAATGAACATGGCAAAATTGAGATTTTGTCCATGGGAAAAAGTGAATCGTTGGGTGTGATGCGTGGGATGGTTGCCAACATTGAAAGAACGGTTCATTCGATCAAGCTTGCTGTCGAGGAAGCCCAGCAAAGGGTCGAAGGTGATTTAAAGATTCGCGTAGTGAATGTTGGAATAGCAGGTCAACACATCAAAAGTTTGCAGCACCGAGGCATTCATACCAGAGACCAGTTTGAAGACGAAATTTCTCAGAAAGATATCGACGCCTTGATCGAGGATATGTACAAGTTGGTCATGCAGCCTGGAGAGGCAATCATCACAGTTTTGCCACAGGAATATATCATTGACAATGAGCAAGGGATAAAAGATCCTATCGGCATGCTGGGCCGAAGATTAGAGGCCAATTTTCATATCATCACAGGTCAAATTGGTGCTTCCATGAACATTAAAAAATGTGTGGAAAGAGCCGATTTATTGGTGGATGAAATCATTCTCGAACCGATTGCTTCTTCGGAATCAGTTCTTTCAGATGAAGAAAAAGAGGCTGGGGTTGTCCTGGTCGACATAGGCGGTGGCACAACAGACGTGGCTATTTTCCATGAAGGAATTATTCGCCACACGGCGGTTATTCCATTTGGAGGAAATGTGATAACCGAGGACATCAAGGAAGGTTGTTCGATCATGAAAAGTCAGGCTGAGCGTTTAAAATCAAAATTCGGTTCTGCGCTGGCATCTGAAACACAAGAGAACGAAGTGGTTTGCATACCAGGGTTGAGGGGACGTGAACCAAAGGAAATAACGGTACGTAATCTGGCGAGCATCATTCAGGCACGAATGGAGGAAATCATTGAATTGGTGCACTACGAGATTATTAATTCCGGTTACAGCAAGAAATTGATTGGTGGGATTGTCGTTACTGGTGGTGGTGCGCAAATGAAGCACATCACACAATTGTTTGAGTACATTACAGGAATGGACACGCGTGTTGGATACCCAACTGAGCATTTGGCGAACAACAATTCAATTGAGAACTTAACCTCTCCAATGTATGCTACGGGCATAGGCTTGGTTTTGAAAGGATTCGAAACGCTTGATAAGAAAGGCGCAGCGACTGTTGCGGCAGGCACAGGTTCGGTTAAAACACATTCTGTAAAAAACAAAGGATCGTTTTTCGATGCACTTGTGAAAAAGATACCGGGATTGTTTGCCGATGAAGATGAATAAATAAAACAACAATAAATTAGAGAATATGGAATTTGATTTACCAAAAGACACGAATTCAATCATTAAAGTGATTGGTGTAGGAGGAGGAGGCAGCAACGCTGTCAACCACATGTATGGATTGGGAATTTATGGTGTTGATTTTATCGTTTGTAATACGGACAGACAGGCACTTGATATTTCTCCGGTTCCATATAAGATTCAATTGGGAACTTCTTTAACGGAAGGCCGTGGGGCAGGAGCAATGCCTGAGATCGGCATGAATGCCGCGATAGAGAACATCGAAGAAATTCGTGATTTGTTGAGTAAGAACACAAAGATGGTGTTCATCACTGCCGGAATGGGCGGTGGTACCGGAACAGGTGCCGCGCCTGTGATCGCACAGGTTTCAAAGGAATTGGGAATTCTTACTGTAGGGATTGTTACGGTACCATTTAATTTTGAAGGTAGAAAACGCCGTCAGCAAGCGGAAGATGGACTTGATAAATTGCGCGAAAATGTTGACACGTTATTGGTGATCAACAATGAGCGATTGAGAGAAATTACTGGTAATTTAACCATCGGAAATGCATTTGCTCAGGCGGACAATGTGTTATCAACAGCTGCAAAAGGAATTGCAGAAGTAATCGCTGTAACCGGTGCCATCAATGTAGATTTTAACGACGTTAAAACAGTAATGAAGGATAGCGGAAACGCCATTATGGGAAGCGCTGCCGCGGAAGGTGAAGACCGAGCGATTGCAGCAGTTCAGCAGGCACTTGCGTCGCCTTTATTAGATGATAGTGATATCAGCGGTGCACAATATGTATTGTTGAACATTACCTATGGTGATAAAGAAGTTTTGATGGATGAGATTACTGAGATCACTGATTACATCCAGCAGGAAGCAGGTTCTACAGCAGATGTAATTTGGGGTCATGGTTACGATCAGTCACTTGGCGATAAATTGAGTGTAACGATCATCGCTACGGGATTTAAAAACAATCCGATGGCAAGCTTTCAAAAAGCACCTGAAAAAACCGTTAGATCACTAGAGGATGAGGTAAAAAACGAAATTGTTTCTCCCTTGAATTCGCCTTTGCAAGTAAATACCTTCAACAAAGCAGTTGAAGTGAAGCCTTCTGAAGATGAGCCTTTTTTGAAGCCTTCCAATGAAGTAAAGGTGGAAGAAAGAGAGGAGAAAATTGAAAATAAAGTTTCGTTCCAATTGAATGATGAGTCAGAGATTTCGCCGGCCTTTGAATTGGAGGATGTGAAGGAGGAACAAAAAGAAATGCAGTTTGATTGGGAGATCTCAACTGCTGCATTAGAGGAGGAAAATGCACAACAAAAAGAGGAGGTGGTTCGTTTCATGTTGGAAGATGACATGGAAGAAAAATTGGATTTGGACAACGTAAATGCAAAACAAATCCTTTCTCCTGAAGAGCAACAAAGACGCACACAAGAAAGACTTTCTAAAATTCAGGAATATACAGTTAAACTAAAGAAAGCTGAAGGTATTTCTGAATTTGAAAATGAACCTGCATTCGTTCGACGCAATATACAATTGGATCATTCATTGAAGAGTACGGAGGAGTCTTTCAGCAGATTTGGTTTGTCTGAAGATGAAAATGGTACCGTGTTGCGAAACAATAATTTCTTGCACGACAACGTTGATTGATATATGAGTTTCACAGATAAGATCAATACTGACATCAAAAATGCTATGCTCGCAAAGGAAAAAGAGCGCTTGGCTGTGTTAAGAGACATCAAATCGAAACTCTTGCTTGAAGCAACATCTGGTGCAGGGGCTGAAGTTGCAGATGAAACTGCAATGAAAATTTGCGTTAAATTGCACAAGCAACGCATGGAGACATATGACATTTATAAGTCACAAGGAAGGGATGATTTGGCAGCAGATGAACTTTTTCAAGCCAAGGTGCTAGAAGAGTATCTACCCAAAATGCTCAGTGAAGATGAAATTCGTGTAGCGGTGCAAGCAACCATTGGCCAAACGGGAGCGTCAGGTAATCAAGACATGGGCAAAGTAATGGGAATTTTGTCCGCTCAGCTTGCCGGTAAAGCAGATGGTAAGATAATTGCCTCACTAGTGAAAGAAGAATTAGGGAAATTATAAATTTTTCTCCCCAGGCAAACGTTCTGTTTGTCTTATTGTTGTAAGCGCGCTCATCTTCGATGAGCGTGCTTTTTTTTGGCATTAGATGAATCCATTTTTATACTTTTGTAACATGTCTACCAAGAACATGTTTCATGCTTTGACCGATACCATCTTGCGGTATCACGCCAAAGGTTGGTCGCCCGCAACATCAACCAATTATTCATTTCGGGAAAATGGTAATATTTGGGTTTCCCGATCGGGTGTTGACAAGAGTGCATTCCAACCGTCAGATTTCATTGAAGTAGATGTAAATGGTAATCCATTGCCAGCATTCGCTCATGTAAAACCTTCGGCTGAAACACTCATCCATTGCGTTATCTATAAACTGTTTCCTGAAACACAAGTTGTGCTGCACAGCCATTCCAAATTTCCAATTGTGCTTGCAGAAAAATACAAGGGTCACTTGACTTTTACGGGATATGAAGTGCAAAAAGGATTTGAAGGTGTCAAGGATCACGAAGGCACGATTATCATTCCAGTATTCGAAAACACCC
>JACCDP010804691.1_pt1 | contig 10729 bp, 10 predicted proteins | sample 7445841 | NCBI WGS metagenome assembly JACCDP01 (sample SAMN15323441, study PRJNA562643) | freshwater metagenome | isolation source: river surface water | place: USA:Blue River Watershed | collected 2017-08-17
AGCTCGCGCCCCAGCCGAATCTCTTCGATCCGGGTACCGCCGACCTGCAGGCCGCGCACCGAGTCGGCATCGCGCCTGAAACCGGCGCGCTCGAAAAACTGCAAGGCCCGCTCATCACGAAGCGGCACCCAGACCGTGACGCGAGTGCAGCCCTCTTCCCGCAGGCCCTCCTGCGCCGCCTCCCACAAGGCGGTCCCGATGCCCTGACGCCACTGCGCGGGCACCACGCACAAAGCCCAAATTTCACCGGTGGTCGATGGGGTCCCCTTGTCGCGCGAGCGATCAAAACCGACAAAGCCCACCATGGTCGCCCCTTCGATCACCACCTTGACCTGCGGCTCGCTGTATTCGATGGCCTCGCGCCAATAGGCCTGTCGCTCCTCCAGCGCCGGCCCGCTGTGCTTGTCGAGAGCGAAAAGCTCGCGCTGCATGGCCCCGCTGGCCGCAGCGTGAACGCGGGCTATGGCCTTGGCATCGCGCACCGTGGCCGACCGAACTGTGTGGGTGATGGGTAGAGAGTTTTGCATGGCTAGAACCGAGGATTGTCGCAGCAGATGCGAGGGCTGAGCTCGGGCTTGAGCTCAGGGTCAGTGTGCCGGTGAAATCGCCGATCGCGGCATCGGTTAAATTCCCGCCTCGATGTCACGCAATACCGAGCCCTGCCCAGACCCCGAGCCTGTCATTCATCAGCTGCGGCTGGCACCTCAAGCACCGCCGATCGCCGCTTGGGCCAATCAGTCGCTGCTGCAGGCGGCCGCACGGGCGGGCATCGAACTGCTGGCCTCCTGCCGCAATGGCAGCTGCCGTGCCTGCATGCGCCGGCTGATCAGCGGCCAGGTGAGCTACCGGATCGAATGGCCTGGACTGAGCCGAGAGGAAAAATTGCAGGGTTTTATCCTGCCCTGCGTCGCCTACCCCCAGTCTGATCTGGTGCTCAGCGATGACAACTGAAACGCGCCTGCGCGGGTGGCGCTCAGCCGGCATGGCCCTCCTGCTCGTCGGTTTGTGCGCGGCACAGGGCCGCGCGCAAACCACACGCCATGTCGAAGACAGCATGGCCCAGCGCAGCCTGGCCTGTACCCATTGCCACGGTGAACAGGGGCGGGCCGGCCCTGACGGTTACTACCCCCGGATCGCTGGCAAACCGGCGGTGTACCTCTACAACCAGCTGCTGCACTTCCGTGAGGGACGGCGCCACTATGCGGCCATGACCGGCCTGCTGGAGACGCTCAGCGATGCCTACTTGATGGACATCGCCCGCTACTTCGCATCGTTGGATGTGCCCTACCCGCCCCCGCTGCCGAGCAACGCGGCAGACGCGCTGATGCAACGCGGTCAGCAGCTGGCCTTGCGGGGCGATCCGTCGCGGCAGATCGGGGCCTGCATCAGCTGCCACGGGCCCAAGCTGACGGGCGTGCTGCCCGATCTGCCGGGCCTGCTGGGCCTGCCGCGCGATTACATCAATGCCCAGCTGGGTGCCTGGCGCAGCGGCAAGCGACGCGCTCACGCCCCCGATTGCATGGCCGAGGTGGCCAGGGCCCTGAGCCCGCAGGACATCGAGGCGGTTTCCAGCTGGCTGGCCGCGCAGCCGCTGCCCGCCAACCCGCACCCTGCAGCCTCGGCGCCCCACCGAACGCCGCCTATCCCGTGCGGCAGCGCCGCCACCAAGACCGGCGTACGGCCATGAAGCTCGCCTCTGCAAGGGCCAGCCTGCTTGCGCTGGCCCTCCTCCTGGGCCTGAGCGGTCTGGTGCTGTGGCTCAATCTGCGCGGGGACCCCGAGCCCGGACCCACCCCGGCCGTGCCTGGTGCCGAGCTGATCGCTCGGGGCGCTTACCTGGCCCGGGCCGGCAACTGCATGGCCTGCCACACCGAGCGTGGCGGCGCCCCCTACGCAGGTGGCCGTCCGATCGATACGCCCTTTGGCATGGTCTATGCCAGCAATCTCACGCCGGATCCGCAGACGGGGCTGGGCCTGTGGAACGCCGACGACTTCTGGCGAGCCTTGCGCAACGGACGCTCGCGAGACGGCCGGCTGCTCTACCCGGCCTTTCCATATCCCAATTACACCCAGATGCAGCGCGAAGATGCCGATGCCCTCTTTGCCTTCCTGCAAAGCCAGCAGGCGGTGATGCAGCCGAACCGGGCCCACCAGTTGCGCTGGCCCTTCAGCACCCAGGCTGCACTGGCCCTGTGGCGCGCGCTCTATTTCACCCCGGGTGCCTACCCCGTTGAGGCCGAGCAAAGTCCTGCATGGCGTCGAGGGGCCTATCTGGTGCAAAGCCTGGGCCACTGCTCGGCCTGCCATGCCGAACGCAACGCCCTGGGCGCAAGCCGTCCGCTGGATCTGGCCGGCGGGCTGATCCCGATGCAAAACTGGTACGCCCCGTCGCTGACCGACCCGGCCGAGGCGGGCGTGATGGATTGGCCGCTGAAGGATATCGTGGACCTGCTCGCGACGGGAACTTCAGCCCGCGGTTCGGCCCAGGGCCCCATGGCCGAGGTGGTGCTGCACAGCACCCAATACCTCAGCGCCGAGGATCTCAAGGCCATGGCCACTTTCCTCAAGAGCCTGCCGCCGGCCAAGCGCAAGTCCGAACCCGCCGGCCCATGGGCCAAGCCCAGCGCCACCGGAGCAGCCCTCTACGAAAAACACTGCCTGCAGTGCCACGGCGACCAGGGCCAAGGCGTGGTGGGCGCCTACCCAGCGCTTGCCGGCAACCGAGCCGTAACCCTGGAGCCGGCGGTGAACCTGGTGCAGATCGTGATGCACGGTGGCTATCCACCGGCCACCGCAGGCAACCCCCGGCCGTTCGGCATGCCGCCGTACATCATGGACCTCAGCGAGACCGAGGTGACCGAGCTGCTCAACCACCTGCGCAGCAGCTGGGGACACCGGGCCAGTGCCGTGACCGCGCTGGATGTCCAGCTCGCCAGAGAGGGACGTACTCGCTAGGCTGCACCGGGGGGCTCGCCCGGGCGCGCGTTCATCCCGACATCCGGTCGCGCCGGGCCAAGGCCGGAAACAGCCGCAGCCACAAGGCGGCCACCAGCAAGGTACCGCATCCGCCGAGCACCACCGAACCCACCGGTCCGAGCCAGGCCGCGGTGGCACCCGATTCGAATTCACCGAGCTGGTTGGACGCGCCAATGAAGATGGAATTGACCGCGCTGACCCGTCCGCGCATGTCATCGGGCGTCTCCAGTTGAACCAGCGTCATGCGAATGACCACGCTGACCATATCGGCCGCGCCGGAAAGAGCCAGCACCAGCAGCGACAGCACAAAGTGGGTAGACAGGCCAAAGACCAGCATGCACAGGCCGTACACAGCCACCGCCGCCATCAGCTTGGGGCCCACCTGCCGTTCAATCGACCAGCGGGTAAGCACCAGCGACATGATCAGGGCGCCCAGGGCAGGCGCAGCCCGCAGCAGACCCAGCCCCCACGGTCCCACCTGCAGAATGTCCTTGGCAAACATGGGCAGCAAAGCGGTCGCCCCGCCCAGCAAGACGGCGAACAGGTCCAGGGTGACCGCACCGAGCAGCAGCTTGCTGCGCCAGACGAAGGTCAGTCCGGCAAAGACGCTGGCGGCCGTCAAAGGCTCACGGGCAGGGCTCTGGTGCCGGTACCTCAGACGCAGGGCCAACACGCTGGCCAGCAGCAGCAAGGCCAGGCACAGGCCGTAGACCGCTCCTGCCCCTGCCACGAACACCAGGCCCCCCAAGGCCGGCCCACCAATGACGGCCATCTCGGTGCCAGCCGAATTGAAGGCGGTGGCTCGCGGCAACAGAGCGGGAGGCACCAGCAGCGGGGCCAGGGCCTGTTGGGCCGGCATCTGGAAAGCGCGGGTCAGGCCGAGCAGCAGCGACAGACCCAGCAGCAGCTCGCGGGACAACCAGCTGCCCGACGGCCCCCACCCCTGGGTGGCGGCCACCAGCATCAGGGCAGCCAGCGCCTGAGCCAACAGGCACGCCGCCACAATGCGACCCCGGTGCCAACGATCGGCTGCATGTCCAGCCGGCAGGGTGAGAATGAGTGCCGGCACAAACTGGTACAGCCCCACCAGGCCCAAGTCCCAGGCGCTGTCGGTCAGCTCGTACATTTGCCAGCCCACGGCCACCATCAGCATCTGCTGCGCTGCGGTACTGGACAGGCGCGCACCCCACATCCGCATGTAATCGCCCAGGCGCAACAGGTCACGCAATTGGGAATCATCGGCCATGGGGCGGCACTTTAACAGGGGGTGGCCTGCCGATAATCGGCAGCCATGATGAGCGCCTCTGCGATCGACGGTGTCGCCCTGGTCCATGTCGACGACGACCTGGTCGTTCTGGACAAGCCCTGCGGCTTGCTGGCCGGGCCCGGGCGCGGGCCAGACAAGCAGGACTGTCTGAGCGCCCGGGTGCAGGCACGGTGGCCCGATGCACGGGTGGTGCACCGGCTGGACATGGCCACATCCGGCCTGATGCTGATGGCCCGAGGGGCCGAGAGCCAGCGTCGGTTAAGCCAGGCCTTCGAGGCGCGGGAGGTCGACAAACAATACCTGGCGGTGGTGCACGGCGTGGTCGGGGCCGACTACGGTGAGCAATGGCACTGCATCGACCTGCCGCTGGCCGCCGACTGGCCGCAGCGCCCTCGGCAGACCGTGGACGCGCGCCAGGGCCGTCCCAGCCAGACGCGGTGGCGAGTCCTTGAACGCGCAGACCACAGCACCCGCTTGCTGCTCGAGCCGATCACCGGCCGGTCCCATCAGCTGCGCGTGCATCTGCAGGCGATCGGCCATCCGATTGTGGGCGATGCCCTGTATGGCCCGCAGGAGCCCCAGGGCCGGCTGCTGCTGCATGCCTGCCGACTGCGCCTGATCCACCCCGGCAGCGGTGAGCCGCTGCACTTCGAAAGTCTGGCCCCCTTTTGATCGGCACAGCGCTCGGCCAAGCCGAGCAGCAGGCTTGCTGTTCAAATCGGTGCCTGCAAAAAAAGGAAAGCGCCCCATGGCACTGAAGGCCACCATCTACAAAGCCCAACTGCAGATCGCCGACATGGATCGTGCGCTGTACGCCGATCACTCGGTCACCCTGGCCCGCCACCCCTCGGAGACTGACGAGCGCATGATGATGCGCTTGCTCGCCTTTGCCTTGAATGTGCCGGCTGACGAGCGCAGCGGCCGTCTGGAATTTGCCAAAGACCTGTGGGACGTCAAAGAGGCCGCGCTTTGGCAGCACGACGACACCGGGGCCTTGCAGCACTGGATTGATGTGGGGCAACCCGATGACAAGCGCTTGCTGCGGGCAGCCGGTCGGTCCACCCGCGTCAGCGTTTACAGCCACGCCAGCAGCACCGCCCTGTGGTGGCGCGATCTGCAGGGCCGGGTCAGTCGGATCGACAACCTGACGGTCTGGCAGATCGAGCCGCAGCAAAGTCAGGCGCTGGCCGCTCTGGCCGCCCGCACCCTGCAATTGCAGGTGACGGTGCAGGACGGCAGCATCTGGATCAGCGGCGGCAGCACCCCGGTCGAAATAAGCCCCGTGCGCCTGCGCTGAGCCGCCCAAAGCGCCACCGCAAGTTCATCCGGGCCGTGATGCCCCAGTGACAAGCTCGGCGCAGCGACTTCTGGATAATCGAAACATCAGCCAATGCAGCACGCCGGGGTATATCCAGACCGGCGCGCATTCCGACCGGCGGCCCCACTGCCCGCAACATGCCCACCTTCATGAACCCCCTACACCCAACCCGGCAAGCCGGCTGGATGCTGACGGCCCTGGTCGGACTGTCAGCAGGACTTGGGGCCTCCTGGGCGCAGGCCCAGATGGGGCCTGAAGACGGTCCGGGCGATTCGGCCGCCGGCCGACAGACCCTGCGCGAAGTGGTGATCACCGCGCGCCGATCGATCGAGGAGCGCTTCCAGGCTGCCGGCTCCCTGGTGGTGGTCGATCGGCAGGACATCGAGCAGATGGGCGTGGACTCCACGGTCGATGTGCTGCGTCAGCTACCGGGCTTGCAGGTCACCACCGGTGCCAGCGGCAATGTCGAGATTCGCATGCGCGGGCTCGATGGCAGCGCCACCCGGGTCATGATCGATGGCCAGCGATCAGCCGGCCGGGCACAGCTGCCCATCGATCAATTGCCAGCCGACCTGATCGAGCGCATTGAAATCGTGCGCTCGCCCTCGGCCGAGTTCTCAGGCTCCAGCGGAGGCACCATCAACATCGTGCTGCGCCAGGCCATGCCACAGCGCACTGCCATGATGAGGCTCACGGATACCGTCAGCTGGGGTGAGCACCGGCCGCGACTGTGGGCCATGCGCACCGGCCCCCTGGGCGGCCAGACGGGTCAGACCACCGCCCAGCCGCCCTGGTCGTTCTTCATGGGCGTCTGGCTGGCACAAAGCATCAACGGCTTTGACCAGGAGCGCGATACGCTTGGCAACGGGGTGAACACCGAAACCCGCACACGCAGCCGCACACAGCGCGAGGACTGGATGCTGATCCCGCGCCTGAGCGGCCGCATTGGCCGCGACCAGATCGCCCTGCGTGGCAACATCAGCGGTTCGAGCACCGATGGCGACTACCGACAGCGCAATGCCAGCGGTGCCCTGATGCAGGCAGAGACCTCGAACAGCCAGCGCAGTTCCTGGCAACTGGGCGGCGACTGGACACGCAGACTGGCCGTGGGCAAGCTCGAGACCAGCCTGTCGGGCAATCGGCAAAACGACGAGGCCGATCGCCAACGCGAAAGCGGCACGACCTTCCGCGAGGACCGTACCGAATCGACCTGGCAGCTCAAGTCCAAGCTCACCGGCTCGCGACAATCGCTGCTGTGGATGGCCGGCTTTGAGCACGAGAACCGGCAGGCCTCGGGCAGCAGCCTGGACACGGCTTCGGCGGCCGGCCTGGAGCGGCTGAGCTCGCGCATCGAACGCAGCGCCGTCTGGGGCCAAAACGAATGGGAGCTGCCCCGCAAAACCACCCTCACCCTGGGTCTGCGGCGCGAGTCGGTGCTGCTGCGCTCGCAGGTCAACGCCGATCAGGCCAGCCAGCGGCTGGACTTCTGGCAGCCCTCGCTGCACACCCGCACACCCATCAGCGAAACCGCTCAGTGGCGGTTCAACATCGCCCGCGTGACCCGGCAGCCCAGCGTCTGGGACCTGCTCGACCGGAGTGTGCCGAGCCAGGGCAGCAACAGCGTGACCAACACCGACCAGATTGGCAACCCCAGCCTGCGGCCCGAGGTCACGCAGACCTTGGACGTCGGGCTCGAACAGAGGCTGCAGGGGCAAGGGCAGGCCGGTCTGAGCCTGTTCATGCGCCAGACCGACGATGTGATCGCCACGCAGACCTTCGAGCAAGCCGGGCGCTGGGTCGACCAGCGGCAAAACATCGGCAGCGCACGCACCGTGGGACTCGAAGGCGATCTCAAACGGCCGCTGGCCGCCAGCGGCTGGGGCCGTGACTGGATGCTCAATATCAACGCCACCGTGCTGCAGTCCCGCATGATGGACGGCGCGCGAGAGGGCATGGCCATACCGGGCCAGGCCAACTACACCGCCAGCCTCAGCGCAGCGCGTCCCATGCGGCGCAGTGGCGGCACCTTCGGCGGACTGGCGGCCAATTTCACCGGGCCTGCATCCCTGAGCACCCCCACCGTCAGCGGGCGTGAATCGTCGCGCGTCACCTTCGATGCGCACATCGGGCATTCGGTGCCTCGGGTGGGCTTCTGGCGGGTGGGCATCTACAACCTGGGGGACGCACCGGTGCAGCGCAGCCGCTCTTACGCCAGCGGTGGTGCCGGGATCACCGATCAAACCCGCACCTTTTACGCACCACGGATTTACGCATCAGTGGGCCTGCAGCTGTGAGCGTCGCCCCCGGGCCGCGCCCGATGCCAGCGCTGCTCTACTTCTTCGCCTTTTGCAATCTGGTCATCGGCAGCAGCGCCTTTGTGCTCAGCGGCATCCTTGAGCCGGTGAGCCAGGGGCTCGGGGTGAGCCTGGCCGCTTCAGGTCAGGCCATGACGGCCTATGCGCTGTCAACCGCCGTGCTTGCGCCGCTGCTGATCATGGCCACCGTCAAGTGGTCACGGCACAGCGGTATTGCGTTGGCGCTGGCCTTGTTCAGCCTGGGCTGCCTGATTTCAGCGCTGGCGCAGTCGCTCACCGGCCTGCTCGTCGGACGCATCGTGATGGGTGCTGGCGCCATGTTCAGCGCCATCGCCTCGGCCATGGCCGTCGGACTGGTCACGCCCGCCCTGCGCGGCCGGGCCCTGTCGCTCACCAACGTGGGGCAGGGCATCAGCTACGCGGTGGGGGTGCCGGTTGGCACCTGGCTGGGCCTGGAGTATGGCTGGCGGCTGCCTCTCTGGCTGGCCGCAGGGGCGAGCCTGGCCATCTGGCTGCTGGCCTGGCGCTGGGTGCCCCGCGAGCTGAGCCCTGCACGGCCTGTGGGTACGCTGCGAGCGGCAGCCGGCCAGTGGGCCGTGGTTCGAGTCTGGCTGCGCACCCTGCTGCTGTTCGTGGCCATCTTCACCGTCTTCACCTACATCGGTCCGGTGCTGCTGGCCTTGCACGATCTCAGCCCGGCAGGACTGGCGGTGGTGCTGGCCATCTTCGGCATGGCTGGCGTGGCCGGCACCCTGGCTGGCGGCTGGGCCAATGACCGTTTTGGATCGATCCGCGTCATCAGCTATCAACTGACGGTGGTCGGTCTGATGATGGTGCTGTTGCCCTTCACCGAAGGACAGGTGGCGCTGACTGTTCTGACTTTGGTCATCTGGGGGGTGCATGGCTTTGGCTCCATGGTGCCGCAGCAAAGCCGGCTGGTCATGCTCGCACCTTCCCAGGCACCGATGCTGATGAGCCTGAACAGCTCCATGCTCTACATTGGCTCGGCCCTCGGCGCGGTGATCGGCGGACTGACCATGTCAAAGATCGGTGTGGGACGCCTGTCCTGGATCGGCGCGCCCTTCGTGATGCTGTCCCTCTTAACCCTGCTGCCCGATTGGGCAATGGAGCGCAAATCCACCCCGAAGCCATGAACAAAGAGCGTCTTCAACTCGAAGGGATTGCCTTGCAAGTGCAAAGGCTCAGCGAAGGCCAAGGCTCCATCGAGGCCCTGTTGGCACAAACCCAGACAGCAAACGAGCTGCGTCAGCAGCTCCCCCCGGCGTTTTCAACGGTGCTCGACAACCTGACGGACCGGCTGCAGGCCTCGGCCCTGTTCACCGAAGAGAGTTGCTCCTTCAGCCGGCAGGACTTGATCGACAGCCTGCAACTGTGGCTGGACAAGGCGCGCGAACGAATCGACCGGCAGGCGGGCTAAATCCCTGCCGCTCAGAGATCGAGCGCACGCCAGCCCTCGGGGCCCAGCTTGCGCATGGTGCGGATGTTGTCCTCAAAGATCGCGTCCGGGTCTTCGAGCGTGGCCACCGCTTTCTCGACACTGTCCTCCCGCAGCAGATGCAAGATGGCATAGGGCGAGCGGTTGGTGCAGTTGCTCACATCGTCGGGCTCGGTGCCCTCGAATTGAAATTGCGGATGAAAGCTTGCCAGCTGAATCACCCCTTCGAGGCCCTGTTCGGCCGGTGCCGCTTCGGCCAGTGCCATGAAATCATTGAAGTCCAGAAAATCCGGAAACAAGGTGGGGTGGATGATCAGGGTGGTCTCCACCTCATCGGGCGAAGTTTGCGCCAGATGCTGCAGCTCGTGGTCGAGTTCTTCCAGCAAGGCGTCGATGTGACGCGCATGACTGACCACGCAGCGCACCCGATCACGCACATAAACAGCACGAGCGAAGGGGCACAAGTTCAAGCCGATCACCGCCTTCTCGAGCCAACGCCGGGTGCGCTCGAGCACCTCCCGGTCATCAGGGCGCGTCGAGGCACCGGCTGCCGACTGACTCACTTGAGCGCCTTGAATCGCACCCGCTTGGGCTTGGCCGCCTCTTCACCCAGGCGCTTTTTCTTGTCGGCCTCGTACTCCTGGTAGTTGCCGTCAAAAAACACCCACTGGCTGTCGCCCTCGGCGGCCAGGATATGGGTGGCGATCCGGTCCAAAAACCAGCGGTCATGGCTGATGACCATCACCGAGCCGGCAAATTCGAGCAGCGCCTCTTCGAGGGCGCGCAGGGTCTCCACGTCCAGGTCGTTGGAGGGCTCGTCGAGCATCAGCACATTGGCGCCTTGCATCAAGGTCTTGGCCAGGTGCAGCCGGCCCCGCTCGCCACCGGAGAGCATGCCCACCCTCTTTTGCTGGTCGGCGCCATTGAAATTAAACCGACCGCAGTAAGCCCGGCTGGGCATCTGGAATTTGCCCACATTGATCATGTCCAGACCACCGGAGACATCTTCCCAGACCGTCTTGTCATTGGCCAGGTCATCGCGGCTCTGGTCCACAAAGGCCAGCTGCACCGTCTTGCCGATTCGCACCTGTCCCGAGTCGGGCTGCTCGCGACCGGCGATCAGCTTGAACAACGTGGATTTACCCGCGCCATTGGGCCCGATGATGCCGACAATGGCGCCGGCCGGCACCTTGAAGGACAAGTTGTCAATCAGCAGCCGGTCGCCAAAAGACTTGGAGACGCCCTCGAATTCAATGACCTCGGTACCCAGGCGCTCGGCCACCGGAATAAAGATTTCCTGCGTCTCGTTGCGCTTTTGGTATTCGAAGTCGGACAACTCTTCAAAGCGGGCAATACGCGCCTTGCTTTTGGCTTGACGGCCTTTGGGGTTTTGACGA
>JACCDP010003675.1_pt1 | contig 10726 bp, 27 predicted proteins | sample 7445841 | NCBI WGS metagenome assembly JACCDP01 (sample SAMN15323441, study PRJNA562643) | freshwater metagenome | isolation source: river surface water | place: USA:Blue River Watershed | collected 2017-08-17
ATAACTAAATAAGTATTGCAAAGTGATATAACACAGGGTAATATATAGACATGGAAAACACTACTATCACACAGTTCGTCAATGATCACGTTGAAGGTGATCCAACCTTTAAAGGTTACGTTGTCAGTGAGTTGAAGGATCTGGTAAAACAGAACCCAACAATGTCCCTTGCAGATCTGCTACAGGATGCAACTGAATCTGCCCTTGAATCATGGGACACAGATCAATACTCAGACTATTACCAAGAGTACTAGGCTGATCATATCCCTGGACGAATGTCAAGGGATATTTTAATTTAATTTAATTTTTTGAACTTTATCTTTAGGCATGGTAATGACCATGCCTAAAAAATTTTGTCAAATAATTTTTTTACTTGACAAAATTCAGGTTATATGGTAGAGATTACATCTCCATTGCTTTAGCCTTTGCACGGTCATAGGCAGAGTTTGATTCTTCAAGTATACGGTCTGCTTCAGCAAGAAGAAATTTATTCTTGATGCTGTTTTTGATGATTCTGTGGAGAATTAGCACATATGCTTTTTGCATACCCGCTTCGATGACGTAGGCTGTTGTTGATTGCATTTCGTTCATGTACATAATATATCACTTTGTATATATGAATGCAAGGATTATTTAGTTTATAGATCTTACATAAATTAGTATTGCAGAGTATATACAACATGATATACTTAAGCCATGAACAAAGATACACAAGTAGAACTCACCTTTTCTACCAACCGCTTCTGGGAAGTCTCTATATCTGACCTTGGTTATACCGAAGGTATGACCGAAGAAGAGTTCAATGCAAAGATTGCGGACTTCATCAACTCTGATGACTTTGAAACAAGGTTTATTCCTGAAACCAATAAACTTGAAATATACGCAGAATAGACCTCTACCATATCCCTTGACTTCTGTCAAGGGATATTTTTATTTAATTTATTTTTTTGAAGTTTACTTTTAGGTATGGTACTTACCATACCTAAAAAATTTTGTCAAAATAAATATGTCCCTTGACAAATGTCAAGGGACATGATAATGATTAGTTTCTTGAAACAATAACCGTTATGCTGTGATATTCTTCGTTATATCCTGTAGTAGTACACTTAACACCTAAACGCTTAGAAATTTCTGCGACAATATTTTCTACTGTAATATCTTCAGAGCAGAAAAAACCAGCAGTGTAAGTGCCAAAAAGAGCTGAGCCATGGTCAACGATTACTGTAGTGTCTTTGTTCATAACACTATATTACATTATATATATTATGATTGCAAGTATATTTATTTTATTTGACAGGTATATACAATATGATATACTATTGGTATGAAAAGAATGACCATTGCAGAAGCCAAGCGTATCAGTATCGACAAATTTGGCAACCTTCCTCCTAAGGGTTACGAGCGTGTTGTCTGTGTTCGTAGAGAAGAAAACCACATTACCTATAATGAGTGTGCTGGTCCAAAGTCCTTCATCAATGTTGGAGAAGTGGTCTATTATCTGTGCAATAAAGGTGGTAGGTTCTCAGTAGAAAAACACCACAAACAATAATAATAAAGATAAATCCCAAGAATTTTCTTGGGATTTATCTTTAGGCATGGTACAAACCATGCCTACAAAAATTTGTCATATTTATTTTTTATTTGAAAAGTATATACATTATGATATACTGTTCTTGTAAGTGAGGTAATGAAATGACAGCAATAGAAGCATTGGAGTTATTGCGTAAAGGTAATGTCAAGGTCAAAAGAGCAGGCTGGGGAAAAAAAGAATACCTTGAATCATATTCTTGTGATGATATAACTGGTGTTGCTGATATATATGATACTCCAGAGTATCAAGCCAAAAGAGGAGAGAAGTGCTATTATCCTGGTGATGCTGTAAGAATGACTTATGATGTACTCAATGACTTCTGCTGTGATGACTGGGAAGTAGTGGAATAAAAAACCATGCAAAAACCAAAATACTGGGTTTATAATCCAAAAACCAATTCGTGCAGGGAAATATTTTACAATAAAGATTATTTTATAGTGTTGTTCGGTAAAGAAATCTTTGCTGATGGTGTGTTTCCTTCAAGTGATGGTGAGTCATATTTAATAAAATATTCCTATAGTGATTTAAAAGGTGAATGGGATTTTTATGTTTATGAATGGAAAACTGACCAAGAAGAAAGAAATTTGATTTGGCATCCTAGAAAAATCTTGATGGGTTTTATCAAGGATATAGAAATCCCAAAAAGAATTAAAAATAAAATCCTGTCTGAATTCAGTTAGATGGGATTTTTATTTATTTTATTTTTTTGAACTTTACTCTTAGGCATGGTACAAACCATGCCTACAAAAATTTGTCATATTTATTTTTAATTTGACAAGTATATACATTGTGATATACTTACAGTATGAACACACAACAAGCTCAAGCTGCAACTCTGTCTGGGTCTCTTTGCGTCACTAATTACAATGACATGAACATCATGTTGAATGTCATTGAACTTGCTTTCAATGGCACTGAAAAAGAGCTGTGGAAAACAGCTTGTGTAAAGTTTCAAGAGCTTTATGCTCTGGGACTTTCCCCAGTCATTCAATTCAAGGACAGAAATGGTGTCCGTCAACTTCAAATCAATGTTGAAGACATTGACATGATAATGTCGATGTAATCATCATATCCCTTGACATTTGTCAAGGGATATTTTATTTATTTTTATTTTTTGAACTTTACTCTTAGGCATGGTAAACACCATGCCTAGAAAATTTTGTCAAAATTTTTCTTTCCTACCACAGATCTGATCCGTTGTCAAATTAAATATTGTTTTTATTTAATAACTAAATAAGTATTGCAAAGTGATATATAATGCAGTAATATATAGGCATGGAAAACACTATGCACCTCTGGGAAATCAAGAATTTCCAATCATCATCGGTCAAGTCTCTGTTCGTTGGTCGCACAGCCAACGGTCAGGATTGTATTGCCTGTGCTTGGAATTCAAGCGAACTGTATGTTTTTGCATATGAAGGTATTGTTGATACTTTCCTTTGGGCTTTGGAGACCTTCAAGTCTGTCGGACAAGCAATTGCATATGCTAAACTGCGTAATGACTTTGAAGACAGACGCTATTCCCTCCCTTATCATGAAACAATGGAACAGCGTACCCATAATCAACTGTATATGTTCCAGTTACAATACCTCCACATTTTTGAAGGTACGCTTGAGATTCATACTAACCTGTGTGATGATACTCCAGAAAACGCAATCAAGAACCTTATCTCAAGAGGTGATATTGAAGCAGAAAACAGCAGGTTGATTGACATATTCCGCAAACGTGAGGTATGTGCCTAGCTACCATATCCCTTGACGAAAGTCAAGGGATAATTAAATATTTTTTTTTTTTTTTTGATTTTTACCCATAGGGATGGTATATACCATCCCTAAAAAATTTAGTCAAATATTTTATTTATTTGACAGGTATATACAAGGTGATATAATACTTTATGAGCGATTACAATGGTTGGAAAAACGAAACGACTTGGACTATCAATGTTTTCTTCATGGAAACAATTGAGCAGATGTTGAAAGATGGTGCTACAGAAGAAGGTATTGTGCATCATATCAAACGTAAATTGAATCAAGACCTATATCTTGAACAGCGAAACATCATTGGTTGTGCATTGAAAATTGTTGACTGGGACACTCTCATTGCAAGAGCCAAAGAGAATGTTCAAAAGGAACAACCAGCTGAAAGTATAGCAGAGTAAAGGAGACATAATGAACGGTATTATATACACTGTATTAGTTATGTGTGGTTGCTTAAGTATAATGTTTGGTTTGATTGTATCTTTAAAATTCAAAGATACATAATCATTGAAAAGTAAATCTCAAGAAAATTCTTGGGATTTACTTTTAGGTATGGTAGAGACCATACCTAAAAAAATTAAACAAATATTTATTTTTTCTTGACATCTATATACATAATGATATACTTGATGTGTAAGGAAAAGGATATGGAAATCAAAACAACTAACTACGGTGTCTGCACTATCAAGCGTGGAAACCATCCTAACAACGGTAATATGTGGTTGCAAATTGTTGATAATACAGGTCAACCAGTTCAGATGATTACAAGAAACATCATTCCCTTAGCTGAAGATGAGTTTTGTGCTAATTACTACAATATGAGTGCAACACTTTGGCAAGATATTGTAGCATCTGGTTTGTTTGAGATAACAAACCAATTTATTCCAAGTGGATTTTGTGAATATCCAGTTTGCAAGCTAGTAAAACAACTAGCATAATTTCCCATAAAAAGTAAATCCTGAGAAAATTCTTGGGATTTACTTTTAGGTATGGTAGATACCATACCTAAAAAAATTTATCAAATTTTATTATAGCTACCACAGATCCGATCAGTTGTCAAATTAAATATTGTTTTTAAATAGTATTGCAATGTGATATACACTTTGGTATACTTATCTCGTAAGGAACAAAGCAATGGTAAGATTTCTAAACAAGAGTGGCACTAGGATTGTAACAGATGAAAAAATTCTTGTTACTGGAATTCATAATGGCAAGACCTACCATAGGATGCGCAAGCCAATGTTCTGGGAACAATTTGGAAACTTCGTTGTAGTCAATGTTCGTGTTGGGGACAAAGTGTTCCGTGGTTTTCCTGATAAAAATGATGATGGTATACCAACCTTAAATATTATGACGTGCTGGAGGTTAAAATAATGTCAAAGTGGACTAAAGTTTTGTTTTCTATTGCTGTTTTTTCGCAAATCATGATGGTATTTGTATTACTTGATTGCAAATTTGGTAATGCATACTATATAACTGATACTGACTGGTTTTTATTTGGACTTTGTTCATTCAATACAGTTTTGTATGTAATATCTGGAATGATTTCTCTCCAAAATGATAAATCATTAGCCAGAATTAACTAATCATTAAAAAGTAAATCTCAAGAAAATTCTTGAGATTTACTTTTAGGTATGGTCTAAACCATACCTAAAATAGTTTGACAAATTATTTTTATTTATATAATTTGTGATATAATCGAGATATGGAAAACACTACCTACCTCATCAAGACTGTCACTCTAACAGCTGTAGAACCAGCTAAAGTTGAAGCAAAAGTTCCTAACAAGCACGTTGAGGCTGTATCTTGGGAAAAGATGCATGAGATTATGGAATATTATCTCAATGAATGCAAGAAAACTTTTGGAGCATTCAAGTTTAAATCTATGGTTATAACATTCGATTATATTGATGTTGCAGAACCAAGCCATGAGCGTTCTGTGATTATGGGATATGATGCAGAAGGTGACATCTACTGTAGTTAATTAAAAAAGTATATCTCAGGAATTTTTCTTGAGATATACTTTTAGGCATGGTTCAACCATGCCTAAAATATTTTGTCAAATATTTATTTTTAATTTGACACAGTATATACATTGTGTTATACTTGCAGAGTAAGGAGTTAGCAATGGACTACACTGAAGCAGAACTTGAAGCAAGAATTTTCCCTAGCGTTGACCTTGACCCTAGAGATTGGGAAGAAGAGGAAGATTGTGATGATGAAGTCTACGATGAAGACTTCGAAGAACCTCAAGTAGAAAGTTTGGGTGTAAGTGCATATGCTCATCACAATGAGTGTGCATTCCAGATGTGGTGGTTGGAAGAAGGTAGGTGGTAAACCCCACTACCATATCCCTTGACAGATGTCAAGGGATATTTTTTTTGTTTATTTTTTATAGTCATGGTACTTACCATGACTATATTTTTAATGCAAAAAAATCCCCCATTTCTGGGGGATTGGATTAGATGGTGAACAGGTCTGGTTTGTCAACCTTTACCTTGGCACATCGTATAATATTGATAATCTTTTCATGGATATCATACCAAGTATCGTTCCCTTTATCAGTATCATAATAATAGATAGCATTGCCACCTTTATTGTATGTATTGAATGTGTGCTGGTTGAAATCCTGAGCCATGACCATAGATACACCAGCAATCAAGGTGCTTAAGATACCTGTTTGTTCACTAGCATGAATGAATGTCAAGTGTGTGCATTCTGGATTAAGTTTCCGCAAGTAGTTCTCATAGTACCATTGTTTGCGATACCACTTGCCAATATTAGCATCACAACCATTCTCAGAACTTAAGCGCGTGACAAACAGCACTGGCAGTCCGTTAGAGTAAAAGATACCTTCACCAGCGCGTTTGAACTGAAAAACACCAACACCACCAGGGATTAATGAACCTTTAGGATTGCGCTCACATCGAAAACTGACATCGGATTGCTTGAAATAATCTTCAATGTGTGTTGTTACATCGAGAAGACTTTTCATCTGCTTTTGACCAACGACACCGGATGCTCCAGCGTGTCCAACATTCAAACAAGGATTGTTCATATCTCCACCTCAACCATTGATAGAGTATTATATCTTGTATATAATGCGAGGTCAAGAAAATAAATTTATTTGATAAATTTTTGTAGGTATGGTCTTTACCATACCTAAGAATAAATCCCAAGAATATTTTCTTGGGATTTATTTGGAAGTAATGCAAGCCCAGGTTATTATACCTTAATAAACTCTGGAAGTGTGGCAGATTACAACATCACCAAACAAATGCGCTTTATGATTGTTGCACAATTTTTGATATATAGCACTTGCAATGATGTTGTTGTTCATCATTTCTTTTCCGTTTTCATCAAATCTGCACTTTAATGCACCTTCTTCATCACAAATGAAAATCACAGATGAGTCACTTGTGTATGCAATTTCAAAATAATCATAGTTAGCTTCTGACTTGATTTTGTCAACATCAAAATACATGACACCATCAACTTCTTTGTCAAACTCACGCTCTTTAATATCACCATCTACTGAGATATAAAAACCCCTGATGTTGTTGCGTACTTCATCAAGAATACGCTCAATATTGACCAATGAGACAATGTTCATATCTAACTCCTTGGTAATATTATATCACTTTGTCAATACTTTACCAATAAATTAAAAATATTTGCTGAAATTTTTTAGGTATGGTCTAAACCATACCTAAAAGTAAATCCCAAGAATTTTCTTGGGATTTACTTTGTCAAAGAGAATGATTTTCGTTTACGTACTTATCTATTGCAGAAGCGATTGTGAAAAATACACAAGCAGTGAAAGCAAAAGGCAAAATTAAAATTGAGAGCATTAGATATATCCACTTCATTGTCGTTACCTAATTATACCATAAATATATAAAACAAGCCCCGAAGGGCTTGTTTTATTCTGTGACTTCTAACAGTTCATTGCCAACAGGAACAATATGCTTTACACCATTACGGTCAGTTTCTGCTACATATTGAGTATCATAAAGAGGAGCATTATCTTTACGAGCATTACGATATGCTACTTGATAAGCAGCTTGTTTGCTAGTTCCATGCCAGATAATAGTTGAAGAATTCTTATTCTTCTCAATGACGTAATAAGTAGTAACTCCGTCAACAGAAAGATGACGAGAGATTTGAATATGTTTGTTCATACGGATATATTATCAGATGTATATGAGAACTGCCATAAATAAATATTTTTTTGACAAAATATTTTAGGCATGGTTTTTACCATGCCTATATTTAAAAAGCAAAAAAATAATATAATTTGCTAGGTATATATAATGTGATATACTGTTGCTATGAACACTACAGACAAGGTAATCGTAAAATTCAAGAGCAAAACACCCAAGATGCTCTACACAGCACACTACAATGGTTTGTTGCTTGCTTCTGGTCGTGACCCAGTAGACTTGGGAGAATTCTATGCATCTAAGTATGCAACAGAGTGGATATTGCAAGACGGTAAAAATTTCTATACACAAAGAGGAGTAAACAAGTAATGGCACACTATTACCTGAACAATGGTGGTACTCGCTGGGTCACTGATAGCAAAATTCAAGTCGTTGGAATTCACAATGGCAAGCGATACAACAAGATGCGCAAACCATTATTCTGGGAGCAATTTGGAAACTTTGCTCGCTGTTATGTTCGTGTTGGTGATAATGTTTACCGTGGTTTTACCGAAGATAACAACGGTGTGATAGAATTAAGACTGGATAAGAGTTACAGACTTAAATGACAGATTATAGGAAAAAATTCCTCTCTCTTTGGTCATCAATCATGGCTGAAGAGAGATGGCACAAATTCGAAAGTCAAGCTTGTGTTCCATCTTGTAAAGGTTGGAATGCTTGGGCACCTCTTTGTGAATGTGGAAAAAATTATTGCACATTCAAACCTTTTGGAAAAATTGAAGATATGCAGATGGTGATTGAAGCAAGACCACTAGACTTTTAAAATATTGCAAGAATTTTTCTTGCAATATTTTTTTAGGTATTGTGTATACAATACCTAAGCTTGTTGTTACAAATTTTTTGCAAAAGTATCATAAATAGTATATAATGAAACTTGGTAATGAATGAGATTTGTAAATCGTAATATAATCTTTATACTATGTACAAATGTCTACTTTATCCGGCAATACATAGATGCACATAAGGTATACTACATTATGCCATGAGCATCAAGAAATAGAAAGTTTAAAAAATGGAAGTTAAGCGTTTAGTTATCGACAAAGATTTGACACAAAGTGATATTGCAAAAATGATGGGTGTTACTCAACCACAGATTTCGAACTGGTTTTATGCAAAAAGATTTCCTAGTTCTACTAATCTAATCAAGTTAAGCAGTATTTTAGATATGCAACCAGAAGAGTTATTATCAAAGTTACAAACTATCAAGCAAGAAAATCAGTAAAGTAAAGCCCTCGTTTTAGAGGGCTTTTATATATTATGTGATATAATAACACATCACAGAGGAAGGAGAAAAGACTTGTCTGGATTATCTGATGCCAGACATCCCTTACATTGGTTTGATATTAGTCTTGTATACACAGACCATGCAAAAGAAAGAGCAGAACAAAGAGGAATTGAGGTACTAAATTATTTACCTCCAAAATCTAAGTTTATTAGGAAAAGTAAAAGAATGAAAAGTCATGCTTATTTGTTCTCTTACAAACAAGATAAAAGGGATGTTGTTATAGTAATTTGTGAAAATGGAATAGTATTGACTGTGTATTATGAAACACCATATAACCACTATGTCAACTTTGGTACTATCAAAGGTAAGAAAGGTTTTGAATATCAAATAAATATTGATAAACATCCTCATAGATATGTCGAGGAACAAATGTATATGTAAGAGAGGAGAAATCCTCTCTTATTTTTTTACAAAATTTTTTAGGTATGGTCTTTACCATACCTAAAAGTAAATCCCAAGAAAATTCTTGGGATTTACTCGATTATGAAATCTTTTCTCTGAGTATTGACTCTTTGGGTGCTTTCCAGTCAATCTTATCAGTCTCAGTCCAATATTGTGGGGTGTTTGATTCTACAAAATATGCAAACTGTTCTGATTCAGGACAATCATCATCGAAATTGATTGCAACTTCATAATAAGTGCCATACTCATGTGGGTTTGCTTTTATTGAAAAATAAGCATTTTCTGGTTTGTTAATGAAGATTTCATCAAGCATAACAGCAAATCTTTTACATTCAGCTCGATGTCCATCTTTGTTCATTGGAATTCCATCTTCACAGCATGGAACATTGCCAAGACACATATAATCTCTCATTGCTAACTCCTTACAAGAATATTATATCAAATGTCATATAATGTGCAAGAAATTAAAAATATTTGATTAAAAAATTTAGGTATGGTCTTTACCATACCTAAAAGTAAATCCCCAGAATTTTTCTGGGGATTTATTAGTTAGATTTCTACGTTGATGTGCTTGCATTCTGCTTCTATAAGAGTTTTATGCATTTCTTCCCATTCAGCTAGATCTCCAGCATGATGTTCTGAATTTGCGAACAGGAATTCTTTCATCTTTGTATGGAATGTTGAAAGTCTTATAAGTAAAAACTCTGTATCACTCCCTCCTGTTTCAAATTTATCAACAAACTCGTTTTCCATGTTGTCATCAAAACCAAGTCCCTGAAAAATGGTCTGAGCATTCTCAAACTTAATACTTTGCATTAATTCTCCTCCTTTGCAAACGGGTCACCAACTTCATCATTTGTATGGTAGTCCTTGGTGATGATGTTCAATTTCTCTTCAAGTTTAGCAAGTTCTTCTTTTATCCAATCGATTCTTTGCTCTGGTGTTACGTTTTCTACCTCAAGCGCAGACGAAACACTAAACTTAAACATTGTCAAGGTCACTTCACGCTTTATCACTTTTTGTGTATACGTCATCTCTATCCCCTTACAAGAATAGTATATCATGTTGTGTATACGTGTCAAATTAAAAATAAAATTTGATAAAAAAATTTAGGCATGGTATGTACCATGCCTACAAATAAATCCCCTAAGAATTTTCTTAGGGGATTTATTTGATGGTTACACTAGGAGTTTTGGTAAATTTGTGGTTAGCTGGAGTTCAACCAGTACGGAACCTATAGACAGTTCTTTCGATGGACTCTGTCTCCGATGTTGCCCGTGTCTCATAAAGAGAGCATAGCACCCAACCACAAAATATTTTTTTAGTTCTCGTTACTGTAAGTGAATTAACGAATTCACTTATCAATTCAGGTTGCAATCCATTTCAATTGACGTATTAGCACATATACGATTACAAGTAACGTTTCACTATACTTGGATAGATTGTTTGCGTCAACCATCTCCAAGG
>JACCDP010020893.1_pt1 | contig 10726 bp, 10 predicted proteins | sample 7445841 | NCBI WGS metagenome assembly JACCDP01 (sample SAMN15323441, study PRJNA562643) | freshwater metagenome | isolation source: river surface water | place: USA:Blue River Watershed | collected 2017-08-17
GAGAGCGCACGCTCGGCGGCGTAGCGGCCCACCGCCTCGGGCGAAGCCAGATCCGCCACGTCGCGCGCCGAGCTGTACCAGGAGTCGCGCTGCAGCTGCGCGCCGCGGCCGGCGATCGGCGCGACCGACAGGCTGTGGCGCGAGCTCGCATACCCGCCCCGAAAGCCGCGGGTGTGTGCGCTGAAGAAGTGGCTTTGCTGGGCTGATACCGACGCGCCCTCGCTGTTGGTGATGCGCCGGTCGGTGCTCATCGCTGCCTCTTCGCACTCCAGCGCCAGCTGCGCGGCCTGCTCGCTCGTGACGGTCCACGGGTGGAACAGGTCCAGGTCGCGCTGCTCGGCCGGCTGTGCGATGTCGTCGGCGTCGGGCAGCCCGGCCACCGGGTCTTCGGCAGTGAAGCGCGCGATGTCGAAGGCCGCACGCACTGTCTGCTCGATCGCCTGCGGCGAGAAGTCAGAGGTGCTGGCGTTGCCGCGCTTGTGGCCGACGTACACCGTCACGCCCAGCGACTTGTCGCGGTTGCGCTCCACCGTCTCCAGGCGCCCCTTGCGCACCGACACGCTCAGGCCGCAGCCCTCGGAGGCCTCGGCGCCCGCGTCGGTCGCACCGAGCTTGCGCGCATGCGCCAGCGCCTGGTCCACCAGGCTCTCGAAGAAGGGGCGTTGATAGGCAAAACCGCTGTCACTTGCGGGTGCGGCAGCGGCGCTGGTCGAAGGGCTGGAACGTCTGGTGGCCATGGGTGCCTTGAAGGTCGGCGGCTATGATACTTGCCACCTTCCGAAGCCCATGTCCCGCAAACCCCGCAAAGGCTATTACGTGCGCGGTCAGTTCGTTGCCGAAGGCAGTGAACTCGACCTGCAGCTCAAGGCAGAGCTCAAGGGCACCGCCGACGCCAGCAAGACCGACCTCAAGCGCGAAAGCGCCGAGCTGCAAAAGCTGGGCGAATCGCTGCTGACGCTGCGCGCCGACCTCAAGGCCCGGCTGGCCCTGCCCGACAAGCTGACCGACGCGCTCGATGCGCTCAAGCGCATCACCAATTTCGAGGGCCGGCGCCGGCAGTCGCAGTTCGTGGGCAAGCTGATGCGCCAGCTGGATGCGGACACCGTCGAGGCGATCCGCACGGTGCTGGCCGAGCAGCAACAAGGCTCGGCGCGCGAGACGCTGGCGCTGCATCAGGCCGAGCAATGGCGCGAGCGGCTGGTGGCCGACGACGGCGCGTTGGCCGACTGGATGGCGCAGCACCCCGACACCGACAGCCAGCAGCTGCGCGCACTCATCCGTCAGGCGCGCAAGGACGTGCAGCCCGACGCCGCCTCCATCTCGCAAGGCCTGGCACCGCGGCGCGGCCGCGCCTGGCGCGAGATCTTCCAGATCGTGCGCGAGCAGCTCGGCGGGGCAGACAACGACGACAACGAAGCGGATGCGGATGCGGATGCCGACGCCGATGCAGCCCACGGCGACAACGCCGAGCACGCCGCCCACCGCTACCGGCCATGAGCAACTTTGACAGCGTGACGATCGGCATCGTGTCGATCAGCGACCGCGCCTCCAGTGGCGTGTATGAAGACAAGGGCCTGCCCGCACTGAAGGACTGGCTGGGCCACGCGCTGAAGAACCCGATCACCTTCGAGGCCCGGCTGATCCCCGACGAGCGCGAGCGCATCAGCGCCACCTTGATCGAACTGGTGGATGCCGGCTGCTCGCTGGTGCTGACCACCGGCGGCACCGGGCCCGCCCTGCGCGATGTGACGCCCGAGGCGACGCTGGCGGTGGCGCACAAGGAGATGCCTGGCTTTGGCGAGCAGATGCGGCAGATCTCGCTGCGCTTCGTGCCCACCGCCATCCTGTCGCGTCAGGTGGCGGTGATCCGCGACCGCAGCCTCATCATCAACCTGCCCGGGCAGCCCAAGTCGATTCAGGAGACGCTGGAAGGCCTGAAGGCCGATGACGGCACGCAGGTCGTACCGGGCATCTTTGCTGCGGTGCCCTACTGCATTGACCTGATCGGCGGGCCCTACCTCGAGACGAACGACGCGGTGTGCAAGGCCTTTCGGCCCAAGAGCGCGATCCGCCCTGCGCGATAGCCAGCGCCGGTGCCTACCGGTCCACCAGCTGGTTGAGCTTGTCGGCCTCGAAGTTTTCCTGGCGCTGCGCATCGGCCGGCACGCAGTCGCTGCGCGTCTCACCGGCCGACAACTGCTCGATCGCCTTCCACAGCAAGGCGATCTGGTGCTCCTGGCTGGCAGCGTTGCCGATCAGGCCCTTCATCGCCTGGCTCAGCGGGTCGTCTTCGTTGGTGATGCCGTAGGCGGTGAACTTGGATTCACCGCGCTGCTCGGTCACGTCGGCGCTGTGGCCTTCCTTCGAGGGAATGATGCGCGCCGGAATGCCCACTGCGGTGGCGCCCGCGGGCACCGGCTTGATCACCACCGCGTTGCTGCCGATCTTCGCGCCGTCGCCCACGGTGAATCCGCCCAGCACCTTGGCACCGGCACTCACCACCACATTGCGGCCCAGCGTGGGGTGCCGCTTGGTGCCCTTGTACAGCGAGGTGCCGCCCAGCGTCACGCCCTGGTAGATGGTGCAGCCGTCACCGATCTCGGCGGTTTCGCCCACCACCACGCCCATGGCGTGATCAAAGAAGACGCGGTTGCCGATCTTCGCGCCGGGGTGGATCTCGATGCCGGTCAGCCAGCGCGAGAAGTGCGAGATGAAGCGGCCCAGCCACTTCAGGCCATGGCTCCAGCACCAGTGCGCCGGCCGGTGCAGCCAGATGGCATGCAGGCCGGGATAGCAGGTGATGACCTCCCAGGTGCTGCGCGCCGCGGGGTCGCGCTCAAGAATGCACTGGATGTCGGAACGCAGGCGGTCGAACATGAAGGCCTAGGCGGATGGGGCTGGCAGTCTACCGCTTCGCCTTGTGCGCCAGGTCGATCATGGCCTTGGCCACCCCGCGCAGGATATGGACTTCTTCTTCAGCAAGTGACGCGCGATTGACCAGCTGGTTGAGCCGCGGCAGCAGCTTCTTGGGCGCCTGCGGGTCCAGAAAGCCGATCTCCACCAGCGCCTGCTCCCAGTGCGACAGCAGCCCGGCCACCGCCTGCGCGTCGGCCCGCACCGGCTCGCGCGTGGCCGGCACCACATCGAAGCCACCCAGCGCCAGCCGCCATTCATAAGCGATCACCTGCACCGCTGCCGCGAGGTTGAGCGAACCGAAGGCGGGGTCGGTGGGGATGCTCAGGCAGACATGGCAGCGGTACACGTCTTCGTTCTTCAGGCCAAAGCGCTCGGGGCCGAACAGGAAACCCACGCCGCCGTCCGTGCCCTCGGCCGCTGCATCACCGGCGGGTGCATCACCGGCAGATGCATCACCAGAAGACGCGTGGGGCGGCCGCAGCTGCGCCGCAAGCGCCGTCAGGTGTTCGCGCGGCGTGCGCGTGGGCGGGCCGAAGTCGCGCGGCGTCATCGCGGTGGCACACAGGTGGCTGATGCCGTCCAGCGCCTCGTCCAGGGTGGCGACGATGCGTGCGCGGGCCAGCACCTCGTTGGCGCCGCTGGCGCGCTGGATCGCCTCGTCGGTGCGCAGCACGCCGCGCTGGCGCGGATTGACCAGCACCAGCTCATCAAAGCCCATCACCCGCAGGGCGCGCGCCGCGGCGCCGACATTGCCCGCGTGGCTGGTGTCGATCAGGATGAAGCGGGTGCGCATGGGGTCGGCGTACAGGCCAAGGCGTAAAATCGCGGCATTGTCGCCTGCGGCATCGCCCGCTCGCTTTGCCCGCTCCTGATCAACGCGTGCCCCACACCTGTGGCGTGCCGCAGAGGTTCCACAATCCATGTCGTCCAGCCTGCATCCCATGCTCAACGTGGCCATCAAGGCCGCACGCGCCGCCGGCGCGATCATCAACCGCGCCGCACTCGACGTCGAGTCGGTGCGCATCTCGCAAAAGCAGGTCAACGACTTCGTGACCGAGGTGGACCACGCCAGCGAGCAGGCCATCATCGACACGCTGCTGGGCGCCTACCCGGACCACGGCATCCTCGGCGAGGAGACCGGCCGCACCCAGGGCAACCCCAAGTCAGACCATGTGTGGATCATCGATCCGCTGGACGGCACCACCAACTTCATCCACGGCTTTCCGGTCTATTGCGTGAGCATCGCACTGCAGGTGCGTGGCCGCATCGAGCAGGCCGTCATCTACGACCCCACGCGCAACGACCTGTTCACCGCCACCCGTGGCCGCGGCGCCTTCATGAACGACCGCCGCATCCGGGTGAGCAAGCGCACGATGCTCAAGCAGTGCCTCATCTCCACCGGCTTTCCGTTCCGCCCGGGCGACGACTTCAACACCTACCTGCGCATGATGGGCGACGTGATGAAGCTCACCGCCGGCCTGCGCCGCCCAGGCGCCGCAGCACTTGACCTGGCTTATGTGGCCGCCGGCTTCACCGACGGCTTCTTCGAGACCGGCCTGTCGCCCTGGGATGTGGCGGCGGGCTCGCTGCTGGTGACCGAGGCCGGCGGCCTGATCGGCAACTTCACCGGAGAGGCCGACTTCCTGGACCAGAAAGAGTGTGTGGCCGGCAACCCGCGGGTGTACGGCCAGCTGGTGCAGTTGCTCGGCAAGTACAGCAAGTTCGCAAGCACCGCCGACAAGATGGCGGTGCATGAGGCGCAACGCGACGCGGGCGCAACCGCATCGGCGCCCGCCGAAGGGGATGCACCCTTTTGAGCCGCTGCAGCGTGGATATGAGTGCACGCAGGACCTCACCCATCACCGTGCGCCCCTGTCACCGTGCGCCCCTGAAGCGTCCCCTCGTCCCTTGCGCCTGACGTGAACACCGCCCCGGCCCCGGACCTGTCGGCACACACGCCGATGATGCAGCAGTACCTGCAGCTCAAGGCAGGCTACCCGGACACGCTGCTGTTCTACCGGATGGGCGACTTCTACGAGCTGTTCTACGCCGACGCCGAGAAGGCCGTGCGGCTGCTCGACATCACGCTCACCCAGCGCGGCCAGTCGGCCGGCCAGCCGGTGGTGATGGCCGGCGTACCCTTCCATTCGGTCGAAAGCTACCTGGCGCGGCTGATCGCCTGCGGCGAGTCGGTGGCGATCTGCGAGCGGTCGGCGAGGTGGGCGCCGGCACGGGCCCGGTGGAGCGCAAGGTGGTGCGGGTGGTCACGCCGGGCACGCTGACCGACGCCGAACTGCTGAACGACAAGCGCGAGGCGCTGCTGCTGTCGCTGCACCAGGGCCCGCGCGCGCGGCTGGGCCTGGCCTGGATGGCGCTGACGCACGGCGAGCTGCAACTCGCTGAATGCGATGCCGACGAGCTGGAGGCCTGGGTGGCACGCATCGCCCCGCGCGAACTGCTGCATGCGGCCGACCTCACGCCCGCGCTGCTGCAGCGGCTGCAGGCCCTTCGACAGGGCGGCACATCATCTGCCCTCACCATGACCGAGCGGCCGGCGTGGACCTTCGATGCCGCGCTGGGGCAACGCAAGCTGCTCGAGCAGCTGCAGGCGGCAAGCCTGGACGCATGGCAGGCCGGCGAGCTGGCGCTGGCCCATGCGGCCGCGTCGGCACTGCTGTCGTTTGCCGAGCACACCCAGGGCCGCGCGCTGTCGCACCTGCACACGCTGAGCGTGCGACGCAGCGACGCACTGATCGACCTGCCTGCGACCACCCGGCGCAACCTCGAGCTGGTGCAGACGCTGCGCGGCGAGGACAGCCCCACGCTGCTGTCGCTGCTGGACACCTGCCAAAGCGGCATGGGCAGCCGCGCGCTGCGCCGCTGGCTGCTGGAGCCGCAGCGCGACCGCACCGAAGCGCAGCAGCGGCTGCAGGCAATCGCCGCGCTGCGCGAGGGCTCGTGGCAGGCGCTGCGTACCGACCTGCGGCGCATCAGCGATGTGGAGCGCATCACCGCACGGCTGGCCCTGCGGCAGGTGCGACCGCGCGAACTGACCGCCCTGCGGCAGTCGATGTCGCAATCGCAGGCGCTTGCCTCCACATTGACGGATCTCCTCCAGCAGGTCGCCGGCGCCGGCGTACCGATGTCTGGCCACGCGCTGGCCACGCTGGCGCCCGCACTGCAACCGCCGCATGAGGTTGCAGCCCTCCTGTCCCGCGCCATTGCCGACGAGCCCTCCGCCATGGTGCGCGACGGCGGCGTGATCGCCACAGGCTTTGATGCCGAGCTGGACGAGCTGCGTGGCATCGAGCAGCACTGCGACGCCTTCCTGCTCGACCTGGAGCAGCGCGAGCGTGCGCGCACCGGCATCGCCAACCTGCGGGTGCAGTTCAACAAGGTGCACGGCTTCTTCATCGAGGTGACGCAGGGACAGCTGGACAAGGTGCCCGACGACTACCGGCGGCGCCAGACGATGAAGAACGCCGAGCGCTTCATCACCCCCGAACTCAAGGCCTTCGAGGACAAGGCGCTGAGCGCGCAAGAGCGCGCGTTGCAGCGCGAGAAGTGGCTGTACGAGCAGCTGCTGGAGGCCCTGCAGCCGCAGGTACCTGCGCTGACCGTGCTGGCGCGTGCGCTTGCCACGCTGGACGCCCTGTGCGCACTGGCCGAGCGGTCGGTCACGCTGCACTGGTGCGCGCCGCAGTTCATGCGCGAGCCGGGCATCGAGATCCGCGCGGGCCGCCACCCGGTGGTGGAGGCGCGCCTGGCCGAAACCGCAGGACAGCGTGGTACGTCCGCCGGCAGCAGCTTCATCGCGAACGATACGCAGCTCGGGCCGAAGCAGCGCATGCAGGTGATCACCGGCCCCAACATGGGCGGCAAGAGCACCTACATGCGGCAGGTGGCGATCATCTGCCTGCTGGCGAGCATCGGCTCGTATGTGCCGGCGCAGTCGTGCCGCATCGGCCCGATCGATGCGATCCACACCCGCATCGGTGCGGCGGATGACCTGGCCAATGCGCAGTCGACCTTCATGCTGGAGATGACCGAGGCGGCGCAGATCCTGCGCAGTGCCACGCCGCAGTCGCTGGTGCTCATGGACGAGATCGGCCGCGGCACCAGCACCTTCGACGGGCTGGCGCTGGCCGCCGGCATCGCTGCGCACCTGCACGACCGCACCCAGGCCTTCGTGCTTTTTGCCACCCACTACTTCGAGCTGACCGACTTTCCGGCCAAGCACCACGGCGCGGTGAACATGCATGTGAGTGCCGCCGAATCAGGCAGCGACATCGTCTTTCTGCATGAGCTGCAGCCCGGCCCGGCCAGCCGCAGCTACGGGGTGCAGGTGGCGCGGCTCGCCGGCATGCCCGCACCGGTGCTGCAGCACGCGCGCGCGGCGCTCGCCTCGCTGGAGGCACGCCAGGCGCAAGACCGCGCGCAGGTGGACCTGTTCGCGCCGCCGCCTGCGGCCGAAGCACCCGCGCCCTCGGCGGTGGAAGCCGCGCTGGCTGCCCTCGACCCGGATGCATTGAGCCCGCGCGAGGCGCTGGATGCGCTGTACGCGCTGCGCAAGCTGCTGGGCTGACTACACTTCGCCCAACGCCTTCCGATACACCGCCATGACCTATTGCGTTGCCATCAAGCTCAATGCCGGGCTGGTTTTCCTGTCCGACTCCCGCACCAACGCCGGTCTGGACCAGATCAGCAGCTTTCGCAAGATGATCGTCTACGAGAAGCCGGGTGACCGCTTCATGGTGCTGCTGTCGGCAGGCAACCTGAGCATCTCGCAGTCGGTGCGCGAAATCCTGCAGATCGAGCAGCTGCCCGACGAGCACGGCGGCGACCCGATCACCATCTGGAACGCGAAAAGCATGTTCGATGCCACGCGGGTGCTGGGCTCGGCGGTGCGCCATGTGTATGAGCGCGATGCACAGGCGCTCAAGGCCTCGGGGGTGGAGTTCAATGTGTCGCTGATCTTCGGCGGCCAGATCCGCGGCGAGAACATGCGGCTGTTCCAGGTGTATTCGGCGGGCAACTTCATCGAGGCCACGTCGGAGACGCCGTACTTCCAGATCGGCGAGTCCAAGTACGGCAAGCCGGTGCTTGACCGGGTGATCACGCCCGAGACGCCACTCAACGAGGCGGCCAAGTGCGCGCTGGTATCGATGGACTCGACCCTCAAGTCCAACCTGTCGGTGGGCCTGCCGATGGACCTGGCGGTGTACGAGCGCGACACCTTCCAGACCGACAAGATCGTCTGCATCGACGAGCAGAACCCCTACTTCCGCATGCTCAACGGCAACTGGGGCCAGCGCCTGCGCCAGGTGTTTGACAGCATCGAAGACCCGCTGTGGAACGGCGGCGCGACCGAAGCACCGCTGATGGTGCCGGCCGCGCGCAGCAAGCCGCTCAAGAAGATCACCACGCCGCAGGAAAAGCTGGTGTGAGCGCCGCGCACGACCCGCTGGTCTTTGCGCACGGCAACAGCTTTCCTGGCGGCACCTACACCCAGCTGCTCAAGAGCCTGCGCCAGCGCGGCTTTGCGCCGCGCGCGGTGGACAAGTTCGGCCACGACAGCAAGTACCCGGTCACCAACAACTGGCCGCACCTGGTGCGCCAGCTGCACGACTTTGCGCAGCGCGAGGCCGACCGCAGCGGCATGCGGCCGTGGCTGGTGGGCCATTCGCTGGGCGGCTTTCTGAGCGTGATGTGCGCTGCGCGCCACCCGGAGCTGGCGCGCGGGGTGGTGCTGATCGACTCGCCGGTGCTCGGCGGCTGGCGCGCCAGCGCGGTCAGCGTGCTCAAGCAGACCCAGCTGGTGGGGGCGCTGTCGCCCGGCGCGATCAGCCGCAACCGGCGCCACCGCTGGCCCGATGCAGCCGCGGCGCTGGAGCACTTTCGCCACAAGCGCGCTTTTGCCCACTGGGACCCGCAGTGCCTGGCTGACTACATCGAGCACGGCACGCACGACGAGGACGGGCACCGGGTGCTGAGCTTTGACCGCGAGGTCGAGACCGCCATCTACAACACCCTGCCCGACAACCTGGAGCGGCTGCTCAAGCGCCACCCGCTGCGCTGCCCCGCGGCCTTTGTCGGCGGCACGCGCTCGGCCGAGATGCGCCAGGTGGGCATGGCGATGACCGAGCGGCTGACCCACGGCCGCATCATGCTGCTCGAGGGCACGCACCTGCTGCCGATGGAGCGGCCGGTGGCAGTGGCTGCCGCGGTGGAGGCATCGATTCGCGGCATGCAGGAGCACGCACCAGCGTAAGCGGCGGCTGAAGATCGGCAGGACCACTGTATATTTGCACAGTGGACCTGAATACCAAGCTTGCCATCCTGGCCGACGCGGCCAAGTACGACGCCTCGTGCGCCTCCAGCGGCAGCGAGCGCCGCGACTCGCGCAACTCGCGCACTCCGGGCGGCATCGGCTCGACCGAGGGCACCGGCATCTGCCACAGCTACGCGCCCGATGGCCGCTGCATCTCGCTGCTGAAGATCCTGCTGACCAACTGGTGCGTCTACGACTGCCTGTACTGCGTCAACCGGGTGTCGAGCAATGTGCCGCGCGCGCGCTTTTCCATTGACGAGGTGGTGAACCTCACGCTGGACTTCTACCGCCGCAACTGCATCGAGGGCCTGTTCCTGTCCAGCGGCATCATCCGCAGCCCCGACTACACGATGGAGCAGGTGGTCGAGGTGGCGAGGCGCCTGCGCGAGGAGCACGACTTTCGCGGCTACATCCACCTCAAGACCATCCCCGACGCGGCACCCGAACTGCTGGCACGCGCCGGGCTGTACGCCGACCGGCTGAGCATCAACATCGAACTGCCCACCGCGCACAGCCTGGTGCGGCTGGCGCCCGAGAAGGACGCCCGTGCCATCGAGCGCAGCATGGGGCGGCTGAAGCTGCACATCGACGAGTCGCGCGAGGCACGCGCTGCGCAGTCGCGCACGGTGGCGGTGCTGCCGCGCGGGCCGGCCCGTCGCGCTGCCGCGCCGCGCTTTGCGCCGGGTGGCCAGAGCACGCAGATGATCGTGGGCGCCGACGCCACCGCCGATCGCGAGATCCTGGCCACCAGCGCGCGCCTGTACGGCCAGCACCGGCTGCGGCGGGTGTACTACTCGGCCTTCAGCCCGATTCCCGATGCATCGAGCGCGCTGCCGCTGAAGGCGCCGCCGCTGGTGCGCGAGCACCGGCTGTACCAGGCCGACTGGCTGCTGCGCTTTTACGGCTACCGCCACGACGAGATCGTGGCCGACGCACGCACCGGCATGCTCGACCTGCAGGTGGACCCGAAGCTCGCTTGGGCGCTGGCGCACCGCGAGCGCTTTCCGGTGGACCTGAACCGCGCGCCGCGCGAGATGCTGCTGCGCGTGCCGGGCCTGGGCGTGCGCTCGGTACAGCGGCTGCTGGCCGCGCGCCGGGTGCGCCGCTTGCACCGCGACGACCTCGACCGGCTGCAGGTGCCGCTGGCCAAGGTGCTGCCCTTCATCACTGTGCCGGGTCACAGCCCGCTGGCGCTGGATGCAAGCGACCTGCGCACGCGGCTGACCGCACCGCCTGCGGCACGGTCGTCGCCGCAGCTCGACTTGTTTCACGGCACACCATGAGCATCGAAGCCCACACGGTCTGCCTCGCGGCAGAAACCGACTTTGCCGGCTTTCGCGACGCCGCACGACGACTGCTGGCGCAGGGCGTGCCGCCCGATCAGGTGCACTGGAGCGTGGCCACGCGCGCTGCCCAATCGCTGTGGGACAGCGAGGTCAACCCACACGATCCACACCACCTGCCCGACCCGCCACACAC
>JACCDP010036540.1_pt1 | contig 10726 bp, 17 predicted proteins | sample 7445841 | NCBI WGS metagenome assembly JACCDP01 (sample SAMN15323441, study PRJNA562643) | freshwater metagenome | isolation source: river surface water | place: USA:Blue River Watershed | collected 2017-08-17
ACATATGAGAGGACTCAAAAATGACATATCAAGAATTTCTTATCCAAAACGATCACTATAACTCAAAAATTTATGAGTTTGACAAACACACATATGAAAAATGGTATTCATATATCACACAACAAAACCAACTCTACAAACAATATCCTAAACACTACAAAAAATTTAAAAATTCAATTCCAAAAATGACCCTAGAAAAATTTATTGATATAATGAAAAAATAAAAAAACAAAAAGGGGGCTTCGGCCCCCTTTTTTATTATCCGTATAAATATTTTATAACAATGTGTGTAACATATATTAATTGAAAAAGGCTTTGCAATGAGATTGTTTCCTATCGTCACCGATACAGCATGTCAATTTAAATGGACTTGGAGTGTTCTCTATCTTCATAGAGGAACAACCAATAGTTGTCATCGTTGTACTAGATGGAAACTGACTCCAGAAAATTTTAGTTTGTTTCACAATCTTCCAGAAAAGCTTCAAGACAGAAAGAAAATGCTTCTTGGTCAATGGCCAGGAAATGGTTGTGAGTATTGTAAATCGGTAGAAGAAGCTGGTGGTATGAGTGAAAGAAAAACTTATACCAACGACATGGACCTAGTTCCACCAGAGCTTGAAACTAACCCAACAGCGATAGATGTTACACCAAGAGTTCTCGAGGTGTATTTTAGAAATGTATGTAATCTAGCATGTACATATTGTAATCCAGATAATAGTTCTACGATTGAAGCAGAACTAAACAAGTTTGGACCAATTGAAAATATACCTTACTACAACGTTGGTGATGGTATTAAAGATAAAGAGTTTGATATTGAGAAGCACGGACATCTTTTTTGGGAGTGGATGGAAAAACACAGCAGCGAGTTAAAGGTATTTAATGTTCTAGGTGGCGAACCATTATATCACAAAGAGTTTGATGAGTGTCTAGAATTCTTCGACAATCATCCTAATCCTAATTTAACATTTGGTGTATTCTCAAACTTGCAACACAACTTAGCTGCATTCAAAACTAAAATAGACAAAGCAAACAAGTTAGTAAAAGAAAAAAAAGTAAGAAAGTTTGAGATTGTTTGTAGTATAGATTGCTGGGGAAAGGAATCTGAATATGTCAGAATGGGTTTGAAATTAGATACATGGGAAGCTAATTTTAAAACCTTGGTTGATACAGATCATGTCAACATTCATGTTCACATGTCAGCAACAGCTATGTCAATTTTTACTGCTGCGGATCTAGTAAAAAAAGTAGCATCATATAGAAGTGAACATAAAAATATAACAATGTCAATGAATACGGTTGCCCATCCTTCTTTTATGAGTCCTTATATTTTTGGACATCACCTAGCTCAATACCTAGAACCAATGATTGATGCTATTCCTGATACCGTCCATGATCAAACTGTGTTTAAAAATGTGACACAAGGTATTATTGATAAAATGAATAAGAGTGAGCCTGATTTAAAGTTAATAAAGCAACTCATTCATTATCTTGATTCTTTAGATCTAAGAAGAAAAAAGAACTGGAAAGACGTCTTTCCAGTTCTTGCTGATCTATCCAAAAAACTATTAGACGAGTAAAGCCTTCAGCTTACCTTTTCGTTGCGATCGATCTTCTTCCTGTTCACCAAACTTGCTACGGCTGAACACAGGCTTATCTTCCTGCATTATATCATCCTGAGCAGCCTGTTCACAATCATATAGCTTCATCTTAGCTCTATCAATGCCAATAACAAATCGACGATGGATTGTAGGATCGCTGTAGCGATTCTTCAACTGCTTGACCATTAGCTGAGAGAGATCTTCTAACTCCTCAGTACTGATCAATGCAAACATTAAGTCTGCCGTTGCAGGGAGGCCGAAGGACTCTGACGTGTCTGTAAGTTCGACGTCTGAGTTGCCGTATCCGCTTCTCGTTGTTTGTGTAGCTGTGACGACAGGAAGATTAAATTCGACTGCAAGGCCCCGTAGCTCTTCAGCAATTGCTTTAACGTATGTGTAACTGTTAACATTAGCACCAGAACGAATACGGCTACTAGCACAGATATTAAGGTAATCGATGTAAATAATGTCAGGAGTAAAGTTTCGTTTGATTCGAAGTTCATTAATTAAATGCCTAAAGTGAGATGATCCAGCAGATGCTGTTGGATATTCTTTAATGATAAGCTTACCAACAGTCTTATCCTTCACACGGTTGATTTTCTTATCGTAAGCATCCTTAGGTAGGATAGAAAGCTCATCGACTGTTACGTTAAGAAGGTTTGCATCGATACGCTCTGCAATCTTCTCTTCTGCCATTTCCATTGTAATGTAGAGAACATTCTTCCCTTGTGTCAGATTATGAGCAGCACAATGGCACATAAAAAGAGACTTACCCACACCCGTGCCTGCCAAGGCGACGTTGAGTGTCTTTCGAACAAGACCTCCTTTTGTAATTTTATTAAAGAAGTCGAGATCGAAGGGAATATGTTCTTCCCGACGATGATAAAACTCAAAACGAGCATCGGAGTTATCAAAGTAATCGTGACCAATGCTAACATCAAATGAAACGCCAAGGGCATCGCTAAGAAGAACAGGTATACTTCCCTTGTCCAAGGACGACTTGTCATCCAGGATTTTAATTGAAGCCATAATTGCATTGTAGACTGCCTTCTCTTGACAAAACTTTTCTGTTGAATCTACTAGCCATTGAATATCTGAATTGTCAGTTGTAAGACCATCAATAAGCTCTTTTGATTGCTGATAGACTGTTTCAGACAGGCCTTCCTTGTTCTTCAATTCAATCTGAAGAACTTCACGAGTAGGTGGGTTATTGTATTCTTCCACATACTTACTGATCAGCTTGTAGATAACCTGATCAGGTTGACTGTGGAAGTATTCTGACTTGAGGAATGGGAGAACCTTTCTGGCGAAAGGCTCGTTATAAATTAAATGCGATAGAATAGTTTTTTCAATCATCAACTCTTACCAACGATTTCACAAAAATGTCTGTGGTGTTCTTCCACGTATACTTCTTAGCTTCTAATATACAATCTTTGCGATTTCTCTTCAACGCATTTTTAACAGCAGATGTTAGATCGGTAAGTGACATGGCTCCTGTCTTATCTGTAATGATATCAATGGGACCTGTTACAGGATAGGCAGCCACAGGACAGCCACAAGCCATAGCTTCTATATTAACAAGACCAAATGTATCAGACTTGCTAGGGAACACAAAGCAGTCAGCATTCTGATAGTAATAGACTAGATCCTCTCCGTGCTTCTCGCCAACAAAGTTCACACTAGGATAAAGGCGTTTCAGTTTTTCTAATTCTGGACCAGATCCAACTACTATCTTTGTTGATTCCATGTCAATGTCTAAAAATTCTTCGATGTTCTTTTCTTTTGATACTCTTCCGACATAAAGTAGGATAGGAGGCTTGTTGGGAACAAACTTTTTCTTAGGCTTAAACAACGTTAAATCAACACCCCGAGCCCACGGAATGATATTCTTAAATCCCCTATCAGCCAACTCTTTTTGCATAGACTTGGTAGTGCAGAATACACCGTTACCGCTATTATGGAACCATTTAAAATATGGATAAGTCATCCATGTTGGAATCTTAAAATATCTTTGGAGGTATTCTGGGAATTTTGTATGATAGCTTGTAGTAAATTTCTTGTTAAACTTCTTGCATGCGAGTACAGCATAAAGACCTAAAGGACCTTCGGTGGCAATGTGAATATAATCGTGGTTACCACTAGAGATAATTCGATTAATTATATCATTAGGAACAGCAATATCAATTTCAGGATAGCCAGGAGCTTTGAATGTCTTAAACATTCCTGGCGTGACTAGATCAACTATGAATCCTAGTTTTTCAAGATTGTTTGTAAGATTTTGAAGTGTTCTTACTACACCATTGACCTGAGGTTCCCAAGCATCACTGACTATTAGGATTCTTTCCATTTTATAATTTCCATTCTTCCATCATAATGTTCAACGACAGCAGTACAACTCTCAACCCAATCACCACAATTTATATATCGTACACCATCAATATCACGAATATTAGCATGATGAATGTGACCGCAGATAATCCCATCAAGCTTTCTGCTATGTGCATACGATGAAAGGTTTTCTTCATAACTACCTATAAAGTTCACAGCTTCTTTGACTTTGTATTTAAGATATGCACTTAGAGACCAGTAAGGAAGTTTAAATAACTTTCTTGCTTTATTAACTGCTACATTGATAGCTATAGAAACATCATACGCCCAGCTTCCAATATGAGCAAGCCATTTCATATTAGTGACCACAACGTCAAACTGATCGCCGTGTGTGACTAGATAGAGTTTGCCATCTACGCCCTGATGAATATCATCTAATTGAATAGAGACATTACCAAAATGAGTATCACAATAGTCCCTCATGAACTCATCATGGTTGCCAGGAATGTAGATGATGTCTATCTTCTTACGGGCTTTTCTTAGAAGTTTTTGGATGACATCGTTGTGTTCTTGAGGCCAGTATTTGTTACCAGCCATTGCCCATCCATCAAATATATCACCAACAAGATATAGCTTCTCGCACTCGAACGTCTTTAGAAACTCTAAGAACTGATCTGCCTGACTCATTTTAGTACCAAGATGAATATCAGAAACAAAAACAGTTCTATAATTTTTCATTGTAGAAGCCTTTTTGTTTTTATTTATTACGCCTGTTCACATGTTTAAATTCTGCCGTAAATAATTGTTTCGTGCTCTTTCTTCTGCCATCCGCACTTCAAATAACTTAAGCATTTTCCATCGTTCGAGACTTTCAACTCGTCGATCGTAGGATTCTCTCGAGATGCGACTAGCATTTAAATCATACTGTAATTTTTTAACTTCTTTTGTAAACTTGTCACCAATTACATTATATGGATCATTCATCATCTAATTCCTTTTGTTCTTCTAATAGCTCATCAATTGCATAATGAGGAACATCATACCCTATTTGCTTCAATTGAATCAACCGCTGAGCGCAGTCTCCTGGACAATCATCAATGAAGCTTTCACCAGCAAAAGGAAGATCGATGTCTTCAAACTCATTGTTCTTATCAAACCAATCGTCACGAGCCAATATAGATTCAATAAAAGCTTGATCGGATGACGTATCGTACAATGGAGCTTTGCCAGCCATATTACGTCTACCAGCAATATGCGTCACCCATCCATACTCGCCTTCATATACATATACATCACAATCACTCCATCGACAGTAAGACATCACGATTCCAATGCTACACGAAGCACTCGCTGATATCGATCGATCTTTCTATGGCAATCATTGAGTGCTTCAAACTTTTGCCAGTTATCATACTCGATCTCTTTAATATATTCACGGACGAGCATTAGCAAATCACGAACCTTATCATGTTCCATATGCTCTGGATTAAACAATCCACCGTTATTGAGATACTCATCAATACGATCAGTTATGCCACTATTAATCATCATACAACAGGTCCATGTTTAATTTCGTTGCCGAGTAACTGCATAATAGTATTAAAGGCAGCAATAAGAGCGAACAGTTGCTTCTTTAGTTCTTCATTGGTAGGATCCTCGACAATAGCGTTAAGAATCTTTCCGTGTAGTCGATTAAAATCTTCTTGCATCACTTATACTCCTCGAGTACCTTTGCAGCTTCTATAAACTTGCCTTCCAGATCAGATCGATCTGGCCAATCTTCGTACCATTCACCGTTGTTTGTATCTTCCGATTTATATGCAAAAGCAGCAAATGGCTTCAACGCTTCTTCTAATTTTAGAATACGCTTCAATACCACATAATGAAGGTTAAAGTTTGTTTCAACTTGGATATTACGCGGATGCTCTTGCTCCATAGCAGCGAACATAAGAAGCGTGTTAAGCTCATTCATCACTTAATCTCCCCAAGCGCGGCGCTGATAAACAAGCTCAGTGGCATCCCATCATCCATCAAAAGTGCTTGATCTTCAGGACGGCAAAACCTTTCCTTTATCGTTGAAAGCGCCTCACGCAGCATCTTTATTTCTTTTGCTTGCTCTATAATAGCTTTATCTCGCCATTCGAGCCATTCATAATTGATCGTCATTTTGACCTCTACGAACTACCATCATAGCATCAGCTATTTTATAAGACAACTCTGCAACGTCTTGCTCTGAATGAAAGGGAACGTTGCCTGCTAACAATCCCTGCATTGCAATTTCAGCTAAACGATTGCGTTCAGCTATCTGTTCACCTCTGATCATAGTTTCAGCTGGCACAGTCAGACTTTCACCAAAATCTTGAAGGAACTTAAACGGATTTATCATCTTCATTACCGTTTCTGCTAGCATCAAAATTCTTATCTACTATAGTCAAAGGAACTGCCATCTTAACTTTACTAATCTCACCATCGACATTGTGATCGACTAGATACAAACTCATTGGCTGAAATGTTTGAGGGTTGGTAAAGATACCAACTGGTTCGGCCTTTTTACCATACATCATAAACATAACTTCATCTTCATTCTCTAATACATGCCATATTTGCATCACACTTCATCCTCTACATCTTCACTAACCAGAGAACCGTTACCTACTAGAGAATACTTTGTTTTAATATATTCTGCCAGATCTGTTTCCGTCAGAAGCTTTTTCCAGAAGGCACCGTTGTTTTCGATATCAGCAGCTCGCATCTTGGATCCCAAAAGCTCGCCTGTTGATTTATCACAGACCTGGTACCATCCATTGCTGGGCTTAACAACATAACCACCGTCAATAGCAATGTCAAGCAAACCGCTCCAACGATTAATTCCGCCTTCGTAACTAACTGTGATAGGGATCTTTGACTTTTCTTTGACATAGCGAGACTTTTCTACGTTAATGATGAAGTGGTAGCCTTGGATCTCTCCACCGTCCTTGTCTTGCTGACGACCAAGGATCCAGATTGTATCTGCTGAGTAGTAGATGCCAGTACCACCACCAACGATATCCTTAGGATACAAACCAATCTCTTTGTATGTGTGGTTGACAACAATGAGAGGAATGTCCTTGAGAGTAAGATGGGGAGTGACCATACGGAAAAGAGACTTCAAGCTCTTTGCACGGCTCATGTCTGCAACAGACTTTTGGTTTTCAGCATCCTCAACTTCCTTCTTGGAAGCCAAGTTACCAACTGAGTCAATAACAACAATCACCTTGTCGTCACGGCCAAGATCTCCAAGTTGTTTCATAATATCAAACTTCAATTGTTCGATGTCAGTGATAGGAGTGTGCATGACACGATCCATATCAATACCGAACGAATCAAAGTATGCCTGAGGAGTACCAAACTCTGAATCGTAGAAGATAAGGACACTCTCTGGATACTGCTTCATATAAGCTGCTGCTAAAAGGAGAGAAAACGCAGACTTAAAATGCTTAGATGGACCAGCAAGGACAGTGAGCCCAGGAGTAAGCCCGCCATCAACTCGACCAGAGAGTGCAACGTTCACCATTGGAACGCTGGTAGTAATCATGTCCTTTGTCCCATAGATCTTGGACTCGGAAAGAACAGCTGTTTCTTTGATTGTGGAATTCTTAATCAAACGGTTAATAAGTGACATAACAAATCCTTAGTTGGTTCACGACTTTAATACAGTATCGAGCTTCTTAATAAATTCGTCAATCTTTTTCTGACGATCTGGCCACACAATGTTTGGTTTCTCTGGGTTCTTTTTCAAATTATTTAAAAGTGGCATAATCATCTTGTACATTGTCTCAGCTTTAGTTTGTGCCTTAGCTGCTTCTTGTGCTAGTTCATTAGCTGCATCAGTCAAGTCATCAGTAAAATCAAATCCAAAGTCAAAGTCTGTGTCGATGTTAATTTCGTTCTTATTCATCTTTTTTTCCCTTTAATAATTCTTCAAAGACCTGTCTGTCATATTCATCCATTTGTTGGTTGTAAAACATTTCAACAATCTTGTAGTACAACCTACCATGATTTCTTTCAAATCCATAACAACCATACTTGCCAATCACAAATCCGTTACGATCATATACCTCTACGATTGCCTTCTTGTAATCTGTCTTAGAATAAATTAATGCAATCGAAGCTTCTTGCATCGCATTAAGTCTACCATCTCTAGTAACTTTTTTAATAAAGACATCTTGACCATTAATGGTCTTAATCATATAAAAAATTCCTCTAGCGATGCTCTCTTCTCTACTCGCCAACCTATGACGTCAAGAATTGTTTTAATTGGTTCAACAAATGCTTTCTCAAACTGCATGTCGTAGTCTATATATTGATCTAGCTCAAGTTGACGTGGTAGCTGACCTGGACATGCAAAGACGTTCTCTCTAATTGGATTGGGGAGCTTCATGTAACAGAACTTGATCTTATCACCATCGTTAATTACTTGGTAACGTTTATCGAGTTTCTTCTGCTTGAGCATGTGATTGTAAAGAAGAGCACCACGAACATGGATAGGTGTTGCCTTTCTGTAGATTGTATTGAGGTCAGCATAGTTCTTTAGATCTTTACAACCACGAGGGAATGCAACATCCTCGAAAGGAAGTTTAGCAAACTCTGTTCTGAACTTCTGAATGAACTCAATGACAGCATCTTCGTTCTGATTCATAATAATGTTAATGCACTTCTTAATATTCTCACGACATGCTTGTGGAGTAGATGAACGAACAGCTTCAATGCCCATCACTTTCAACTTAGCTTCGCTGTATGAAACTCCTTCGTTGTTCCACACATTCATCATGTAACGTTTCTTGGCAGTCCAGATAGCCTTATCTGCAATTGCCTCACGTTTCATTTTCATTTTCTGGTCGTAGGCATTAACATATTCGCTAAGCTGTCCGTAACAACGATCAATAAACGGTTCAAGCTTTTCAACACATACCTTGTCAAGAAACTCGACGATCTCGCGTACCGGACGTCCCTCTTGATTGCATAGACTAACCAAGTTGTCAAGCGTAACATACATTGAATCCGTATCACATGCCAGGACATAATCAACTCCGTCTGTTTTGAATAATTTGTTTAGATACTTGTTCATTTCTCTTTCTACCCATTTGATAGAAAGCTGTCCTGAAAGAGTAATCGATTCAGCAAGCTTAGGATCGAACCAACGGAAGTATTGGTTAGACAAAGCGCCGTAAGCTGAGTTCAATTGAATCTTCTTTGCAAGCTGCATGTTGTGGAAACGAGCAATTGCCTTTTCGTTTTCATATGATGGATCTACTTCGTAAGCCTTCTTAGCTTCGATCATCTTCTGTTTGTACGTCACACGATCGTCATACATTCTTTGCATCAGCTTAGGAAGGAATCCTTGGAAGTCTTTATCAAACATACAGCCAGATGCTGCTACTGTAATGTTTTGTGACTCAAGCTGATTGCGGATAGAAGGCTCGTTGAGATATCCGTCAAGAATTCTCTGAACGCCTTCATCACCACCAAGCGAACCTACCTGGCCAACATATGTCTCTGGTGAAACATTATACTGCATGATAAGGTGAGGGTAAAGAGAATTCAAGTCGAACGACACTACCCATTTGTGCATACCAACTTGAGGGTCCTTAACGTATGCACCAATGATCTGTCGTTCCTTTTCACCTACCTTGAGATGAGGAACAACGATTCGTTGATTGATCAGGTAGTTGTGGATAATAATGTCCCACATTCGCACAGATGTGAATGCATCCTGAAAGTTAACCTTACCATCATATGCGATAGCAAACACCTGCTCGATGAACTTTAGTTTGTCTTCGAGACGATCAACTAGATCAACGTCCTTGATGTTATACTCAATGAACAGTTGGTAATTCTTCTTGTAAAGATCAAACAGCGATTCGTATTCTGAATAGTCTAGCTTACGTTCACCAAGCTCGATGTTAGCAATATGATCGAGACGATATGATTCCTGCATTGTAAAAGAAAACTTCTTATACAATTGCATGTAGTCAAGAATAGAAATCCCAGCAGGAATATAAACCTGGTACTCGCCGTAAGCTGTTACAACCTTACGCTCTTCAAGATATTCCCAAGGCGAAAGCTTACGAGCCATCGACTCGCCTAGCACTCGCTTGATGCGGTTGACGATGTAGGGAATATCGAACATCTCGACGTTCCAGCCTGTCACAAGATCAGGAGAGAACCATTTAGAACGCCAGACGTCGAGAAACTTAATCAGGAGTGCCGATTCGTTTTCGCATCGAATATATTTGATATTAGGTTCTTGAGTTTCAAATTCACCGCAGCCAAGCACAACGTACATTTGGTCTTTGCGCATCGTGATTGCAGTAATTTCTTTATCTGCTGTTTGAATATTAGGGAATCCCTCATCGGCTGCAACTTCGATGTCGATGTTAACTTTAGAGATTAGTTTTGGATCGTAATCTACTTCACCAGGATAATAATCGTTGATGAATGTATAGATGTAGTTCGTCAGACCGTAGATCTCGAAGCCATCTACTTCACCGTAGCGCTTAACGAAGTCACGAGCATCGGAAGGTGAATCGAAGTCGATACGATCTACATTCTTACCCTTCAATGTACGATAAGTCCCTTCACCGCTTCGCGAAGGAACAAACAGATAGGGTCTGTAAGGAATACGTTGCTGCACTCGCTGGCCATTCTCATAGCCACGGAGGAGAATCTCATTACGGTGGATAGTTACGTTTGTATAAAATTTACTCATTCATTGACCGATACGTTGTACCTATTCATAAAATCTAAAGCGTCCTGTGCAT
>JACCDP010971374.1_pt1 | contig 10726 bp, 19 predicted proteins | sample 7445841 | NCBI WGS metagenome assembly JACCDP01 (sample SAMN15323441, study PRJNA562643) | freshwater metagenome | isolation source: river surface water | place: USA:Blue River Watershed | collected 2017-08-17
ATAAGCACGAGCCTTAAACATCTCACATAGTTGTTTAATCTCATCATATCGTTTTTCAAGATACTCAACACTATCAACACAATAAGTCTTTATAGTACGAACCGACTGGTGATTATCTCTATCACCTTCAGGTTGGTCTTTCTTACGTTTAAACACATACAACATATAGAAGTCACCCTCTTTTTCAAAGTTAAGAAGTCTTTTTATAGTGCTTATGTTATCTATATTTTTCATTATCCAAATATTTGAATCTTGGCATCCACTTCTTTAAGTTCGGTCCAATTGCCAAGGTATGTGACCGCTCTTACTTTTTTGTTATCAATCCAAACGTATTCTTGTTCGTCGTTGATTCTTGGTTTGTCCATCACCAAACCGTGATATTTGAACCCGTGTTTGTCTAACCATTGTAGTGTTACTTCCCGGTCTTTTGATTCTCTTGCGGTGAAGAATGTGATTACATTTCCTTCATCATACCACTTGTTAATAATCTCCAATGCTCTTGGAAACACATTTGCCGTTGAGTATAACTCTGACTCTTCGTTTCTTATATCATCACAAATGGTTCCGTCAATATCAATCAAGAATAACTTTTGTTTTTGTTCTTTTTCAAAGATTACTTTTGCTTTGGTTTCGTGTGTTGCTATGTTGGTAATTTTGTTGATGTAGCAATCTGTCATTAGTTCGAATTCAACCTCATCACCAGATTGTATTTCACCTTTGTCAAATTTATCTTTTACTTTATAATCACTTTCATCTACTAAAACATAAATGTAGTTTCCTTTTACACCTATTGGTTCGATTATCCAACCCTCAAGACTATTTAAAAACTCAGGGTCGTGTTCGCTATATCTTAATATTCCTCTCATTTTTTTCTTATTTCAATATTTTGGTCCAAATAGAACTTTTCAAAGATAGTGATATTTTCAACACCAACTTCTAATATTCTATCTAAGACATCATCTATCGTTAAATTTTTATTTAAAAACTCTAATAGTTTAAACATAAACTCTTCTGTAAACTCCTCTCTTTTTTGACCAAGGAATTCAGTGTAATCAGTTTTAACGTATTGTGCTTCATACTTGTCCAACATCAAATCAATCTTTTCTTCTAACTTTGGTTCCAAGAAGAATATATCCCAAGATGACTCGTCGTATTCACCACTATCGTTTACACCATCAATAGTTAGTTTCACAGCAAATCTACTATCAACCGTATCCATTTTATCCCATATCATTTTTTCCAACTCCTTTGTAGTGTATGGGTAATGATATAAAATAATTTTGTAGTTTGTTAAGTCTATCATTTTTGTTCTATTATTAATTCAAGTATTGCATTATAAACCGCACTTACTGATGGTTGACATTCAAACGTTGGTTTATTTTCAAAACATCCGTGTTCAGGAAAACCTCCTGTTACGTGAATGTCTCCACTACTATTATATTTCATATCAGATTGGCAAAATATCTTACAAGAACCTCCCACAAATTTATGTTTATAATTTTGTGTTCCATGTCTCCACGGTGTCTTATAATAGTGATGTATTGCACTTCCAACCTCTATGATATTTGCATCAGTCGTACCGGCAAAATGTAACATACCAGTATCTAACGTCACAACGGCAAAACTATTTTGTAAAAGATGCCAAAGTTGTGATAAGTTTAATTTATTTCCGGTGTTAATCACATTTGGATTTGATATTGGGTGGAAACTTTTCTTGTCGTCTCCATACGCAACATCTTTACCATCAACCACAACCTTAATACCAAGTTTTGTAACCATATCAGCAAGTTCCTCCCATTTTTCTTTTGGCCAAGTTCGTGAAGGCCAAGTGATTGATGGATTAAAAACAATATATTTACCTTCAGGTAAATCAAAATCTAATGGGTCAGGATAAAACTCCAAATCCCTTTCATCAGGTAACAATTGAAATCCGTGTGATGATGAAAAATAATCAAACATCGACATCTTTCTAATTTGTTTTTGAATCCCATTGTGATGATGCCCATTGAAGTCATAAATTAATACATCATCAGGTATAAACTCACCAATATTGATGTCGTAAATCTTTTCAAGGTATGGGTTGTTTTTAAAAAGATGAGGTAGGTTTGTTTCTAAATATAACTTTTGATTGTGACATCTACTTAAATATTTAATTACCGGTGTAATGTTTATAATATCACCCAAACAACCTGCTATTTTAATCCCAAATCTACTCATTTGTTTGAAACCCTTTGTAATGTTTTACCGAATCTTCAACTAAAGATTTGTTATTAATGATTGAGTCATTAACCATTCTATTAACCGCTTCAACCAATCTAGGTCTTTTGTCTTTAAAACAAATGTCAATTTTTCTTTTTAATGTAGCAACCTCTTCATCGGTTTTTGCTTCGGCAATTGCATCTTCTAAATACCACATACGACAATGAAGGATTGATAACTTTTCAATTACCTCACCAATGTTATCAGTTTGAATTAAATCAACATCTTTATCTGCACTTTTACTTTCATTCAGTGTCTTGTGGACGATATCTTTAATAATATCTTCTACTTTTTCTCCAATCATATTTTAGATAGTATCGTGGTTTATGTATAAAATCTTAGCGGAAAATTCTTTTACTAATGATTCTTTTTCTTCACTATATTCACCAGAAGTAATAAGTGAAAAATCTACTTCAATACCTTCTTTGATGAACCTTCGGACTGCAGTTTTTTTAGTCCACTCATCACTTTTTGGGTCTAACCGATAAAACAAAACCTCATGACCTCTGTCATATTTTACAACCCAAATACCATCTTTTTGTGCTAAAGTTCCTGTCATGACTCAAATTCTTGGTTTAATAATTGTTGTCTTTTATCGGATAACTTAATATCCAAAGGGTTAATAATATTGTAATAATGTTCTCTCCAATACTTCTCAGGGTATTTTTTTTGTAGTTGTTCTGTAAAATTACGAATCAGTTTCCTCGCAGCAAATGTTTGCTGGTAAGTTTCACAAGAATCAATTACTTTCTCAACCCATTTTGAGACATCCCCGTAGTGTGTGCTTCTATTTTCCATAGTTAAAATATAAGAAAAAAAAATGAAATAAAAAACCCCTCCGTTTAAGAAGGGGTCATTTTTTTTTAGTTCTTTATATTAAGAAAGGTTCCTGAACCCCCCGCCATTGTGGTGGGTAATTTACCATCCCAATTTTGAGCTTTAATATATTCAATATACAAAGGTGACAATTGATTTTGTTTAATCTTAATTGCCAATGCTGCTGCCTGTGCATTGATGATAGTTTCTGCCGAATCAGCTCGTGCTACCGCAACTTTACGTTTACCTTCAGCAATTGCAGCCAACGCTTGTTGTTCGGATGCTTCTGCCTGTTGGATAGCCTTTGTCTTATTGATAATAGATTCCTGTAATGCATCCGGTGGAACAATATTAGTTCGTAATTGTGATACGTTAAACCATTTAGATAGACGATTATTACATTCTAATACGATGGACGCTTCAAATGCTTGTCGGTGGTTAAAAATACTATCCACTTCCCAAGTGTTAGCCACGTCATTTACTGCTCCGATAATCGCATTTTTCAACCAACCTTGTTCAACTTCTTTTATATCTCTACGTAAATTAACAAACATATCCCCAATAGCATCCTCACGTAATGAGTAGTTGAATGTCGGTTTGATTGTTGCAGAGAATCCACCTTTAAGAATTACACCTTGGTCTTCGTATTCAATATGTTGTTGGTAAGTTGGGAACTCCAATACTTGTTCGGTCCAACCATTATAAACAACCCATCCTGTTTTATATTGGTAACTTGCAACACCTCGTTGATTACCCACCAAATTGATTTTCAATCCTTTGTGACCTGCATCAATCTTCTCAATGGCGTATGGTTGAACCATAGAAACAATTAAACCAAGAATGAAGAGACCTAATGGTTTTAGCAACCAACTAACTTGGAATTGGTTTACCGTGTCATTCCAACGGTCAGTTTTTGTAACATACATTTTGTCTCGTGTTTTTAATGCGATAAGACCAGCCGCAATTGTAAATCCTAAAAAAATTAATGTACTAATCATTTTGTTTTTCTTTTAAATAATTGTAAATAAAATTGTAACCGAGTTTTACCATATAAATTGTGTAGACCAAAACTCCTAACGTAAACACAATTTGTACTTCTTTCATGACTTCTCTACTTACAATGTATTCGGCATATAAACCAATCACATAAAAATAGACAATCGTTAGTATAGTGACTCCCCACTCCCCTAACATAAATTTCTTAAACATACTACTTCATTTTCTTTTTTTTAATGTACAATAAAAATACGTGTTTTTTAAATTTTAATCAATAGGTTTTTATACCTAAATTTAATCCCACCAATGGGCTACGTTTTCCTCTAAAACTCGGAAAAGAACTTTATTCGCCTTCCTATGATTATAGTAAGATACCATTAAACATAAACGTTTTTTGTCATCTTGTCCACCATGTTCTTTAATAACCGCACGAACTGAAGAAGGGTATTTGTTTAAGTACTCGTCAAATCTTTCCGCAGTTGTTTCAATCTCAATAGATTTTAAATTTTTATTATCCGGTACATCCTCAAAACTTATGGTATCATGCCAATAATCCATACACTCTAATGAATAGTGTTCTTCTCTAACTCTTTCAAGTAAGTTAAGAGCCAAGGTCATATAACGATTATCTCTTTCAACCTCTGTATGTCTATTGGCATTGACAAGTTCTTTTCTTTGGTACTCTATTTTCTTTTGTAAGATTTTTAAAATGTAATCTCCGTCCCAATCTCTGTCGTGATACAAAGTTGGCATCCATCTAAAAATGTTTTTTACACCGGTAAGAAAGTATCTTATTCTCCAGTGTAACTTACCGTATAAGGTATTTCTACTCCAAGCGGAGTCTTCAGGTATTGGTAGTTGTTTATATGTTTTCATTTGTCTAATGTATGGTCGATTAAAATATAAGGTGGTCGGATTGTAACTTTTGAACCATCACTATTAAAGTAATAAATTGTATCACCATCAAAACTTATTGTATCTGTATACCAGATAGCATCATGCATTGGATTAAGTCCTGAGGTTGGTACGTATACTTTACCTCGTATTTCGTACTTATATTCTTTTTTATTACACGCAGTTAAAATGAGTGTTAAAAATAATAATTTAAAAAGTGTTTTCATATTCTTCTTTTAGTTTTTTATATTCGTCCATAGCAAATCTAAACTTTTTATTTAGATGAACCCAACCAACAACACAGACAATCCAAATAGTCCAATACATATAATCAAACTTTTGAGTCCAAAAAAATGTATAAAAAAATTCAATTAACCACAAAAATGTAATTACACCTGTAATTCGGTTATAGGTTCTAGCCTCATTAATTTTGAGGACCATATCCTTTAATAAATCGTATTGTTTATCCTGCATTGTTTATATCGTTTTCAATTTTTTCCAATAATATTTTCAATGATGATTGGATGTTTGCTCTAATTTCACTTTCATATTCTTGAGTGTCGTTTTCTAATTTGTCGTTAAATAATTTTCTCAACTTCAACGCATCAGAATACGGTAATTTTAATTCATAATGATAAACATGATTAGTGATTTCCAATTTAGTGTCATCCAATATAATAAAGACACCTAGTTTTTTATTTACGATATAACGTTTTTCAGACAAAGGTGCAATCGTAAACTTTGATGTTTCACTCTTAATTAGTTTTCTAAAAATTGCTTTGGCTTTTTGTTCGTGACCACTTTCTTCTTGGTATGTTTTTATAACATGTGCCCTTCTAATAGAAAGTTGTAGTTTAGCATATCTTCGTTTAAGAATGCGTTTAATAAATCTTATCATCTTATGTTTTTTTTACAAAGATAATAAAACGTTTGAAATAAACAAAAGTTATTTGAATTTTTTTATTTGATTTTTTTGTCTGGTAGAATTTGCGTAATCCATCCATTTAGACTTAACGATTTTCCAATCTTCTTCAGGGTTGTCAAATTTTAATATATTCTCTATGAACCATTCCTCCATAGCGTCATTCAAAGATATTTTCTTATGTCTTGCTCTTGCAACTAAACCCTTAACATATGCTGGAACTTCATGTGCAGATGTTAAATAATCTAAATTATTTTCAGTGTCTTCGTATGGAACATACTTGTCTTGAAAAAATGTTTGTAAAACGTGTTCTACTTCATGTTCCGCGGTTTCTTTTAGTTCAGAAACTAATTCATTCAAATGTTTTGGAAATGCGTCAGGTCTGTATTCTACAAATACATCAATTTCATCCCATTCTGAACCAGCTTCAATAGAAAATGGATGGTTGAAATCTTCTACTTCTTCCATTGCAAAATAAACAGTAATCACAACTTCCTCACCATCTCTTACGAGTAAAAAATCTTCAACAGCATTTTCACCGTCTTTAAATTTATTAACTAAAAACCTGTGTATTTGTTTTACAACTTTATCTGACACAGCTTCATTAACAATCTTTTTTACAATAGATTCTATTAAAATATTTTTACTCATAATAATAAATATAATAAAATTTGTTTAACTTTGTATTATATAAAAAATACACGATGAAATCAAATACTATCCTTCTTATCTTCACATTCATTTATGTTTCAATTTTTTCGCAAAAAATTACATATCTGAATTTTAATTCAGACTCTTTGAATAAAATGGTTTTAAATGAGTTAAACACGTATAGAAAAAATCACTATGTAGATACTATGGTATTTTCTTCTGTTTTATATGAACAAATTACCATGAAAAATTGTCAAGAAGTTTCAAAAACAAATTCTCTTTATCATCCAAATCCAACAGATTTTATTATTAATTCAAACTTTAAAAATGATTTGGGTTCAGAATCTTTATCAAAGATTGGTGGTATTTTATCTATTGGTTATCCTTCAATGAAACCAAGAATGGATTATAGTGAAAATTGTTTTAGAGCTAATGATGACCCCGCAACAATTAATAAAGGTTTCAATTCCTACGAGGAGATTGCTAAATTAGCAATTTATAGATGGGAGAATTCACCAGCACACGCCGAAGCACAATTACGTGATTATTCTTCACAAAACTTACCAGGAATGTTTGCTTGTCATTCTATAATGACTTCTGATGGTATGGTATATGTGTTTGTTAACTTTGTTAAAGTTTACAGAAGGTCAACACTTTAAGTGATTCATAAGAACACCACCCAAAGACGACGCATGAACTTGAAGATGGTTGATTGATTCCATATCAAGTTTTGTTTTTCTTTTGGTGAAATCAATACCTAAAGTCCCAATGAACTTATCGTCAATTGTTTTAATTGCGAATTGGTATGATGATTTTGTACCTGTATCTTCAGCAAAATATTTAAGTCCCCAAGTTGCAATTGTTTCATCTTTAAAATCAGCAACTTCAATCACATCGTTATTAAATAATTGATTGATTGAACGAGAAAATAAATTAACAGGAATGTTTTTTAAATTAGATTGGATTGAGTTTACGTTTTGATTTACAGTTTCATAAATGATTGAAAACTTTGCAATTGATTTACCTGTAGGGTAAAAATTACCTCCATTATGGAATTGTGTTATCCAAACTCTATCTGCGTTGAATTCTTCTCTTATGTGGTCTATTTTAGATGTTACGAGTTCTCCAACTCTTAAAGCCTCAGTGACCATATCAGGTTTAGGTTTTCTTTTCTCTAATAAGTGTTTGATATACATTACCGAAATTGGTCCAAACACCCCTGATATAAATGCGATTATAATACCCGTAATATTTTCCATGTTAAATAATAAATATAAAGTATAATAAAAAAACCTACCCAAAAGGGTAGGTTAGTTTAAAAAAGATAATAAATGTTAAGCTTGATTTTTATTGATTACTGACCAAATAGTACCAGTTAATGTAATAATACCCCCGATTATTTCAGTTGCAGTTGATTCATCAATCAAACCTTTAGTGATTAAAATACCACCGATAAATGTTAAACCGTGTCTAACAATCCCTAAAATTTGTTCTTTTGTTAATTTCATTTTCATTTTTTTGAAATGTTTATTTAGTAATAAATATCAAAAAAAAAATAAGTAATGTTTTTTTGATTTGTAAAAAATATTTATATTTGTAGAAATAAAACAAACCACTATGAAAAATATTATCTTCCTTACAGTATTATCAACACTTTCTTTAACTTCTGTATTTTCACAAAATGTAGAAAAAAAAACCAATCAGTCAACTTATGTTAGACCTGATAGTGTCACAATTACAAATGGTACCAAAATTCCTTATTCTGAATTCAAGAAAAGATGTGATGACGCTTGGAATGCGAGTTTTGGTCAAATGACTGAGAGCGACAAAAAACTTTTCGAAGGTGTTAATGTTGATGTGTCAATCCCAAAAAAAGAAGAAGTGGTTGAGCCAGAAAAACCTAAGCGTCCAATTTCAAAATAGTATCTTTATTATAAACATTAGATGCGTATGTTATTTTGTTAGCAATAACTTTATACATACCGTCTGGTGTTTTTTCAACTAATTTTTTAGGGATATAGTAGTTTTCAAATTCTTCAATAGCTTCATCATCAAGGTTAAATCTTACTATATTTTTAGATTTTTCATCTTCTAAAGTTTTAGGACTAGGTCCTGGTTCCAACACCAATATATAACCCCTATTTAGGTCAGGTCTTTTAATACTATTAACATAATATTTACCTGAACTAGTACTATCATTCCACGTCAAAATTTCTTTTTTCATATTTGGCACAGGTTTATCGTTTTTTGCGCCATAATCAATAAAAGTAATTTTAGTACCAGGGTCAATATCCATCAACCCGTAATTACCATATTCATCTTCTGTTGGTACACCATCAGGTCCAACAGTATACGTTTTACTTTTAGGGTCCAAGATTAATCGTTTTGGATTATCAAGATACAAGGTTGTGGCGATTGACCTTTTAGGATAATTTACTTTATAGACATTCGTAGTTTCAGTTGGTTGTTCGGTCGCTGGTTTATCTTTATTTGTAGCATCACCGGTTCCTTTTTCAATTACATTACCACACACATCTAAAGTATGTACTGGATATTCATTTTGGTCTCCTCTACTCATGGCAGGAGAACAAGAATGATATAAAGTTTCACCATTCTTTTTTATAATAATTTCAGGAGTACCTGAATGACAGTTTGTACCTGACAAACATTTTAATGAGAAAATTATTTCTTTGTTATTAATATCAGCAATTTGTTTGGCCTTAGCATCATCTATTTTAATAACACCGCTTGTTCTACTACCACCGTCATTAGCGTTATTTAAATCAGCTGTCCCAATTGGAATACCATTTAACTTTATTTCAAATCTTGCATCATTACAAGTGTGTCCACCACGACAAGGAAAAGCTGTGTTAGATTCTTTTTCATATTTAACTTCAATTTCTAAATTAACTAAACACTTCTCAGGTGCCATTAATTTCATTTCCACTTTTACAAATTGTTCGTTATTATATGCCGTTCTGAGTGCTGGAGTTATTACCTGACCTTTAGTGTATTTGGTCGCACCGATTTCAATTTTAGGTTCTTGGAAAATTGGCATTTCTGAGATAGTCCCACTTTTAACCAAATTTTCAAAATATTGTTTTAAATATCTTTTTAAAGTTTTTGCTCTTTTTCTAGATAAAACTTTAGGACCTACTTCAACTTTTGGGTCTTGTTCTGTATCGTAATTAGTTAACTGCGATTCACCCGCAACAATTTGCACAAATATTAAAGAACCTTTATTTTCAGTAATCCATGTGGACGCCCTTTCTAAACCGGTTTTTAATTCTTCTAAACCTTCAGGTGAAAGTTGAGCGTATTTTCCAGGTCCAAAAGTTGAGCTAGCGGTTATAGTTACTTGGTCTTCTTCTTCGGCTTCAGTTAATAAACCATATAAATTTCTAATGTAAGCTCTTTCATTTTCTGTAATAAGAAATGAATTTTTTTTACAACACATAATTTTTTTATTTTATAAATATAAACTAAATCTGTTATTTCAAAAAGAAACATATTTATTGTAAAAATTAAAGCTATGTTACTAAAAAATGGGTCAAAAGGAGATGACGTAAAAAAACTCCAAGAAAAATTAGGTGTTGAAGCAATCGGAACATTCGGACCTAAAACTGAAGCAGCTGTTAAAGCTTGGCAAAAAGCAAATGGATTAAAAGATGATGGTATCGTTGGTGATGCTACATGGGCTAAACTATTTGGTGAGTCGGCACCTGTTGCAACAGTAGTTAAAGAAGATGTGGTTATCCCTTCAGGAGGACCATTAAACATTGAAAAGTTAAAGGGTCATATTCCTGATGCAGTATTAGCACAGATACCTGACACGGCAGCTAAATTCAATATCACAAACAATTTAAGATTGGCTCACTTCTTGGCACAATGTGGTCATGAATCAGGTGGTTTTAAAGCGGTTAGTGAAAACTTAAATTACTCAGCAGACGGATTAAAGAAAATCTTTGGTAAGTATTTCCCTGGTAATTTAAATGAGTCTTACGCTCGTCAACCTGAAAAGATTGCATCTCGTGTTTACGCATAAAGAATGGGTAATGGTGATGAAGCATCAAAAGAAGGTTTCAAATTCAGAGGAAGAGGTTACATCCAATTAACAGGTAAAGCAAACTATACGAACTTTACTAAATTTATTGGTGAAGATTGTGTTTCAAATCCTGATTTAGTTGC
>JACCDP010543492.1_pt1 | contig 10725 bp, 14 predicted proteins | sample 7445841 | NCBI WGS metagenome assembly JACCDP01 (sample SAMN15323441, study PRJNA562643) | freshwater metagenome | isolation source: river surface water | place: USA:Blue River Watershed | collected 2017-08-17
TAGCATGTGCTTTTTTGTGAGCAGGAGCTTATACAGGGAGCAAATAGGGTGGCGAGTGGCAAGGCCGTCTTTACTGAACCGAGGACCCCAGGGGGGCTCCGCCGCTTGTCGGGCTCAGCGACTAGAGCCGAATCAGGACAGCGACTGTTGCCGACTTATGGTGTCATGGAAAGCAGCCGTGACCCGCTACTTTCTTGTCCCTGATAACAATTTACAATGTAAAATTATTGTACGTTAAAATATGATAAAGACCAGAGACGTACCTGGCGGTCCTTGTGAAAGATCAAGTTTAGTTATATAATTTGGTGCATTCACGATAGCCCAAGAGTCCAAGAGACGGATGGAGCACCATTCTTTCGTTACGTGGCGAGTGTCGACGGCTCTTGGTCTAATATTTTGCTCAGTCTTTTGGCTGATCTAGCGGGCTACTAATAGGAGCAAAAAGAAAGGAGGAACCAAGAAAATTTACAATCTATACTCGATGAAGTGATAAGTGCCAACTGTGTTCTCCCTAAACTCAAGCTTTTGCCTGCTGTTGGAGCTTACGGTTGCGTTCAAGGCTACAACATTTTCTATCAACCATTAATGCTTCTTGAAATCTGGGCCAATATCTGCGTAGACGTGAACTCTGACCCTAACGATTGGACATCATTGACTTTTGTGCACGCCGAAAGAGACGTATCCGACGAGAGATTTGCTCTCCTATCGTACAAGACCTTGATTCGGAATGGTACTCCGTTGAAAGCCCTGGACGTTGTTTTGTTAAAACTTCCGTCCACAAAACGTTATACGCTTACTCAAGTGTTTGGCGTTGTGTCAACATTTGAACTGAGGCCATTGTTACAGGCATGTTCTAGTCGATATCTGTATGTCTTTCTGAAAATCCAAAGTCGAGGTTAGTCTCCCGCAACGCCCATTTGCAATGGCAGTGAGCCGGACTGCACATTCCGGTCCCAAAAATTGGGCCAATATTGGGGCCGGAACGCTTGGGGCCGGAATGACCAGGTACCTATGGCGCAGAGCGGACAAAAAAGAGATCCCGTGTTTTTTTCTTTAAATTTAGCCCTCATTAATTCATAGACTAGTATGAGTTGTAAAGAGCTGGAAGTTTTAATTGTATACTCTGTTAAAAATTAAGCCCTACTCTTGATGCTCTCCTCTCAGCCGTACTCCCGACACGATATAGGATTGGGTGTTTGGGTCCCTCACTCCCTCTTATATCGTGCTTCCCGCCTCGCAGCTCTCGGAAAAGGTTTACCTGCCGACAGCGACATCTAGTGTGATTGCTAAATACTCGCTTCTGGATTCCGGCGCCATCAGTTGACAGAAAATGTCGTAGTTTGAAAGCAAAACATTGGGCCGAAAAACAGTTTCTTAGTGCATTTCGGTTGTATAAAAGTACCCACCTGACTTGTGAGAATGATTCGAGAAATGTTGTTTATGCTGAGTGGTCAGCCGGGTGCCCTTTTTGTTTTGAAGGATGGAAAACAATTTGAAATGTGTGCTGGAATAGCTGATGTTGGATTGTGCCCATCAGAGAAAGAAATCCTCAAACCACTGCTCAAAATTGGTTCCAATGTAGCCTTCCTTAACAATTTCGCTGAAGATCGTAAAAATAAAAGCCTATACCTGGGTGCCATCAAGCAGTCAATAGCAAAATGTGTGACAGAGTTTCATGAAGAAGTAGTAAGGATTGAAGAAGAAATCCTCGAAGGATCCTCAATTTTAGGCATCACTGGTGTTCATTCAAGAATCCTACCACACTCTTTATTGCTTGAATATTTAAAAGAATTGGTTGAAGCAATTAAGCTGCAAGATGAAAACTGTTTGTTGATGGACACTGTTAAACATTATCGAGATCACTGTGGAGTTTCCCAAATCATTGATACATTTCAACAGATCTACAATACTTGTTTGAAAGTTCTGCACAAACAACTGGTTTCATGGATGTTATTTGGCAAGCTTTTAGATCCATACAATGAATTTTTTATACATCTGGATGAAAACAAGCACTATATCATCAATGGTGAAAAAGTACCTAATTGCTTGAGTGTCTTGCTTGTACAGCAAGTACTATTTGTTGGGGAGTCAGTTGTAGCTTTGAGTGAAGCACAAGACCTGAGTGAAGAAGACTGGGATTTTATGGGAAAGCTGCAAAAGATTCCTTTCGAAAACGTAGTAGAAATCATCCAACAGTGCCGTGATCAAATGGCCAGAAGATTGTGGAACCTTGTGACTGAAAAGGACCGACTGAATCGCAGCCTAAACATGATACTAAACACATTTTTGATGAAGAAAGGAGATATTTTTGCATTCTTCATTCATCAGACAGAGGCTATCTTTGATGGGCATTTTACCTCAGTACAACTAGCGCCCAACCAATTTGCTTTACAACAGAGGTTAATGAATTCACTAAAGAAATACTTAGCTGAAGATGAGACGGAAATTGAACGACTTTCCATGAAGATCGTACCGGATGTCCAAGGACAAGGATGGGATCGGGTTTTTCTCGAATACAAGTAAGGAAAATTTTAACATTGAGATTTTTCTCTAAGTACTCACATTTACTCTTGAAATGTAGGACGGAGTGGCCTCTCGGAGTACTGATATTTACTCCAGAAACGATGCAGACTTATAACAAAATATTTCGTCTCCTACTGAAGCTGCGACGGATTCAGTTGAACTTGAATGGACTTTGGAAGAATGTCATCCTTTGGGACAAACCTTTACTGGAACTGAGATGGAATTTGCAGCACGTCCTGATACATCTAAGCCAGTACATTCAGATCGATGTCATCGAAGTTCAAAAGTCCATTATGGATCGCCAGATGAATGAGTGCCATGATTTCGACAAATTCCGGACGGCACATGCCAATTTTTTAGTGGTTGTTGCTGCTCAAACTTTTCTACACGTTCCAGCGGTAGTAAAATTCCATAATCTTCAAATAGTAATGGCTTATTAGTTTTTGAAAAATGTTTTGGACTTAACGCAGATGCAAGCTTGTTTTAAGGACCTCATAGAATTGGCTTTAAAATTTTGCGGTCTTTTCGGAATGGAGCGCAAACAAGATTTGCTGCCTGTCGTTGCTGAACTCAACCTGGAATTCGAGAGGTTAATGCAGTTACTATTTTCCCTCCTGAATGGAATGTACCAACAGAGCTCAGGAACTTCAATGGAGCCAATAGCCCAGTTGCTGCTACGTCTAGATTTCAACTACTATCTAACTGAAGGTTTAGAAGAAAAGTCTAGACGAACAATGGAAAAAATTTAATTCAATTTACAGGATACAATACATGAGATTATAAACTTGGTATGGTGGATAAAACTTCAAGTGTTTTTTCATTGTCCATTAAGATTCCCTCAATCAGTCTTTCGGTTTCATTCATCCCTTCAACAACCTTGAGGATTTTCTTCTTTTCCCCTTCATTTTCAGCCTGAAGTTCTTTAAGAGATGCAAGAAGTTCTTCTTTGTGTTGTTGCAAAGTTGGAATATCATAAGCAAGTAAATCCTTAGATGGATCACCTGTTGGTCTCCTGTTGTAAATTAAAAATTGAGACAGTAAATCCGAGACTCAAATCACAAAACTGTTGTGGATGTTGATTTTCATACCAAACAGTCTCTCCTTGAGACAGCTCAGATTGCTCTGTATCCAATTTATCAAGAAAATCCAGCTTGTTCTTCAAATCCAGATCAGTAACAAGTTCATTGATGTCTTCTTTTAAACGAGACTGAATTTTCTGACTAAAAGTGGTGTGCAATTGGGTAAGAGTTTCTGGCTTCTTTTTCATGAACGGAAGACACTCTGAAAAAGCTTTTTGACTGTAAAATATAAAAGTTTTTAGACTTATTTTTATGGGTTAGTGCTGTAAATAACAAACCTCAAAATCTTGTTGACAATTTTGAGAGAAGCCTGATCCAACGCGTCAGTCAGTAAACTGAAACGAGAATCCTCGTTTACTTGATCTTTGACATTTTTTTCACTCATAGCCATTATTCCTCGTGAAACAGTATATTTTGCAGTTTGAAATAAATCGTTGAAAATAGAAGAAATAACTAAGACTCGAAGCACGAACTTACTCAAAACAGTGTCAGCCGAAAATGCCAGCAGAAATTTGAATTTTCGACGTTGTCATTTTTTCCAATTATTCCTCTCCTTGCGAAAGCGGTTATAGCACTCTGGTTATCTTATAGCCTTAGAGCAGAGTCATGGAGACTTGCCTGACTTGGAGAGCGACTCTTTGACGTTTTGAATAACTCATTTCAAGAAGAATCCAAATAAAGCTACAAATTTCACGTGGAAAATTTCAAAATCCATCGACTCCCGCGCAGATTCCTCACGCAAAAATTCTCTACATGCAGGCGAACAGTGGAAAGGAAAGAGCCCACAAAAATTTATAAAGATCACGTTGAATTATGGCGTGCGCATAGTTCGTGGCTAAACGCGTTTATAGTTATATAGTACTTACATGTTTATAGTTTTAACTGGAGCGTTTTTTAAATATAGTTATTACCGTGTTTTATTTTGACAATTCCCTTTCATCTACACTAGATGTTCATATCCTCACGTTTGTCGTGGAGGCTTTATGAACTTGCATTCAGATAAAGTCCATTTTATTCAAGATTTTCGCGATGTCCTTCTTCCAGTAAAGCACAAATTGTCTTAAAAGCCTTCTTTTTGATTCCATTTTTATTTCTTTTCACCCGGGATGTAATACCCTTTTTCCGTAATATTCTTTCAACATCAGGCTTCTTTTGGATAACGCTGGATAGAGACCTGCAGGGAGGTCACCTATCCATTGGTCGATCAGGGGTTTGCCCGTCGCGACGGTAACCTTTGGCGCCCGTCTCAATATCTGTTGCCTTGTTCATATATTACCGAAATGTATCCTCTACTTTACTATAGCCAAAAGCTTGCTTTTTTCTCTGCGCATACCTGCTACAATGAGGTTTTCTTCCACGCACTGTAATTGGTTTGTCCTTTTTTTAAAAAATCTGTGTGATTGGTGTTGTGTCCAACAGTGTAGCACACACGTATCTACGTAAGACGAGATGTGCTGGACGGGCAGTTTCCCTCAACAGGTAGCAAATGGATAGAGGCAAAGAAGAATGGGAAACCCTTTATCTCTGTATAGAGAAACCTGGCTCTTATTGGAGTTATTCAGCAAGTCTTTTATGACTCCGCTTACGGCTTTTAACGCTTTTAAGTACTTATTTTGTCTCTGAAATCTAAATTTTTTTTTTACTTCCTTCGCTTTTCGGTTAATCAATACGTTTTTAAAAATAACCATCGCTTTATTATCATATGTTTTTGTCGCAAACCCATGTCTTATAACGGCCACAAGGCTGAAAAATTAAAATTAAGCTAGTTTAAATCTTTATTGCGCGATGTTTAAGTTAGCGTAGAGGTAAGCCCCTATTATGCTGGTTGTTATATTACACGACTCTATTATATAACCCCATGGCAGTAAGAAACGGAAAATGTAAGGAATAACGGTCAGCCCGAGCTCCAAGACGCCAGCAGTGTTGAGAGTAAAGTGAAAGATGTCGGACGCGGGAAGAGGTGCACGAGCGAGAAGGCCACAGGAAAGCCAGACCGTGAGAAGGCCGAGGGATGCTGTGATTAGTCCACGATCGGTATTTCACAAAAGCTAATTCACTAATTTGAAAACCAATAACAATATATTAGTATTTTGTTTCAATTATCTCTCATAAAATGGAACTTTTCTGTTATTAAACTGTCTCTAAAATACTGTTGGTGATGGTGACTCCGTATTATGTTGTGTTGCTTACGTGTTTGCGTAGACCATATATAGAGGGAACAAACATTTCGCCTTAGGCAAAGTAACAAAAAGTTCACCAGCCTTGACTTGCATATATTGAAATTTGGGACACGCCTACGTAAGGCATATCGGCAAACGAAAGCGGGAAATAGCGATGGGGGAAGTGGAAATGAAGATTTTATTTTTTAGTATCCAATAATAATTGTAGGGGTATTAGAATACTTAGGCGATGACTTCCTTCTGTCATTAAAAGCAGGATGCTCCAGGAATTGGGAGAGGGGTCACTCCGACACGAGAACCTCTGGAGACAGCAGGTGTTTCCAGACAAAGAGATGTTGCCGGCCCAAGCGGCCGTCTTAGGCCTTCTACCGAACCACTGGCTGTTGCAAATCGACCACTGGCCGCAATGCAAATCGGCCGTGGTCTTAGCCGACATAGAATTCCAACGAATAATTCTTCCACAACCCTTCCATTACGCGGTGCAAGTAAGAAAGGCAGCCTTTTGTTGTTTCAACGCACAATGTATTAGAGCTTTGTCATGTGTGATAAAACCCTTCGACCACAGGGGAATCGGAGATTGTAAAAACAAATTACTTCCAAGTAGTAAGGAAGCCTGAAATCGACTTATTCCAATATCACGTTGATTTCACACCGGATATTGAGCATCAAGGCATTCGCAAAGATCTCATCCGTGTTCATAACGGAATTTTTGGAAAATATATATTCCACGGAAATCTACTTTTTACAACCACCCGTCTTTCACAAGTATAAGCTACGGAAATCAAAACATATTTCTATGGTCTTGTCGTCTAAAGACTTACTTTGGATAGCCTTTAGAACTAACTTCCAAACGACCCATGTCGGACGAAGGTTACGTAAAACTTACTCTGAAATTCGCCGGAGAAATGACGAGTATCGATGACACCTATACCTCAGTAAAATAAATATGTAAAAATTACCCAGAAAATTCTCTATAACCCATCTTTAACATTAGTTTATGAATATAATTCTTCGCCGCTGTCTTGGCATGTTGAACTTGGCGATGATAAAACGAAACTATTACGATCCGAAAAATGCCAAAAGTGTACCGGTAAGTTTCAATCATTATTGATTCAACAGTTTTAAAAGGAACTAAACTAATATTTTTTAATTTAAAGAATTTCAACGACCTCACTCTTTGGCCGGGATATTTTACCACCATTCGCTATCACGAGGATAGCTTTCTGCTGGGCGTGGACATAATATTCAAACTTCAGCGCAGAGATACCGCATTAAACGTGATGGAAAAAATTCATCGAAGTCACTCAGATGATCTCGAAGTAAACGTTATATGGCCTTATTTCAAGTTCCAACGCTATTAAGTTAATTTTTGTCGCAGAACCGAATCAAAGCCGAGTTGGTGGGGAAAATCGTCATGACGGGGTACAACAACAAAACGTACAGGATTGACGACATCGATTTTACCAAAAATCCGTCCCACACGTTTTACTTCCGCAAAGAGGATCGTGAAATAACTTTTGCCGAATATTACAGAAGAAATTATAATATGAATATCACGGTCCCTACCCAATTTCTGCTCCTGACTCGGCCCTCACGACGTGATATTAACCGAGGCGACGATAAACTCATCTATCTTATTCCGGAGTTTTGTACAATGACAGGGCTCGCCGACGATCATAGGTAGGTCCCCAGTTATAACTATAATTTATATATTTTCATTAGTTTCGTGTGCCAATGTTCCAGGAAAAGTGATTATCTACTGCGGGAAACTGCCAAAATCACGCGCGTTAATCCGACCAAGCGTGTTCAAGATTTGTTGGCATTCCGTCAGCGTTTGGCCCAAACTTCAGCGGTAAATTTTAAACCGATTTTTTTTTTTTAATTTACAATTTGGCACTAAACCGACACATATTAAATTTTGATGCGGTTTCAGATTAAGAGAGAACTGGATAGTTGGGGACTCGGGTTTTCAAATGACCTCATTAGTTGTACGTCAAATGTCTTAGATACTAGGAATATTATAGTGTCTGGTGACGAAATTAAAGTAGATGGAGGAAACTGGAGTAACAAAATGCATAGTAAGTTTTCATCTCATTAGCAAAATCCCGCAAACTACGAGCTCTTTAAGGAATCCCGTCTTATTTTAGAAAAAAAAATGTGCGTTTCCGTTAAGCTGAAAAATTGGATAGTTGTATATCCAAGACAGCTGGACTCGCAAGTTAGATCGTTTGTCAGTCTAATTCGAGAAACCGGAGCGGATCAAGATTTCCACCCAGATTTCCCTACTTTGTAAGTTAATAATTTTAAAAATTACCAAGTACGTTACATTCATGCCTCATCGTTTTATTCGAAGCGTTTCCTTAAGCTCGGATAGAAATACAAGTTACGCCGAAGCTTTAAAAGAGCATCTATCAAAACAAGACTTTAGCATCGTTATGTGCGTGTTGACGAGTAATCGAGCAGACATATATAACACCATCAAAAGGATAACGCTTTGTGAACAAGGAATTCCTTCGCAGGTAAAAAGAAAATTGGAAACTGACACAAGCATCAACGTAGGTAACCAGTTTCCTTTAAAAGGTAATTACGAAACGGATTGTTGTCGAGTCAAACATTGGCAAACAAAAATCTTTTGCCACCAAAGTGATGACGCAAATTGCTTGTAAATTGGGAGCGGAACCTTGGAGCGTACAAGTACCAAACGAAGTAAAAGAAATACATTTGGCCTGATAAATAGGACTCTATCTAACAAATTTATTTTAACTTTTTAGGCGAAGAACTGGATGGTGGCTGGCTATGATACTTATCACGACGCCCGACAAAAAACTGCCGTCGGTGCCTTCGTTGCTTCAATTAATAAAAGCTACACGCGCTATAGTTCATCCGTGAAGATCCATCCATCCAACGAGGAAATCTCACCGAGTTTCTGGGATCATATGTTCATCTCGCTTAAGTAATAATTTGTACCTATAAACCCGATTGTGATTTAAAAAATCGTTGTAAATATTAGGAAATACTTTATGTTCAACAAGAAAACTTTGCCGGAAAACATCATTATCTATCGAGATGGCGTTGGAGCCGGAGATATCCACCGGGTACTTGAAATTGAAGTTGAAGCCATAAAGGTAGTGCCGGTACTTATCAATTAAGGAACGACAAAACATTAAATGACGATCGATTATAGGCGGCCTGTAAGGAAGCAGGGAAAAAAGGAGGTGAGGAGAATTATAACCCTGGCATCGCATATGTGATTGTTAGCAAACGCATCAACACAAGATTTTTCAGTGAAACTTCAAGAGACAGACAAGATAATCCTCGGTGCGGAACTGTGGTGGATAACACCGTCACGCTCCACGATCGTTTCGATTTCTTCTTGGTGTCACAAAAGGTTAATCAAGGAACAGTTTCGCCCACAAGTTACAATGTGATCTGCAATACCAATGACAAGATATCAGCTAGTGTTCATCAGATAATGGCTTACGCTCTTACTCATCTCTATTACAACTGGCCGGTATGCTCCGCTATTATATTTATATATATGAACCACAACGATTATTTTACACATTCCGATTTGTTTGAATAAAGGGAACACTCAGCGTCCCGGCTCCACTACAATACGCCCATAAATTGGCATATTTGGTGGGCGAGAACATCCAGAAGTATCCCAATGAAAACTTGACTATGTTTCCCTATTACCTCTGAAAATTTTACGTTTTTCTTAAACGTTCACACGACTGTTAATCGATCTCTGTCATTTCAATTGCAGTGCGCTCAATTTTGTCATCACATGGAATGTATTCATTTTAAAATGTGCGCGACCATACTGAATCGTATCGATTACAGAAGTTACAAAATTATAGCCATATTGTACCAAAAACCCAAATGCCTCTTTGGGCACTCTCTCTTGACAATAGGAAAATTAACTTTTGTTGGTTGGTGATTCAAAAACCTGGCGACATTTAAACAAAAATTCACAAAGGGAGAGGACATCTGCCTCGTTTCTTATTGGGCGTCTAAGAAAACTCAACGCTGATTTGTCATTTCTTTTCCTGCGTATCATATAGTCCAATACAACTCAATTCCATGAATCAAAACGCCAAGGCAGCTGTTTGCTTCCTCATCGACACCGACTTCTACAAAAAATATTTTACTAGCTATTGAAATGTGAGAGCATTAGGGTAGTGGGGAAGCAACGAAGCTGTAACGTTAAACTGCCTTCACCACTGGCATCCAGAGAGAGGAGGGTTTGTTCCCATAACTTATTATTGGGGCTCGAAACATGGTCCATGGTATTCTAGACGGCCATAAAAGCCAACACAACAAGCCAAATAGTTCGATTTTTCTTGTAAAAACTCTTTAAAATCCAAGGAACTGTAGGAAAACTTATTGTTGAAGAAAAAGAAAACACCAGTGTCAATCAGAAAGTGAAAGATGTGTGACGCGGGGAGAGGTGCGCGCGGGAAAAGACCCCTAAGCCAGCTGCCTGTGAGACGTCCGGGAATTCCCGAATCGAATTCCGCCAACAGTCCACTACCGGTATTTCGCTTGAAATATAATCTTTGACAAAATTTCCACTAAATTTCTGAAACAGCATTTCGTTTTGTTGTATGATATATCCCATAACCGACTTGTCCGATTTGTTTTACATTGGACTAAATGTAGTAGTACCGGTAGTAAATGCGTTGTGGTGAAAACCATCGGACATTCTTTCTATCGGAAATTCTTTCTATGGATTTCCTGTTGCTAATATACAAAATACTACTTTTCTGTGACCAAAGAATAAACGGACAGGCTTTTCGGAAGCTTGAGAATTATAGCTTGGAACTAGTGAGTGGGGGAAGGGGTACTTGGATAAATGATGTGTACAGTTTACTTGTTCTCTTTGTTGCGGTACAGGAAGAACTACTCCCCGGAACAGGGCGAGGAGCAATTCAAGGTGGGAA
>JACCDP010595417.1_pt1 | contig 10724 bp, 15 predicted proteins | sample 7445841 | NCBI WGS metagenome assembly JACCDP01 (sample SAMN15323441, study PRJNA562643) | freshwater metagenome | isolation source: river surface water | place: USA:Blue River Watershed | collected 2017-08-17
CGTCGCCTGAATCATCGCGGTGCTGATGAGCGTGTTCCTGAGCAGGTTCTTTCTTTCTCCACCAAGCCATAATCCTGTGCCCACAATGGCAGATCGCCCCAGGTACGTCCCCAGAATTCCCATCGCGCTGCCGTTCACCGCAGCTTCGCCCGACGGGAGGCTGGCGACCGGCTCGTCCATGTGGGTGGCGGTCCATGCCATCACGAATGCCTGCACGGCCAGAGAACCGTAGAGGCTCTTCTTCCAGAGGTCCTTCTTCTCGCCCGCCAACCGAAGGCCGCTGTTCAGCAGCAGGGTGCGGCGGATGATCCAATAGATCGTGTCCGCGCAGCCTTCGCCACGCAGACACTTCCGGGCCGACTCGCTGGAGGGGAAGCTGGTCATGCGATCCGGTCCAGACCGCTCATGTCAGCCACCAATAGTTTCTGGCCGATGACCTTCTCGACGGCACCCCGGTAGGCGATCAGCCACGGGAAGTCACCGACCTGACCAGCGGAAGACGCATTGTGCCACCAGCCACCGAGGAGGACGAGTTCGTCACCGATCATGGTGAAGATCGGGTTGCCCGAATCCCCGACCCGCACCGGCTCCCCGTAGGCGCGAGCGACTTCAAAGGCGGGGATCGTCACCGTCGCGGTCCCGGCATTGATGCTGGTCACGTCCCCGGTGGCGACTTTCTTGTCCTGATTGCAGTAGAGGACCGGCAGCACAAACGTGGACCGGGTTCCGCTCACACCCATCACGTTGAAGCTCTCGGTCTTGTTGGCGATGTACTGCAGCCAGTTGTCGGGCAGGGTGCGGTAGACCACTAAACTCGCATCGGCATCCCGGTCGAGGGTGCCGATGGCGATGTCGGTGTCACCCACCTGCTGGAGTGCGGTGACCTTGTACTGGAAGGTGCGGCTGTCCTTGTTGACGAAGAAGATGTCGAAGGGGCGTGCCGGGTACGGGACGTGGTTGGCGAAGAGGACGTGCCTGCGGGTGATGAGAGTTCCGCCGCCGACACCACCGAGTCCATTGATGCCGGCAGCGGTCCCAGTCCAATTGAAAACGCGAACCCATGAAGCGGGGTTGCGGGTCCAACCGATGGGAGAAGTCGTGAACGCACTGAAGAGGCGGCGATCCGCCCCCGCTTGCATGAGCTTGGTCAGCGTCGATTTGATTCCTGCGACCCAGTTGGTGCGAACCTTTTGACCGAAGATGAAGAGTCCCATGATGCCGAGAAGGATGAGGATGTTCATGACCGCCGCAGGTAGTGCCATATCGCTTTGAGGTTGGCGATCAAGCGTTTCACTTGCGGGGCAGTGCGTACCACCCGGCGGGGAGCAGTACGCGGTTGGAAGAGGGTGTGAGTTTCCCGTTTGCGTCGAAGGCGTACACCTTTGCCTTCACGGGCTCGGCGAGCATGACCGGCTGACCGTCAGGGACGAGGATCACCCTTGTCTGGCACCCCAGCCCTTGCAGCATCGATAGCAGCACCAAGCTCCTTCTGGAGATCATCAGGAGCTTGACCCTGTCGGACAGTTGGCGGAGGCGTTTCACGCAGCCAGTCGAGGAGTGCTTTGAGAATCTGGTAGACCCAGTTCAAGCGGAAGGCGGGGTGATCGGTTTCCGGTTCTTCCAGATGGACCAGATGGTGCCGATGAGGGTGGCGGCGGCACCGGCAAGCTCGGCCACCTGATCGGCGGAAGCGAGACCCTTGGCGACCAAGAATCCACCAGCAGCGGTCAGGCCGTGGCGGAGGAGAGAGGAGACGGTTGCGTTCATTTGTTTCGGTTGTTCCAGATGTCGAGGATGTTCTTGATGATGACGGTCAGCGCGGCCAGAGAGCCGAGGGTGACGCTCAGGTTCGCGATGAGGGGATCAGGGGCGACATTGGCCAGCAGGAGTCCGCCAGCAGGACCGCCGACCCCGATGCCGAGGTCGCGGAGGGTATCGTGGAGGTTGTGCATGGGATTATGGCAAGATGGCTCCGAAATCTTTGAACGTGCCGGGAGAGCCTGCGGTGGTGCAGACCTTTCCGATGTATCCACCGGCAGCGGGGGTATCAAACACCTGATCGCCAACGTACCACGATCCGGTGACCACGCTGGATCCGTAGTACACGATGCGTCCCTGAGCGAGATACCAAGTGCCAGCCAAATTGCGGCCCTCACACGTTCCAGCACTGACGAAGCGGTTTTCACCGACCACACACCGATTGTTCAGCGTCGTGAACGAGAACTTACCGTAGAACGAGCAACCATTGACGGTGGTGTCGTACAGGTTGGTGAACGAAATGGAAGGCGTTGCCGTGCTGGAAGTGTAAAGCTGATTTCCAGAGAACGAACTGTTGTAAAGGAAGTTGAACGAGAACGGGACGTATGCTGCGCCGTTGTTGTCGGCGTAGAACGTGTTTCCAGAAATCGTTGAAAGCTGCATGGCTTGAACACGGAGAGCATTGCCCGTGTTCGTTGTGGACATCTTCACCGTATTCCCGGTGACGACGCCATTGGTCAGCCACACCGTGGTATTGCAGGAAATTTCGATGGACGTTTGGCAACCGCTGATTGTGTTTCCAGTGATCGCAATGGTTTCAAACGGGGTGCCAGCACCAGCACCTCCGCTGGTCACGTTGATCGCAGTGCAGGTGTTGACTGCTGTAGAGTGACTGATGGTGTTTCCGGTGACGGAAATGTTTTTGACACCGTATACGGTTTCACCAGCGACCAAATAGATGCCAATCGCTTTCAGCACACAGTTGGAAAACGTGTTGTTGGCAATGGCGATGTTGGAAGAGCCACAAAGGTTTTCAACGGAGTTCCTCAAGTTGACTCCGAACTGGCCATAGTAGCTGAAGTTGTTGTTGACGATTCGGATTCCTGAACCGGAGTGAATCGACACCGCATCGTAGGTCGTGAGGGCGAGGGTCGCGTCTCCGACTGCGGTGTTCCCATCGATGTCGATGTCCGCCCCGTCTGCCGTGATGAAAGACGGGTTCAGATTCCCGACACAGTTTGTGATCTTCACGCCTCTGACCTGCCGGGTGGTAGTACCTGCAGAAACTCGCTGCACGATGTAGACGGGGCAGGCGAATGATGTGAAGTCGCAGCTTTGGATGATTGCGTTCGTGATGGAATCAGCAGCGGCATCCGGGGCGGTCGCAAACTGGACTGCGGCGGAGGATTCCTGCCCGGCGACCGGGATGTCCTGAATCATCCTCATGTTGAGGAACTTGATGTTCTTCACCGGCAGAGCGGTCAGGTCCGCTCCGAAAACGGCAGAGAAGAGCGAAGCCCCAGTCGCCGCACTTACGGACATCAAAGCCCCTTCATCGAACAGGACGGTGACGTTGCTGGGAATGTTGAAGAGGTTCGTGTAGGTCGGAATGCCAGCGGGGAAGACCACCCGATACGTTCCAAGCGGGAAGAAGACCGTGCCGCCACCAGCGGTCTTTGCAGCCGAAATCGTCGCCTGAATTGCCGTCGTGTCGTTGGTGACACCGTTGCCGGTCGCGCCGTAATCCTTGACGCTGAAAACCCCAGTGGTGCTGTCGGTGACGAATTCCCAAGCGGTTCCATTCCACACGCAAATCGCAGTGATCGTCGTGTCATAGACCATGAGCCCCTTGTCGGGAGTACCAAGGGTCAGCGCGAGGCGGGAGGCGGTATCGAGCTTGGGCAGGAACGCGCCATCGCCCTGAATGGCTAGGGCGTTGGAGCTGCCACCGGAGATCGAGGTTTGGACGACGTTTGCGGTTGCCATGTTATGTGGTGAAGTAGGTTCCAGCGAGATACCATTCGCTGCCAGCCAAAACGTGAACGGCCATCTGGAGCATGGTGCCGCTATCGTAGTGCCGAACGACGACGCCGGTTCCGTTCATGTAGGCCATGATCGCTGTCCGGGCTCCGTTGTTGAGCCCGGTGACGGCCACGGTGGCCGCACTCTCTTGGCCTGCCAGCGCCGGGAACGGAAGATTGTCGATGATCAGTTCGCCTGTGGGCAGGTTGACGGTATCCACCGTGAACTTGCCGGTGATCGAAACCACGTTGCCGATGCGGCTCCACCGGGCGTTGTTGACCGGGTTCAGGAGCGTGATCGTGCCGGTGGTGGCGAGGAAGTTCGCGCTGAAGGTTCCCTCGCTGTAGATGGCCCCACCGGCAAAGGTCACCCATGCGGTCCCATTCCACCAGAACGGGGTTCCGAGGGTGGTGTCGTACACGATTGCGCCTGCATCACTGAGACCGAGAGTGAGGGCGAGGCGTCCGACCGTCGTCAACCGGGGCGGAGAGAACCCGTCGCCGGTTGCGGCGAGGGTTCGCTCGGTGGGGTTGTAGAGGTAGGACTGAGAGGACATTATGAGATCAGGCCGAAGGTCTTCCAAGTGCCGGGGGTTCCTGATGCGATGCAGACCCATCCGACATAACCGCCGCTGGTCGCACCGGCATTGTACACAATATCGCCTTGGTTGTATGTTCCACTCACAGGAGCAGCAGTTCCAAAAACGGTGATCGTTCTGAAGTACGCGGTGCCATCAAGTGAAATGGTTCCAGCACCGGCTCCAACACCATCGCAAACAATGACGCCAGCAATGTAGTCAACAGAGCGAACGAATGCAGTTCCTCCAAAAGATGTCGTAATTCTATCTCCGCCGTTGAACTTCAAAGCATCTGAAACATTGGTGCAGGTGAAGTTGGTTCCAGCCATCGTGCCCGGTATCGCGACGACGGCGGTGTTGTGGAATCTGCCCGTTGCGCTTGCAAGCTGAGTCTGACCGTACTTGGTCAATCCGTAGGGATACCAGTTGTTGGTTGCGGTTCTGTTCAGCGCAAGCTGCACACCGTTGTAGAGGAAATCGCTTGAAATCGTGACTCCTGCAAACGTCAGTGCGGCTGCGGTCGTGTATGTGAATCCGGTGTGAACCTCTGGTCCGGTGAACGGATTGGTTGTAACACCTGCGTAGTACTCAAACGGGCTTACATCCGTGTTGACGTAGTAGAGCGCACAAATCGGATTGCCACCATACCTGTTGGGTCGAACAACAAGATTTAGAATCGAGTTATTGCAGTAGATGGGATAAGAGACGTTTTGAAAGTAGCAGTTGGCAATCTCGACCGTCCTCAAGAGGTTGTTGCCAGCACCGCCAAGGTCGATTGCCTTGTTGCTGGATATCGGACCTTCAAAGTAGCAGCTTTGGATTACAAGATCAGAGACTCGATCAAATGTGGCAACAGCACCGTCAAACGCTGCGGACGTGATGTTGATATCGTAACCAAAAGCCTCTCCAGCAGGGACTGTGGTTGCAAACCGAGGATCACCAATCCGCATGGCGTACTGCACGGCAGAATCGTAATTACCTCCGATGATCGTAAAATGATTGATCTCGCTCGTCTGTGAAGGTGCATACGCGGACAGGTTCGTGTTGCACAGAACAGACGCGCAATTGGTCAGCATCACCGAGTAGGACTTGATGATCATCCCGTAATCCATCGCGCTCACAACGCATTCGTTGAGGCTGATGTTGGGGAAGTCCACTTGAATGCCGACAGATCCTGCAACCCTCGCATTGGTGGGCCTGACGGTGAGTGTCGTGACAACACGCTTCACCCCGTATCCGGGGTTTGAAAAGTCAACCGCAACTGCTGAAAAGCCTGCCGCAGTCCTGAACTCACCTTGGCAGAAAAGGTTGCTCTTCAGCGTGATGGTCGAAGAGATAAGGTAAGTCCCTGCGGGGACCAGCAATGTGGCTCCGGAAGTTCCTGCCGCAGTGCAAGCGGCGTTGATCGCGGCGGTGTCATCGGTGGTGCCGTCTCCGACAGCACCAAAGTCTTTGACACTCAGCCACCCGTTGGAATTGTCCCCAATGAACTCCCAAGCCGTCCCATTCCACAAGCAGAGCGTGGTCAGGGTGGTGTCATAGACCATCATGCCCTTGTCCGACGGCGTGAGGGCGATGGCGGTGCGCCCGGCGGTCGTGAGCCGGGGAACGCTGAACCCGTCGCCGGTTGCGGCTAGGGTACGCTCAGTGGGGTTGTAGATGGCAGATTGCGCGCTCATATCAGATTCTGGCTCCGGTGGTCGGTTCGCGGAAGTTCACCCACTCGGCGATGGGGTTGAAGGAAATGGTGGCGTTGATGTTGGCGTTGCCGTTGATGCCGTTGACGTAGATGCCGAGTCCGGTGCCGGTATGCACGAAGAACTCGTTCATCATGATCTGCGTGGACTTGTCGGCGGTCACGATGCCGGCGGCAGGGTTCAGGAGTTCATCCCGCCAGAGGATCTCATCGGTGGTGTTGTCGAAACCGGCATTGAAATTGAAACCGATGTTGTCCTGCCCCTGACCGTAGGCAATGGCCCCGATCACCTGACTCATGGCTCCATTCGCCAGAAACGTCGAGTTGATCGAGATGTAATGGATGATCGAGTCCTGCGGGAATCGGAAGAAGCTCGCCTTCCAGAGGGTTGCCAGCGGCACACCGACAAATGCTCCCGTGGACGGGACCGATGCGGTAAGGGTGACGAAGCGGGGCTTGGGATTGATGTTGCGCTGGATCATGGAAGGAAGAAGGACACCGGGCCTGTGGGCGAATTCCACACAGGCCCGGTGGTTGGTTGGTTTTAGAGGATGATCTTGTACCCGTGCAAGGCCAACGTGATGTTGTTGGCGTTGGCAGTCAGGTTCGTGAACGTGAAGAGCAGGTTGGACTGCGGCTCAAAAATGATGCCGCGCTTTTCCAAGAACTGCTTGAACGCGTTGCCGCACAGCACACGCTGCGGCACCGGGGCACTCATCAGATCACGGCCGGTGGTCTGATCGCGGATCGAGACCGTGAAGCTGTTGGGGTACTGGAGGCTGTCCTCGGTGGTCGCATTGGCACCGCCCGTGCCCATGATCCCCATCAACTCAAACCGGGAATCGGCCTGCATGATCAGGGTGGTGGAGACGGTCGCGCCAACAGCGGCACCGAGACTGGCGGTGACGACGTAGACGAAGGGGAGGGAATTGGTGTTGTCCATGATGTGAAAAGGGCCTGCCGCCTATCACGGCAGGCAGGCCCAAGTGGGTTGCAGGTTGGTGATTACTGCGACGGGCGGATGACGTAGCCGTCGAAGATCAGGCCCAGTTCAATCGCCGGGGTCTGGGTGCCGTTGGCGGTATCCAGAGCGGTGTTGGTGAAGTTGGGCGTGTTCCCATTCGGGAAATTGATCGCGGCCTGAATCTGGATCTCGGGTTCGATGATCTGGATCGGGTCGATGTTGTAGACGGCGGTCGCACGGTAATCCGGGCGAGCCAACCAGTTGGTGCCTTCAGGCTGGGTCTCGGCGGCGTTGCCAGTGCGGCTGGAGGCCAAGCTCTGGACGTCGATGCCGAACCCGGCGGGGCACTGGATGAACGGACGAGCGATCTGGTAGTACAGCTTCTGGGCGAAGCTGATCTCGAGAACGCCAGCGTTCAACACGGTCTGGAGCTTCTCCATCGCGGAATCGGCGAGGGCCGTATAGCCGCGGTAGGTGAAGTTCGTGCCGGTGGTGAAGCCCTGACGGCTCTGGCAAACGAAGTTCGCGTAGGTGCGGATCTGGGTCAGGGCGAAGTACTCCTGACCGAAGCTCGCATTCTTGACGAGGTTCGTCTGCTCGAGGGTCTTGAAGAGCGTCGCACCAGCACCCGGATCGGTCGCGCCAATCGGGTTGCTGAAGAACGACACGCTGTTGGTGCCGGCGGCGAGCAGTCGGCAGAAGTCATACTTCTGGCCGCGCACCACCTGATAGCGGCTGAAATCGGCAGAGCCGAACCGCTTCTGTAGGGAGTCAATGATTTCGGGAGTCATGTGAGTGAGTTCCTTGGTTGTTGGTGGTGTTGGCTTACTGCACCGGGCGCAGGAGCAGACCGTCGAGGATCACACCGACCTTGAGCGGGTTGGTGCTGTCGTTGACGACGTTGGTGGCGAGAACCGGCACGGCACCCGACGGGAAGGAGAGCTTCACGTTGAACTGCTGCTCGGCCTCGATGAGGATGTTGGGATCGGTGAAGTACACGTTCGACCGCATCTTGGTCTGCGTGACCCAAGGCACACCGACAACCTGAGCGGCACCAGCGGCGGGGACCGGCGCGGCACTGATCTGGTTGACGTAGGTGTTGGCCAGATCCAGCGGCGAGCCCGGAGGCGGCGCATACTGGAAGGGCTTGACGATGGTGGCGAACGGACGCGCACCGACGCTGAAGTTCAGCACACCGGCCTGCACGAAGCCGCCGAGGTAATCGGAAGCGACAGCGCGGGTGTCGAGGGTGGCCTGATTGGCGCGGGTGAACCCGTCCACATCGTTGACGGCGATCTGGATATCGGTGCTGATCGACTTCAACTGGAAGTGCGTCTGACCGAACGAACCAGCCTTGGGCAGGTTGGTGTCCTGCAGCGTCACACCAGCCTGACCGGCGACCTGACCGAAGAAGTTCAGTTCAGTCGTACCGGCGGACGGGTAGGTGACGTAGGAATACCACTGCCAGCGAATCGCTTGCCAGCGGCTGTAGTCGATGACTCCGAACTTCTGCGAAGCGGCGGAGATGATGCTCTCGGATTGGAAACCCATGTGAGTGTGGTGGTTGGATGTTGAGGTTTACCGGCCCCAAGCGTCAGCCGGGAAGGCGGACGAATTGGAGAACGCGGAGTTCATCGGCCGAACGGTCGAGAACTGGTTGATGGCCGAGTAGCCGGGGGTGGCACCGACGGCGGACATCGGGGTGTACTCAAGGTACTCCGCGAAGCCGAGAGCCTTCTTGGTCTCAGCCGGAGCGTAGCCCTTGATGGCCTCGGTGATGCCGTTGATCAGCGCACCGAACACCATGCCCTTGGCGAGGCCGGGGCTGAAGCGACGGGTGAGCATGGCTCCCAGGACCGGAATGCCGACAGCGTAGCCGATCTTGGCCAGCTTCTGCTGATTGGCATCAGCAGGCATCGGCAGATTCGGCATCGACAGCAACTTGTTGGTGAGGATGGTGGCAGCGATACCGCCACCGGCGATGGTGAGGTTCTCCTTGGAGAACACACCCTTGACTTTGGAGAGGATATTTCCTCCGAGGGGGTTCATACGGAAAGAGCGGGAGCGACGACGGGGGTTGCGGGCGACGATGATGGCCTTCTTGCGACCCATGCGGGACACATAGATCTTGCGAGCGCGAACCGAAACACCGCGACCGCCCTTGAGGCGACGGATCGACAAGGTGCGACGGCGGCGAGTGGAACGACGCTTCTTACCCATCGATTTGGGGAAGTTGGCAGCGTAGGCGGCAGTGGATCCCACCGGATTGCGGCGGGTGCGACGACGGCTACGGCGCGATTTGCGCCGCTTGCGAGCGTTGAGAAGCATGAGGGACTTCATTCTGTTGTAGGGTTATGGTTGGTGATGAGGTTTAGTGTCAATGGAATTGTGAACCGGACCTCATCGACCGGCTCGCAAAGGGGGAACGTCTGCAACGTAGGTGATGCCATTCACGGCGTTCACGTTGTTGATCTCCAAGAGAAAAGCATCCTGACGACGGCCCACACGGTTGAGGGTCATGGCAGCGATCTCCTTGCGCTGACGCCATGACAACGCCGGGAAGTAACCGGTGAACCCAACGGCATTCAATTCGGACTGACGAATGGGAAGAGTCATTTGCGACGAGGAGCCTTGGACATGAAGTACATATAGGCGAATGCGAGTGCGGCCACGGGGATCGCATACTTCGCCAGCTTGGCAGTAATCGAGACGCCTTCAGTCACATTGGTGACGACATCGCTCACAGACCCGATGGGCTTCGCAACCGCACCGAGACCGTAATAGAGAGCGTCGAAAAATCCGTTGGCCTTCGCGTATTCGCGGAAGCTGGAGTCAAAGCTCCGGGCATCAAGCGGGGTGGCACCGATACCCTGCTGTTGCCACGCATTGATGAAGCGGACGTTGGCCTCATCCAGACCGTACTGGACCTTCAGAGCCTTGTGCCATGTCACCCAATCCTGAGCGGTCCACCAAGAGTCCCAGCCCCACCCATCGTAGTCGGGTTTGGAAGACGCTTTGGTCGGATCGTTTTCCGGCTTCCAGCCACCCGACGGCATATCACCGAACGGTGTCAGCGGCGTGACGACACGCTTGAATCCGAGGGTGGAAGTCACGCCTCGGGATCCGGCACCCATGCTCAGTTCGACGAAGGGGGAGTTCATTACGAGGACTTGCTGGTCTTGGCGAGCAGGTACTGGATCGCCACGGTTCCGGCGACCCCAACCAGAATCCAAAAGCAAGGATTGCGGAAGGTGTCACCGCCAAAGCTGCAGGGGGCCAGATCGTACTCCGTTTTCGGAGCGACCGGGTCGGCGGAGAAGTCCTCCGCACCCGTGTCAGCATTGAAGACCTTGGCCATATCAACGACGCTTGGAGAGGAAGAAGAGGAGAGCGATGGCTGCAACGGCAGCGACAGCGATTCCCGCAGTCTGTCCGGTGGTGAGTCCAGTCTTGACATCGACGGTCTTGGTCTGGGCAGCGACGGTGCTGGTGAAAGGAACCTCGTTGCCGTCCTTCAGGACGATGACGAACGAGCCATCCTTCTTCTGGGCCTTGATGCCGGGGGTCTCGACCCCGTTGATCATCGTGGTCACGGGTCCGAGGAACTTGTAGCCGGAGGCTTCCAAGAGCTTCATCTTGCCCTGACCGAGAAACGCCTCAAACGCCTGATTCAGGATCGGCGCAGCGCGGTCGATGACATTGCCGAC
>JACCDP010309246.1_pt1 | contig 10723 bp, 10 predicted proteins | sample 7445841 | NCBI WGS metagenome assembly JACCDP01 (sample SAMN15323441, study PRJNA562643) | freshwater metagenome | isolation source: river surface water | place: USA:Blue River Watershed | collected 2017-08-17
CGAAATAGGCCACGATGACACCGCCCAAGGTGAACTGAAGACCAAGACGTTTGAAGGCAGCAGCCCCGGGGTCTGCTCGGTCACTGAAGTCAGTCAGGAATGAATACAAAAAGCTGATTAACAGCAGGGGTCCGAACAACAACAGTGATTCATAGATGGCCCCCATGAACCGTCGCCAGACGGTGGCATGGGCAAGGGGGGTTGAGTCAGGCGCAGTTTCCATTGCGCGATTATCGCGCGAATGGTTTTTCTGCCTGTCCTGCAAGCGCTGATCTTGGTCGCGACGCCGCACCGCCGCTGGCATTCGTGCCAGGGTTGGTGACTTCAGACCGTTTGGCGGTCGTCTGCGGATCTGTCTCGGCGAGACGTTGCTGAGCGAGTTCGATGAGACGAGCACGATCCTGCTCAGAGAGCTTCTGATATTCATTCCACTTCATGACCCGCACGTCTTCCGGCATTACCTGATGGAGACTATCGAATGCAGCCCGGGCCTGGCGACGTTCGGTTGCAGGCAGCGATACCCATTCCTGCATTCGTTCCTGCGCTAGCGCCTGTTGATCAGGGGTCATCAAATGAAACCGATCCGCAATCTTGATCCATTTCCGACGACGCTCGTTCTCCATCTCTGGCCAGTGTGACTCCAAGGGAGCCAACGCCTCGCGCTGCGCGACGGTCAGCTTTGACCAGAGTGGCGTCTGGCCTGTCATCGTTCCAGGGAAGAGCGAATCAAGCGACCAGAACTCCCGCATGGCACTCGTCGCACGAGATACGACCGGGATCGCGTCGCCTGCCTGACCTTTGTTGTCACTCCCACTTTCGCTGGGTGCAGCGGTGCCTTCTTGGAACACCAGAAAGCCCGGATCAAGATAGGCCTGCATCGGAAGTCGATCGGTCATCATCTTCTGATCAATGGCGGCGATACGCCCGATATCAATATCGCGAGAGATTTCCCTTACTGCCTGAAGCGAGATCAGCACGGTCATTACGGATGCGAGCGATAGTCCCATCCCCCAGCGCTGCTGACGATTCGTGAACCGGAAGATGGGGCGATGCGGCTGTTTCTGGGCAGCGCGAGAGACTGCCCGTGCACGGGTCTGTGACAAGGCTTCTTTAATGCTCGGCGGTAAGGCGTCTTGTTGCTGCTGAAGTCGCAGCCGACTCAGATAGATTGGGTCGCGGTCATTCATCGCTGTCGCTCCGGACGGATGTCGGCCAAGGCATCGCTCAGTGCCTTCATGGCACGCGAGCAGTGGGTCTTGACGCTCCCCTCGGAGCACCCCATCACCTGGGCTGTCTGCGAAATATCCATATCCTCCCAATAACGCAGCACAAAGGCCTGACGTTGACGAAGGGGCAGGTCTGCGAGCGCCTGATCGATCCGCTCGAGGACCTGCTTGGACTGAAGCTGTGCCTCAGGCTCGTGCTCGGGACGGTCGGCCAGATCAAAGATCGTATCTTCAATCGGGGACGCGTCATTTTCGTCGGACTGGGGCACGAGGTCTCCCAACAGGCTCACCCAGGCGCGGCGAACCTTTTGGCGACGGTGATGGTCCAGGATGGCATTGTGAAGAATGCGATGAAATAGGAGCGGCCAGTCCTCCGGCGGGTTTCCAGCGTATTTCTCGGCAAGTTTCAGCATGGCCTCTTGAACGAGGTCGAGTGCCGTCGCCTGATTGTTGACGCTCAGCATCGCGATTCGAAAGGCTCGGCCTTCGATCCCCGCGAGAAATTGGTCCAGAGCCTTGGGGTTCATACCAATATGTTAAATTAGCGGGCTTGACCTTGCCGGTACCGGCCCCACAAGGGACGGCAACGGCGATCCGTCAACTCAAAGCCCTTGTCGCAAGGTCTGTGTCGCTGGCCTCTTTGGCGCTTAACGCCGAAGGCGGGTGGCACCGGCGGGCAAGGATCACTGGAACTTGATAGGACGTACAACGATGGAAATCACAGGCGCAGAGATCGTCGTGCGCTGCCTGCACGAAGAGCAGGTAGACCACATTTTTGGCTACCCCGGTGGGGCAGTCTTATACATCTACGACGAGATCTATAAACAGAAAAAGTTCAAACACGTGCTCGTTCGACATGAGCAGGCTGCAGTGCATGCTGCCGATGCCTATGCCCGGTCGACCGAGAAGGTCGGTGTGGCACTCGTGACCAGCGGTCCGGGTGTGACCAATGCGGTAACCGGAATTGCGACGGCGTACATGGATTCGGTGCCCATGGTCGTGTTGTCAGGCCAGGTCCCAACCCATGCGATCGGTCTTGATGCATTTCAAGAGTGCGACACGGTGGGGATTACACGTCCCTGCGTGAAACACAACTTCCTCGTGAAGGATGTTCGTGATCTCGCCACCACCATTAAAAAAGCGTTCTATCTGGCGCGGACGGGGCGGCCCGGACCCGTGCTGGTCGATATCCCTAAGGACATCACGCGTGATCGCTGTAAGTTTGAGTATCCGAAAGAGATCTCGCTGCGGTCCTATAACCCAGTGGTCAAGGGCCACGCGGGGCAGATCAAAAAAGCGGTTCAGCTGATGCTGACGGCTGAGCGTCCCATGGTCTACACGGGTGGCGGCATTATTCTGGCCAACGCCTCTGCTGAGCTTCGTGAGCTTGTTGACCTGCTCGGTTATCCGTGTACCAACACCCTGATGGGGCTTGGGGCCTATCCTGCGACCAATAAGAAGTTTCTCGGAATGCCTGGGATGCACGGGACGTATGAGTGCAATCTGGCGATGCAGAACTGTGATGTGCTGATCGGTATTGGCGCGCGATTTGACGATCGCGTGATTGGTAACCCCAAGCACTTTGCACAGAATCCGCGCAAGATTATTCACGTCGATATCGACCCGTCGTCGATTTCAAAGCGGGTGAAGGTAGACCTGCCCATCGTTGGTGATGTCCGAGAGGTCTTGCGCGAAATGATCGCGCAGGTCAAAGAGGCGCTCGCCGCTGGGCACAAGCCCAACCAGAAGGCACTTGGGGACTGGTGGGCGCAGATTGAACAGTGGCGTGGCCGTCAGTGTCTGAGCTACGACCAGGGAACCGAGGTGATCAAGCCTCAGTTCGTGGTGGAAAAGTTATGGGAAGTAACGAAGGGCGAAGCCTTTGTGACCTCCGATGTGGGTCAGCATCAGATGTTTGCCGCCCAGTTCTACAAGTTTGACCATCCTCGCCGATGGATCAATTCCGGCGGTTTGGGCACGATGGGAGTTGGTCTACCGTACGCAATGGGGGTAAAGCTGGCCCATCCGGATGCGGATGTTGCCTGTATCACCGGCGAAGGATCGATTCAGATGTGTATTCAGGAGCTTTCGACCTGTCAGCAGTACCGGCTCCCGGTCAAAGTCTTGAATCTGAATAACCGGTACCTTGGGATGGTGCGTCAGTGGCAAGAAATTGAGTACGAAAGCCGCTATGCGGAGTCGTACATGGATTCCCTGCCTGATTTTGTGAAACTGGCCGAGGCCTATGGCCATGTCGGCATGCAGATCACCAAGCCGTCGGATGTCGAGCCTGCCATTCGTGAGGCCTTTAACATGAAGGACCGGTTGGTATTTATGGACTTCATCACTGACCGAGAAGAGAACGTCTGGCCGATGGTTCAGGCTGGAAAGGGTCTGTCAGAGATGTTGTTGGGTTCGGAAGATCTGTAAGGGGCTAGAGATGAAACACATTATTTCTATCCTTATTGAAAACGAGCCCGGCGCCCTGTCGCGCGTGGTCGATCTATTTGCGGCGCGTGCTTACAACATCGAGACGCTCACGGTGGCCCCGACAGAGGACGCGTCGTTATCGCGAATGACGATCAGCACCAAAGGGTCTGACGACACGATCGAACAGATCACCAAGCATCTGAATCGACTGATTGATGTGGTCAAAGTCGTCGACCTTGTTGAGTTCCCCTATATCGAGCGGGAGCTGATGCTGATCAAGGTTCGTGCGGTGGGGAAAGAGCGCGAAGAGATGAAGCGCATGGCGGATATCTTTCGTGGACGCATCATTGATGTGACGGAGCGCACCTACACCATTGAGCTCACCGGTGATAGCAGTAAGCTTGACGCCTTTATCGAGGCGCTCGAGACAGACAGTATTTTGGAAACAGTGCGAACTGGCAGCTCTGGCATCTCCAGAGGCGATCGCACCCTCAAGGTTTAATGACGAAAAGGAATTGATATGAACGTTTTCTATGACAAAGACGCCGACCTTGCCCTGATCAAAGGGAAGAAAGTTGCCATCATTGGCTATGGTTCCCAGGGCCATGCCCACGCGTTAAACCTTCACGACAGTGGCTGTCAGGTGGTCGTTGGGGTGCGCAAGGGCGGACCGTCGTGGGCAAAAGTGGAAAAGGCAGGCCTGAAAGCGGCCGAGATCAAAGACGCGGTTAAAGATGCAGACGTGGTGATGCTGCTGATGCCCGATGAGTATATCGGTGCCGTCTACGCTGCAGAGATCGCCCCCGTGATCAAGCAAAACGCGGCGCTCGCGTTTGCGCATGGATTTAATGTGCACTACGGCCAGGTGACGCCCCGTGCGGACCTAGATGTCATCATGATTGCGCCAAAGGCCCCCGGTCATACTGTGCGCAGCACATACGCCCAAGGGGGCGGTGTGCCTTGTCTGATTGCTGTTCATCAGGACACAACGGGTAATGCACGTGCGATTGCGCTGTCCTATGCGAGTGCGATTGGTGGCGGCAAGGCCGGCATCATTCAGACGAACTTCCGCGAAGAGACGGAGACGGATCTGTTTGGCGAGCAGGCAGTACTTTGTGGCGGTACGGTCGAACTGATCAAAGCAGGGTTCGAGACACTCGTCGAGGCGGGCTACGCGCCAGAAATGGCCTACTTCGAGTGCCTGCATGAGCTCAAGCTGATCGTTGATCTTATCTATGAAGGCGGCATTGCCAACATGAATTATTCGATCTCGAATAACGCCGAGTTCGGTGAGTACGTTACCGGACCTAAGGTGGTGACGGCCGAGACCAAGAAGGCGATGAAGGAGGCGCTGATCAAGATCCAGACGGGCGAGTACGCCAAGGAATTCATTCTGGAGAACCGCGCCGGCGCGCCCACGTTGTTATCGCGACGTCGCCTGACGGCGGAGCATCCTATTGAGCAAGTCGGCGAGAAGCTTCGTGCCATGATGCCTTGGATCAAGGCCAACAAACTCGTCGACCAGACGCGTAATTAAGAGACCGTATGGCGCAAGAAGACGTTCGGCAGTATCCGCACCCACTGATTGCCCGTGAGGGCTGGCCGTTTGTGGCGGCCAGCGTGGTGCTGGCAGTCATTGCCTCCTGGTTGGGCTGGACCGTGATTGCGGTCATCCTCTGGGTCGCCGTGGTCTTTGTGGTGCAGTTTTTTCGTGACCCAGCCAGAACGCCGCCGGTTGGCGACGATCTCATTACGTCGCCAGCAGATGGGCGGATTGTGGTGGTTGGTCGCGCGACGGATCCGATCACCGGACGTGAGAGCCTGAAGATCAGCGTCTTCATGAATGTCTTTAATGTGCACTCGAATCGGGCTCCGATTCAAGGTCGGGTTCAGGAGGTGCAGTACTTTGCAGGCTCTTTTTTGAATGCGGCGGTCGATAAGGCGTCGGAGCAGAATGAGCGCAACGCGATCGTGATCGAAGATGCCCAGGGTCGCACGTTGACCTGCATTCAGATCGCCGGACTCATTGCGCGCCGTATCCTATGTTATGTCCGTCCAGGGGATGCGCTGGATCGTGGTGCACGTTACGGTTTTATCCGCTTCGGATCACGGGTGGATGTCTACTGCCCGGTGGGTACAGAGGCACTCGTTTCAGTCGGAGACAAGGTCTCTGCGCATGCGACGGCCTTGGCCCGTTGGTCCAAGGCTTGATGCGCTAATTCCAGATGAATCCTCGGCTTCCTCGTCGTCGTACCAGCATCTATCTGCTGCCGAATCTGTTCACGACGGGCTGCCTATTTTCTGGATTTTTTGCCATCGTTCAGGCCATGAATGGCCGATTCGCCGAGGCGGCCATCGCGATTTTTGTGGCCATGATTCTCGATAGTCTCGATGGCCGTGTCGCGCGCCTAACGAACACGACGTCTGATTTTGGGGCCCAGTACGACAGTCTCGCGGATATGGTCGCCTTTGGCGCCGCGCCGGCACTCATCGTCTACATTTGGTCGCTTCAGAGTCTGGGCAAGTTCGGCTGGTTGGCTGCGTTTATCTACATTGCGGGTGCCGCACTTCGGCTTGCGCGTTTCAATACCAATATTGCGATCGTGGACAAGCGTTTCTTCCAAGGGCTTCCCAGTCCTGCAGCGGCGGCACTGCTCGCCGGACTGGTCTGGGTCGCAACGGATCTTCGGGAGACGAAGTGGATCGACTGGTCCGCCCGCGATCTTCGCTGGTTGGTCTGGTCCGTCACGGTCTACGCGGGACTAACGATGGTCTCCAGCGTGCCGTTTTACAGCTTTAAGGACCTTAATCTTCGACGCAGTGTGCCGTTCGTCGTGATCTTTCTGGTCGCTTTGGGTCTTGTTCTGATCTCGCAGGACCCCCCAACGCTTTTGTTTCTCATGATGCTCTGCTATGGGCTTTCAGGCTGGGTGCTGTTCTTCTGGCGCAAGGCGAGGGGAGAGCGCGTCGAGGTGTTTGCAGAGCCTGATGAAAAGGATTTATAGTCGTGGCTATGCAATTTCAGACTGGCTGCGATGCGGCCTCGCTCTCGCTAGCACTACACCACGCCCTGGGTCGACTGCGCCAAGGGCGCTAACTCTCGACCCTCTCCCCGGCAGGCAACATGCCACGTCTGCGCCGGTCAAACGCTAAAGACAGACACTCACGAATAACAGATGAACCCTAATGGGGCCGTTGTGCGGCCCGGTGCATAAGGACCATTGACATGAACGACAAGCTCATTATTTTTGACACGACATTGCGTGATGGGGAGCAAAGCCCAGGCGCCTCGATGACAAAAGACGAAAAGATTCGCATTGCGAAGCAGCTGGAGCGGCTTCGGGTAGATGTCATCGAAGCAGGATTTGCGGCCGCCAGCCCAGGCGACTTTGAGGCGATCCGAGCGATTGCGGAGACCATTAAACAGAGTACGGTCTGTTCGCTTGCGCGTGTCTCAGAAAAGGATATTCGTGCAGCGGGGGAGGCCATCAAGCCGGCTGCGAGGGGTCGGATTCACACCTTTATTGCGACGAGCCCGATTCACATGGAGAAAAAGCTCCGAATGAGCCCTGATCAGGTGATTGAGGCCGCGATCAAGGGCGTGAAGATGGCGCTTGAATACACGCCGGATGTGGAGTTTTCTGCCGAGGATGCGATTCGAAGCGATGTCGACTTCCTGGTGCGCGTCTTCACAGAGGTCATCAAAGCGGGCGCCACCACCATTAACGTTCCGGACACTGTGGGATACAGCGTCCCCGGCCTGCTGGGTGGATTGTTTCAAGAGATCATTGCGCGAACGCCGGGGTCGGATCGCGTGGTCTGGTCGACGCACTGCCATAACGACTTGGGCATGGCGGTTGCAAACTCGCTATCGGCGGTGCTCAACGGCGCGCGACAGGTTGAGTGCACGATTAACGGACTCGGCGAGCGAGCGGGCAATGCGAGTCTTGAAGAGATTGTCATGGCGGTAAAGGTCCGTCAGGATATTTTCAAGTGCGACACGCAGATCGATACCACCCAGATCGTGAGTGCGTCGCGACTCGTGTCGCAGATCACGGGCTATCCCGTTCAGCCCAACAAGGCGGTCGTGGGGGCGAATGCCTTTGCTCACGAATCTGGGATCCATCAGGATGGCGTGCTCAAACATCGCGAGACCTACGAGATCATGCGGGCAGAAGATGTGGGCTGGACCGCTAATAAGATCTCATTGGGCAAGCTTTCGGGTCGCAATGCCTTTAAGCAGCGACTCAATGATCTGGGCATTGAGTTCGAGTCTGAGCAGGCCTTAAATGATGCGTTTGCCCGGTTTAAGGACTTGGCCGACCGCAAATCGGAGATCTTCGATGAGGACCTTCAGGCGCTCGTCTCTGGGGATTCGATTGACCAGGCGGATGAGCGCTACCGTTTCTTGTCTCTATCGCAGCGGTCCGAGACCGGTGAGCGGCCAGAGGCACAGGTCGTCTTCTCCGTGGATGGGGCGGAAGTGAGTTCGAAGGCGCAGGGAAATGGTCCCGTGGATGCAACCGTTAACGCGATCGAGTCCCAGGTCGCCAGTGGATCGGAGCTTCTTTTATTTTCCGTCAACGCCATCACCACGGGCACGGAGTCCCAGGGGGAGGTCACCATGCGACTGTCCAAAGCGGGCCGGATCGTTAACGGCGTGGGGGCTGACCCTGATATCGTCGTGGCCTCGGCGAAGGCGTACCTAAATGCGCTCAATAAGCTGGAAAGCAAGGCCGAGCGGCTTAATCCGCAGCTTGTCTGAGTCCGATGGCGGCCCGGCACTCGCCAGGCCGCCATTTTTTCTATATAATTCAACGAGTTGCTTAGTTTCTAGGGAGTGATCCTTGAAATTAAGCCATCGCACGGCAGGCCCTGGCAGGTCTGACCGCAAGTGTCCGGCATTTATTCAGGAGAACACCATGCCCGTTGCCACCATCAATAAGCCCGCCATCATGGCGGAGTACCAGCGTGCCAAGAACGATACGGGATCTCCCGAAGTTCAGGTCGCACTGTTAACAGCTCGTATTAATGATCTGACGGATCACTTTAAGGCCCATGCGAAGGATCATCATTCCCGCCGTGGTCTGCTCAAGATGGTGAGCCGCCGTCGTAAATTATTGGATTACCTGAAGCGAACGGATGTGCAGGGCTACCGCTCGCTGATCGAGCGCCTGGGTCTACGCAAATAATCGTTTGTGGAGTTCCCAATCGCGTCCGCCCTGGTTTTGAGAAGTTGATGGACCCCAAAAATGCCTGCCCGGTTGCGCCGTGCGGGCATTTTTATTATTGAGTGAAGGAAATCGTTGTGTTTAATATTGCTAAAGAAGAGTTTCAGTATGGCCAGCACAAAGTGGTGCTGGAGACGGGTGAGATTGCCCGTCAGGCGACCGGTGCTGTGCTGGTCAATGTCGACGATACGATTGTTCTGGCGACGGTTGTCGCTGCAAAGTCCGCCAAACCTGGTCAGGATTTTTTCCCCCTTACAGTGGATTACATCGAGAAGACCTATGCCGCAGGAAAGATCCCTGGAGGATTCTTCAAGCGTGAGGGTCGCCCCTCTGAGAAGGAGACGCTGACATCGCGTCTGATCGACCGACCGCTTCGCCCGCTGTTTCCGGATGGCTTTTACAACGAAGTTCAAGTGGTCTGCACAGTCATCTCGCTCAACCCCGAGATTGACCCCGATATCCCTGCGATGATCGGCGCGTCGGCGGCGATGGCCATTTCCGGTGTGCCGTTTAATGGTCCGATTGGTGCCGCACGTGTGGGCTACATTGACGGCCAGTACGTACTGAACCCTACTGCAACCCAGCTGAAATCGTCGCGAATGGATCTGGTGGTTTCCGGCACGGAGTCCGCGGTGCTCATGGTGGAGTCCGAGGCGGATCAGCTGTCAGAGGAGATCATGTTGGGTGGCGTGGTGTTCGGCCATGAGCAGGGTCGCCTCGCAATCGCCGCCATCAACCGTCTCGTTGAAAAGGCCGGAAAGCCGGAGTGGGATTGGAAGCCTGCCGAGAAGGATGAGGCCACCATTACCCGGATCAAGGCGTTGGCAGAAGCCCCCATCAAGGCAGCCTATGCGATTCGCAACAAACAAGAGCGCTCACAGACGCTGAAGACGATCTATTCCGATGTGGAAACAAAGGTCGCTGAAGAGGCCGCTGCTGCCGGCCGTGAGGTGGACGGCAACCTCGTCGCCGAGACACTGTTTTCGCTCGAAGCCCATGTCGTTCGTTCTCAGATTCTGAATGGCGAACCTCGGATCGATGGTCGTGACACACGAACCGTGCGTCCGATCGCAATTCGCACGGGCGTGTTGCCGAGAACGCACGGGACCGCTTTGTTTACTCGCGGAGAGACCCAGGCACTGGTTGTGGCGACGCTGGGGACCACACGCGACGAGCAGATTATCGATGCCCTGTCAGGTGAGTATCGTGACCGGTTCATGCTTCACTACAACATGCCGCCCTAGGCGACGGGGGAGTGTGGCCGTGTCGGTACGCCGAAGCGTCGTGAGATTGGTCATGGACGTTTAGCCAAGCGCGCGTTGGTTGCGGTGCTACCGAGCCCGGAGGAATTCGCGTATTCCATGCGCGTGGTCTCCGAGATTACCGAGTCCAATGGATCGTCGTCGATGGCGTCGGTCTGCGGCGGCTGCCTGGCGTTGATGGACGCGGGCGTTCCCTTGAAAGCACACGTGGCGGGTATCGCGATGGGGCTCATCAAAGAAGGTGGCCGTTTCGCTGTGCTCACGGACATTCTGGGGGACGAAGATCACCTCGGCGATATGGACTTTAAGGTGGCCGGAACCGATACCGGTGTCACCGCGCTTCAGATGGATATCAAGATCCAAGGGATCACCAAGGAAATCATGCAGGTTGCGCTCGCCCAGGCATTAGAGGCCCGCCTCCATATTCTGGGCAAGATGAAGGGTGCCCTTGACCATGCGCGAGAAGAGCTCTCAGAGTTTGCGCCGCGTCTGTACACCATGAAGATCAATCCTGAACGGATTCGTGATGTGATCGGTAAGGGAGGGGCAACCATCCGCGCGATTACTGAAGAAA
>JACCDP010007941.1_pt1 | contig 10722 bp, 7 predicted proteins | sample 7445841 | NCBI WGS metagenome assembly JACCDP01 (sample SAMN15323441, study PRJNA562643) | freshwater metagenome | isolation source: river surface water | place: USA:Blue River Watershed | collected 2017-08-17
GAAGTTGGTTAGGCCACCAATCGGTGTTTCTTGTACCACTTCCTGCACTACCCATTTTAGCGGTAGCGCTAGCAACTGTTGCACCTGTGTAAGGGCATTTTCCTTCTGCGCTTGTATTTTCCATATTGATGTATTGAATATTTTGAATTGCAAAAATAGCTGATTTTAAGCCTTATCTACTTATAAGATACGGAAAAATTGTGTTTATGCTTGTGCTTTGAGAGAGCAGAAAAAACTAAACAATGAATTATATGTTGATGTATGGATTATTTATTTAAACCCAAAAACCCATTCATTATTCGAATAATTAAATTGTACTGGTTGATAAACACATTCGCCATTATTATCACCAATAGCCGTTTCTGTATTAAATCCATTATCGGAAAACCAGCTTATACTATTATTCCTAGCACAAACTCTTGGATTAGAATAAACGGTATTTAATAAAGAATTCGCTGACTTTTCTAATGAGAGAATTTCAATATTACAACTATACCCCATACTACAGTCAGCATTAGAAATTACCAACCAAGAACCATTGGGTGAAATTGAAAGTTGATCAACATTCCAAAATGAGTTTTTCAACTCTCTATAGATTCCATCTTTAATTGATACCATAATTGTAGTACCTCCCATATCACATGAATAGGTTCTATCTAAAAACACAATTCCTAATTTAGGTATACTTCCTATAACACTATAAGCAGGCCCCGGTCCACCGCAAGGATTATTTGAATAAAAACTTGCCTCAGTTCCATTAAATGCATGGATGATAATGTCATCGTAACCATTATCATTTTTAGATACCTCAATTTCTTTAATTCTACCTAAAGTTCTCATTTCATCTAAAACACGTAATTCATCGTTACGATATATGTTAGTATCACTGTTAATTAATCCTCCACATGAAATTGATTGAAATATCAAAAATGAAAACAGTAAAAAAATGACAAAATTTCTCATGCGATTAAAAATTTGAATACTAATATAACGAAAATTATTACTATTATCTATTAGACAATAACTAACCCTTATTTTATGGTTGCCGCGGGTCTTTTTTGAGTGCCTGGCATATTAGTTAAATCATCTCCAAGAGCCATTCTGTAAGTATCCGCAATGGCTGTTAGAGACGCTACAACTGCTGGATTGTGCTTTGCTACATCAAGCGTTTCACCAGGATCGGTAGATAAATCATAAAGTGCCATAGGAACAGCAACAGAAGCATATTTACCCGGGAAACCATCTTTTCCCATATCGGTAGCTTTATAGGTTTGAGACTGATGTGCAAATACCAATTTCCAAACACCTTGTCTAATAGCTTTTAAGCTATTATTGTCATAATAATAAACAAAATGATCTCTGGGGTTGGCGTTTGGCTGGCCGATTAGTAATGAAATAATATCTAGCCCATCAATTGTATTGGTTGGCAACTTAGTTTTGGTTAACCCTGCAATGGTAGGCAGTACATCCATGGTAGCTGCCAAATTATTACATATAGAACCTGGCGCAATAACCCCCGGATAACTCATGATGCAAGGGACTTTAACACCTCCATCCCATGCAGAGCCTTTTCCTTCACGAAGCCCGCCGGTACTACCTGCATGATTGCCAAAAGTGAGCCATGGGCCGTTATCACTCGTAAAAATAATAAGTGTATTTTTTGTTACTCCATTTTTGTCAAGCGCCTTCATCACTTCTCCAATAGACCAATCTATTTCCATCATTAAATCACCAAATAAACCAGCGCCACTTTTGTTTTTATATTTACTAGAAACTGCAATAGGCACGTGCGGCATAGAATGCGCGAGGTATAAAAAAAATGGTTTGTTTTTATTGCTATTTATAAACTTAACCGCACGCTCTGTATATATGGTTGTAAGTTTAGATTGATCTTCTAAATTATTAATGGGCATAACGGGATTAAAGCCCTCTAACAATTGAAGTGGCGGATATTTAGATTTTTTATTGGCGGTATCAGTAATGGGTATGCCATCAAAACCAACAGGCCACATGTCATTAGAATATGGTAGACCCAAATATTCATCAAAGCCGTAAGAGGTAGGTAAATAAGGGGCTTTAGCACCCAAATGCCATTTACCAATCATGCCGGTTGCGTATCCTTTTGTTTTTACAATACTTGCAATGGTTTCTTCCTTGGGGTTTAATGCAACAGTAGACCAAGGCATGAGCGCACCAGAAATACCAACTCTATTTGGATAGCATCCTGTTAAAAGTGCCGCCCTAGACGCACTGCATACTGCCTGGGCTGCATAAAAGTTGGTGAAGCGCATGCCACTTGCCGCAAGCTTGTTTATATTGGGCGTATGGTATGGAAAGCCACCATACACTTCTGGATCACCGTAACCCATATCGTCCATAAATATGAGTAAGATATTGGGTGTGGCTTGGGTAGATTTTGTTTGTGCTTGTACATCTTGCAACAAAGTCGTTGCAACTATGAAAGCCATTAACATTTGTAATTTTTTCATGTGAGTCAGATAGTACCCGTAATATAATAATAATATACTTCAAAGCATATATTTTAGCCAAAATCCCTACCTTTTCGGTACTAATTATCAATTATGAAAAAGTTACTGACTTTAATTTTTATTGGCGCAGTTTCAATTCAATTAAAAGCACAAACCATTCAGTTAGCCAACGGCTGGAAATTAAACCCTGCTGGCACGTCTTTTGCACTTGGCGATCTTCCATTAAATATTGAAGTTAGTAACACCGGAAAATACATGGCCGTTACCAACAACGGACAAGGCTACCAAAGCATCGAACTCATAGATACCAAATCAGAAAAAATTATCGACTCGGTGAGTATCGCAAAATCTTGGTACGGTTTAAAATTTAGTGCCGATGAAAAGTTTTTATACGCCGCAGCTGGACACGACAATCGAATTAATAAATACGCAATCCAAAACAATAAATTAATTCTCGTTGATAGTTTACTCTTAGGTAATAAATGGCCAGAAAAGATTGGACCAGCAGGTATAGAAATTAACGAAAGTTCACAGCAATTATTTGTTGTAACCAGAGAAGACAAACAGCTCTATATTTTTGATTTGAACAATAAAAAAATTACTGGCAAATACGGTTTAGCAGCAGAAGCCTTCACTTGTAAACTAAGCCCTAATAAATCTACCTTATACATTAGTTGCTGGGGTGCTGATCAGGTGCTTGTATTTGACCTAAAAACAAAAACATGGGCGCCACCTATTACTGTTGGAGACAACCCCAACGAAATGCTCATCACCAATACCCATTTATTTGTGTGCAATGCCAATGACAATAGCGTTTCAATTATTGATCTAGCTAAAAATAAAGTAGTAGAAATTTTAGACGCTGCACTCTATCCAAATGCCCCAAGTGGTTCTACCACCAATAGCCTTGCCCTAGACAAAAAAAATAATAGATTATTTATTGCCAACGCAGATAATAACTGCCTCGCTGTTTTTGATATTTCAAAAATTGGGGATAGTAAATCCGTGGGATTTATCCCTACAGGCTGGTACCCTACCAGTGTGCGTTTTTTAAACAATAAAATTTGGGTAGCCAACGGAAAAGGATTTACACCAAAAGCAAATCCGTTTGGCCCTTCTCCTGTCAGAAAAAAAGGAGAAGTGATACATCATATGGGTGTTACCAAAACGTCTAGCAGTGAGCAGTACATTGGATCTTTGTTTACTGGTACCATGAGTATTATTTCCAACCCCACTGCACTTGAATTAACAAAGTATACGAAAACAGTTTATAAAAATACGCCCTATTCAGCTGCTAAATTAACACAGGCAGATAGCATCGAAGCAGGCAATCCAATACCTAATAAAGTTGGCCAAGCTTCTCCTATTAAATACGTGTTTTACATTATCAAAGAAAACCGAACCTACGATCAAGTACTTGCTGATATGCATGGTGGCAATGGTGATACTTCCCTATTATTGTTTGGAAAAAATATTACACCCAACCAACATGCCATCGCAAGTAATTTTGTTTTACTAGATAATTTTTATGTGGATGCCGAAGTTAGTGCCGACGGACACAACTGGAGCATGGGTGCTTATGCCACTGACTATCTCGAAAAAACATGGCCAACTAGTTACTCTGGCAGAGGTGGCACTTATGGAGGAGAAGGTGAAAGAGAAATTGCCAATAACAAAAACGGATTTATATGGAACAACTGTTACCGTGCCGGTATCAGCTACCGCTCATATGGCGAATTTGTTTCGGGAGGGAAACCTACTGTTCCTATTTTAAATGATCATTTTTGTAAAGACTTTCAACCCTATAATTTAAATATTCCTGACACCCTCAGGTTTAAAAGATGGCAAAAAGATTTTGATTCTTTACTCGCAAAAGGTCAAGTGCCACGTTTTAATACCGTTCGTTTTGGGAACGACCACACCGAAGGGACAAAAATTGGAAGACCAACCCCATATGCGCACGTGGCAGATAATGATTTAGCGGTTGGTTTATTTTTAGAGCATTTAGCAAAGAGCCCTATCTGGAACGAATCGGCGGTATTTGTTTTGGAAGATGATGCACAAAATGGTGCAGACCATGTGGATGCCCACAGAAGCCCGGCATATGTATTTGGTGGTTTTGTTAAAAGAAATTTTGTAGACCACACTCCTTATTCTACCAGTGGCATGCTGCGCACCATGGAGCTTATTTTAGGGCTCCCTCCGATGTCTCAATACGATGCAGCTGCAACACCGCTGTGGCGCTGCTTTTCAAATACGCCTACACCATTTACGTATAAAGCCCTCCTTCCTGCTTATAATTTATTAGAAAAAAATACGGCATACAATGAGTGGCAAAAAAGATCAGAGAAATTGAATTTTGCTAAAGAAGACAGCAACAACGATTTAGAATTTAGTAAAATTTTATGGCATGCAATTAAAGGCAATGATGTGCCATTCCCAGCACCAAGACGTGCCGCATTTATTATACCTTCAACAGAAGACGACGACGATTAAATAAACTATTATGCATAAAAGAACTTTTTTAAAAGGAATCACACTAGCCGGCATGTCATTGCCATTTACAAAATTTTCGGCGGAGGCACATATTGCCAAACACAATCACCTGCCGCTGGAAAAAATTGCTGGAGACGAAGATTTTTGGGCAGCCCTCAGGGCCGATTATGTTTTACAAGAAAGCTATATTAATTTAGAAAGTGGATACTATAACATACTACCACAAAAACTACTCAACAAATACATTGAGCACATCAAATACGTGAACAGCTTAGGTGCATATTATATGCGCACTGTTCAGTATGAAAATAAAAAAAGAGTTGCAGCAAAACTAGCCACACTTGCAGGTTGCGACCCATCCGAAATAGTGATTACCAGAAATACCACCGAATCATTAGACACCATTATTGCGGGCTTTAAATGGCAGGCTGGAGACGAAGCGGTCATGGCGGTTCAAGATTATGGCGCCATGCTGGATATGTTTAGAGAAGTAGCTTCTAGGCATGGCGTAGTTAACAAAATTGTTTCGGTACCCCTTAATCCATCTTCCGACGAAGAAATTGTAGCACTTTACCAAAATGCAATTACGCCAAAAACCAAACTGCTGCTCGTATCACATGTAATCAATATTTCGGGGCAGGTAATGCCTATCCGCAAAATTTGTGACATGGCCCATGCACGCGGTGTTCAAGTGCTAGTAGACGGAGCCCATGCTTTTGCACAACTTGTTTATAATATTCCTGATTTGCACTGTGATTACTATGGAGCTAGTTTACACAAATGGCTTTCAAGCCCACTCGGTGCTGGTATTTTATATGTTAGCAAAGAAAATCAGGACAGCGTATGGCCACTTATTGGACCATCAAAAGGGGAAGAATTAGGCATTGCCAAATTTAACCACACGGGCACCCACCCTGTTGCCACCGATTTAACCATCGAAGATTCGATAGAACATTACAAACTTATTGGACCGGCACGCAAACAGGCACGTCTCAAATATTTGCAACAATATTGGACCAGTCATATTATGGATACGCCTGGCGTTGTGTACAACACCCCAAAACAGGATACCCGAATTTGCGCCATTGCCAACGTGGGCATCAAGGGCATGCCGCCTGCAACACTTGCAAAAACACTATTTGAAAAATACAAGATTTACACGGTAGGTATTGATACGGGTAATGTGGTAGGATGTAGAATTACCCCCAATGTATTTACAACAACTAAAGAGTTGGACCAGCTAGTTGCTGCCATTAAAGAATTGGCCGCAGCCGCTGCAGTTTAAACTTTGGTGAAATTATTTTTCGGTAGGGTTTCTTTTACCAGCCATTAGCTTTTCCACGGCAGTTTCTAAACGAATTTGTCTCGTTTCTGCTTTTTTAGCACCCTGAATCCAACTGAGGTACTCTTTTTGGTTGCTAATAGACAAAGAAGTAAAAAACTCTTTGGCTTCTTCATGGTTGGTAAAAATTCTTTCCAAATCTACGGGTAAAGCAATGAGGCGCTTTTCAAAACCCGAACCGCTTTTAAGCTCTAAACTTTTAACATCAGAAAAAGTACGGTCTTTATTAGGAATTTGATCTGTTTTTTGGAAACGAATGGCACTCCATACATGGTCAAGTGTAACCTGACGCACCGATTCGTAATCGTTTTTAGTAAGCACTTCCCAACTAGACTCTCTATTGAGGTCACTCACAATTTTACTTGTAGTTTTAGGGTAAGCGATCCATAATTTGGTTTCTGGGGTAATAGCCGGAAATACCTCTTTTAAGATGTTATTAAGCTGCTGCTGGCTAAGCGCAAATACCAAGGCAAAATCTAATTTCTTAGATCTGATTAATGGTGTAACGTTTTTAGCGAAGTTTACTTTTACAAATTGCTTTTCTACAGAAGAAGGAAGACCTTGAATTAGGATATTCTTTTCGTCTTTTAATTGAAGCTTTTCTAACAGCGGCTGATTGGACATACCTAAAAAATTAGGGATTAACTAAAAAGAGTGCAAAGGTACAAAAAATATAGGGTATTTTACGCATTGAAGCGTTTTAAAAAGCAAATAGTTCAACAAAAACTTTCAAATACTAGGCCTTATCGCCTGATTTTCTTTGCTTTCGGCGGTCTCGGTGACGTAAAATTGGAACCTTACTTTCGGTGCCATTTAAGATCCGACCAATGTTTTTTTGGTGTGTTAATACCACCATTAGGGCTACTAGTACCGCAAAAATTCGGTACAATGTTTCCTGTTCATTGAAAATAAATAATATAAAAACCATGAAGGCGATCCCGGCAAGCATAGAACTTAAGGATACAAATCTGGTTAAAAAAAGTACAATTAAAAATACCCCAATGCAACAAGCAGCCACAACGGGCTGAATAGCAACAGCCATACCTAAAAGCGTTGCAACGCCTTTTCCACCTTTAAAATTAGCCCAAATTGGAAATATATGACCAAGAATGGAGGCCATACCTAAACCTAGCATAAAGTTAGTACGGTGTAATTCGTTGGTTAAATAATGAGGAAGTAACAAATACAGTGAAGTTGCCACCACCCCTTTAATAACATCTACCAGCATCACAAAACTGCCCCATTTAGAACCTAAAACCCTGAAAGTGTTGGTAGCACCAGCGTTTCCACTACCATATTCTCTAATATCTATGCCAAAAAAATGCTTGCTAACCCAAACCGACGTTGGAATAGAACCTATTAGGTAAGCTACAATAATGAGTAAAAATTCATTCATCCCTGTACATTTTAAGTTTAGTTCTAGAACGATTATTTTTAAAATTAATGATTAATTAATAAACCGTTGAATAACGTCTAACGTTTAAAGCACTATGATTAAACACTGTAATGCAGCGCAATCCAGTTATTTCTTGTCCTCGTTTCTTGGTGTTTCCACCCAAGTGCCGCACAGGCAGCTTCTATTTCTGGCTCGTCTTCAACAAGAAGGCCACTTAACAAAACAACACCGCCTGGCAATGTTGCCTCCGCTAAAAAGGCTAAGTTATCTAATATGATATTTTTATTGATGTTGGCAATTATAATATTAAACTTTTTATTTAGTTTAGCATTATCAACCTTTTGTATATCAATTGATTGCGTATTATTAACTGTAATATTTTCTGAAGCATTTTCGATACACCAATCGTCATTATCTACCGCCAAAATGTCCCCCGCTCCTAGCTTATGAGCAAGTATGGCAAGTAGTCCCGTACCCGTTCCAAAGTCAAAAACGCTCTTATTAGTAAAGTCAATACCACGCATAAGCTGCATCACCGAATAGGTAGTTCCGTGGTGACCTGTGCCAAAACTCATTTTAGGCGTAATGATTATATCATGCTCCACCAAACCATTAAAGGGTGCATGAAAATTAGCGCGAACCCCAACAAAATCATCCACCAATACGGGCTCAAAATTGGATTCCCATAGGGCGTTCCAATTTTGCTTATCAATGGTGGCACTTGTATAAGTAACCCCATATCGTTTAACGAGCTCATCCAACCCACTACTTAGTTCGCTATTAAAACGAACCAACTCCATGTAGCTAAAAAGGCCTGTTTCGGTTTCTTCAAACCCATCAAAACCCAATTCTGCTAATTCGGCAATCAAGATATCCTTGACAGCTTCGTCTAAAACCTCTATAGAAACTTGAATGGTTGTACTCATGTTATATTGCTATTTATGAATGCCTTATAAAACAAAAAGACCCGTTTTAAAACGGGCCTTTGAATCTATTATTGTACAAAACAATAGCTTATTCAGCTCCTGGTCTTGGTATCAAAGCTTTGTGGCTTAACTTAAATTTACCCGTTTTAGGATCTAAGCCCACCAATTTAACTTTAACCATGTCACCTTCATTAAAGATGCCATCCATGGTTTCTAGGCGCGACCAGCTAATTTCAGAGATATGTAACAAGCCTTGTTTACCAGGCATGAATTCGATGAATGCACCAAATTCTTTAATGCCTTTAACTGGACCTTCGTACACATCACCTACTTCAGGAACGGCAGTAATGCCTTTCACCCATGCTAATGCTTTTTCTAGACCTGCTTTTTCAGCACAGAAAATGCTCACATGACCGGTGTTACCTACTTCTTCAATATTGATAGTCGTACCTGTTTCACGCTGAATTTCTTGAATCACTTTACCACCTGGTCCGATTACAGCACCGATAAATTCCTTATCGATTACTAATTTAACCATACGAGGCGCATGTGGCTTCACTTCTGGTCTGTGCGCTGGCATACATTCGTACATCGCATCTAAAATATGTAAACGACCGGTACGTGCTTGAGCCAAAGCTTCACGCATAATGTCCATACTTAATCCGTCTACTTTAATATCCATTTGCACACCGCAAATACCATCACGTGTACCTGTTACTTTAAAGTCCATATCACCTAAATGATCTTCATCACCTAAGATATCTGTTAAGATCGCATACTTACCATCTTCTCTAGAAATAAGTCCCATGGCTACACCACTCACGTGCTTTGGAACAGGAACACCTGCATCCATAAGCGCTAATGAACCCGCACAAACGGTTGCCATCGAAGACGAACCATTACTTTCTAAAATATCACTCACTACACGAACTGTGTACGCATAATCTTCTTTAGGCATCATTTGCTTTAAAGAACGCATAGCAAGGTTACCATGACCAACTTCTCTACGTCCAACACCACGCATCATTTTAACTTCACCTGTACTAAATGGAGGGAAATTATAATGTAAAATAAATGGTGTGTACTCTGATTTTGCAGCACTCTCTTGTAACAACTCATCTAGCTTAGTACCAAATGTTACAGTTGTTAAAGATTGTGTTTCACCTCTTGTAAATAAAGCCGAACCGTGCGGCGTTGGTAATGGCTCTACTTCCATTGCAAGTGGACGTACTTGATCAAGTGCACGACCGTCTAAACGGATACGCTCATCTACCATCATGTTACGTACAACTTCCCACTTAAGGTCTTCGTAATATTTTTTAGCTAATTTTTTATCTAAATCGGTAACGTCTTCGCCAAGGCTAGCAATTAACTCATCTTTTAATGCGTTATAGGCATCGCTACGTTCATTTTTAGAAGAACCTTTACGTGAAATTTCATATACACGCTTAGCAGCAAAAGCATTTACTTTAGCTTGAATTTCTTCTGATTGAGGTGGCTTCTTGTAATCTCTTACAGTGGTAACACCTTTTTTAGCTCTTAGCTCCGCTTGTGCTTTAATTTGAATGCGAATAGCATCATGCGCAATTTCTAAGGCTTTAATTAAATCTGCTTCAGAACATTCTTTTGCTTCACCTTCCACCATCATTAGGTTTTTTTCGGTAGCCGCAATAATGAATTCTAAATCCGATTGAGCAAGTTCCGAACGTGTAGGGTTTACTAAAAACTGTCCGTTAACACGTGCAATACGCACTTCAGAAATAATTTCTTTTACTGGAATATCTGAAACGGCAAGTGCAGCAGATGCAGCCAAACAAGCAAGTGAATCTGGTAATACTTCTGCATCACTAGAGATTAAACTTACAAGTACTTGTACATCGCACAAATAATCTTCAGGAAATAAAGGTCTTAAAGCACGGTCAATTAACCTGCTCGTTAATATTTCGTAATCATTTAAACGCGCTTCACGCTTAAAAAACGAACCAGGAATACGGCCTGCAGAAGCAAACTTTTCTTGGTAGTCTACGCTTAATGGAAAAAAATCTTGTCCTTCTTTTGGATCTTTATTGGCAA
>JACCDP011218413.1_pt1 | contig 10721 bp, 17 predicted proteins | sample 7445841 | NCBI WGS metagenome assembly JACCDP01 (sample SAMN15323441, study PRJNA562643) | freshwater metagenome | isolation source: river surface water | place: USA:Blue River Watershed | collected 2017-08-17
AGTATCTCACACGATCTTTACGCCACGAACTGTGAGTGGCGTATTTAGCTCCCAGTTTCCTGACCGGGCGATCTCGTTGAAGGCAACCATGCGATAGACTGTTCTCTGGACAAGCGGATTCTTGTTGGCTGCGAGCCACTCTCTGCGTGCTTTGATGTAGGCCAGCACCCAAGCCTTCTCATCACCGCCATTGCAGGGCGCAGGCTCTGCGAATCGGGTGCGGATGATTGCTACCCCGCCACTTCCGCTGTGGATGCAGGTATCGTAGACGACGAGAGCACCGAGCCCAGTCTGTAGACCGATCTTTTGGACGTGACCCATCGCAGGCACCCAGTAGTTGGCGTCGAACACCTCATCTTGTGCAGACTGCATAACAGGATCCTTGCCTGCCTCTTTCAGGACGCCCATCAGGTACTTCGCCCAGGATGGAACATTCTTGGGATCCAGCTTTGCAGTCTCATTCAGCGCAAGTTTTGGGACGAACTGCTTGAGCTCTTCACCGTGCTTGCCGCCTTTCGCGATGTACAGGTCAACGATCTTGTCAAGAGATCCTGATCTGTCTGTCGATTGGTGCTTGCCATAGCTAATACCTGCCCCATCTGTCAGGATTGCACATGTTGAATATGCGCTGGGAGTGGGTACTCTACCCGTCTCAAAGATCGAGAGGACTGAATCGATCACTTTCTTCTGGCTGTCACTTACTGGCATGTGTGCCTCCTGATGTTAAGTATCAGGTCACTTCTTGATCGGGCCACCTGTGACCCAAGTGTCACACGTCCTCTTAGCAGCACACTTGAAGTGGTGCATCTTGCAGTATCCCAGCTTGCCTGCCTTGATTGTGTCCCAACCCTTCACGTTGGAATCACCGCCCTCAAGGCCCTTCTCGATGCAGTTAAGCATCTTGGGTGAGACGTCAAATGCAGCGCAGTTCCCGCACAGCATAACCTCCGCTTCAGAGACAGGAATGTCATCCCACATCTCTGCTTTCTCTTCCCAGAAGTCACCAGGCTTTGCAGGGTTGGCAGGACCGTAACCTAGCTTCTTGATCGCCTTGTTACGGTTCTTTGTGTTCAGGACGGCATCCTGTGTTGCCCTAGGACAGGAGTCGCCGTCCTTCTTGTCTTCCTTCACCTTCTCGTTGAGGATGACCTTTCTAATCTCATTGATGATGTATCTGCGTACCATGCAGATAACTATCACTCATCAACAGCTGGGTGCTGCACAAGCGCAAGGTCTTGCTCCCGACATGCTCTGACAAGAGATTTACCTTGAGGTAGCTTTACAAGAACCTCGTAGTATCCATCACCGTAACGACCCACAACTACACCCTCACGGGTCTCCCAGACTCGGACAAGATCACCCTCCCTGATCTCATCAGTCTTGGCGTCCACTTAGATCACTCCGTAGATTCATTGCACGCTCTAGCAACTCATTGCTGACGTGCTTGCCCTGTATCTTCTCCACTAGCTCTAGTGATGCCTGACAGCCGCGCCTAAAACCCGCATCGTAGGATGGCTCATTCTGAAGAGCTGCCAACTTCTTTCTGAGATCCTTGTTGGCTGCTTCTAGCGTTAGGACTCTCTCTTCAACATCTGCGACTGTCGTTAAGATGTTTTGAGGTGTGCAATCCTCCGCGCCAGGGATCAGTGCTACCTGGTCGCAGATCTCGTGGATCGAGCGTCGCTCTTCGAGCTCTTGACGGACATAGACAGCAAGATCAAGGATCTCTTGATAGGCATCGACAAGAGCATCACGACCGTTATGGGTTCTTAAGGGTGTGCCGTATCGCTGCCTGCCCAGCGCATCTCGCTCCTTCATGTCAGAGATGACTAGATCCCAAACAGGGGTGCCATCTCCACGAGGAGCAGGCTGATCTTCAATTCGTTTAGTCACAATTCTCTCCAAGAATATAAAGTTTCCATCTATTGGCAAAACCTAGCGTTCTGCTGAAATCATTTTCAAAGTGTAGCAGCTCGTCAAGGTCGTCTGGTAGCACATCCTCACACAGTGCTCGGATTAGCTGCACGCTGCAGTCGAGCGGATAGATTGCTTCCTCGAAGTCTGCGTAACTTTTATCACAATCAGCGCCTAGATTCTTGTTGATAAAAGCACGGTAGGTGAGCACCTCGTCAAGACGAACACCGAACACACCTATGTTCGAGTCAAGCCACTTGTCATTGATCTCGTCAAGAATCGGCAAAAGATCTTCCTTCACCGTCAGAAAAGTGCACCACATCTTGACGTGGTTGCATGCTAGCCCACCTGTCTGGTGATGTATGCGGTGCCACTCGCGCCCTTCCTTGAACGTGAAACGTGGATCATATCCATGATCCTTGATTGCCAGTACTAGACGAGGAACAGAAAACTCATGAAACTTCTCTTCCATCTCAGTCGGTTTCATTATTCTCATCTCCTTTCAGTTTCACAAAGTCACCCATGAACCAGACACGCTCGACACCTTCAAGTAGAACAAAGGCAATTCTCATTGTCTGATTGGCTTCCGAGAGCCTTGTCACTATGCCGATCTTGCCGTGATCTTCGTGTTGGTTGTTGATGTGTTCTACAAGATCACCGACTTTTAGGCGTCTGCGACCTGTTTGTTTCTGTTCTACCACATCAAAATATACACACAGTCAGGTCAGTGTATCAACTTCTGACATCTTGATTAGACGCTTATGACGATCCCAGGCGACGTTGAAATGACCTGGAATGTTGGGTCGATCATCATGGATGTGACCGTGGATGACGAGCTTTGGCTTGATCTGCTCCACGAGGTTGATCACGTCAGTGTTCATGCTGGTAGCAGGCTTGTGGATGAACAGCTTGTCACCGACTATGAGCCAATCATGGACGTCGGCGAAGCCTGCTGCCTTGTACCAGCCGTCAGTCTGGTGGTCGTGGTTTCCTCGGATCAGGGTCTTGTGCCCACGTAGACGCATAATCAGGGCACCGAGCGCCTCATAGCGACCCATCACACCCGCAGAGAGATCACCGACCAGGATCACACGGTCTGTGTCTGACACAGTGCTGTTCCATGCGCGGACGATGTCGTCGTTCATCTCGTACTCGTCAGCGTGTGGTCGACCGCAATAGACAATGATGTTCTTGTGGAACAGATGCAGGTCTGACGTAATCCAGGTCTCAGGCATTCTTCTTCCTCTTCTTGGGTTGCTCTGTGAGGATTGCAGCTGCGCAAGCCTGTGCATCCTCGAGTGTCTTGAATCGGGACGCCTGGTGTGGACCAAGCGTCAGTGTGAAGCCTTCAGTCTGGCCGAACGTGTGAATCGTCACATCTTCGTACCTGTCAGTTGCAGTTGCCAGTGTCCAGATCGTGATACCGCTCTCAAAGTTACCTTCATGCTTCCAGTTCATCGCCACCTCGACTACATTATAACACAGTCTATCGTGGTTGCACGGGTCACTCGTCGATGCTTAGGTCACCTAGGCGATCGTAGTCAGATCGAGTCACACGCTTAGTAGCGACGAAGTCACAGCAGAAGATGTAGGTGGCGTAGCTGATCAGGACGTTCTCAGCGAATACAGACGCCCAGAGCAGACGCTGCTCCAGTATTGCACTCTTTTCCATGACACACCCCACATCAGTGTGATGCGCATGCTTGGGAGAGCATGCACGACCGAGAGTTCTGTGTGTCACCTGGGACACCGAAAACGAATTGCTGCGGCTTAATTGAGCTAATGAGCATGCATACCTCCTGACTATAAATAGGTCAGTCAAAAGTGCGTGCACTCGGCAACGTCAACTTAGTCCATGCTATCAGGTGATTGTAGGCCTCATCGTACTCTGCTTCGTTCAATGCATTCGCTGCCTGCAGATGATCGAGATATCTGACAAGGACCTCATCGACTGTGCAGCGACGTTTCTTCGCCTCGTAGTATATACCTTGCGTGATTGGGCCCACTTCCTCGTAGCATGTCAAATAGCTGAAGATGTTACCGTCAATTGACCGATTTAAGCGGTCGACTTCCTCGCGCCCCCACGCGTCTAGAGAATCGTAGCATTCGCTGAACACCTTGGCGCGTAAGTTCAGAGTGTGCACTATCTTTCCCCACTTTGGAACATGGGGGACTAAATTGCGTTGTGGTGGCGCCAGACCTGCCAATGCGCCCTCATCAGAGATGTGCTCAATCTCGTGTCTAATGCTGCCACACAACTCATAGTACATGTCCGACAGGTGATCCTTTCGGTTGGGATTGTGGTGGATCTCAACTTCAATGTGACTGTTCCCAGTGTCATCTGCCCAGACAGACGCGAAGACGTCATAGCCTTTGCGCTTCCTGCGCACAACTTTTAGATTTACGTCAAATCCAATTGCTGTCGCAGGATTTCGTGGGATTGCTCCCCGCGTCCGGTCCCAAAGATAATAGTAACCGGGCGCGGGGAGAGTTGTCTTAAACCGCCGCTGGTCAACGCTTCCGACCAGCGTGTGCATAATATTTCGTGAGACTAACCTAACAAGAGACCTGTACTTTCCACGAGGCAATTAATCCTCCGCGAGCTCCTGAAGCCGCTCGATAAGTTCATGTGACTTGATACCGATCTGCATCGTCTCCACTGCCCACCTGACACCGGGCTTCAAGTAGTTGTGAAGTGGAACCCGATCAATGTCGTCGATAGGAACCCAGACACCGTCGTCGTGCTCTCGAATTCCCTTGTCGTTGACGCCAATCTTAAAGTTGGCGCACTGTGTCTCTGCAGCGAACAAGATGACGTCCTTCTTGGGAGAGCCATCCTTGTTGAAGTTCCTGCAGACATAGTGCTCGCCACCCCAGGACAGCCTGGCAATGCGCTCATCTGACGATAGCGTTGCATTTGGATCAAATGTGAGAGTGTAGCCACACTCCTCACGCGCTTCTCGAACTGCTGTGTTCATGATCTGTCCGATCGAGCCTGCCGGATTATCCACGTCAGCATCCTGCATGTCAACGTGTCCCTTGCAGATGTCAAATCGACCATACACTTTCAATGCCAAGAAGCACCAACCCTTCTTATCATCGTTACGTAAGATGACTACGCCTGCTGACACCTCCGGTGCAGCCTGCACTCTACTCTTCTTAGCCATGAGATACCTTCCTTCATGTTAGCATCATACGTGCTATGTTAGAAAAGTATCACCGCTTGTAGTCATCCTGAAGTCTGACGACATCATCAAGTTCTGTCGTGGATACCTCGACGATCACAACGTCGTGCTCACCTGCACCGAAACGATGGACAGTCAGCGGAGCAACGTGAAACGACTCACCAGCCTGCAGCTTCTTGTCAAAGATGATGCCGTTCTTCTCCTGAAGTGTGAGATGAAGTGTCCCCTGCATGACACGGATTGTCTCCATCTTCCTCTCATGATACTGAAGACTTAGGCGATGACCTGCCTGAATATACAGGATCTTGCCACAGTATTTGTCAGTCTCAGCCCAGATCTCCTCATGCCCCCAAGGCTTCTTCACAAGACGCATCTTAACCTCCTCTCACAGCTTTAACTAGATCAGATGACGACTGGATCTTGCCGCCGCCGATGCCGAAGTAGACGTGGCAGCCGATCTCCTGACACAGAATGAACTCGGGCACGTTCTGCGCGCTGTCACGATCACCGCCCTTGGTGAAGATTAGCGGGTGGAGGACACCTAACGCTCCAGTCACTGTCTGGCTACCGTCATCCCAACCTACAACATAGTCGACTCCACGGACACCCGCGATGATCTCCATCCGCTCCTCATGGGGCATGAACGCAAAGCCCTTCTTACGCTGGAGGAAACCGTCACCGTTGACGATCACAACAAGCGGGAGCTTGTGGGCTGATGCGATGATTGCGCTCTCCTGCAGACAGCGAAGGTGGCCCACATGCATCGGATCAAATCCTCCGCTAGTGACCACACAGCCCTTTACATCCTGCTGCTTAATGAGATCATAAGGATCTTTATAGATGTGCTTCATAGAAGCATCATACAAAGCACCCAGCTATGTTTACATCAACCAGAGAGGTCGTCGCAAGCCCGCTGCTTGAGCAGGTAGTAGTATCCCTCGTGGTCGTTGGCTATTCCACCGATCTGGTCCTCAAGTCCCAGTGTCATTGAACCACACTCGTCCAAGTCGCTCTTCATACACTCGAGGAACTCGATGAAGTCCTTGATGATCGCCATGCCAGCGGCAGCAATGCCAGCAGAGTTCAGCTTGTTAGGAGATGGGTACGCGCAGATCACCTGAGCTGCGCCAGTCGCGATGTGGCTTGGGCATGCGATGTCTGCACCGCAGAGCCCGATCGCCTTCTCGATCACACCGTCAATCGCTTCATCCACACCTGTGTAGATCTTGTCGTACAGGAAGGAGTGATCGCCTGAGAAAGAGGCACCGCGTGTGACGTGGTGTGCCCCATGGAACCAGAGGTGGATCGCTCTCATGTAGCAGATCTGAGAGAACATGTAGTTGTAGAGCTTGCCGTCTGTCTCTGGACCGTAGATGTCCATGACGACGAAGCCCTGACCTGTCATACGTGGTGTGTCGTGCATCATGTAGATACGTATCCTTCACCCTTGCGTGGAGACCGTCGGATGACTTGAGTCTGAGGTTGCTTGGTCTTCTGCACAGGTAGCGTTGGCTGCTCCGACTTAATCTGCCAGTCAAATGCCGTGAAATATGACTGCCAGTCACCTTTGGGCACGCCCGCCTTCCGGAGCTCTTCTTCCTTGTTCTCACGTGGCTTGACCGTGTAAGCCACACCCGATGAGAGGCGACGCACTTCAACGATCTCACACTTGATCTTCACACCACAGTAAGTCTCAACTTCAACTAGGGTCCACAGTGGCAGAGCGGGACCGTCATACACCTTTCTCAATTTTTGCTTTCCTCGATGAAGGTATGTATCAGCTCTAGCTTCTGCTTTCTCGTCAGACGCTTGATCCTCGCTTCCTCACGGAGCGCAGTAGATCTATCAGCTACTGGCCAGCATGCTGCGAGCTGAACAGGTCGTCGGGACCGTGTGTATTTTGCGCCACGCGACGTGTTATTGTGCTCATGGAGGCGTCGCTCTACATCGGTTGTGATGCCGGTGTAGAGCGACGCATCAGAGCATGTGACGATGTAGATTGAATACAAGCGCGTTATGGAGCAGTTGGAGGTGCTGTAGCAGATATATTTTTCTTCGTGTATGTTATAGTTCTCTTATAATTTGCTGCTAACAAGTCAAATTTTTCCTGCAAAATACGTACGTCATCTGGAGATGATTTAAGTTTTTCTTTCAATTTTGTCTGCTGTTCTTCAGTTAAGCTGTAATATATTGCTTTAAATGCGTCACCCTTCTTATAATCTGGATTAGAAGCTACGCTAAGTACAGATGTTGCTTCTTCAATTTTTGTGGGGTCCTTTATACCAAGGAGGAGCGATGCAATGAAGCGACCCGCAAAATTTGATGCCTCTTGTGCATTACCTTCTTTTGTCAACTGCTGTAACATGACAGTCTTGTATGATACCACGTCAACTTTTGTAGGACTTTTAGAACCAATACCACCTTTTCTCTCGTTGAGAGCCGACATGACGACGTTGGTGGCTTCTTCTCTTGTCGATTCTAACTGATTAAACTGATTTGTACCACCCGTCTGCACCTCAACGTTCTCAAGCGTGCTGGCTATGTATTTAAAATTGTCGTTTACAGCGTCAAGAGACTTGATGGTTTCTGAAGGGTTTGGGTTGGCAGTAGTTAAAAACATGAGTGCGTCCCCGATCCCTGTTCCTATGCTAGACATGACTTCACTAGTCGGCCCAGATGTCTTGCCGGCTCCAGATGCTGTTAAACCTACGAAAGCGGCAGGACTAACGTTGGTAGTTATGATCGCATCGTATGCACTAAGCATTTTTGCAAGATTCTCAGGACCCACAGATCCAGCTTCGACAACTTTATCTAGAAATTTGATATCATCAGAGTTTGACCCCTCTCCAATCTTAATAAAGAGGGACTTTATAAGTGGCGTTGGCCAACCAGAAAATTTTGTGCCAATAACTAGATTTCCTATACCCATCAGCTGAGCAAGTATTGGGTGATCTTTCTCAAATACGGCTGTGTCGCCGGGTGTTGCATACACACCTTTTTGTGCAGTTTTAAACGCAAGAGTTATGATAAGAGACCCAACAATAGTGTGTACGTACTTGTTATCGAATGTACTCCAAAATTTTTGCCACCCCGTGTACGGAAACTTTCCATAAAGTGTAGGTAATCCTATAACCGCTTTACCTACATAGCGCGACACTGATGTGGCAGAGGCACCCTTTTCTAGAATACTATAAGATTTATAGACTTCATCTCTGATATCGGCGGGAATTTTTTGCTTTAAGCTGCCTAGCATGTCGCCGTGTGCAACTTGATCTTCAATCATCTCAAGTGCTGTAACGATAGCACCCTTTGCATCTTCAAATGTTCCTTGTCGTGCAGTAAAAGTTGCAAATTTTGGGTCGCTTGTGGCAGCAAGCGCGCCTGCCATGACACCATCACTGTTCTCTGCAGCAGCTACACTAACAAGTGTTGTCTCTATGTCAGTTCCGTCAGGTAATTTACCTTGACTTGCATTGTCTATAGCGACTGCAGCATTGATAATTTTTTGCTTATCGCCCGAGTCTGCTGCGCTCGATATGAGAGCATTGATCTGACTTGCAGATCTATCTTCACCTGGAATTCTGAGTACATTTGCATTTCTAGGCGGCGTTCCTAACGGTTCGACTGTGACGTTAAAGACAGTATCTACATTTATGACACCCCGACGACGTGCTCTGGGAGCGGGTGATGTTGGAGACGCAATTGTAATTTTATGCTCCACACCGCCTATTTTGACAATAGACACAGGTGGGAAAGCAGAATCTCTTAAAATTGCGTTTATTACAATTCTTTTTGCTGCAGTCATCTCTCCTGGAGGAATCAAAGTTTTCACACGTTCAAGATTGGCGGGAGTAAGAAGATCAGCATCACCAGTTTCAATTACTCTTTTTATAAGAGCTGCTGCGCGCCTGTCAGCGCTAGTAAGAGCTTGAGCAGTTTTCTCGACAGCTTGCATAGCAGTGCCCTCGCGTCGCGCCTGTAGGAGAGAACTAATAACTTCAGATGCTTTTTCAGCAGGCGCCGGGTCTGTTCCCAGGCCCGCGCGCTGCCAAAGATCAGGTGGCAAAAGCTCGTCATCAACATGTAAGGAAATTTTTTCCACTGCTTTCTTGAAAGCCGGAACCAGATTGGGTGGTACCGGAGGAACAACAGCTGCAGCTCTGCTTAGCGTCCGCAGCGCATTGATAATCTCCTGTCTAAAGATTTTTGAGTCACCGTCAGCCGCTTTGGCTAATGATTGTGCAATTTCCATAGATTTGTTAGCAATCGCTCTAATACCTGTTGTGGCAGATCCTGCGACGTCGCCAACGCCGGCTGCGACCTCGCCTGCAGCACTCCCGGCGGCGGCGGATACGACTCTTGTCTCCAGCATGAGCGCTGCCTTTATGATCCTCCTAAGCTCACTTGAGGTGACCATGATCCGACGGGATTCATTCATCATTCTGAAGAGATTAGGACTATAAACTTGCTGCAGATCTGTGCTAACTCTAGGACCCGCGCTTGAGAGCTGCCCTGTTGTCAAAACATTCAATAGCTTAATGTAGATACTCTCAAGACCCCCGGGAATTGACATTGCTTGGGAAAGAATATTAAGCATGGTCCAAGTCTGGCGCCAGGGAGTGTAGAGTGGGCTCGTGTCAGGACCTGTTATGTCTGCCCACATGAGCGGATTTGCCAGCGGCATGCAGAAGTAAGCTTCAACCAAGTCATTATCAAACTGACTGTAAAGCGACTGTGCTGACTTCTCTATTGATTTAACCTCAGATATCCCCTTATCGATCGTAGCTTCTGTTAGACTGGGATCGACCCAGACACCGCCCTTCAATAATTGATCATCTATGTCTGTAATTTTTTTAACAAATACATCATTTTTAAGCATGTCATAAAATGGTCGGGTGTTAAATGCAACCATCTTCGGCGGTGTGCCCCCGTAGTATAATTTACTAAATTTATCAACTAACGGGAGCAGTTTGGGATCGCTAGAGTGATATAGCGTGTCCGTCATGTACAATAACCCAACTTCCTGGTACTCATCGGTCCTAGTGCCTGGCATATCTCCATTAAGCAACAGCATGAGCTCAAAACGCATCAATTGCTTTGCTAGTGCTATTCTCGTTGTTGCTAGATTATCAGGATCAACAAGAATATCTACTTCATTTTGGATAATGCCGCCATAGCCATTAATTCCTGCATACTCGGTGATCTCTTTAAGCATACCGTCAATAGATGGATAAAGTGCACCGCCTTCCGGGACGTCGCGCGCACCGCCGTATGCCAAAAGTGCATCAGTAAGAAGATTAGTTTGAGTAGTAAAACCTGGTGTGTTTTTTTCTGTTATGGCCTGATAGCGTGGGTCAGCTTCTTCAGCAGCAGCTTCATCGCTATCACTACTTGTGAGTGCGGGTTCTTGCTCCTGAAGTACAGTACGTATTACAGATCTAAGGTCACTCTCTGTAAGTTTAATCTTACTCACGTCTCACTCCTCACGCATCAGGTCTTGCACTCTGTGGATGACTATAGTCTTGCCATCATCGAGAAGTACTTCCGCCAGAAACTCTGCAGACAAAGTTCCACCTACTGTGTTTGCTGTCACGTTTGACCGCTGGACTTGGACAACACGTC
>JACCDP010213070.1_pt1 | contig 10720 bp, 11 predicted proteins | sample 7445841 | NCBI WGS metagenome assembly JACCDP01 (sample SAMN15323441, study PRJNA562643) | freshwater metagenome | isolation source: river surface water | place: USA:Blue River Watershed | collected 2017-08-17
AGTGGAACCTTCTGCGATGTTCCAGTGTGGATAGATAGCGTTGTCGCCACCTTGTTTTGATTACCGCCGCCGCGGTTTTCATTTGCTTGTAGTTTTGCACGAATTTCAGCCAATGTAGTAGCCATAATATTTTCTCCTTAAAAAAATGTGCCATAATAAAAAAAGCCATGTTGCACATACATTAAGTATATGCTTTATTATTTAGCTTTGTCAACGATTTTTGAAAAATAATTTTAGTCAGCGTATTGCCGATATAGTTCAATGTTTTGACTAGCCAAACGATAGAGTTCAGTGACTTGTTGATCTCTATTGCTGCTATTATATAGTTCTCTAAGACTGTTTGTCAACCTTTTAATGCGTTCTGCTGGTGTTTTGGACTGATCATAGGTTTCGTCTATCACGCTACCAAATGTCACAAAGCCCATGTCCTGTAACCTTTTTAGACTGTGTTGTCCACTGGCCAGCACAAATGGTTTGCCGGTGGCCAAGCAATTGGCAGTTTTTTCTGTAAACCAAAAATTGTCAATGGCGTCGGTTTCGCTGACAGCTTCGATCAAATACTGATTCCAAACATGGTTGTAGTTGGCGCAGGCATCTTTCCAACCAATCATGCCCATGTGGTGTGGACTGCTAAGATCTCTATCAAACTGTTTGTTTTGTAGCCACTGTAATTCTTTGTGGTAAAAATTACCAAAATGCCTCAGGGTCTGTTCAACAAATTCTGGTCTGGGTTGAAAGTTGATGTAGGTATCTCCGGGGAATGCCAGATCCAGTTCATAGGCCAAGCGCAGTCTGTTTAGGTTATATCTAGCATACAGGCAACCCACAAACCGGGCCTGATCAAAATTTCGATCAATGGTGTCAGGCAACAGTTGACCAACCGTGACAAATATGCCCAACCTCAACAGGTCAAGATTAAATCTGTCAAAGTCTGGGTCGTGTGTTTCAAAAGTTACCTCGGTCCCAGGTATGCCCACAGACTCACATACCTGTTCAAAGTAGTGATCAAATCCCGAAAACTCAATGTTTTCTCCATCCAGCATACGCACACGAATTTTTTGACCCGTGTAGTGTTGGCTTAATATGTCTAACAAAACTTCCTTATTGGTAATGCTGTAATCTTTGTGTACAAAAAATTGTGCCAAGATAATTATTTCTTGATCTGTAACTGTGACTGCTTGTTCTATCATAATTGATTTAGCAGATAGTTGGCCCAGAGTCTGTGTCCCAACTCTGTAGGGTGTCTGCTGTCCTCTCGATTACAATATTTACAAGAGTCTAACAAATCAATTCTTTTTAAGGCACGATCAATTACCGCGGTGGTGTCAGCATAGCGATTATCATGATTGAGTTGCTCTATGTGTTCGCTGACCACAATGTGTGTGCCATTTTGTATAGCGTGACCCAACAAAACTTCTAGCCAAGTTTGCTCACAGATCTCTAGTCGAGCAGATTTGGCATCAGTAAAATTGTGTGCCACAACAAATTTTATTTTTGGATATTTTTTTACCAGACCTTCTATTTCTGAATAAGTTTTATCCAGCATCAGTTCAAGATTGGTTTGTAAATTAAACTTGGATGTGGCTCTGCGTTGTTCTTCGTGGCGCCCAGATTCGGTCAGCGTGATGATACAAGTGATTGTATTGTACGGCAAATTGCGGTCTAATAGTCTAGAGGTCCAATCCACAATACGAAAATTGCTTATACCAGGCAAGGCCAGATTTATCCAGTCGTAGCCCAGTTCTTCACTGACCAAGTTTCCGTATATGTGTTCTAGTCTGTGTTGTTCATCGTCGCGACCCTCGCGCACCTTGGTTTTGCCTAGGCTGTCGCCCCAGGTCCACGAATCGCCCGAAGTCAACAACAAATGCTGACTGTCTCTGGACTTGTAATAGGAAGGATTTTTGACCAGGCTCCAGGCTGGTACATCAAACTCGTACATATTCGCCTAGGTCCAGGTTGTACAGGCGTTGCCATTGGTTGTACACATAGGTTCTAAAATGTCGTTTGTTGTTTTGACAGCGACCAAAATATCTATGATATTCAAGATAAGGATTCTTAACACGATTAACAGCTTGTATGGCCACTTGTGCGTACTGTTGTTGACGTTCTGGATCGCCGGCCTGTTCGTTTATTAGACTGTAATCAAACACATCTTCAAAGATATCAAATCCCTGTTCTCTGAGATAATCACGCAAGGGCGCCTGGCCATACACAAAGAAAGGTCTCATACCCAAGATAGGTTTGAATGTTTTCTCACTGGTAAAAAAGTTTTTGGGATAAGCGTTTGAAAATTCTGTTTCAGTGACCAAGCACAGCAGACTGTTTTTCCATACGTTGCTGATACCCAGACTAAAAATATCGTTGCGTATTCGCCGACTTACAAAAGTTTCATCTACACCAAGATTGCCGTATTCGTCGCGGATGCCTTGAGTGTCATCAAATTCCTCTTGTATGGTAATAGCACGATCGCCAGGCAACCCCAAACTTAAATAACCTTGATCTTGTAAGCCAGCACCAATAAGACTGTTTACCAAGGCAATTCTGTGCGGGTGTGGTTTGCGATTCAAACAGATATATTTACGTGCGGTGTGTTCAATGGCCACATCAGGTTCTTCGTAGTTTTGAAAATACAGGTCGCAGACCATGGCCCAAAAGTCAAGTCTAAATTGATCAGCGTTGCCAACAATAATGTATGGGCGACCCGATTGCTCTATGGCTTCAAATATGCGTGGCACAGCTGGATCTACAAAGTTATGACAAATAATAAAGTCTGGATCCGCAGATTCAATTTCTGCGGCTATGTCATTTTCGTGTAGCCAAGTGGGATTTACCAACATGACACGTTCCACATTGAGTTGTTGGCGTGCCTTGGTCTCCAATATTGAACGTATCAGTTGTTCCACTCGCCCAGCTTTCCAGGCATAGGGAAACCCATTGGTTGATTTGAGAATTTGCATGAAACTTATTTAACGTTGGATGCCGCTGAGAATACGAATAAATTCAAGATCCTCACGCACAGGATCTGTCACAGGTTCATCTGTCTTGGTGGCACCGTACTGCTGTGCAGGCATGCTTGGGCTCACAGGAGCCGCAGTATTAGTTTGTGCGTCATCGGCATTGTTAGGACCAAAATCAATTTGAGCCAACAATTCTGGCATGTTACTTTGTAACCAAGTCTTTACCAAGGGTCTGGTATCGGCATCTGGACCTTGACTGGCGGACAAATGATATATGGCGTCAAATAGTTCGTCGTCGCCGATGATGCCATACAAGGCATTGGTAGCATCAACACCGTCTATGCCAGCGGGCAAACTGGTCTGCATGAGTTTTTTTAATTCAGCAACTTCTTCATCGGCATCTGGCAAAGCCCAGGTTCCTTCATATACTTCAGAGGCCCATTCTTCTAATTCGTGGCCTAGTTTTGATGCTGCTTCGGCCTGTTGACGCTTATGAGCTCTATACACAATAGGCAAAGCATCGTTGAATCGTTCGTCATAGATTTTTTTAACAAAACGTTCACGCAAGGCAGCAACATCAATTTCTTCTTCTACTGGAGTTTCTGGAACAAAAGTTTCAACGTATTCCTGATACTTCTGTTTGTTTTTCATTCTGCGCAACATTTCTTTCAGTGCTTCATAGTGAGCTATGGCACTTTGAGTCATGTCTGCTGTTTCTTGATCTTCAAACTGACGATGCTTGGTGGCACGCACAAAATGACGCATGGCGTTCATTTGTTCAACCATGCCTGTAATACTTTCCCCAATTTCATCGTGAATTTGTCCACCTTCATTCACGTGACGTGCCATGGCACGAGCACCGTGTAAATTGGTAAATGGCAGTAGGAATCTTTCTCCACGGCTGGTTTCAATGAAAATTTCCTTGATGTGGCGAGTACGGTCTGCATGAACATCATCATTGACCATGCCATCATGATGTATGCGCAGGCGTGTACCGCCCATGTCAGCATAACTGCGATGTGATGAGCCGTAGAGCCGGCTTTCGGTTACGGCCACATCTTTTTCTGAGTAGGTGGCATCGGATTTGCTTTGTTGTTTGATGTCTTTGAGTTCTAAACTTGATTTGTTGATATCTCTTGTGTCAAAGGTCAATAAATTGCGTCTGGCAAAATCTCTTAGGTTACGTAAAAACTTGTACCACTCCTGGCGTTGTTCGCGTTCCATTTCTCCAGAAATGTTTTGGCCATAATAAACTTTTAAACTGTTTTCGTCGATTAAACTGATTGTTACTTTGCCAAATTCTGCGCCATCTTCGGCCCGGTATGTAAAATTAAAAAATCTTGCTTTTTCGGGATCTGTTTCAGCCTTGGCGTTTTCGTCGCCCAGCGTTACCGGGTCAAAACGTGAGCGTATTTTATCAAATAATGCTGTGGAGATTGATTCAATTTCTTTCATAAGTGTATTTAGCTATATCATTATGAAAGGCATGGGCTCTATAAATTCGTGCTGTTCTTTGAGTTCAGCATCCAAGTTGGCGTCAAAACTCTGCAACATCTGTACCATGCGCAAGGCCAAGATTGTGGACATGACCAAATCGTCGTGCTCGCCAATCTTGGCAGCATAACTTTGCCCTGCGGCTACAAATGTTTTTAGCTCAGAAATAAGTGCTTTACTGGCTATGGTCATGCGGCGGGATTCTATTAGACTCTTGAGTTTGGCACAAGCGGCCAATTTGGTTTTGTTGGTGGTGTTAAATCCTTTGCGGTATCTGCGTACATTGCCAGCACGTGCAGGTTCACTTAAAAATACTCCAGCAAAGTTTTCTTCTCCAATCTCGCTGATCACAATCAAAGCTGCCTCGCCCAAGGTGTTGTTTTCTACACTGTAATACACATTGGTAGTAGACGCAATGGTATCACTGATGTACTTTACAATTTCTCGTAATATACTGACCTGACGTTGCACGGGTGTTTTGTTATCGCGCCATTCAGCCACTTGTTTGAGCCCAGGCATTTCGTAGACCTGTATGGCTGCAGGATCTGATCCTGTGCCTAGGCTAGGATCAAGTGCTACCACATAAGTCTTGTCGCGTTCAGGACGTTTGTACCAGCGTACCTGTCCTTGTTTCTCTATGGGGTCAAGGCCAGCCATTTCTGCCAGATGTATGGGATTGATCAAGGTTTCATCATAGATAATAAATTCACATTCCATCTCGCGGCGGAATCGTTCTTCACCTAGTTGTGCCCGCATATTAGTGGCCCACTTCTCGTCACGGTCTGGATGTTCTTCCCACTTGCTGCGAAATGCTTTGAATCCGTTGATGCCTATTTCTGTTGCGTTGCCTTGTTCGTCAAAGCACTTGTTGGCACCACGCCAGATCTGAGCAAACTGGTCTTCATCTGAGTTGGGAGTTGAAGTAATAATACACTTACCACCAGTGGCCAAGGTGGGTGTGATTGAAGTCCAAAAGTCTGATGCAATAGTAGGTCGCACAAACGCAAACTCGTCACAGTACAACAGTGATATACTCATACCACGACCGGTGTTTTCTGTTGTGGTCTGACTGACTATGCGGCTTCCGTTTTCAAAGTCTAGGCTTCCTTTGTTGTAGCTGGTCACACCAGCACGTATATGATCTGGACAGTTCTCGTAGGCATAACGAATACGTTGCATGATCTCTTGTGCGCCCAGATATTTGTGTGCGGCCACAAGAATGGTTGAATCTGGAATAAACATGGCATACCATAACAAGTAGCCAGCAGCCGAGGTCGATTTGCCCGTTTGCCTTGGCATCAGGCTGATACTGAATCTATAATTGTGATAGCTGTCTATCAGTCTGCGCTGGTATTCAAATGGTTGATATTGTATGGCGCCTTTGACTGGATGTTGTATGTAAAAATAATTGGCCATGAAATACTGTGGACCGGTCACAGGATCAGCACAGCGAGCCAGCTCGTGAATCTGCTGTTCGGTATAGCTCATCCGTTTGTACGGAGCCTTGATAATAGCAGTTTCCATTGTTTTACTCATATAAGTATATTTAATGTCAGATACCCTGTTACTCAATCAAAACTACGAACCAATCAGTGTGTTGCCGCTCAGTGTGATAAACTGGCAACACGCAATCAAACTCATGTATCTAGGACGTGTACACGTGCTAGAAACTTATCCCAATTGGATAGTTCACAGTGAAAAGTTGGCCTTGAATGTGCCCAGTGTGTGTGTTACTCGAGATTATTTTCATCACAAACAACACGTGAAATTCAGCAGATACAACCTATACATGAGAGACCTGTTTCAGTGTCAATACTGTGATGATGTTTTTGATTACGAAGACCTGACCATTGACCATGTGCGACCACGCAGTGCGGGCGGTCGAACCACGTGGGAAAATTGTGTGACCAGTTGCAAGGCCTGTAATCATGCCAAAGGCAGTAATTTGTTATTGCCCAAGACACGTCCTTATCAGCCTGACTACTACAAGTTGGTCAATCAATGGCGTAAGATACCATTTACGGTCAAACAAGAAAGTTGGAACAAATACTTGGGAACAAACAATCAAGTGGCCGCTTAACGCTTACGGCACTTGTAATCAGGATTTTCTTTTAACCATTGCTCCACGTGGTCTTTGAGACTGCCGTTGAGAAAAGGTTTGGTAAAGTTAATTACAAACCAAAGCTCGTCACCAGGCCGAGCACAGTACTCATATTCCATTTGTCTGCGCTCGTTGGCTGTAAAACTGATGTTACTGCCTAGTGGACTCTGAGTGCCTGACTCAGTGTTGGTCATTCCTGCCCCGGTATACACGCCTGGGCCAGCTTCAGTTACTATACCAGCCAGTCTTTTGATTTCTGCTAGATCGTCGGCATGCATGACAGCGTCGGTATCACCAGTTTCACCTTGGTGTACAAAGTGTTCACTGGTTATACGATATTGTTTCATCGTTTCTTTTTGGGATTTAAGCGAATGTTACCTTGTGCTTTGACAGGGCTGACTTTGTTTATACTGTCTATTTCGCCAGACTTACGACCGCTGCGTGGCATGGATTTGACGCCCATGTTTTTGGCTGCTGCCAGAACTTTTTGTTCTTCGGCGTCAGTGTAGCTGAGAGTAAACAGGTGCCCCTGTACTGCTCCAACTGTGTCGTTGTCGATGTCGGGTGCTGCTGCCAAGGCCAGGCCAAATCTGTACTGTAGATATGGCACGTTGCCATTGTCCAAATCTGGGTAAGTTCTCATACCTGTAGAGGCACGTGATGCAGATTTGGGCAAATCATTTTCCAGTATAATTTCTTTTAACTTCATAGTAAAGTATTTATGATATGGAGCAGTCGGGCAGGATTTGCACCTTCTTCTTGCTGGGGGTCAGCAGATTTTACTAGTATAAACTACGACTGCGAAACTTGTTCAAACAGGCTGGGTTGATTGTGTATTTGACGCACAAAATAGTTGGCTATGGCCTCATGTGAATTGGCATCTAGCTCTGTAAAACTCGATCCTGCACTGCGAACAGTTATATATGTGATATTGTTGTTTTTGTCTGCTCGATTGATTATAAGATCATGAAATTGTGCGCCAACAGCTTCGGCTGTGTGTTTGATCAACATGCGATTTTTTTGATAGTTGTAATTGTTGCTTACCCAATCTATGTGCTGGTACCAATCTTTGTATGGCACATGGTCCCCTTTGGCGTGGGTGCCGCATTGAAATGTTTTGCTTACAAACTCTCTCAAACTAAAAATAGGCCAAAGCACACACACGTGTTTTACAGCAGACTTCAAGGCCAACATGGACTGCACTGCCACACGTGCGGCACCATCACTGCTGATACCTGGAATGCCCAAATTTAACACGGTATAACCTGTGTTTTTTTGTATGTGGCTGGAATACATTTGGTCAAACTCTACACCTCTGGCAAATGTATCGCTGTCACCCACTGCCAAAATCAAATCTTTGTTGTACAGTTGTTCATCATAATCTATCATGGATCGATAACCCAAATTGTTCAGCCGGTAAGGTATGCCTTCATCCAGAGTAATTGTGGTACTGTAACTGTTTGAGTTGACCAAGGACATGCCACTGATTTTTGGAGGAATGTCCCAGGTATTGGGTATGCGTGCCTGCCAGTGCAAATTTGGCAAACGGTCTTTGCCAAGATAGTACTCAATTTTTTCCACAGGGGTGAGATTGCTGGCATTCATTAAAATATTTAACTAGTGTGTGGGTTAGAAAAATTAAATTACCAGGCTCGGCAAGACCAGTAACGTGCTTTGGTTCTTGGACCTGGGTTGGCACAGTTGTGACGAGCACGGAAACTCTTGCGACGTTTGGGATTGGATTTTTTAATCTTCATCTTCTTGTCACCAAAGTTTACCTTGATCACTTTGCCAGTTTTGGGATTCTTTACATATACCTTGCTTTTCTTGACATCGCCTTTCATGGGCTTACCAAGTGGGACTTTACGTCCTTTGTATTCAGCTTCGTCCATGTCACCCAACTTGTTTGAAGTGTTCTTGTTTATGTCATCATAAACAGAATCATATGACTCCAACAAGGTGTACACTGATTCTGAAATAGCAATAACTATGCCATCGTCGCGTACTTCGATTACTTCAGATTCAACCAACTCAAAAGGACTTAGTTCAATATCAAAGTAATCTCCTACCATGGGAGAATCAGCAAATTGTTCGGCCTGGTCAAGATAATCTTTGAAAGTTTTCATGTTATTTTACAGCCTTTTTGATACTTTCATATTCAGCAGCCAATCGAGCTTCTAGTTTAAACACATTCTCATTGGTCAATGGATTGTCTCCCTTGGCAGCGGCACCAGGATTCTGACTCTTTTCACGATGTAAGTCATCACCTTGTGTGGTTATGCTCTTGATGCTGGCATACTTGGGCTTGGGTTTGTTTTTAGATTCGGGCGCATCAGCCACATCAATCTTTTCTTCTTCCAGACTGCTGGTATCTGTAAATTCTTTGCCATCTAATTCAAACTTGTCACCTTTTTTAGTTTGTGCTAGTTTGCCAGTAAATGCATTGCCTTCATTTGGCTCTTCATCTAGTGTGCTTGTATCTGTGTAGGTTTTTCCATCTAGTTCAAACTTGCCACCTTTGGGTGTTGCTTTGAGCTTGCCTGTGAACGCATTGCCTTCAGTGCTTAACCCAGCCAATTTGGCCAACTCATTGAGTTCATCTTCCAAGGTAACTTCTTCATAGGTAGGACCTTGATCAGGTTTGCCTGTGATCCAATTCTTTACACCCTTGGCCACATCCTTGACAGCTCCCACGATACCTGGTTTGGGTGCCTGTGGAGGATTTAATCTCTGCTGTGGTGTTACTAGATCTGTGCCCTTGGCTGGAGGAGGTGTCTGAGCCACTTCGGCCATTTGTTTGGAGGCATAACCACGTAGGTCCATGCAGTCACGTAACAGTTCGCTACAATGACCTGTTTCTTTAAACATTTTGATATCGTTGCTGAGTTCGGCCAACATCTCATCTACCGTGGCATGTTTTTCTTTTAACATTTCAGCAAAATTGATGCCTTCGGTCACGTGTTGTGGCAAACCTTTGTACTTGGTTGCGGCATAGTCTTTGGCCGCTTTTTGAGTCATGCCACGAGCCACTTTGGCCACAGCAGGACTGGCAGCTTTTTCACCTTTGTGTGCGGCATGCACCATGCCCATAAAACGTTGCTGTGCCACGCTCTTGGCTTTTTCATCCATGTGATGCTTTTTGCCTTTGATCTCTTTGCCTGACTTTTCTGCGCCTGGTTTTACACGACCAAATGGATCATGGCGCTTGTCGTACTCAGGAGCTTTTTCTTTCTTGGGACGACCACGACCTTTTTTCTCGCCGGTGTCGGCTTTCTTGGCGTGCTTGCGAGGACGGCCGGCTTTTCTTGGCTCATCATCATCTTTGTCATCATCGCTGTCGCTTTGATAACCGGGATAATCTGTTTTGGTATGCTTGGTTACACCATCCTTGCGTGTGGTTTCGCCTTCGCCAACTATGGTACGAACACTACCTTGCAATAATTTACCATCAACACGAATACCTTTTTTTGCATAGGCTTCCGCTTCTGCTTCAGTATCAAAAATCTTTACTGGCTTGCCACCATTGTGTCCAACAATACAAACACCATATTTGGCAGGTTGTCCCATGTATTCGCCTTCGTTGGTATGTTCGCAACTACCTTCGGTCATGCCACATTCTTTACAAACTGATTCTTCCATCTTGCTGTGATCACATTTGCAGTTGACCATGCCACACTTTTTACAAGTTTTTTCACTTTCGTTCTTGATATACTTGTCTTTGATACGACCCAGTTCTTCTTGATTGGCTCCTTCACGGCCAGCCTTGGCCAATGCTGCCATGCCATCTTTGCCGTATTTCTTTTTACCAGTGTAGTATTGTAAACCACTCTCTTCGACAGTCTTCTTAAAGCCCATGTACTTTTCACTTAATCGTTGTTCCACTGAACCAATGCCTTCAGTGATGCTGCCACGTGCTTCTACACTTTCGTAGATTTTTTGTGGGGCAGTTTCTTTTTCGGGTTCAGCTTTAGGTGTTAGATTTTGTAATTTACCTAAGATGGAATAGATGTTGTTGTGATTCATGTTTTTAACCTTTGGTTGGGCTAGGAATTTTATTTTGGCTGGAACCAACTGGGCTGGTCTTGCCTTCGGGGCTGTCTACGTTGAACTTGGCTTTTTCGCCACTTGTTTCTGTGAACTCGTGTTTGCGGCTTTCCAATTCGCG
>JACCDP010726733.1_pt1 | contig 10719 bp, 16 predicted proteins | sample 7445841 | NCBI WGS metagenome assembly JACCDP01 (sample SAMN15323441, study PRJNA562643) | freshwater metagenome | isolation source: river surface water | place: USA:Blue River Watershed | collected 2017-08-17
GAATATGAGATGTGTGGTAAAATTGTAAAATATAAAGAAGACATACTTAACTATAAGAAACCCACGAGGAAGAAAAGAGAAACCAAAAAGTTAATTTAAACAAGTTCCAATTTTATGGCAGAGAATCAATCTACAAAACACAAACAATTGACAGACCAGATTAAAGACGAAATAACAAATAGACCAAAGGCTCCAATTAAGTTTCAGTTACAATTAAACGAAGAACAAAAAGAGGCGAAAGAAAAGATTCTCAATAATGCAATTACTATCCTAAGTGGTAAAGCAGGTAGTGGTAAAACACTTTTAGCATGTCAGGTTGCTCTTGATATGTTATTCAAAAAGAAAATCAATAAAATCATAATTACTCGCCCCACAGTTAGTAAAGAAGAAATTGGTTTCCTACCAGGAGATTTGAGAGAGAAAATGGAGCCGTGGATGCAACCGGTATATTCTAATTTTTACCAATTATATAATAAGGAAAAAATCGATAAGATTTTAGAAAGTGGACAAGTTGAAATTGTTCCTCTTGCGTTTATGAGAGGTAGAACCTTTTTAGATTCATTTATTATTGTTGATGAAGCACAAAACTGCACTAACACTCAAATGGAAATGATTACATCTCGTTTGGGTATTCGTAGTAAAATGGTAATTTGTGGTGATACACAACAAGTGGATTTGAAATATAGAGAAGATTCTGGGTTCAAATTCCTTTTATCAGCAGCAAGGAAAATTAAGGATATGGATTCTCAAACCTTACTTACCAATCATAGACATCCTGTGGTAGATGCCTTATTAGATGCATACACCGAATTCAACGAAACAATAGAAAAAAAACATAAGTAATTGATAATCAAAGGGTAGTGAAAAACTACCCTTTTTATTTGGAAAATCCAATAAATGTTCGTATATTAGCATATATGAATAAGAGAGATATATCCCGCTTAATTAACCAATACTTTGATAAGATAATAACCCATTATGGAGAATCTAAATTCCAGATGGAAAGCCCCTGGTTGGTAATTGAAGATTCACCCTATTCCGATGCAGATGATAAAGATTTGATTGGTGAGTATTGTTCCCTAAATAATGAATTGATAATATATTGGAAAAATATAAAAAATACCGAAGATTTGGTTAGAACCCTAATCCACGAATATCAACATTATTTGCAATCACCGAGTTGGATGACTCGATATTATAAAATGGGGTATGATTATCATAATCACCCATATGAAACGATTGCCTACGAACGTGAAACCGATTATAAATTATTTATATGAAAACAAAACAATTCAAAAGTGAATTCAATTCTGCGTTAGAAGTTGCAATTATGGGAAAGGATGATTTCCGTTATAATGTAATCAAACCTATGTTTGATGAATATGGGTTTGGATTTATCATCCCCGCATTTAATTTAATCGTAATAGATGGCGAACGTAAATTAGGAAAAGTCGTTCATAAGTTTATTGAAGCACATGAAGTTGCACATTATGAATTAGGACATTCAAAAGAACATAATCCAAATGATGAAATCGAGGCAGATAGATTAGCATATAAAATGTTGGATAGTAAAGGATATAAAAAATCTGCTGAATTAGTTATTGAAAAATTCGAAGAAAGACACGGAATACAATTTTATTAAAAAATATTAGGATATATGAAATTTTTTTCGTATGTTAGCTTTGTAATAAGAACACACTATGGGTAAATATAAATTCAAAAATCGTAAGTTTCCAACTAAGTTTCAGAAAGTAGTTGATTATATCAATGACCTAAAAGGCATCGAGGTTTCACTTTCTAATTCTACTTGTTTTATGGGACACTTCAACCGACAAATCTTCATTCATCACAATTATGATTTGAATGAAAACGGATTGTTTGCGTTACTACATGAATGTGGCCACGTATTACAGCCAGTAACCAATATCGGTTCAAATGCATATAAGAACATCGATTCAGACGAACACCCAAAGGAATTTATGATGGGTCAATTCTTAAATGAATTAGATGCTTGGAATCGCGGATGGGAAATTGCTGAAAAATTAAACCTTAAAATAAATGTTAAAAAATTTGAAAAAGAAAAAGAATTGGCATTACTTACCTATTTTACTACTACTTGCTAGTTGTACAAAGGATTTAGAAATACCACAACCAACCCCACCATCAGTAAATACTGATAAGTTAAAACAATCTACAACAATATCTACCGAAAGTGTTACTAATCAAGAAACCAATTCTGGATGGTATAGTTCTCATTTAGCAAATACACCCAACAAAGAAGTTGCGGTGGGTATAGCATATTTTGATTTCAATGGTGATTCTGAAATGGATATGTTACTTAAAAATGATAATACCGGTATATTTGAATTTTGGATTAAATCTGGTAACACTTATACAAAAGAAGATTACACAAAAGGTAAATCAATACAACTTAAAGGAACACGCAGAATTATCACAACTGATATAAATGATGATAAATATGTGGATTTTGTTTTGGCATTAGCAGATGATTCCGATACAACACAAAGAGGATTATATTTTCTAAAAGGTGATAAAGATGGATTTGATTTAATTAAATATTCAAATAATAGTAAAGATTTTTATCATGGTGTCACTGCAGGTGATGTAAATAAAGATGGTAAAATTGATATTATAATTTCAGGTCCAACTTATTTTTTAGCAGGTAATGGTGATTTTACATTTACAAAAGTTGATTGGCCAAGAGAATTGTTGGAAATGGGTGGATTAGGATTATATTTTGGTGCAGCGTGTATGGATTTAATTGATTTAAATAAAGATGGTTATTTGGATTTAGTTAGAGGATTTCATAATAATAAAGATGAACAACCAGGAAATTTATATGGTAAATCTATGATGATAAATTTTGGAAAAGGTGGGTATCCATATTTTGGCGAAAATGTTTATTTGGAAACAATTGAACCTAATTCAAATGTTACTTTAGATTTTGCATTTTATGATTATGATAAAGATGGGGATATTGATATTTTCTCAAATAGTAATTTTAACTATAATGATGAATATTATATTCAATATTTTGAAAATAATTTGGGTCAATTTACTAACAAAACATTATCAGTATTTGAGGGTGATTCATATAAAGTGGTTGGTCATTATGCAATAGATTGGATTAAGATGTGGGATTACGATAAAGATGGTAGTGCAGAAATATTAATTGAAGGTAAAAATCATATGAGAGAAAATGGTGGTTGGGTAGAACCTAATTTTAACTCTTTTAAAGTGGGTACAAATGGTAAATTTTTTAAATATAAGTTCTAATTGAGAATCAACGAGTTACATATTACGATAAAAAAAGTTTCTAAATAGATGAGAAAATGTTTGGATATATCAGAAAAAGTTCGTATATTAGCTTTATAAGATTGAGAGATAATAAAACAAAAAGATAATGAGTGAAAAGAAAAAGATAGTTTACATCGATATGGACGGTGTGTTAGTGGATTTGAAAGCAGAGTTTGATAGATGGTTCGAACGTCATCCACATTTAATCGAAAAGTATAAGAAATGTCCTGACCATATTCCTGGTATATTCCGAAATCCTCCTCCATACGAAGGGGCAATTGAGGCAGTTAAGAAATTGGCAGAAAGTGGTAAGTACGAATTATTCATCGCTACCGCAGCCCCGTGGGGAAATCCCGATTCTGCTTCTGATAAACGTTATTGGATTGAAGAATACTTTGGTGATTTATTCCACAAGAAAATGATTGTTACTCACCGAAAAGACCTTTTAGGTGGTGATTACTTAATCGATGATAGATTGAAAAACGGAGCGGGTGAGTTTAGAGGTGAGTTGTTACGATTTGGTTGGGCATATGAAACCGAAACTTGGAATGAGTATCCGAATTGGAAAGCAATCTTAAACAAATTGTTATGAGAATTAAATGGTTAGTATTCGGCTGTTTACTATTTACAGCTTGTAGTAAAGAGGATATTGGAGAACCGCAATGGGGGCCAACCCAACAAACTACACAGCTATCTAACCCATCCACCAAACCAACACCAACATTAGAATTGGATGGTAGATTACCAATAGATAAAAACGGATATTATCATTTACAACTCATTTCAACATCTACACAAACAATACATCGAATTACTGGTAATGTTAAAAATTCAGTTGAACCAATAAAGGTAGAATGGGAAAATAATTTATTTTGGTGGTTATTAAAAGGTGATACAATATCAAACGTAACCAAACTATATATCAATCCCCTCGATGGTTCACGTAATTACGTTAATTTACCCCCTATTACTACTTGGAAGGATGAGTTAGTACCAACTATAAATACATCTTCATATGCCGGCACAAACGGGGAAATAAATACGGTCATTGCACCAATCTACAAAATGAAAGGTGATACGATGCGAATAACTTGTACAATTTTAGAATATAAAGTAAAAAAACAAATAAACATAGTATTAGAGTGAGTAAGCAAAAAATGACACCAATTGCGTTTCCGGAGAGTTTAATTACCGAAGAAACGTTTGAAAGACAAGGCTGGGAAAAGATACAAGAAGATGAATCAGAAGGGCCGAGTGGATATTATTGGATATTACCTTTACCCAAAGATAATCCATCTGATGATGCACCAATTTTAATTTCATCTATGAATGATGAGTGGAAAGAAATTGGATTACCAGAAGGTAGTTATGTTATTGAGATTGAGGATTTTTTAGGATTAGGATTTTGTGAAAGTGAAGAACAATTAGAAATTCTTTACCGAGCTCTGACAGGAATGGAAATAAATGATTAAAATATAAATTATGAAAAGTTACACAGCAGAAGACCTACAAAAGAATTATGATAAATTCATAGAGGCATTGAGTAAAGTATTTAGTGGTGAACGATTGGAAAAATTAAAATTCATGTATTCCGAAGAAGAATTGGGAACTGAATTAGTTCTAGCACCTGCGAGTGGTAAAGAACATTACCATTCGGCATATACCGGTGGTTATTTAGACCACGTTATGAATGTTGCACGTAATGCATATAAAATGAAGAAGATTTATGAAGAAGGTGGAATCAAAGTAGATTTTACCGATGAGGAATTATTCTTTGCAGCATTCCATCACGATTTAGGTAAATTGGGTACAAAAGGTAAACCACATTATATTGAGGAAGAATCCGATTGGCATAAGAAGAATCAGGGTTCTATGTTTAAGATAAATGGTGAGAATCATTATATGGATGTAACACATAGGGCATTGTGGTTATTGAATCAATATGGAATCAAATATACCGAAAAGGAGATGATTGGGATTATGTTAGCAGATGGATTATACAACGAAGGTACTAAACCTTACTTTATTAGTTTCCGCCCCGAAATGAGGTTAAAAACCGACCTTCCGTACATTCTACATTGGGCAGACCATATGTCTTGTAGACAAGAAAATAAGCAATGGGAAGATTCCCAACCATTCTAACTGACAAGTTGTCAAATGGATTTTTAAAATACTGACAATATGTCATATAGTATCTGATGGTATGAGATTTGTAATATATGATGTATTGTTTAACTAAAAAAAGAAAAGATTATGTACACAGCAAATTTAGGACACTTATTAGATTTATTTGAGAAGGATTTACCTACTTGGAAAACATCAACAACATTACGAGATACTGCGGTTGGATATACTAAACAGAATGATGATTCATACGAATTAGCGTTTCAGGTGGTAGGACATCCAAAAGAAAATATTTCAATTGATGTTGATGGAAACTTATTAAAAATTAAGGCAGAAAGTTTATACTCCGAAGGTTCAATCCAAAATAATTTGGTTTCAACATTAGAGCACAACATTCGTATTTCATCTAATTACGATATTACACAAACATCTGCAGAAGTAGAGAATGGTATTTTATTGATTACTATTCCAAAGAAAGCAGAGGCAAAACAAAAGAAAATTTCAGTAAAAGTAAAATAGTTTTTTAATCTCTCATTTTTTGTAAAGAGTCATCATTTTGGTGACTCTTTTTTTATAATAAATGTTTTAAATTATCATCACTATAAAAATCAACACCATTAAATTTTGTGTGGTAAATTACATATTGATTATTTTGAAACATTCTATGCCGTTTCCAACTATCCGGCCATAATTCAACTTCTTCATCGGTGAACTGAATTATTTCAGAATTCAATCTACGTTCTGGTTGATAATATGCGTAGAATGATAATATTGTTCCTTCTTTACAATTTGGTTTAACTTTATCCATAAAAAATGGTAAATTACCATCCGTATCAGTATCAAAGTACACTCCATCAAATTTTTTATCAACCAAAGGTAATACATCCGTCCAATTTCCAAAAATTACATTTATTGGTATTGTTTTTGTTTTAGCCCATTCTAACGCACGTTGATATTGTATTGGGTGTATTTCGATTACAGTATATGATGTAACATTTGGATTACTCAAAATGAAATCAGCTGAGATATGCATCCCAAACCCCAACTCTAATATATCACCACCATTTTGTGTAACAATTTCTGCCATTCGTTTTGAAATTTTAGTTTCACATCGATGCATGATTGTATGATTAGTTGCAGGATTATAAATCCCATTATCCGTTATTACTATATTTTCAGTTCCGTTCATTATAATATATTTTTAATTATAAAAGTTTGTTTTTTTTCATTAAAGTGGTCTTTGTAAAAACTATTTTTTGGAGCGTTAGTCAGTTCTTCCATAAAAACATAATTTACTAATATTTCTTCACCAATTTCAATATCAGTTAATGCATATAAATCATATCCATCTTTATTAGATGATTCTTTTATATATGTATTTGGATTAAACGAATGATTACAATATCTACCCAAATCTCTATCAAACCATCCAAATATATTTTTAGTATATCTATCATTTGGATGATTTTTATAATACACATCTATAAATTCATCTTTTAATATTTTTACTTTTGAAAATACCGATATACCCTTAAATGTACTTGGTGCTATTATATATTTCATCAAATCAATTGTTTAATATTAGAATATTTTTTAGAAAGTTCTAACTGAATATCATTTGAGAAATCTGATATTTTCAAATCGTTCTCCGATTTATATGTTGGAACGTAGTTGTTAATAATATATGTAGTATCACATAAAAATTTATAGAAATACACCCACACCGATTCATCTGGTTTTAAATTGGATTTACCTTTAACTTGTCTAATATTACCGGTTTTATTCTCATATACAATTATCATATGACTTGTATTTGACTCCGATGTTTGTTTCCTTAATTCTAATGTAGTATGTCCATAATTAACTCTACCACAATCTTGCATTCTATACATAGATTCAATACAAAACATTTTTTCCAAATCAACCCAATAATAACCAATACCACTTTCTCTATAATCTAAAATTATTTTATTATGTTCCACATACGTTTTTGGATTATATGTGTTTTTAAATTTTTCAAAAAAATCAATCCAAATATTTTGTATTTTAGATAAATTTATACTATCCAAATCCATATAAGTTATATTACTATTTGAATCAATATAATTACACATAGAATATACAATACTTAACATTTCATTTTTTGATATAGAATTTATATCATCAATATCCATATTCAATTTATTAAATATAATTTCACCCAATACAGGTCCTAGCACCGTAAAAATTATTTCCTTTTTTTTGGTATTTTTACTTGGCATTATATTATAGATTTAATAGATGTGTTATAAAATTCTAAATTAGTATCATGTGGATTAGTTATATCAGCTTTTATAATATGAAATCCATTATCATTTAAAAACTGAATAGATTCGGATAAAGAATTTTGAACATTTTTATATAATTCATTTTTTATACTAACTTCTATTTTACCAATCCGTATATCTTTTAATCTATTTCCAAATGATTTTAATATTGTTAAATCGTTTCCTTGTGCATCACAATAAAAATAATCTATAACATCAATTTTTGTTTGATTTAAAAACGTATTCATTCTGATAACCTCAACTTCTATTTGATTTACATATTTTATTTTAGTATTTTTAATAGAATATTCTGATAAATCGTATAATGATGAGGATTGCCCATCTAATGCTATATTAAATGTAGATGTTCCATCAAAATCACTAACTGCTTTTTCGATTATAGTTATATTTTCGTTTGTTTGAAATCTATCTCGTAAGATATTAGCAAAAATAGGATTGGGTTCAAATGACCATATCATTGCATGTTTGTAAAATTTAGAAGTATTACCGCCATTATGTGCACCGATTTCTATTATATTCATTACAATAATTTTTTAATTCCAAATCGACTTGTAATATTCTTTTCTGCCATATGACATATCCCATTTAAATCTAAGTTCTCATATGAAGGATTTTCATTAAATAAATAATTTCTATCCTTAAAATATAAATTTGGATATTGTTGGTTTAATGTAATCGGCGGTATTCCATTATAACGCTGTATAAAGAATTCATAATTTTTATCAATTACATCCAAAACCTCCAGATATGATGTATTTATCAATCGAAAATTTTCAGTACAAATAATTGATGTATTATTCAATTCATCAAAATCTAATTTAGTATTTGAATATTTTTTGAATATAAAATTAAAATCTTCAACTGATTTGGTTGTATGTTTATAGCATAAGTTTAATTTTGTAGGGTCTAATAATGTAATTAATTTATTAAAATTTTCAATAATTAAATCATTATCTAAATGAATAAACGGTCTATCGATTATAGATAAAACTTTCAATTTAGGATATGACCACAGCGTATCTATTTTATATTTTGAATCTACATCAAATGGAATCCATTTATATTTTAATATCGTATTTTTAAAATAATCTGAATCGGAATATATAGTTGGTATGACACCTTGATTATTTAAATTACTAATTGAATAACGTAAATACGTTTCGGTTACATCCTTTAATCTTACCGGTAAATATGTAAATACAATTTCCATTATATTAAAGATTTTTTTGTAATAGATGGAGTATCAATTCCTTTGATTAGTAAATCCAATAATGAATTATCATTCGTTACATTATTCATTATTTTAGTATGTATCAAATCCGACCATTCTTTACATAAAATATAATTCTCATCAAAATTTTCTAAAAATGATTCCACAAATTTAGCAAATGATTTACTATTTGCTCTACATTTTACTGATTGTTCGTAAAATGGATGCGGTGGAACATCAAACATTTTTTCTAACATTTTAAGTGGATAATCATGTGTAGATATAAATGGAATACCTGCGAGAATAAGTGCAAATGTTTTTTCGGAAAGATATTGTGATAAATAATCTTTATTACTCCATGACCAACTTTCACATAAGATTTGCATCTTTGCTTTTGATAGAACTCTAAAAAACATATCCATATACCCTTGATGGTTCATAATCCAAGTAATATCAGAAAAATCATCATCACCATATACTGAATTGACATTTATATGTTTTATTTTTGATGAATGTAAAACATAATCTGGGTTTTGAAGCGAATCACTTCGTTGTAATAACAATCTATCGTTTTTGATTTTGCTCAATTCGTTTATCATTAAAACTCGATTTAATTTATGATTTTTTATACTATACATTAAATCATAATCAAAATTAAGTTTATCATATATTTGTTTAAATTCATAAAACCATCTAATAGCAATTATCTCATTCCATTGAAATATTGTGTTTGTTAATGCATAATGAAAATTAGGATATTTGGATTCAACTGCCGAATTTAAAAATATATTATCTACGATAATATGATGATTCCCCAAATCAGATAATAAATTTTCTACATCAATCCATTTATGATTGTGCTCGATTGTATCGTAAGTTTGAAGTATTTTTTCGGTTCTGAAATATGTTATTATCCATTTCTGATGTGGAGGAGCATCTTTTAATAAATTCTTATATATGGATAAAATTTGTTGCGATTCTCTTTCCATATAATGTTCATCTCTATGGATATATCCAATTTTAGAATCATGCTCTCCATAGAATAACGCAGTAAAATAATCTAATAAATGATATCCATCATCTTCAAAACTAATATCGGTTTTAAAAACAAATTCAAAATTAGTTCCTTTGTATTCGCATACAATCACATCATTACCATCTACTTTTGAATATATACGATTGGTGGTGTTATGTGCAATTTTGTAAAATATAGATTTTTGATAATTGTGATGGATATATATTTTCATAACTAAATTATTGAAGAACCCAATTCGGTTCGATTACCTTTTCTTAATTTATCAGAATCATTTGAATCATATATATCCTCATAAAATGATATTGGAATATTTAATACATTTGATATGTATAATAACTCATCATTGCATTTTTGAATAAATTGATATTCTTTTTCATAATTAGGAGTTCGTTCCCATAGATATGGTTGGTTTGATTTGAAACTTCTTTCCTTTTCTTTATACATTAAATATGCCCAACTTTCCGCACAATCGGTTAAATTTTTACGAGATAGTAATACAATCTCATCAAATTCTTTAGTTAAATTTATCAACCATTCTAATCTATTTTCACTTGGAATTTGAGTTGGTAAATGAAAAATTATTGTTTTAACAACTGCTTTTTTGAATTTATTAAAATCTGGTACTTCGGAAACTCTATTAAATGGTTCAAACTCATATTTTAAATTATGTTTTAATGCCAATCGTTTCCCCAATTCGCTTGAAC
>JACCDP011426474.1_pt1 | contig 10719 bp, 9 predicted proteins | sample 7445841 | NCBI WGS metagenome assembly JACCDP01 (sample SAMN15323441, study PRJNA562643) | freshwater metagenome | isolation source: river surface water | place: USA:Blue River Watershed | collected 2017-08-17
AGATTTGCCGGTAGTCACCCCTTGGCAGCATCCGGATGGGTATTCGGGACTTCATTTGTATGTGGTGCGATTGAAGCTAGACCAAATCAAGTCAACGCATGTCGAGGTGTTTGAAAAGTTACGTGCTTTGGGTGTGGGTGTGAATTTGCATTACATACCCGTACATTTGCAGCCTTTTTATCAGCAAATGGGGTTTAAGTTAGGCGATTTTCCTGAGGCGGAGCGCTATTACAGCGAAACTATCAGCCTGCCAATGTACCCTCTATTAACCGATGCGCAGCAAGACGCAGTGGTGAGCACGCTGAAGCGAGCGTTACAGGCATGAAGTTGGCATTGGGCAGTGCCCAGTTCGGATTGAAATATGGTGTGGCGAATACGGAGGGCCAAGTTTCTTTGCGCGAAGCCGAACTTATTTTGCAGACTGCACATGCGCAAGGCGTCCGTATGGTTGACACCGCCATTGCTTACGGTGACAGCGAAGTCACCTTAGGTGAAGCCGGCGTGACGGACTGGGAGGTGGTGAGCAAACTACCAGAAATGCCGGTCAGTATTTGTGGCGCAAGTGCAGTAAGTCATTGGGTAGACCAGCATGTGATGGCTTCACTAGACCGATTGAAAGTGAGTGCTCTGTATGGTTTGCTACTGCATCGACCGCAACAACTGTTGGGTGAACAGGGCAACAATCTTTACAACGCCCTGTTGTCCTTAAAAGAAAAAGGTTGGGTGCGCAAAATTGGCGTATCGATCTATCGACCTGATGAGCTTCCTGCACTGGTTGCGAATATGGATTTGGATTTGGTACAAGCCCCTTTGAATATTTTGGATCAAAGCCTTTTGCAGTCTGGGTGGGCAGATCGGTTGCATGCTTTGGGCGTGGAGTTGCATGTGCGTTCTGCTTTTTTGCAGGGTTTGTTACTGATGTCGGATGCAAATCGTCCAGCCAAATTCAATGCTTGGTCTTCGGTCTGGAGTGCTTGGAGTAGTTGGCTTCAAGCGCATGGTTTAAGCCCTCTAGAAGCTTGCCTAAGATTTGTATACCAAGTACCAGCTGTAAGTCGTGTGGTGGTGGGTGTGGATAGCTTGTCGCATTTGCAAGAGATTTTGCAGGTCAAAGAGATACCGCTACCGAGCTTGCCTAAATGGGGTGCATTAGATGCTCGGTTGACTAATCCAGCTCAGTGGGGAGCTTTATGAAAGTCGTGGCTATTGTGCAAGCGCGTATGGGGTCTACCCGTTTGCCTAACAAGGTGATGAAGCACATTGATGGTGTCCCCATGATTGAGTTGCTTTTGAAGCGATTGACAAAGTCACAAGAAATAAATGAAATTGTGGTGGCAACTTCGGTGGATGAGCGAAATGACCCCTTGGTGGCGCATGTGACGGGTTTGGGTTTTCGTTGCTTTCGAGGCAGCGAAAACGATGTGCTTGAAAGGTTTTGTCTAGCAGCCAAAGGTGCTGATGCTGAAGTGGTAGTACGTATCACGGGCGATTGTCCGTTGGTAGACCCGAAGCTTGTTGATCAGGCTATAAGAGGCTATAAAAGTAGCGGGGTGGATTACTACAGTAATGTGGCGCCCCCCACATATCCTGATGGTTTAGATGTTGAAGTGTTTTCTGAGAAAGTTTTGCAGCGCGCTTTGGTTGAAACGCAAGATCCTTTTGACCATGAGCATGTCACGCCATATTTGCGCCAATCCAAGCAATTCACGCAAGCTGGCATGCACCATATTGAGGATTTATCGGGCTTGCGCTGGACCGTAGACGAGCCGCGTGATTTTGATCTGGTCAGTCAAGTATTTGCACACTTTGCACCCAATTTGCATTTCTCATGGGTCGATGTGTTGAACTTGCAAATGCACCAACCAGAAATGTTTGAGATTAACCAAAAAATCGTGCGTAACGAAGGAGCAACGATGGGGACCGGACAAAAACTTTGGAAACGCGCGAAGCAGGTGATTCCAGGCGGAAACATGTTGCTATCCAAAAGGGCAGAAATGTTTTTGCCTGATCAATGGCCCGCTTACTTCAGCAAAGCCAAAGGATGCAAGGTGTGGGATCTGGATGATCGTGAGTACATAGATATGTCGATCATGGGCATCGGTACCAACACCTTGGGCTATGGCCATGAAGAGGTAGACGCCGCGGTGCAACAAACTGTAAGTGCTGGCAATATGTCGACATTCAATTGCCCCGAAGAGGTTTATTTGGCCGAGCGTTTGGTGGATATGCATCCATGGGCTGACATGGCGCGCTTGGCGCGCTCAGGCGGCGAGGCCAATGCCATAGCAATTCGGATAGCACGCGCAGCCTCTGGGCGTGACAAGGTTGCTGTTTGCGGTTATCACGGTTGGCATGACTGGTATTTATCTGCCAACTTGGGGGATGACAAAGGCCTAGACGGGCATTTGTTGCCGGGATTAGAGCCCAACGGCGTACCACGTAATTTAAAGGGAACAGTTTTTCCGTTTAATTACAACAATTACGCTGAGTTAGAGGCCTTGGTGAATGCGCATGACATTGGTGTGATCAAAATGGAAGTGGTGCGCAACAAAGGCCCAGAGGATAATTTTTTGCAAAAGGTGCGCAACTTAGCAACTCAGCGTGGCATTGTTTTGATTTTTGATGAGTGCACATCAGGTTTTAGACAAACTTTTGGCGGGCTTCACAAAATTTATGGCGTAGAACCTGATATGGCGATGTTTGGCAAAGCTTTGGGTAATGGTTATGCCATTACTGCCACCATAGGTCGGCGCGAGGTCATGGAGGCAGCGCAATCGACATTCATCAGCAGCACATTTTGGACTGAACGCATTGGACCTACCGCCGCCTTGAAAACACTAGAGGTGATGGAGCGCTCAAAATCATGGGACACCATCACTCAAACTGGTTTAAGCATTCGAGCACGTTGGCAGGCGCTGGCTGATAAATACCAACTCAAATTAGATCACTGGGGTTTACCGGCTCTGACGGGATTTTCATTTCATAGCGAACACGCACTAGCTTATAAGACCCTCATCACTCAAGAAATGTTGAGCAAGGGATATTTGGCTAGCAATTGTGTTTATGTCTGTACAGAACATACGCCTGAGGTGGTGAACAAATACTTTGAGGCATTGGAACCAGTATTTGGATTGATTCAAACGTGTGAAAACGGTAGAGATCCGCTAAGCCTCTTGAATGGGCCGGTGTGTCATGGTGGTTTTAAGCGCTTGAATTGATTGATCTCATGCACATTCTGTTTCGAGTTGATGCCTCACTTGAAATCGGAAGCGGCCATGTGATGCGCTGCTTGACGCTGGCGCAGGCGTTGCGAAACATGGGTGCGAAATGTGAATTTGTATGCCGTTTACACAAGGGCAATTTGTCAGCTCATATTGCGCAGGAAGGGTTTCTCACGCATGAACTGCCAGAAGGCGTTTTGGAAACATGGTTGGGTGTTTCATGGCAAGAGGATGCCGATCAAACCCGACGAACGATTGGGGTGAAGCACTACGATTGGTTAATCGTTGACCATTATGGCTTGGATGCTCATTGGGAGCATGCGCTGCGCGATGTGGCAACACAATTGATGGCCATTGATGACTTGGCAAACCGAAAGCACGATGTCGACTTGGTGTGGGATCAAAATTTAGGGCGCAAGGCCAGTGACTATGCGCCTTGGGTAGGGCCTACATGCGAAGTTCATGTGGGCGCGATGAGGGCCTTGTTGCGCCCCACCTTTTTGGGTTTGCGTGCTGCCAGTCGAGAAAGAAGCCAGCGACTAGGTGTTCAACAATTGCTTGTGACCATGGGCGGGGTGGACAAACCCAATGTAACTGCGAAAGTTCTGAAAGCTTTGATGGAAATGCCCAGTGCATTACCCTCGAATTGTAAGATTAGTGTTGTGATGGGAGAGCATGCGCCAGCTTTAAACGATGTTAAAGAGATTGCTAAAGCTATGCCATGGCCAACAGAGGTTTGTGTAAATGTGTCAGACATGGCATCACGCATGGTGCAAGCAGATTTGGCTATTGGCGCATTGGGCAGTACTGCATGGGAGCGCTGCTGTTTGGGTTTACCAACCCTGGGCGTGGTTTTGGCGGATAACCAGAAAGTTGGTGGGTTGCATTTAGAAAAATCCGGTGCCGTCATGATGCTACCAAATGACGCTACTATGGTTGAAGTATTGCGCTCAAAGTTGATGCAAATACAGCAACCCAATAATTTACGACTTGCGCAAGAAGCGTGTTACCGAGTGACTGACGGCCGAGGGGTGGCGCGTTTGTTGCAGCGCTTGCGAGTACTGTCACCTTCAGTCAAAAACGCACATATTAGAAGGATGCAACCAAAAGATTTGCAAATGGTTCTGAAGTGGCGTAACCACCCGCAAGTCAAACAGTTTATGCTCACCACGCATGACATCAGCCCACAAGAACATTCTGCTTGGTTTGATCGCGCATCTCAAGATGAGGCGAGGGCATTGTTGATTTATGAATATTTAGGCGAGCCGCTGGGTTTTGTACAGTTTTCAGGATTATTTGATACGCAAGGTGCAACTTGGGGGTTTTATTTGTCCCCTAAAGCGTCAAAGGGCACTGGAGGCGTAATGGGGTCTAGCGCACTTCGTTATGGATTTACGCAACTAGGAGTCGACAAAATTTTAGGTGAAGTGATGCTGGAAAACGAGGCATCAAAAAGATTTCATGAACGGTTGGGTTTTATACAGACAAATGCTAGCGAATTAAATGCACCAATGCTTTTGTTTGAGTTGCCTTATGAAAGTTGGTTTAAAAATTGCAACCTATAAATTAGAGGTGATTAATGAGTAAGCATATTTGTATCAATGGCAGGCAGATTGGTGAGGAATTTTCGCCTTATGTCATTGCAGAGCTATCTGCCAATCACAACGGTCAACTGAGCACGGCTCTGAAAATCATAGAAGAAGCGCATCGCGCTGGTGCTGATGCCGTGAAGCTGCAAACATACAAGCCGGATACCATTACTTTAAATGCAGCAACAGAAGATTTTCAAATAAAAGGCGGTTTGTGGGATGGGCAAACTTTGTATTCGCTCTACGAGCAAGCACATATGCCTTGGGAATGGCATCAACCATTATTTGAGTTTGCGCGCAAATTAGACATCACCATTTTTAGCTCACCATTCGATCGAACTGCAGTAGATCTATTAGAGAGTTTGAATGCGCCTGCCTACAAAATTGCTTCATTTGAAGCAGTCGATTTACCCTTGATCAAATATGTGGCCAGTACTGGGAAGCCTATGATCATCTCCACTGGCATGGCGGACTCTGACGAAATACAGGAAGCTATTGATGCGGCAAATGAGGGAGGTTGCAAAGAGCTAGCAGTCTTGCATTGCGTGAGTGGTTACCCTGCGCCTGCCGAGGATTACAACTTAAAAACCATTCCCGACATGATGCTGCGCTATGGTTTGGTAACTGGTTTGTCAGACCACACATTGGACAATACTACGGCCATAGCCAGCGTGGCTTTGGGGGCAAGCATCATTGAAAAGCATTTCACTCTTAATCGAAATGGGGGAGGGCCAGACGATAGCTTTTCATTGGAGCCTGCTGAGTTGACTGCGTTATGCCAAGGTGCACGCACAGCTTGGGCTGCTCTGGGTAGAGTGGATTATGGGCGCAAGTCGAGTGAGCAAGGAAATGCAAAATTTAGACGGTCTTTGTATTTCGTGAAGGACTTGCAAGCAGGGGATCTGATCACGCCAGATGCTGTGCGCAGTGTGCGGCCTGGGTATGGTCTGGCGCCTAAATTTTTAGAACAATTATTGGGTAAACCTGTGTTAGAAGATGTGAAAGCAAATACCCCTGTTCGAGCTGAAAGCGTAGGGTTTTGAAATGAAAAGAGTTGTATTGTGGGGTTGGTCGGAAGCTGATCAGATAAAGGCTGTTGACATTTTTCAGCAACGAACAGATGTGAAAGTTGTCGACTGGGTTGCAGATATAAATATCGCACATAAAAAATACATTGATTTTTTATACAACGCCCCAAACTTTGATCAGATAAGCTTAATCAGGCGCGCCCCTGCTTCGATGACTGCGGACGAATTGCTGAAATTTCTGGACATGTTTTCACGAGAAAAGCGTTCCAAAGGAATGGACTTACACGAGCAACTAAATGTAGCAAAAAATTATTTCCGCTATTTTTTATGGATGCTAGAGAGCAAAGATGTTACGCATGTACTTTTTTCAATTGTCCCCATAATTGGATTTGATTACCTGTGCTACTTGGCAGCTAAGCGATTGAAGCTGTCCGTCACGATGTGTTACCAATCAATTTTTCCGGATAAGTTCTTCTTTTGCCATACGCTCGAAGATTTTGGATCCTTTAAAGAAGTGAAGTCAAAAGAGATAGTTACCAAACCAAAAATTGATTGGGGATTTAAAAAAGATCTCTTTTATATGAAGGGCACCGTAAGAATGAATCGGCAAGTTAGCCCTTGGGCACGTTTGATACGCGAGACTATGCGATACGGATTAAGAAAAAGTTCAAAACCCATGCGCTACTCAGGAGTTGTCGAAAACTTTATACAGGCGAAAGAGTTTCAAACTTACTACCCTCAATTTGCAAAACAAGCGCACGACATAACTATTGAAAAGAAGTATGCATATTTTCCATTGCATTTACAGCCTGAATTGACCACGACAGGTTTAGGAGGGGGCTACTCAGATCAGCTCGATGCTATTGAACGCTTGTCAGAAATGCTTCCAAAAGAATGGTTAATTTATGTCAAGGAAAACCCAAAGCAAGGACACGAGCAACGTGCTGCTGAATTTTTCAGGCGTCTTGCTGCAATTGACAAGGTGGTTTATGTTGGCAAAGAGGTGGACACATATTGGTTGATGCACCACAGCCAGTTTGTTGCCACTATCACGGGCACAGCTGGATGGGAGTCGATTACTGGAGGTAAGCCATGTTTGATTTTTGGTTTGGCTTGGTATGAGAGTTTGCCGGGTGTAGTGAGATACACGCCAAGTACAACCTTGGAGAATGTGCTAGGTGAAAATATACTCAAAACTGAGCAAATCTCAGCTTTAGATGCATTGTTAACAAAAACTCGCATGGGTATTCTTGATAAGGTATACAACGCAATTTATCCGAACTACAACAGCCAACAAAACGCAGAAAAAATAGCTTTGTTTCTTGAAGAAGTCGTGTCAGAACAAGGGCATCATGGTGAGTAGACATGAGAGACTTTTGCTTTTGGGAGCAAATGGCCAATTAGGTCATGTATTGGCTAAAGAACTATGCATGGTTGGAGAGGTTCGTGCGTTAACGAGTCAACATGCTGATTTGGCGGACCCGATAAAACTAGAAAATGAGTTAATGCAAATGGTTCGACTGTTTCAGCCGACAATTATAGTTAACGCTGCAGCTTACACCGCAGTTGACAGAGCTGAAACAGAGACAGAAAAGGCCATTGCGATCAATGCGACATCAGTGGGGGTGTTGGCTGAATTCGCCCAATCGGTGGGAGCGGTGCTCGTTCATTACTCAACCGATTATGTATTTGACGGCTCGGGTTCACGTGCATGGCAAGAGTCAGACGAGCCATCGCCGCTCTCTGTATATGGGCGGAGCAAATATTTGGGGGAGCAAGCAGTTCGCAAATCTTGCACCAAACATTTTATTTTGCGTACTAGTTGGGTTGTAGGCTCGCATGGCGGCAATTTTTTAAAAACCATGCTAAAGCTTGCCACCGAGCGGGACTGTTTGCGTGTCGTCTCCGATCAAATGGGTTCTCCTACATCTACTGAGTTGCTGGCCGAAGTGACGGTGAGTCTTTTGAGAGCTATGCAGGAAGCTTCAAGTAATGATGCGCGATGGGGCACTTATCATGTAGTGCCTGAAGGACAAACCTCATGGTACAAATATGCTCAGTATGTTGTGCAAGGCGCATTGCTAAGAAAAGCGCAATTGAAAGCAACGCCGGAAAGTGTTTTGCCGATCTTGACTGCAGATTACCCTTTGCCTGCGCCTAGGCCATTGAATTCACGCCTAAGCACAGAAAAATTAAAAAATACATTTGCATTGCAATTGCCAACTTGGCAGCAAGGTATAGATGAAATTTTGGACGAATTGATACGTTAACAATTAACATGAGTACAAATACACACAATAAGAGAAAAGGCATTATTCTGGCTGGGGGTTCAGGTACTCGCCTGTACCCTGTCACCCAAGCCGTCAGCAAACAGTTGATGCCGGTGTATGACAAACCCATGATTTATTACCCCCTGACCACGTTGATGCTGAGCGGCATACGCGAGGTCTTGGTGATTTCAACGCCGCAAGACACACCTCGGTTCAAAGAACTATTGGGTGACGGCAGCCAGTGGGGCATGCAAATTGAATACGCCGTGCAACCCAGCCCCGATGGGTTGGCGCAGGCCTTCATCATTGGCAAAGACTTTGTGGGCAACCAGCCTAGTGCATTGGTGCTGGGCGACAACATTTTTTATGGCCACGATTTGGTGAAGCAGTTGCACAGTGCTAACGACCTTACGCAAGGCGCCTCTGTGTTTGCATACCATGTGCACGACCCCGAGCGCTATGGTGTGGTGGAGTTTGATTCGCAACAACGCGCATTGAGCATTGAAGAAAAGCCCAAAGCACCCAAAAGCAACTACGCCGTGACAGGCTTGTACTTTTACGACGAACAGGTGTGTGACATAGCAGCCGCCGTGAAGCCTTCGCACCGGGGTGAATTGGAAATTACCGATGTGAACAAGCGCTATTTAGAACTCGGTCAGCTGAATGTTGAAATCATGGGTCGTGGCTATGCTTGGCTTGACACGGGCACACATGAGAGCTTGATGGAGGCAGCCAGCTTCATTGCCACCTTGCAAAAGCGCCAAGGTTTGATGGTCGCGTGCCCCGAAGAAATTGCTTTTGCACAACAATGGATTGATGCCGCCGCCTTGCAAAAGCTAGCTGCACCATTGGCAAAAAATGGCTACGGTCAATATTTGCTAGCCCTACTCAAGTGAACGCAAAGGTCGCAACATGCCCTACACCGTGACAAGCACACCCATTGAAGGGGTGTTGGTTTTAGAGCCCAAAGTGTTTGGTGATGCACGTGGCTTCTTTTTTGAAAGTTTCAACGCGCGTGATTTTGTGCAGGCTACAGGCTTGCAGTGTGAATTCGTACAAGACAACCACAGCAAATCAGCCAAAGGCGTGTTGCGTGGCATGCATTATCAGGAATTACACCCACAGGGCAAGTTGGTGCGCGTCACACAAGGGGCTGTGTTTGATGTAGTGGTGGACATTCGTCGCAATTCGAAAACCTATGGTCAATGGTTTGGCTGCGAGCTGTCGGCGGACAACAACAAGCAACTGTGGATACCGGCAGGTTTGGCGCACGGGTTTTTGGTAACCAGCGATAGTGCTGAGTTTTTATACAAAACGACCGACTACTACCACCCAGAGTATGAACGCAGCTTGTTATGGAATGACGTGGATGTTGGAATCGAATGGCCATTGCATTTGCTAGATGCGCCGCCTTTGTTGGCGGCGAAAGATCAATGCGCGCACACACTAAATGAAATCAAGCTTTCCTGATTTTCACAAATTAGTCAAGAGCTTATTGACAGGCTTCAGTTCATAAGGTTTATCTATGTTTTCAATTGTGATTCCTACCTGGAATAACCTTCCCTATATTCAACTGTTGGTGGAGAGTTTGAGAAAAAACTCTGCCTACAAACATCAAATCCTTCTGCATATCAACGATGGAAGCGACGGCACCTTGGCGTGGGCGCGTGAGCAAGGATTGACTTACACGCACAGCGAAAACAATGTTGGTATTTGCTTTGCGGTCAATCGTGCCGCGGCGTTAGCAACCGAGAGCTACCTTGTGTACATGAATGACGATATGGTGGCAATGCCCCAATGGGATGCTGAGTTGGTGCGGTATATCGAGTTGTTCAAGCATGACAGATTTATGTTGTCCTCCACGATGATTGAGCCAAAAGCAACCGGCAATAAATGTGTGGTGGTGGCTGATCTTGGTACATCGGTTGACTCATGGGATGAGGCAAAAGCGTTGCAGATGTATTCACAATTAAAACGACCCAACTGGATGGGTTCGACTTGGCCGCCGACTTTGGTGCCAACTTGGATGTGGCAAGAAGTGGGGGGCTACAGTACAGAATTAACACCTGGGATGAGTAGTGACAATGATTTCACGATGAAGCTCTATCATGCAGGTTGTCGAAAATTTTTAGGTGTTGGTAGTAGTTTGGTGTATCACTTTGCTTGTGTTTCGACTGGACGAATTGTGCGAAATAACGGTAGCAAGCAATTCTTGCGAAAGTGGGGTGTATCGCAAAGAGACTTTGATCAAAAAGTCATACACCGCGGGTCCCTTGCAGCCGAACCCTATGCGGTTGCAGATCATGATATGAAATGGCTGAAATTAAAAGGCGAGCTGATGTTGCGTCTGAAATGACAAATCAGCGATTGCTTTTCAGGCTCGCCATCCAAAGTGAGAGTAACAATAGACCAATCGAACTGATGAAGGCGAAAAGATGGATGTGAGCTGATGCATCCCAACGGTCTGGAAATGCAAGAGGTACCAGTAACGCCAATGCTTGCATCGCAGCAACCCCAATGCATGCCCAAGAGAATTGCGTTTCTGAGTTTGTTTGAAATGGTCGATGGCTAAATGCTGCTGACAAGCAGGCAGCAGATTGCCAAATTGCGA
>JACCDP010061032.1_pt1 | contig 10717 bp, 6 predicted proteins | sample 7445841 | NCBI WGS metagenome assembly JACCDP01 (sample SAMN15323441, study PRJNA562643) | freshwater metagenome | isolation source: river surface water | place: USA:Blue River Watershed | collected 2017-08-17
CTTGCCGAACTGGGCTAACCCTGCTTGATGGGAGGCGTGAGCCTTCCCGCCCAGACGCATCCCGCCGCCACCCAGGCCCTCCTGGCGAAGCTGGGCGCGGAGGTCGTGCGGACCGACGAGGCGTCGTGCTTCGCGGCGTCGTTCGACAACATGCGCCTGTCCTTCATGCCGGAGGCGGTCATCCGCCCGGCGACGGAAGACGACATCGGCGTCACGCTGAAGCTCGCCAACGAGCATCGCGTCCCGGTCACCGTCCGCGGCCGCGGCACCGGCACGACCGGCGCCTGCGCCCCGACCAAGGGCGGCTGGGTCATCCACCTCGACCACTGGGACCGGATCGAGATCGACCCGGTCACCGCGATGGCGACGGTGCAACCCGGCGCGATCACGGCCCACATCAACGACCGCGCCGCGCCGCACGGCCTCTTCTTCCCGCCCGACCCGTCGTCGGTGAAGCACTGCAGCATCGGCGGCAACATCGCCACGAACGCGGGCGGCCTGCGCGCCGCGAAATACGGCGTGGTCCGCGACCACGTCTACGCGCTCGAAGGCTTCCTGCCCACCGGCGAGAAGGTCCGCTGGGCCGCGCCGCTCCGCAAGTTCGTCAGCGGGCTCAACCTGCGCGACCTGTGGATCGGCTCCGAAGGCACGCTCGGCGTGATCACGCAGGCCACGCTCAAGCTCTCCGTCCTGCCCGCCGCCCGCCGCACCTTCCTGCTGGCCTTCAAGACCGATGAAGCCGCCCTCGAGGCCGCCATCGACCTGCTGACGCTCCGCGTGAATCCGTCGGTGCTCGAGTTCCTCGACGTCCAGACGGTCGCCGCCACGGAGAAACGCCGCGGCCGGCGCGTCTTCACCGACGCCGAACTGGCCGGCTCCGCCGAGACCCACGCGGCCCTGCTCGTCGAGATCGACGGACACCCCGCCGTCCTCGCCGACGACGCCGCCAAGGTCGTCGCCTGGGCGAAGCGCCACGCGGTCGCCTTCCGCGCCCCGGAAGCCGCCGCGGAAGCCGAAGCGCTCTGGGAACTCCGCCGCACCTGCTCGCAGGCGATGTTCGCCCTCGGCGACGCCAAGCTCAACGAAGACGTGGTGGTGCCGATCCGCGGCTACGTCGCCCTGCTCCGCTTCACCCGCGAGGTCCGCGACCGCATCGGCCTGGCGACCCCGACCTTCGGCCACGCGGCCGACGGCAACTTCCACGTGCACATCATGTACGACCGGTTCAACCCGGAGCACTGCCGCAAGGCCGAGCTGGCGATCCGCGAAGTGATGGAGAAGGTCGTCGAACTCGGCGGCGCGATCACGGGCGAGCACGGCATCGGCCTCGCGAAGTCTCCGTTCCTGTCGCTGCAGCACACGCCGGCCGAGATCGGCGCCATGCTCGCGGTGAAGAAGGCGCTCGACCCTAACGGCATCCTCGCCCCCGGCCAGATCTTCGAACCTTTCAACGTCTGGGAGCACCGCCCGATCAAGGTCACGCTGCCCTGGGACAAACACTGAACCATGCCTCGCACCGTCGCCGTCTTCGATTGGGACGGAGTCGTCATCGACTCCTCCGTCGCCCATGAACGCTCCTGGGAGGCCTTGGCCAAGGAGGAGAACCTCCCGCTGCCGGCCGACCACTTCAAGCGCGGCTTCGGGAAACGCAACGAGCTCATCATCCCGGATATCCTCAACTGGACGCGCGACATCGCCGAGGTGAAGCGCCTCTCCAACCGCAAGGAAGCCCTCTACCGCGACATCGCCCGTACCGGGCACGTCCGCCTGCTGCCCGGCGTCCGCGAGCTCTGCGGCGCCCTCAATGACCTCGGCATCCCCTGCGTCATCGGCACGTCGACCCACAAGGAGAACCTCGCGCTGTCCTTCGAGCTCTTCGGCATCGGCCACTTCTTCGCCGGCGCGGTCGCCAGCGAGGACGTCACCAAGGGCAAGCCCGACCCGGAAGTCTTCCTGAAGGCCTGCGCCCTCGGCGGCGGCGACCCGGCGACCTCCTTCGTCTTCGAGGATTCCTTCTCGGGCCTCCAGGCCGGCCTGTCCGGCGGCTTCATCACGATCGCCCTCGCGACGACCAACACCCGCGAGCAGCTGGCTCCCGTCGGCGCCCACCGCATCGTGAAGGACCTCTCCGAAGTCGACCCGCAGTGGCTCGCCCGCGGGCGCCTGGGCTGAGATGGAATTCCGCCTCAAGTCCGACTACCGCCCGATGGGCGACCAGCCGAGCGCGATCGCCGCGCTCGACGCTTCCCTCCGCGCCGGCAACGGCCGCCAGACGCTCCTCGGCGTCACGGGCTCGGGCAAGACGTTCACGATGGCGAACCTGATCGCCCAGCAGCAGCGCCCGGCGCTCATCATCTCGCACAACAAGACGCTGGCCGCCCAGCTGTACTCGGAGTTCAAGAACTTCTTCCCCGAGAACGCCGTCGAATACTTCGTCAGCTACTACGACTACTACCAGCCGGAGGCCTACGTGCCGGCGACGGACACGTTCATCGAGAAGGACTCGGCCATCAACGAGGACATCGAACGCCTGCGCATCAGCGCGAGCAGCGCCCTGCTCTCCCGGCGCGACGTCGTGGTGATCGCCTCGGTCTCCTGCATCTACGGCCTCGGCTCGCCCGAAGACTTCCTCGCCGCGATGATCGCGCTGAAGGCAGGCATGACCCTCCGTCGCGACGAGCTCCTGGCGAAGCTGGTGGCCAACCAATACGTCCGGAACGACGCCATCCTCGAGCGCTGCAACTTCCGCGCCCGCGGCGAGACGATCGACGTCTGGCCGGCCTACATGGAGTCGGCCGTCCGGCTGGAATTCTGGGGCGACACGCTCGAGGCCATCCGCGAGCTCGACCCGGTCAGCGTGAAGCCGGGCAAGCAGCTCCAGAAGTTCGACCTCTATCCGGCCAACCAATACGTGATGGCCCCGGGCCGCGTGAAGGCCGCCGGCGACGCCATCCGCGCCGAACTCGAGGAACGGGTCGCGCATTTCGAGAAGACCAACCGCCTCGTGGAGGCCCAGCGCATCCGCATGCGCGTCGAACACGACCTCGAGATGCTCCGCGAGACGGGCTTCTGTCCGGGCATCGAGAACTACTCGATGCACATGTCCGGCCGCCGCCCCGGCGAACGCCCGCACTGCCTCCTGGACTTCTTCCCGAAGGACAAGCTGGTCTTCATCGACGAGAGCCACGTCTCGGTCTCGCAGATCGGCGGGATGTACCACGGCGACCGCGCCCGCAAGGAACGCCTCGTCGAGTTCGGCTTCCGCCTGCCCTCCGCACTCGAGAACCGCCCGCTGCGCCCGGAAGAGTTCGACGAACTCGTCGACCAGGCGGTCTACGTCTCCGCCACCCCGGCGCCGCACGAATACAAGGTCTCTTCCGTCATCGCCGAACAGGTCATCCGCCCGACCGGCCTGCTGGACCCGGTCATGGAGGTCCGCCCGATCGCCGGCCAGGTCGAGGACATCATCGGCGAGGCCAAGGCCGTCGCCGCCCGCGGCTTCCGCACGCTCGTCACGACGCTCACGAAGCGGGTGTCCGAGGACCTCGCCCACTTCATGCGGGACAGCGGCCTGAAGGTCGAATACCTGCACTCCGACATCGATGCCATCGAGCGCGTCGAGATCCTGCGACGTCTCCGCGCGGGCCACTTCGACGTCCTGGTGGGCGTCAATCTCCTCCGCGAAGGCCTCGACCTCCCGGAAGTCGCGCTGGTCGGCATCCTCGACGCGGACAAGGAAGGCTTCCTCCGCAGCGAGACGAGCCTCATCCAGACCGCCGGCCGCGCCGCCCGTCACCTCGAAGGCAAGGTCCTGCTCTACGCCGACGTGATGACGAAGTCGCTGACCCGCGCGCTGACCATCTGCGGCGACCGTCGCAAGCGCCAGGAAGCCTACAACACCAAGCACGGCATCACGCCGAAGAGCACCCAGCGTAAGATCGAGGAAAGCCTGGTCGACCTCGAGGCCGACGAGGCGCTCGCGGTGGCCGAAGGCACCGACGACCGCGACATCGCCCGCGTCCTCGCGGACATGGAGACCGAGATGCTCGCGGCGGCCGACGAACTGCAGTTCGAACGCGCGGCCACGCTGCGCGACCGGATCGAAGCCCTGCGCACCGGCAAGCCGGCGTCGCCGAAGCGGCACAAGGGCCGTCGCTGATCAGCCGAAGCGGCGGGTCAGGTCGGCGTCCGTCCACTCGACAAAGGTCCGGCGACCCCGCGGGCACGTGCCCGGCTGGGCGGTGCGGAACAAGGCCTGGACGAGCTCCATCAGTTCGGCGTCCGACAGGCTGTCGCCCTTGCGACGGGCCTTGTTGACGGCGATCTTGGCGAGCGCGTCGTAGGCCAGCGAAGGGCGGCCGAAGTCGCCTTCGCGGCGGGCCATCTCGGCGAGCAGGTCGCGCACGAAGGCCAGCGCCTCCTCGGGCTCGAGCCACGCGGGCAAGGCCTGGATGCGCCAGAAGTTGCGGCCGTATTCCTCGAAATCGAAACCGGCCGAAGCCAGGAGCGGGAGGCGCTCCTTGAGCACCGCGGCGGGCAAGGGATCGAGCTCGATGCTCAGCGGCACGAGGAGCGGCTGGCTGACCGGCTTCTGCGCGGTGAACTGGGCGAGGATGGACTCGTAGAGCACGCGCTGGTGCGCGGCGCCCAGGTCGAGGATCGCGAGACCCGTCGGCGTCTCGAAGACGGCCCGCTCTTCGCGCAGGCGGGAAAGCAGGCGCCAGCCAAGCCGGACCGCCGGAGCATGCGTCGGGGCGACGGGAGCCTCCGACGTGGGCGGCACATAGGCCGGAACCGGGCCGGTCGGCGCGACCGGCGCGCTGACCGACGGAGGCACCGAGGCCGTGAACGGCGTCGCCGGCGCGACGGCCGGGATCGTCTCGGCCGGCAGGCCTTCGTCGCCACGGGCGCGCAAGACCGCCAGGACCGACTCGATAAGGAAATTACGGACCCTGGCTTCGTCGCGGAAACGCACCTCGCGCTTGGCGGGATGGACGTTCACGTCGACCCACGCCGGGTCCATCTCGAGAAAGACGAAGGCCAGAGGATAGCGGCCCTTCGGGATCAGCGTGTGATAGCTCTCCGTCAAGGCGAAGGCCATCGTGCGGCTGTCGACCGGACGTCCGTTGACGACGGTCACGAGATCCTGACGCGTGCCGCGGCTGACGCCGGGCTTACCGAGCAGGCCGCTGAGTCGCATGCCCGGGCGTTCGAAGAGCGGCATGATCGTGACCTCTTCGGCCACCTGGCGGCCCCAGATTTCGCGCACGCGGTCCAGCAGCGGCGCATTGCCCGGCGAACGGAAGATCTCGCGGCCGTCTTCGCGCAGCAGGAAACCGACCTCCGGGTGCGCGATGGCGTAGAGACGGACCAGACGGACGATGTGCGCGGCTTCGGTCTCGTCGGACTTCAGGAACTTCAGGCGAGCCGGGACCGGGTGGAAGAGGTTCGAGACCTCGATACGCGTGCCCGGCGCCATCCCGTGCTCGCGGCGATGGATGAGCTTGCCGCCGTTGACGGCGATCTCCGTGCCCGAAGGAGCGGAGGCCGGACGCGTCTGCATCGTGAAGCGGGCGACGCTGGCGATGGACGGCAGCGCTTCGCCGCGGAAACCGAAGGTCGCGATGCGGTCCAGGTCGGCGGCCAGCTGGATCTTGCTCGTCGCATGGCGCTCGAGGCTCAGCAAGGCTTCGTCGCCCGTCATCCCCTTGCCGTCGTCTTCGATGATCATCCGGGCCTTGCCGCCGCGGGAGAAATCGACCGTCACACGCCGGGCGCCGGCGTCGAGGGAGTTCTCCAGCAGCTCCTTGATGACCGCGGCCGGGCGTTCCACCACCTCGCCGGCGGCGATCTGGTTGGCCACGGTCGGCTCAAGGATGCGGATCGTCGACATGGTCAGGCAGGCATGGCCGCGGACCGTCCGGAGGGACGGCCATGGACGCGGCTGGGGCGGACGGAAGGCACCCGCAGACCTTTGCCCCTCGCCCCCTCCCCTGCAAGTCGAACGGCTCGGAAACGGTCTTTGTTGCACCCGGCCGAAGGATGCCAACCTTGCTGGCGTGTCGAACCGCCTGGCCCACGAAAGCTCGCTCTATCTCCGCCAACATGAGGCCAACCCCGTGCATTGGTGGCCGTGGTGCGCCGAGGCCTTCGCCGAGGCCAAGGCCAAGGACAAGCCCGTCCTGGTGTCGGTCGGTTACTCCTCCTGCCACTGGTGCCACGTGATGGCCCGCGAGTCGTTCGAGCAGCCCTGGGTCGCCGACCTGATGAACCAGCACTTCGTCTGCATCAAGGTCGACCGCGAGGAACGCCCCGAGGTCGACAAGCTGATGATGGACGCCGTGCAGATGATCCAGGGCCATGGCGGCTGGCCGCTCAACTGCTTCTGCCTGCCGGACGGCCGCCCCTTCTTCGGCGGCACGTATTTCCCGCCCGAGGACCGCGGCCACGGCCAGGTCCCTTGGCCGCAGCTGCTGATGCGCGTCTCGGATTTCTATCACCGTAACAAGTCCGAGCTCGCCGCCAACGCCGACGCCATCGCGCAGAACCTCACGCACCTCACGCGGGCGCCGGACGCCGACGGCAGCGCCCCTTCGCCCGAGGACCTCATCGCCGCCGCGCGACGGATCTGCGAGCAGCACGACGACACCTTCGGCGGCTTCGGCGCCGCGCCCAAGTTCCCCGCCCCGCACACGCTCAACCTGTTGCTCGGACTCCGCGGAGCCGCCGCCGTCGAGGCCGACCGAGCCCTCGCGACGCGCCTCGACGCCGTCCTGACCATCACGCTCGGCGCCATGGCCCGCGGCGGCCTGTTCGACCAGGTCGGCGGCGGCTTCCACCGCTACTGCGTCGACCGCGACTGGACCGTGCCGCACTTCGAGAAGATGCTGTACGACAACGCCCAGCTGCTCGGCACCTACGCCGAAGCGTGGGCCCGCTACCGCGACCCCCTCCACGCCGATGTCTGCGTCGAGACGGTCGGCTGGCTCCTCCGCGAGATGCGCGCCGCCAACGGGCTGTTCGCCGCCTCGCTCGACGCCGATACCGACCATCACGAAGGCACCACGTATGTCTGGACCGCCCCGGAAGTCGCGGCCGCCCTTGGCGACGAGGCCTTCGCGTTCGCCCAGGCCTATGGCCTGTCGGACAAGGGCAACTTCGAGGGCAAGAACATCCCCAAGCTGAAAGGCGACCACGCGGCGCGGAATCGTTTCGCCGGCGCCCGCGCCAAGCTGCTCGCGCTCCGCGACCGTCGCCCGCAGCCCGCGCGCGACGACAAGAACCTGCTCAGCTGGAACGCGCTGCTCGTCGGCAACCTCGCCAAGGCCGGCTGGATCTTCGGCCGCAAGGACTGGGTCGAGCTCGCGCTCGAGACCGAGGCGAACCTCTGGGCCCGCTTCGCCCGCGACGACGGCGCCCAGCTGCTCTCCGTCGCGCACGGCGACAAGACGACCCTGCCCGGCAACCTCAGCGACTACGCCTGGCTCGCCGAAGCGGAACTCTCCCTCGCGGCCACCGCTGCGTGGGCGCGCCCCGGCCAGGCCCATCCTTACGCGGCCCGCGCCGAGCGACTCCTCCTCGCCGCCCAGGAACGTTTCGGCGACCCGCGCTCCATCGGCTCCTTCGTCGTGTCCGCCGAGCGCGACGACCTTTCGGTCCGCCAGAAGGACTGGTTCGACAACGCCGTCCCCGCGGGCAACTCCTCCCTGCTCCACGGCTTCGGCCAGATCCAGATGCTCTCCGCCGATCCTCGCTGGGCCCGCGAGTTCGCCGACCTCACGACCGCGTACGGCGGACTCTGCAAGAACGTGCCGAACGGCGTCGCCCATGCCTTGGACGGCATCGCCCGTTTCGCGCTCGGCCATGCGACGGTCAAATCGGCCGGAAACTGGGACGAACTGCGTGACGCCCTCAACGGCGATGAGCGCACCGCCCCGCATGCCCGCCCTTACCGCCCCGTCTTCCTGCTGCCCGAGCCCGCCACGGCCGGCTTCGCCGTCTGCGTAGGTCAGACCTGCCTCGCGCGCGTCCCGACCGCCCAGGAGGCCGCCGCAAGCCTCTGACGGGCAATCCGCTCTTGCCCGCCCCATGCGGAGCAGGAACATCGTGGCAGGCATGTCAGCCGACCCCCAATATGTCTACGGCCAAGGGCAGAGCTCGCGCTCAAGCTACCCTATCCTGCTGGGGATGGTCACCGTCGAGACCATCGGCTACAAGGACAAGAAATACCGCCCGAACTGGCGCCGCATCGGCCTGCTTTTCCCGGTCTTCCTGACGATCGTCTGGGTGGCGCTGTCGGAGATGAACTATTTCAAGGAACGGTTCATGAACGGCATCCCGACCACGCGGCGGGCCGACATGTACCTCTACCTGCCGGACACCTTGGTCAACTCGGCCGCCAACCTCTTCCTCGGCAAGGAACAGGTGCGCCTGCGCGAGCGCGAGAAGCTGCTCACGGTGAAGGATGCCTACGGACGCGCCGCGCACCTCCATCGCAAGGGTGAATACTATGTCAGCGTGGCCAAGGCCGCGCTCGCCCGTCAGGACTACGCCGAGTTCGCCCGCTACATCGGCACGGGCGCGCAGCTCACGCCCGCCAACCTCGAGGCCCAACGGCTCTGCGCGGACCTCTTCTTCGCCTTCCAGCGGCCGCTCGACGGCTATCAGCTGCTCGAGGAGTCGCTGGTGTTCGCCAAGCAGGAGCCGGATTACTTCCGGGCCTACGTCACCCGCTGCTTCATGCTCGACCAGGATGCCCGCCTGATCGCCACGGCCGCCCGCTTCCTCGACGACCCGGCGGTCGCGCCGGAGATCCGGGCCGACCTCCGCATCGCGTCCGCCCAGGCGCATTTCCTCCGAGGCAATTTCAGCGAAGCGTCGAAGCTCATCAGGGACCACCAGCTGGACCAGACCGCGGACGGCTACCTCCTCAACTGCCAGATCCTCTGGGAGAGCGGCGACCGCGCCGGCGCCTTGGCCGAACTGGACGCCGCCCTCGCGGCCTACCCCGCCGGCGTCCGCCTGCTCGAGATGAAGGCCCGCTGGCTCAAGGACAGCGGCGAGCTCGCCCGCGCCAAGGACTGCCTCGACCTGCTCGCCATCAGCATGCCGGACAAGCCCGGTCCTTTGATCCAGTCGCTCTACCTCCTGCCCGGCGAAGCCAACCGCGCCGCCCGCGCCGCGACCGTCGAGAAGGCCGTCGCCCGCTACGGCAACCAGGAGCAGGCGATGCTCGACCTCGCCCGCTACGCCAACGAGGCCGCCGACGTCGCCCTCACCGCCCGCCTCGCCCGGCACGCCAAGGAACGCCGCTTCACCAACCGCGTACGCTTCGACCTCGTGCACGTCGAGTGCCTGCTCAACGCCGGCCGCGCCCGCGAGACGATCCTGCTCGTGGACGAGCTCTACAAGCAGGCCGAACGCGACCAATGGGTGGCCGAGACGCGCATGGCCTTCGAGGCCCTCCGCATGATCGCCTATTTCGCCGACGGCCAGACGGAGATCGGTTCCATCAACCTCCAGAAGCTGATGCAGAACCGCAAGGTCCCCCCGCAGATCCTGGTCTCGGCCAGCCGCAAGCTCATCGCCGCCCGACGTTACGACGAGGCGAACGACGTGCTCATCCAGGCCCACCTGCAGAACGAGACCAACCAGGCCGTGCTCCAGCAGATCGTGCAGCTCAAGCTCGACCATCCGCCGATCGCGGCCGACCTCGAGACGTACCTGCGCCGCCTGATGCAGAACCGCCGTCCGTCCAAGGAAGTCCTCCGCACGGCCCTGCGCCGGCTAGGGTCGGACGTCTACCTCTTCTCCGGCGACCGCGAGACGCTGCTCCGCGACGTCGAGGCCCAGCTCAGGTAGCCGCGTCGGGCGCGGAAGTCGGCGTCGCTTCGGGCGCCGGGCGGGCCGTGACCTCGAAATAGGAGACCGAGCCGAGCTTGGTGCCGTCCGGCAGCCACAACCCCCGGCTGCAGCCACGATTGATGAACTCCTCGGCCTCGGAGGCGTTCAGCACCGCGGCGGCCATGGCCAGGCCCTCGGCTTCGAGGGCCGAGGTCGCGATGGAGCGCACCGGACCGGCCAAGGAGATCGGCTGACCCGTGCGGGGGTCGACGAGGTTCGCGTGCGCCGGGTCGGACGACTTGCTGGCCATGGCGAAACGGCAGAGCTTGATTTCCGAGTCCGCGCCGACGCCGATACGCCAGCCGGCGGATTCGCCGGGCGGATCGAGGGCCAACGTCACGCTGCCCGAAGCCATCAGCAGGGCGCGGTGGATGCCCCAGCTGCTTTCGAGCATGTCCGCCATGCGGTCGAGCGCGTAGCCGCGGACGATCGCGCCGAAATCGACGGCGCAGCCGAACTTCACGCAATGGAGCTCGCAACCATCGAGACGGAACTCGCCCTCGCGGTAGGCCGACATGACCTGGTTCCAGGCCTGGTCATCGGGGTTGAACGGGAGGTCGCCGCGGTTCTTCCAATAGCCGAACAGGGCGCCGGCGGTGGCGTCGAAGGCCTTGCCGGTGTCGGCGCTGATCTCCTTGGAGAAATTCCAGAGCGCCTGCACGTGCTCAGAGGCGGCGATCATCGCGCCCTCGGGCATCTGGTTGATCGACGCGACCGGACCGCTGTCATGGCGGCGATCGGTCTGGAAATCGAGGTCGTCGAGCAGCTGGAAGAGGGCTTCGGCGGCGTTGCGGGCGTAGACGCTGTCTTCCGC
>JACCDP010191770.1_pt1 | contig 10717 bp, 10 predicted proteins | sample 7445841 | NCBI WGS metagenome assembly JACCDP01 (sample SAMN15323441, study PRJNA562643) | freshwater metagenome | isolation source: river surface water | place: USA:Blue River Watershed | collected 2017-08-17
CATGCCTGATCCTGATGCTCCAACTGGTAGATATAGCGGTTTAATTTTCAAGCCTTTTGTAGCGTTTTTTGGCAACGTAGATAGTTCTAAAGATGATTTATCGCTAATTACAGATGATTCAGATAGGGTAGATCAAGTTACAAATGTACTTTGTCCTGCGCCAAACTCTAAAGGTTTTACTTACGAAGCTGCCGCAAATGTTGTTGCGTTATTTGCTAGAATTATGCAAGATTCACCGCATTTGGACGTAAATAACAAGGCTTATCCAGATATGCCAATACCTTCAAATGGAATAATCGGGGATATGAGCGACTATAATAATCGTGATTTATTGGTTAAAAAAGGATGTTCAACTGTAATACTAGAAAATGGAGCATACAAAATTCAGGATTTAGTAACTACTTATCATCCAGATGGTGAAATTCCTTTACAATACGCATACGCACGTAATTTGAATTTAGATTGGAATGTGGTATATGGGTATAGATTACTCGAAACAATCAGATTGAAAGATAAAACATTGATTAGAGATAATCAAGTTACTAATGTTTCTGGCGCTATAAAACCTAAAGAATGGAAAGCGATTTTATTTGGTTATGCCGATGATTTAGCGGAAAGAGCATTGATAAATGAGCCTGAGTTTAGTAAATCTAGTTTATTGGTTCAAATATCCGACACTAATCCTGATAGATTCGAAACATTTTTTAGATACAAACGTACAGGAATTGCACGTATTCAATCAACCGATGCGGAAGCTGGATTTTAATTTTTAAATAACTATAAGATATGGCAAGATATACAGGGGGGGATATACTAGAGATAGTTTGTCAACATCCGAGTTTAGGAGAGTTTAGATTTGCAGCCAAATCCAACGAAGATTTTACAATTGATGAGGGCGGTATTCGTGTTAATGACGATGCTAATCAAATTACTGGCGGTGGTGAGGCTATCTATCAAAAAAATAGAGTTCGTTGGATGATCGAGGGATCAGTTGCGGTAGATTTTAAAATCGGTCAAACACAAAACTCATTAAACCAGTTATGTGAAAGCGAGGAAGAAGCTACGTGGACTATTACGCATATAACTGGCACAATTTGGAAAGGTAAAGGCTACCCAGTAGGTGACTTGCAACCTAGCACAAATACTGCACAAATGACGTTAAAAGTGTCAGGAGGCGGGAAGTTAGAAAGATTATAACAAAAAAATCCGCCCTTTAAATAGGGCGGTAATTTAAACTAAAACTATAGAAAAAAATGAAAAACCAAGAATTCAAACCAGTAATTTCAAAGGAATTAGCAATTCAAGAAGTGGGCGAGTATTTAAGTGATTACGTAAATGGCGTTTTTGATGTAGAGAATGATTATCCTAATATTCTAAATGCTGTTATGTTTGGGCGTTTGTCGTTTAAAGATGGTGTTTCTACATACAAATTAATAGAGCCTATTAATTCAGGAACAGAATTTGCGCAAAATGAAGTTACTTTCAAAACAAGGGTAAAACCTAGCGATACTGCAAGATTAGCAAAGGGAATTGATTTGAAAAATGATACAGTAAAATATGGTTTAGTAGTAACTGCTCACGTAGTAGGATTAGCGTCTTACTACGAATTAGATAACTTTTGTAAAAAGGATTATTTGCTAATCCAAGAGCTTGCGCCAGTTTTTACCTAAGGTGGCGCATTTATGATATTGACAACGTTATAAAAAGTGTGGTTAATGAATATAAGTGGTCACCCGAAATAATAGAAAAAATGTATTGTGACGACTTCAATTATCAAGGCCTATACTATTGGTATTTGGAAGTAAAGGATATTTCGGATAAAATGAAAGAAAGTTTAAAAAAATAAGTTTCATACTATGGCTGGTACTATAAGAATTCCTACAGAGTTTACCGCAGTAGATAAGTTCACCTCAGTAGTCAGTAAGATGACTGCTGGGGTTTCTAATTTTAGCAAGAGCGCACAGGGGGCGGTTATGCGAGTGGATAACAAAATAAATAAAATGTGGAATTCATTAGACGGAATTTCACAAATGGCAATAGGTGTTGGAGTTGGGGGTATGTTTTCTATTGCTACGGATGCTGCTATGAAGTATGAAACTGCTTTACATAGTTTGGAAGCTGTTACTGGCCAAAGTTCTGGCAAGTTTAAAGGTCAAATAGAAGATATTGCAAAAAGCACAAATAAAAGCGCAATAGATGTAGCAGGTGCATTTGAAAAGGTAGGCTCGGCAATGTCACAATATTTGGATAACCCCAAAGCATTAGGCGATATATCTAACGCAGGGATAATATTAAGTAAGGCGGCACGAATGGATTTAGAGCCAGCGATAGAGAGTGTGACAAGTGCGATGAATCAATTTAACTTAGGCTCAGAAAAGGCACTTGATACGGTTAACAGGTTGACAGCAGGTGAAATTGTCGGAAGTGTAAGCACTGCTAAATCTACAGAACAATTGTCAAAGTTTGGTGCGGTTGCTAATAGTATAAACGTAGATTTGCCTGAATCAATTGCATTAATTCAAACTTTAGGTAAGAAGTTCACAGGTGCGATGCAGTCGGAAATAGGTACAGCATCAAAAAACTTAATGCTAATTATGGATGCTTCTAGTACAGCATCGAAAGGCGCATCTGAGGCAATGAAGCGAAACGGGGTAGATACTAATATATTGATGAATAGAAGTTTGTCTTTAGGTGATAGATTAAAGGAGTTATCTAAGATAAAAAAAGATGGTGCTGCTATGGCTTTAGTTTTCGGTAAAGAAAACGCAACGGCAGGGTCAGTTATATTTGATCAATTAGGCACTTATGAGCAGTATTTAGCGACTATTCAAAAAACAAATGGTGCGCAAAACCAAGCGTCTATAAATTCAAACACTTTAGCTAGTGCAATTGAAGCGGTTAAAAACTCGTTTATAAATGCGACGGTATCTGGAGAAACTACTACAGGTGTTTTAGGTATTATGAAAAATCTAGCTTTTTCAGTTGCTAACAATATGGGTTCAATTGTGTCGGTTGTAGGAGCTGTTATTATGGCTTTTGCAGGGTTCAAGGCGATAGTGACAATAATACAGATGGCTACTGCTATTCAGGCAGCTTATAATGCTGTAGTGATGTGGTATAGTGGTGTAGCTGTAACGGCTGCGTTATCAGGGGCATCATTTGCAGCTGTTATTTGGGCGACGGTTGCACCAATATTAGCAGTTATAGCGGCAGTGGGGGCTATAATAGCAATATTCTATTATTGGAATGATATTACAGCTTGGTTTGGAAAACAATGGAATACTTTTGTAAATTGGATAGGTGGCGTTTGGGATAAGCTAGTGGCATGGTTTCAAAATTTTGATTTTAAAGATTTTTTCTTACAAATTGGGCAGGCTATTATTGATTTTTGGTTATTCCCTTTAAGAAGTGTACTTGAATTGGTGGCTATGTTACCTGGAGCTGTTGGTAATGCTGCAAAAAGTGGCTTGAAAATGTTAGATAAAATAAATTTAAAAGTAGGGGCAGATGCTGTACAAAACTTTGTAAAAGGCGACCAAGCGCAAGGAGTAAGTAAACTTGAACCTACAAAAGCGACGCAATCAAAAATAATTTCTAACAGTTCTGTTAACGGACAAATAGATGTTAATGTAAGTGCGAAAAAAGGTACAACAGCTGAAACAAAAAGTAAAAGTAAAGGGGGGATACCAGTTAGAACAACGGCAACACAAGGATCATTTTAATAAAGGAATATGAATACAAAAGATATTAATTTACACGAATCTGGAAGCGGTGGTGAAATGGCTATCGTTTCCAATGATTTGTTATTAGGGGAAAGTCTTTATCAACAGGTTTATTTAGCTTTGTTTGGTGGGAATGTAGAAGTGAATACAAGAGGGGATGAATTAATAACGGAGGAGCGTTTTGATTATTGGGCGAATTCTTTGTTTTTTGGTGAAACTCAAAGTAAACAATTCAATTCTAACACCGAAAGAACGCTTTTAAATGTAGTTTTAAATAGTTCGGGAAGATTATCTATAATTCAATCTATAAAAGACGATTTACAGTACTTAAATGAGTTATTAAATTTTGACGCAGATGTTGAATTTTTGACTACCAATCAAATTAAATTACTTATATATTTCACTCCAAAAGGAAGTCAGGAAAATAAAGTATTACAATTAATTTACAACAATGCAAAAAATGAAATTATTATCGATAAAATAATATAAATACAATGAGAGACATACCAAGTATAAATGAAATTAGAGATCAAATAGCTAGTGATTTTAAAATAAAGCTAAATCTTACCGATTCACAACTAAAATACGTTTTAGATGCTTTTGATTCTGTTTTGGCGGCACAATTCAAATTAATGTATTTGTATTTGTCCGACATTCAAAATAATGTTTTTCCTGATACAGCTGATTTAGAAGAAAATGGCGGTACTTTAGAGCGTTTTGGACGAATATACTTAAATCGTAATCCTTTGCCAGCCACAGCGGGAATATTTAAAGTTTATGTAATTGGTTCAAACGGTGCAGTTTTACGAAATAGTTTGACGTTTAAGTCAAATGAAAATTCACTTAATCCTGGTCAATCTTATGTTTTAGATGCCGAATATGTTTTAACTGGTTCAGGTGATGAGATTGAAATACGTTCATTAGGTGGTGGAACTGATTTTGATTTGAATGTAGGTGATGAATTAACGATAACTGAGCCTGTACTTGGTGTTAGCAATATCGTCACAGTTGCAGAAGTTGTTGAACAACCAAGATCAAGTGAGGATATAGATGTTTACAGACAAAATATAATTGATTCTATTCAATTAGAGCCTCAGGGGGGAAGTAAAACTGATTATCGTTTATGGTCCGCAGATGCGCAAGGTGTACGCAAAGTTTATCCTTATGTTAGAAATGATGATGCTGGGGATGTTGATGTTTATGTTGAGGCTACAGTTGCAGATTCTATTGATGGGAACGGAACGCCAGACCCAACATTATTAACCAATGTTTTAGATGTTATCGAGTTAGATCCAGACGAAACAAAACCAACAAATGAAAGAGGACGTAAACCAATTCAATCTAATGTAGAAACTTTAGCAATAACTATAACCCCTGTAGATATCACAATAAACGGCTTAATTGACGACAGTACAGCGGTTAGAGATGCCATAGAAACAAATATTAAAGATTATTTGTATAATATTAGACCTTATATTGCTGGTGCCGATTTACCTAGAGATAAAAATGATATTCTTTATTCAGCAAGAGTTCAAAGTGTTATTACTGATGTTTTAGAATCGGCTAATTATTTTGAAAATTTGACTATGGAAGTAAACGGTAATACTGTAAATAATTATGAGTTTAACCTTGGTTCTATTCCTTATTTAAGAAACTTAATTTTTGCATAATATTATGACTTATCAAGTAACTAATGAAAGTACGCAACACGGCTATAATACGCCTTTTGGTTATTTTACACCTCATAGACTACCTACTATTCCAGGTCAAACATTAACGGATATATTCGGAGATTTAGCAAGACAATTATATCCTACTGGTAGAGCTTGGTATATGCCTAAAGGTGGTGTTTTTGATAATTTACATAAATCTATTAATTTAAGTTTTGTTAGGTTAGTTAATGATTGTGATTTAACAATAGATTCTTTGTTTCCTGATAATGTTAATTTCGATGAAAAAGATGCTAGTTTGTGGGAATACAGACTTGGATTAACAACTAATACAAATTTAAGTTTAGAAGTCAGAAAACAAGCTATTTTGCGTAAAATGGCATATCCAAATAACATCAGACCAAGGCAAAGTAAATCATATATTGAAAGTCAATTAAGATTAGCGGGTTTTGATGTTTACGTACACGAGAATTTAAAACCATACCAAACGCCAGCGAATATAGTTTCTTTGAGTTTAAGCAATTCACAGCATGGCGGAGATTCTCAACACGGGGGAGGATTTCAACACGGATCATCAAGTTTTGATGTAATAGCTAATGAAGCAGTAGTAAATGAAAGTTATTCAGTAGGTGTTGGTAATTTATGGGCTACTTTTTTTATTGGAGGTGAAAACTTAGGAGATTTTGCCACTATTGAACAAAGTAGATTAATTGAATTTAAAGAGTTGGTATTAAAATTAAAGCCAGCGCATTTAGTTGTCTTTACTTTTTTGAATTATGTTTAATTTTATAAAAAAAATAATTAAAAATGAGAAATAAAAAATTAAGCGTTAATATTGATAATTCTGATTTGGTAAATTATCCAAATGGACGAATAAAAAATAATACCGGTGCGGGTGATGGAACGCCAGTAAATGAATTTATTTATGGTGATTTACACGAGTTTAAAGATAAGTTGATGAGATTGGCGGGTATTGAGCATAGTGGATTACCAGATAATGAACAAAACGGTTTTCAGTCAATAGAAGCATTGAGAGATTTTGGAAGTAAACACGATGTAATACAAACTTTAACCACTGCTTCAAACGTTATAACTGTTTCATCTAAATTAAACACAATTATTCAAAATAACGAAAGTTTAATTTGTAAATCAGGATTTAATTATACAACAGAAACAAGTATAAAGGGAAGTGATGGAACTGTTTACTCATTAACTGTAATAGGTAATTTCAAATCAAATGAATATGTAAGATTGATTAAAAATGGTTCGGGAGTTGTACTTGTTAGATTAGTTGATTCGGTTAGTGCTGATGCTGTTATTAGTGAATTGTTATTTTTAAAAAAGGCATCACAATTTCAAGAAAACGCAGGTACATTAGATACTGTTGCAACAACGCCATTGACTAATAAAACTGTATTTGGATTAAGGGTTAATGATAATGTGGCTAGTGTGCCTTATTTGGCTAGTTCTTCTCAAAATGGGTTGATGGCAAAAGAAGACAAAGTAAAGTTAGATACATTAGAAAGTATTATCATAGGTACGGGTTCAGTTTCTGGGTCAGGTACTAAATTATCAGAAAAAGGGTTTACTTTTTCGTCAACTCGTTTAAATGGTGGGATTTACCAAATAACTCATAATTTAGGTTTTACGAATTATGGTGTGGCAGGAGCAGGAACAACGATAGGCACTTTTAAGGTAGCCATGGAAAACAGGGGACTTAATTCTTGTGTTTTAGTCGTGTCAGATGATTCTTCTCCAAATGACGGAGATTTTAGTTTTATGTTTTATAAATTGTAATAAGATGAAAGTATTAGGAAATTTGCCAATAATAAAAGATAGTAATTCTGTTTATCCTTTTGGGGCAGCGATAAAAAATCAAACTGAAACTGAGCAAGGCACGCCAGCAATTAGAGAGATTTACAACGATGTTTTGATGAACAATTACAAAATGTTACAGTTAACTGGAGTAACTCCATCTAATGAAGAAGATAATAATACAAATGGCTATCAAATAATTGAAGCTTTAAAGAAGTTGCCAAATAGTTTAAATGATATTGAACAAATATTAACGTTAGATGGTACAGTTTGGACAGTACCGTTTGATTTACAATACTTACCAAACAAATATATGTTTGTAGCTAGAGCATCAGAAGATTATAACCCTGCTATAACATACACGTTTAAAGGCTTAGGAGTTACTGAACTTCCTTTCAATCCTATAAATGGTTTTAATGCTACAGATGAATTGTTAGTTATTATTGACACGTCAGGAGTAAGAAGTTATTCTTTGAATAAACTAACAGAAGCATCAAGTATAGTTTATACTGGAATGGGTCAAGTAGTTACGTTTAACGATTTGAATACTGTTTATTATTATAGTAATGGTTGGTTGTTTAACGATATGCCTAATTCATACGATATTTTAAATATAGTTAGGTTATTTGCATCGAGCGTAACTTTAGAAATAAAAGACGTTTTTATACACAACAATACTATTGTTTGTTTTTGTTTTGAGCCATCAAATTCAGCTTATTTTATTTATGATGTAGATTTGGTTGAATTAACGGTTTCGTTTAATGTTGAGTTATCAAATGATACGGATACGGATTATGGTCCAGTAGCTTATATGGATGAAAACGGTGATTTGTGGATAACAAATAAAGGGAATTTAAACGGTGGGGCTAGCGATAATGAAGTATCTAAGTTTGTTCGTAATGGTTCGGGTATTTTTACCTTTAATTCTACTATTACTTTAGATGTTTCTTTTGTAAAAACTACGAATGCAGCAATAAAGTCTGGTTTTTTGTATAATTACTTTGAAGCGTACTTAAATAAGTATTTTTTAACAACTGGCGCATTAGCCTCAAGTATGTATTTGCCTGCTGATATTGGTCAGTTAATGCAATTAAATGGGGAAATTTACTATAATTCAGGAGAAGTAGCCAAAAGATTTGTTTTATGATAAGATTAGATGTAAATACAGATTCATCTATACAGTTAACTGCTAGATTGGAAAGGTTGCACAGATCAGCCTTTCCAAGTGCTGTTAGAAATACGTTAAATGATGCTGCTTTTGATATGAAAAGAAAAGAACTACCAAAATCTTTTAAGAAAAATTTTAAACCAAAAAGCGGGACTATTCCTTTTTTTAAAAAATTGACAGCTGTTAACAAAGCTACTGGATTTGATGTAAACCAAATGAAATCAGTAGTAGGCTTATTAGACCCCTCAAATGTTGTTGATAAAAGATTTGTTGAAGGTATGTATAAGCAAGAACACGGAGGTATTATAGATGATGGATTGAGATATTTAAAATATGCTAGGGGCGGTAGTTATAGTAATAGGGTTACGTCAGAAAATATATACGACAAAAATAAGGTAATTAGCGGAAGAAGCAGGATAGGTAGAGGAAAAGGAACTAGAAAAAGTAAATTTGTTGCAAGAGCTTACAGGTCTATGAAAGATGACAAGCCTATGTTTATGAATTCTATGAGGGGTAATTTCTTAGTAAAAGTTAAAACTGTATCTTCTAATGTTAGAACAAGAAAATTATCTTTTAATTTTGAATTTGTGGCTATGAGTAGAAAAGTTGTAAAAACAAGAATAAAGTCTACGAAGTTTAATTCAGAAGCAGCAAAAGAAACGTCTAAAAAATTAGAAAGATTTTACCGTGAAAAAGCAGAATATCAATTTACAAGACATTTAAGATGAGTTGGAAAAACAATTTAGATAATATAAGATTCTCAATAAAAACTGGTGACGGAAAAGAGTATTTTCCTTTGTGGAAAGATGCAGAATATTCAAAAGAATACAACGTGTCTACTTTTGATTTTATTGATGTACCGAAATCTTTGGTTGAGCGAAAACAACCAAAGTCAAGAAAATACCCTTTACTTTTTTATTTCCAAGGGGATGACTGTCTTGACCAATTTTTGGAATTTGAAAGAAGTGCGGACGATAACAGATATTGGACGGTTACTCATCCGTTTTATGGCACCATAAAAGGGCAACCGCTATCAATTGGAGTAGACAACAAAAACTTAAATGTTTCTATTGTTTCGGTTGACTTTTGGGAAAGTATAATATTTGATTATCCGAAATCAAATTTATCTATTCAAGATAATACATTAGTCAAAAAAGATGAAGCTTTGCAAAGTGCAGTTTTGAGTTATTCGGCTAGAAAAGTACAAGAGCCATCCGACATAAATAAAGTAAAGCAAAGTAATTTAGTTATTGCAAAATCATTTGAAACACTTCAAAGTGATGAAACAAATGTTGATTATCAAAATGCATTGGCAAAGGCTCAAAAATCAACCGATAATTTACTTAAAAATCCAAATGAAGCTATTTTAGATGCACAAGCGTTGTTAAATATTCCTGGTGATTATGTTGCTACTATAAAAGCAAAATTACAGTCTTATGTAACTGCTTTTAATTCATTAATAAAAGCACCTCAAACGGTTGCTGATAAATTATTTTTTGAAAGTCAAGGTGCAAGTTGTATAGCTTGTTTATGTAATGCAATGGTTAATTATCAGTTTGGAGTTGATTATGTTGTAGTTTCAGAAATTGAAAATGTAAGTTCAAATATTTTGAGTTTATATAATGTATATCAAGCACAAGTTGAAAGTTCAGCAACTTCAAATTATACTGTTGAAAATTCATACCAAGCAAATGCATTGTTACAATCTGAATTATATGATTTGGTTATGTTTACAGTTTCTAACTTGTATAATTTATCATTTGAATCACAACAAGAGCGATTTATTTATTTAGATAAAGATTCAAATTTGATTTTATTAACTCATAGATTTTTAGGTTTAGCCAATGACGAAAATATACAGCGTTTCAGAGAGATAAACGGAATTAAATTAAAAGAGTTATTTAAGTTAAAAAAAGGTCGTAAAATTATTTATTATGTGTAGTTATGAAAATTAAAATAAACAACAAATATATTGATCATTTTACAGGGTTTTCGATTAGAAGAAATTTAGATAGTGTTGCTTCTGAATTTGCTTTTAGTGTTAGGTTTAACCCCGAGAATGACGACCATAAAGAATTTTTCAAGCCATTACAATTTTTGAAATGTGATGTTTATTCAGATACTAATAAATTGATGATTACGGGTACTATTTTAAATCATTCTTTTACTAGCGATTCAACATTTAATTTGCTTGTTATTTCAGGTTATTCCAAAAGTGGAATTTTAGAAGATGTTCAAATTCCCTCAAGTATGTATCCTCTTGAAAGTAATAATCGTTCATTAAAAGATATTGCTACTAAATTATGTAATGCTTTTGGAATTAATTTGATTGTTGATTCAAG
>JACCDP010158642.1_pt1 | contig 10715 bp, 8 predicted proteins | sample 7445841 | NCBI WGS metagenome assembly JACCDP01 (sample SAMN15323441, study PRJNA562643) | freshwater metagenome | isolation source: river surface water | place: USA:Blue River Watershed | collected 2017-08-17
AATGCGAATCTTTCCTTGAAAATTTTGATGTCAGTTGAGACAAGATGTTTAATTCGAGATGCATCCGTTTCACTTCCCGATTGAATAGGTTTCCAATAATCGGCATCAAGCAGTTCGCAAAGTATAGCACAACAAACAGTTTTCCCAACATCAGTTCCAATTCCCGTAACAAAATATGATTTTTTCACGTCAAGTTGATTTCAATTTACGAAAATAAGCAAGAAATTCGCGATTGCCATCACCGCCTAGGATAGGAGATTCAATGTAATCAATGAATTCCAATTGATTAAGCAAACACATTGACTTAATACGTTCGATTATTTCTGGATATAATTTAGAGTCTGTTACAATTCCGTGTTTATTTAAATTTCCTTTTCCTACTTCAAATTGGGGTTTAATGAGTAAAATAACTGGTGATTCTTCTTTTAAAAATCCATGAACAAAAGGAATCACCTTTTCTAAACTTATGAAGGAAACATCAACCACCAATCCATCAACCAATTCATGAATCAGTTTGTTTGTAAGCTCACGAACGTGCGTTTTTTCAAGGTTAATGATTTCAGGAAGATCTTTCAATTTTGGATGCAATTGGTTGGTTCCAACGTCCACACAAAAAACTTTTTTTGCTTGTTTAGAAATGAGAACTTCAGTAAAACCTCCTGTTGAAGCGCCAAGATCGATGAAAACTTTATCATTTGGTTGAATATCCCAATGCTCTATTGCAGCTAAAAGTTTTAACGCACCCTTGGAAACCCAAGGAATCTCCTCAGAAATTAATTGAATTTCAACTTTATCATCGAATTTTTTACCTGTTTTTGTAATAAGTTTTCCGTCAACAAGAACACCGAATTCTTCTATGATTTGCTCCGCTCGAACGCGAGATGATACTAGTTTTCGGTCAACTAATAGTTTATCCAGTCTTGTTTGTGACATTTTTTTAAGTTAATAATTAGAGAAGACTTGTATTAAATTTGTTGAGAATTTGAAATTTAGGATAAATAATGTAGAATGTAGAATGTAGAATGTAGAATGAAGAATGAAGAATGAAGAATCATGTCCTAAAAACCTAAAGAGTTCTTTTTCGGTACATCTCATAAATCATACCGTCGGAAAGACCAATTTTCGGAACGGAGATTTCATGACATTTCAACTCATTCATTATGTGTAAATAAATGCTCAAAGCGGGAACTATAACATCTGCTCTATCAGGTTTGAGTTGAAAACGATCAATTCGCTCTTCCACGGATAAATTCTTTAAGTTTTCGAAAAGCTTTTTCATACTTTTTTGATCAACTGGAGCCTTGTCTTTCAATCCAATAATCTTATGAATTTTGTTGATATTACCTCCGGTTCCAAATAGTTTATGAGTAGTCGATAAGTCAACGTTGTTTTGAATCCAAACAGAAAGTTCATCCCACAATGACTGATTAACTTTTCCCTTTAATAATCTTATAGTTCCTATTTCAAATGATTTAGCTGCCGTTTTCGTTCCATTTTCAAAAACACTTATTTCTGTGCTACCTCCGCCCACATCAACCACAATGAAAGAACTTTTTTTATCAAAATCGAGCAACATAAACGTACCAAAAATTAGCTCGGCTTCTTCTTGTCCTGAAATTACTTCAATGTCAATTCCGGTTGTGCTTTTAATTTTGGAAATAACTTTATCCGCATTTTTAGCTTCCCGCATCGCTGAAGTAGCTACAGCACGTAATTCTTCTACCTCAAAAATTCCGGCGATTAATTTAAAAGCAAGCACACTATCGATAAAATGATCTTGTTTTACTTTTGAGATTTTTCCATTTTCGAAAACGTCATCTCCCAAACGCAATGGGATACGGGTGTACGAGATTTTCTTTACGTAATGATGTTGACCATCTTTACAGACCTCACCGACTAATAAGCGAGCAGCGTTCGTACCGATATCAATTGCTCCGAATTTCATACTAGAAGGCAAAATTAGGATTTTAATAAAATTATCAGCTTAAAAAATGTGTTATTGTGCTTTGGTTGCATAATAATTATAAAGCTCAACCTGTGCATGAAAAGGGGGTAAGTTTCTTTTACGATAGCGATTTTTAAGGTCAGGCGAAATAAGTCTTGCTTTTACGCTTCCGCGCCATTGATAATCAAAAATCGTATCCAATTCTTGTTGAATTAATGGTTCTTTAATGATAACACCAACTTCTATTCGATTATCTAGATTTCGTTCCATAAAATCGGCACTTGTGAGAATATAAATTGGATTCCCATTATTTTGAAATCTCATAAATCGCGTGTGTTCTAAATAGCGATCAACTAAACTAATGACGGTAATATTTTCGCTAAGACCTTTAACACTTGGTTTCAGACAGCAAATACCTCTAATAATCATTTCAATTTTGACATCTGCTTGACTTGCCTCGTATAGTTTTTCAATTAGTTTGAGATCTGTCAGGTTATTCAACTTAATTTTAATTTCTGCTTTGATACCAGCTTTAGCGTTTTTAATTTCTTGTTCTATTAGTGATGTGAGCTTTCGTCTTGTATTAAAAGGAGAAACAAGTAAATTTCTGAAAAGAGATCGTTCCAAATTGTTTTCTAATATTTTGAAAACGCGTTTTACTTCATTTGAAATTTCGGATTTAGAAGTTAAATAACCCAAATCTCCGTATATTCGAGCGGTTTTCTCATTGAAATTACCAGTACCGATATATGTTATTAATTGTTCAGTCCCTTCTTTTATTCGTTGGATTTGGAGTAGTTTGGAATGAACTTTTAAATTAGGAACACCATAAATAACTTTTGCGCCAAATTCTTTCAGCCTTTCACTCCAATAAAGATTATTTTCTTCGTCAAAACGAGCTTGAAGTTCAAATATCACCGTTACCTCTTTCCCGTTAAAAACTGCCGCCAAAAGAGCGTTCATGATGTCTGATTTCTTTGCTACCCTATAAATATTGATTTTAATGGTTTTTACTTTAGGGTCAATTGCGGCCTCACGCAGTAAATCGATGACGTAGTCGAATTTTTGATAAGGGAAATGTAGTATAACATCCTTATTTAAAATAGTTTGGATAATTCCATTTTGATTTTCGAGTTCAGGATGTTTACAAGGTGGTTGGCCTGGGTATATGAAATTTGGATTTGAAAATGTTGGAAAGGAAATAAAATCTTTGTTATTGTGATATCTTCCTCCTGGAATAGTATTGACTCCAGCCTTTAAATGCAAAGAACTCAGAAGAAAATTCAATAAATCCTGAGGCATTTTTTCATCATAAACAAATCTGACAGGAACTCCTTTTTTTCGTTCTTTTAAGCTCTTTTCTATTTTCTCAATAAATGGAAGTGTTAAATCGTCATCTAAATCCAATTCGGCATCACGGGTGAATTTAAACGTAAAAGCTGATACATTTTTTTGTTTAAAAATCCGAAAAATTTCAAATAAGTTTAATCTAATTATATCATCAATTAAAATTACGTCAGTTTTCTCCTTATCAAATAAAAGTTTATATCGGGATGTATCTGTTGGAATTTGAATTAATGCATATTTAATTTTACCCTTCGAATCCTCAATTTTTACGGCAAGATATATAGCATAGTCTCTCAGTTTTGGAAATGTATTTTTTTTATCGAGAATTATCGGAAAAATAACGTGACGAAGTTCATCCTGAAAGTAATTTGTTAGCTCTAATATTTGTTTTTCATTGAGGCTATCCTCATTAATAAAATGAATTCCATTTTGTTTTAATTCAGTTGATATTGCATGAAATGCATCTTCAAACTTTTTTTGCTGTTTTAAAACAACCTTTCTGATTTCTTGATAAAGTTCTTGTGCAGTGCCTTTAAATCCATAAATGTGTTGTTTTTTCAATAAGGCCATTCTACGAACGTTTGCGACTCGCACGCGATAGAATTCGTCCATATTATTTGAATAGATTCCGAGAAATCTAATTCTTTCAATTAGTGGAACATGAGGGTCTGTCGCTTCTTGTAGAACACGTTCGTTAAAGGAAAGCCAACTAAGTTCTCTATTTACAGTATGCACCTTCAAAGATGGCATTGAAAAACGAGAATTAAAAGTGATTTGTGTTAATAATATATTAAGATTTCCTAAAAAGTAATAAAAATATTAAGGATTATCTCAAAAGATTCAAATGACCAACCGCTGTACGTTTATCGTCACTGTTTAACGTTTTAAAACGAATTTTCCAAGTGTATACTCCGTCAGGACATTTTCTTCCATTAAAATAAGTTCCATCCCATCCAGCATTAACATCGTGACTCTCCCAAATTAATTCACCCCAACGGTTATAAAGATACAACTCAAAGAAAAACGGATCAAAACCACTGTAAAATACTACTTGCCAGTTTTGGTTGAATTGGTCGTTGTCTGGAGTAAATGTGTTTGGAACCCAAAATATGATTTCGTCTTCCTCTACACAATCTTCAAGAACGGTTACTAAAACTGTATCCGTTCCGGCACAGCCAGCATTAGTTGTTCCTTGAACGATGAATTGTGTTTCTCCAACATTTGGTAAATATGGAAAGCCATTTTGGAGTCCAAAATTCCAAGTGTATGTATCCGCTCCTGAACCAGATAAAGTAACTTGATTTCCAATACAAGTTGTAATATCAGGACCTCCATCAACAATCGGATAATCTTCAATTGTTAGAGTATATGTATCTGTAGCAGGACATAATGGACCAGGGCTTGTATATGTAATCGTGTATACGCCAGGAGTAGAATTGGATAAATCAATCGATCCATTTGTACTGTTTAAACTTATCCCAGCTCCACTTGAAAATGTACCACCTTGTGTTCCAGTGACAGAAGCAACTGGATTAGAATCGTTTAAACAAAACAAGTCATCGTTGTATGTCAAATTAGCGGTTTGCGCTCCTGTATAATTGCCACTGATTGTTATAGGGCATCCATTTGCATCTTGAACCTGAAATGAATATGGTCCAGTTTGAAGTCCACCTAACGTAATTGTTCCACCGTTATTTGTAGTTGTATTAACAGCTTGCGCAGAGGCTGGATTTATACTGCCAGGAACAACAGTAAAATTAGTTCCATTTAATTGAGCTGCTCCCCCAGATATTGTTGCCGATACCGTTCCATTTGCACAATTTTGAGTTTGCGTGAATGTAATCTGTGGAAGATATTGAACTGCGATAGGTGTTCCAAGTTCATAACAGTCTTGGGCAGGTAAGACAACATAACTATAAATACCATCTTGAAGGCTATACATGGTCAGTGGAACAAGATAAACTGTATTGTTTGTAAATGTACCTGCCGGGAAAGCGTTTATAAGAGATAAGTTATTTACATCAGAAATGTCAGGAGTATTTCCAACAACACCTAAAAGACAAGGGTCGTCAGGTATTCCCAATCCAGAGGTTGCACTCTGAGATGGTGTCAAAGCTACAGACGGAGGGCAAGAATAAATCAACCATGCAATTCCAGGATCATAAACTGGTGCATTTGTGTCATAATTTGGAGAATTTGGATCCGTGGCACCTATAATCTCAGAAGGTGGAGTCCAGTTGTTATTTGATGTAATATCTAGCGTGTCACCATAACAAATCTTATTAGTAGAATTTGAATTCCCATTAATATTAGTAATGTAAGTTCCAACTTCAGCAGGACAAGTACAAGAAGGAGGGGCTGTATAATCTAAAGTTGCCGTACAAGAAGCATCAGCTGAAAAGCTTGCCGTTATTGTACAACTAGCACCATTTGCATTTCCTGTTAAACTATAATTTTGAGATGTTCCAAATGGGGCATTAAATGTTTGAGAACCACCACAAGAGTTCGTCAATGTCAAAGTTCCTGTCGTCGGAGGATCGGTGTAAGAAACTGAGCCGGTTATTGTATATGAATTATTTGTTCCATTACATGCTGAAACAGTCCCTGTTATTCCAGTGAAATTACAAGTTGGACTAACTATTGAACAATCCGTAGCTGCTGAACCTGATCCTGAGAAAGAAATATTAGTAGGGCTGTTAGAAAAATTTGTAATTAACAAAACATATACTTCCCCAACTTGAGCATTTGCGATATTTGCTGTTTCTGTGGCTGCGCCTGAAAAACTACAATCAACCACAAGATTTGTATTTGAACCAGTTGTTGCTGTCCCAAAATTATTACAATAAGTCATTGCATTGGCATATCCAGTGTAAGGACCATATAAAATAAAGTCAATATCCACTGCAGAGGAGTTACTCATATTAATATCCAAAGTTCCTTGTTGACTTATTTCCATGTAATACCAAGCAGGATTAGGAGAGGAACCGAGACAACCATAATTATTATTTGGATAGGTTACACTTGCATCAGTTTGATTAGTACCTGCAGGAAAAGTGTAGGTATTTCCTGCGCAAAATGGTTCAGTAACACACGCTGTAGTTGTTGAACATGCACCAGGAGCTGTATATGTTTGATTTAAAGTACATCCCGAAATTGAAGAGAAAGTTGCAGTTACATTGCAACTTGAACCATTTGCAGTTAGGTTGGAAAATGAGTAAGTTTGGGGTGAAGAAAATGGAGCGTTAAACGTTTGTGTACCTCCACAAGTAGATGATACCGTTAAGGTTCCTGTTGATGGTGGATTTACAAAAGATATTAATCCATTTACATCATACAAATCATTTGCACATGCAGTAGGGGTTGCAGTTACTGATGTTATTGAACAGTTGCAAGATGCAGGCGCAGTATAATTTGCAGTATTTGTACATGAGGAATTAGCTGAGAATGTTGCAGTAACCGAACATGCAGCGCCATTAGCTGTTAAATTTGAGAAGTTGTAATTTAGAGGAGATGTAAATGGTGCATTGAAAGTTTGTGTTCCCCCACAAGAACCAGTTACAGTTAAAGTTCCTGTAGTTGGTGGGTTTGTGAATGAAATTTGACCAGAAACATCGTATTGATTGGAGTTACAGGAAGTTTGCGTAGCAGTAACCGAAGAAATCGAACACGGTGTAACGCAACTTACTGGAGCTGTATAATTTTGAACTGTATTACAATTTGGGAAATTCGAGAAAGTGGCGGTAATTGTACAACCCGCGCCATTGGCAGTTAATCCAGCAAAATTGTATGGTATGTTCGTAAACGGCGCTGAAAATGTTTGACTGCCTCCACAACTATTCGTGAGCGTTACCGTTCCAGTATTGGGAACGGATATTCCTGGACCTGCGGTGACCGTGAGGTTACCACCGACCGAATACGTATTGTTGCTACAAATACTTGGAGTTGCAGTTAAGGCTACACCACACGTAAAAGAACAATCCGAAGATCCGGACCCGCTTGTTTGCGAAAAAGTTATTGTGCCTGGAGAATTGGAGAAATTTGTTATTAAAAGAATATAAACTTGTCCAATTTGTGCAGCGGGAGGCGCGGAAGCACCTATATCCGGAGTCCCGCAATCAACCCCACCAGGATAACCAATTCCAACTACTTCTGTGCTTGCAGGATCATAACTACTTTGTAAGACATTACCACTTGGGAATGTTCCAGTACCACAACCAGCAGCCAAAGAAGTGTAAGGTCCCCACAAGGCAAAGTCCACATCTAAGGCATCTCCGGAAGTTGATTGTTGAGAAATTGTAAACTCCATTGGGCCATTCTGATCAATCTCCATATAATACCAAGTAGGATTCGGCGTGGATCCTAAACAATCAATTGATCCCAAGTCAGTTACATTTGTGCTATTGGGAAATGTAAATGTTGTACCTGTACAAAATGGGTCCGCACCTAGACAGCCAGTTTGGGCATTGAGTTGCTGAAAATTTATAAATAGCAGCAGAAAAAACAGTAATGACTTTAGGACTCGCATCTAAAGATTAATCTTCGAATTTATACCAGAACTCTTGCTTGATCAGATTCTTATTGATTTTTGCCCATTCCTTAGCTATAACTTTATTTTCATCGTATGTTTTGTACTTATCGTACTTCGGGAATTCAGCGGGTATTTCACCAGTGTGAAAAAAAGTTTTTAATTTTTCTGGTTGAACAACATATTCACTGTAGTATTTCCCGCCTTCTTTTTTCTCCTGAACCTTTGATTTGAGTTCCGTTTTAGGCTGAACTTTCACTTGCGATTTTACAGACAAACTGAATGCGAAAATTGAAAAAGCAACGAAATATATCTTTTGCATAAAAAAAATGTTTTAGTTTTTATCTAGACGACAAATGTAAAAAAAAGTTGCCTATTTTTTTATGAACTATTTTTTTTAAATCAATAATTTATCATACAAAATAAATACAAACTCAAATAATTATATTTTTGCTAATGTATACATGCAACCAATAATTACAAAAATTCAATATTACTTGCCAGAAACTATTCTCACTACTGAGGATTTGTCTATTCAATTTAAAAAGGATTTTGAAAGCTTACTTAAAAATACAGGGATTCGTAAAAGGCACATTCGAGCAACAAACCAAATAGGTTCAGATTTAGGATTTGAGGCAGCGAAGAAGTTACTTGAAAGTAATCCAGAATATTATTCTAAAATTGATTTTGTAATATTTTGTACTGAAGGTCTAGATTATAAAGCTCCAACAACGTCAAGTATACTTCATTATCGATTGGGCTTGAAGGAAGAATGTGGGTGTATCGATATGCCTATGGGATGCGCTGGTTTCATTTATGGGTTGAGCTTGGCTGATTCTATCATTAAGTCTGGGAATGCTTCATGCGTGTTGTTTATTGCTGCTGATATTCCAACAAGTGTAATTCACTCGGAGGATTTTGACATGCTGGCTTTGTTCGGGGATGCTGGAACGGCAACAATTATAGAAAAAAAAGAGTTTGGCGGAATTGGAAAATTTGTTTTCGGTAATAATGGTTCTGGAGCTAAAAATTTATTGGTTGAAAGAGGTTCAACTCGCTCTCCAATTGATATCGAATACATAAATCAATACGCTGCTGAAATTCAAAACTTGGCACATGGAAGAATGTCCATGAATGGATTGGAAATTACACGTTTTTCTTTGGAGAAGGTTCCTGATTTACTGAATAAAACACTTGAAAAAAATAATGTATTGTTTGATGAAATTGATCTTTTTGTTTTTCATCAAGCAAGTTTAATCATTTTGAAATCTTTAAAAAGAAAGTGTAAAATTCCAGACTCTAAGTTTTATGTCTTTTTGGAAGAAGTTGGAAACACTGTTTCGTGTTCAATTCCAATTGCTTTGTATCATGCTGAACTCGAGGGAAAACTCATTAGAGGAAATCGTGTTATGTTGCTAGGTTTTGGTGTTGGGTATTCCTGGGGAGGAACTATTTTAGAATATTAAAATTGATATCTTTGAACATGAATATTAAAGATCTACTAGAACATATTGAAGTTGAATTTGACGAAATCGAAAAAGGTACGCTTCACGCCAATAGTTCCATTCGTGATATGGAAGGATGGAGTAGTATGCATGCACTAATTCTAATAGCTCTGGTCGATAATCATTATGATGTTCTTTTGACTGGTGAAGAATTGAAAAATGCGATAACGGTGAAAGACCTCTTCGACATAATTTCCAAAAGGAAGGCTTAGTGGCTAAATTTTCAATAGATAACGTAAAGATTGATGGAATCTATTCTTGCGTTCCGTCTCAAAAAATAAAAACGAGCGATTATTCTCTTTTTACCGAAGCTGAGTCCTTGCTTTTTGAGAAAACTACTGGGATAAAAGAAAGACGTGTTGCTCCGAAAGAGATAACATGTTCAGATTTATGTTTCAAGTCTGCGGAAAATTTATTGATTGATTTGAATATCAACAAGGAAGAAATTGACGTTATAATATTTGTTTCTCAGTCTCCTGATTATTTTCTTCCTGCAACAGCAATAATCCTTCAAGAAAGATTGGGTTTATCGAAGAACTGTATGGCTTTCGATATTAATTTAGGTTGTTCGGGGTATGTTTACGGTTTATCTGTAATCGCTAGTTTAATGAAGAATGGGCTCAGAAAAGGGCTGCTTTTGGCTGGTGATAAATCGACAATTTCAACGTCCTTTAATGACAAATCGACCTATCCGCTCTTTGGTGATGCGGGCTCTGCTACTTTGATTTCGTATGATGAGCAAGCTGACAAGATGTTCTTCGATTTGCATTCGGATGGTAGTGGAAAAGAAGCTATTATTATAGAATATGGACATTCTCGCTTTCCTTACAATTCTTTTTTGGACAAGGAAAAGGAATATGAACCCGGGGTAATACGTTCTCGAAATCATTTAGCCCTTGATGGAATGAAAGTATTTAATTTCGCATTAAAGGAAGTCGCGAAGTCGATAGCTGATTGTTTGGATTTTGCTTGTGTAAGGCAGGAAGATGTAGATTATTTTGTCTTACATCAGGCAAATAAATTGATTAATGATTCGGTTCGAAAAAAAATGAAGTTGACAGAAGATAAATTTCCTATGTCTATTGGTGAATATGGAAATACGAGTTCTGCATCAATACCCCTAACAATTTGTGTCGCCCTTAAAGAAAAGATAAGAAATCAGGAGTTTACCATGCTTTTAAGTGGATTTGGTGTCGGATTATCCTGGGCAAATGTTTTATTGAAATTGGGGTCGATTAAAGTAAAGACAGTTGAATATGATTAATCTTGAAAATAAAACCATTCTGGTAACTGGTGCAACAAGTGGAATCGGAAAAGAAATTGTTTCGACATGTCTTTCTCTTGGAGCAAAAGTATTTGCTGTTGGTAGGAATATTCAAAAGTTGGATGACCT
>JACCDP010748924.1_pt1 | contig 10713 bp, 8 predicted proteins | sample 7445841 | NCBI WGS metagenome assembly JACCDP01 (sample SAMN15323441, study PRJNA562643) | freshwater metagenome | isolation source: river surface water | place: USA:Blue River Watershed | collected 2017-08-17
TGTAGGGGTTGCAGAGCAGCAGGACCTTGGCGTGCGGCTGCGCGCACGCGGCCTCGAGCTTCGCCCAATCGAAGGTCCACCGGCCGTCGACGAACACCATCTCGAGCTTGAGCGGGTTGCGCTCGGACAGCACCGGGGCGCTCAGGAAAGGCGGGTAGACGGGGGCGGTGGTGACGACCGATTCGCCGGGCTTGGTGGCGCATCGGATGCTCGCGTGGATACCCGGCACCAGCGAGCACATGAACGTGATCCACTCCGGCTTGATCTCCCAGCCATGCCGACGGCGGACGTGGTTCACGACCGAGGCGAACACCGCGTCGCGCTGCGCCGGGTAACCGAAGACGCCGTGGGCGGCGCGGGCCTTGACCGCCTCGACGATCGCGGGCGCGGACTCGAAATCCATGTCGGCGATCCAGCACGGGATGACGTCGCGGTCATGGTACTTGTGCCACTTGGTGCTGTCCGTGCCGGCGCGCTCCGGGCAGCTGTCGAAATTGAAAGCCATGGGATGAGGAAAACCTTGGATTGAACCCCCGCACGGGCAAACGCATTTTGTGCGCATGCGTCCGGCCTGGTCCCTCCGCTCCGTCCGCGCCCTCGGCCCCGTGCGGGTCGGCCGACGGGCCGGGCTGACGGAAGCCGTGACGCCGGACGGCGAACTCGTCCACCGCTCGCCCCTCCCCAGTGCCGCGGTCCGTCGGTGGTTGCGCGACCACGGCGGCGAGCCGGTCGCGGGAGACCTGCCCGCCGTCCGATGCGCACGGGCCTACGGCACCGCCTTCCAACTCAAGGTCTGGCAGGCCGCCCACCGCATCCCCTCCGGCCAAACGCAGACCTACGGTCAATTGGCGAAGTCCATCGGGTGCGGCTCCGCCCGGGCCGTCGGGGTCGCCCTGGGGGCTAACCCACTGGCCGGACTCATCCCTTGTCACCGGGTGGTCGCCGCCGATGGGCTGGGAGGCTTTGCCTGGGGGGTGGACCTTAAACGCGCCTGGCTCCGGGCGGAAACCGATGGCGCTGCTCGATGACCTCGACCGCGGCCTGCTCGACCTGATCTTCCCCCGCGATTGCGTGGTCACGCGGGAACCGATGGAGCTCGGGCCGCGCCGGCATCTCTCGGCGGTGGGCGCCCTGGAGCTGACCCGGATCGACGACCCACGGTGCCTGCGTTGCGGCCACCCTTTCGACGGGACGTTGGAGGACGATCGAAGTTGTCCGCATTGCCTCGGCCTCAACCCAGCCTTCGGGCGGGCGGTCTGCCCTTTCCGGGCGCGCGGACCGGTCCGGGAAATCATCCACCGCATCAAATACGGAGGGTGCCCGTGGCTGGCCGACGACCTGGCGGACGCCGCGCTGGAGGATACGCTGTTTCGGCGGCACCTGACGGGCTCGGTGCTGGTCCCGGTCCCGCTGCATGCCGGGCGGCGACGGGAACGCGGCTATAACCAAGCGGAACGTATCGCGGACTTCCTGGCCCGCCGGCTGCCGGGGTGCGCCACCGCCTCGCTGCTCCGCAAGCAGACCGAGACCCTTTCCCAGACGCGGCTGGATCGGCAGGAACGCCGGGCGAACGTCCGCCGCGCCTTCCGCCTCGCCGAGGGAGCGAAGGTCGACCCCGACCGGCGCTATGTCGTCGTGGACGACGTGCTCACGACGGGGGCCACCCTGCACGCTTGCGCGGCGACGTTGCGCGCCGCCGGCGCGAGCCATGTCGACGCCGCCGCGCTCGCGCATGGCTAGGTCCGACGCGTCGCCCGCCCGCAGGGCCACCGATCAACCGGTCAACGTCGCAAGGCTTCGTCCAGCTGGGCCTCGGTGCAACCCATCGGTCCGAGCACGAACGCGCGCATGTCCGCCGCCAAGGGCGCCGTGAAGACCCGCGTCAGTTTGGGCGAGCGGAAATCGAGGCGCGCGGCGTGCAGGGCCTGCCGCCCCATCTCGAGGTGCTTGGCGAGCCGCGGCGTCCAGCCATGGGCGATGAACTCCAGGAAGAGCGTGTCGTCGCCCCCGTACATCTTGTCGCCCACGACCGGGCAACCGAGCCAGAGCGCGTGCGCGCGGATCTGGTGCTTGCGCCCGGTGTGCGGCTGGACGCGGGCGAGCACGTAGCCGGCGTTCGCGAGCACGGGCTCGAAGAACGTCGCCGAAGGCAGCGTGCCCGGCCCTACGCGCACCGCGGTCTTCACGACGACCTCGCTGGTCTCGTCGGGGCCGAGCGGCTGATCGACCATGACCGGCTCCGGCAGGGAGCCTTTCAGCAAGACGTAGTAGGTCTTCGTCACCCACCGCCGCTCCATCGCGGTCTGTGCCGCGGAGGCCGCCTCGTAATGCTTGGCGATGAGGATGATCCCGCTCGTCTCGCGGTCGAGCCGGCTGACGAGGTGCAGGACGTCCATCCCGCGCCACTCCTTCACCGCGCCGACGAGCGAGGACCAAGGACCGTCCTTGGACGGATGGCAGACGAGCCAGCCCGGCTTGTCGAAGACCAGGTAGTCATCATCCTCCTCGAGCAGCCAGCCCGGCAGGTCGGCCGGGTCGACCTTCGGCGGCGTGCTGCCCGGCGGGACGAAGGTGAAGTCGCTCATGGCGACGGCGGGAGGCGATCCTGCAGGCGGCCGTCCGGGAGCGGTCCGCCGTGGAAACGGGCGAGCACCTCGCCCACGAGATAGAGCGAGCCCAGCACCACGACCGGATCGCCCGCGGCGCGGCAGACGCCGGGCGCGGGGAAAAGCTCGGCGATGGTCGCGACCGAGGCCTTCGCTTGGGCGGCCGGCGGCAGCAGCGCCGCGAGCTCTTCCGGTCGGCAGGCGCGTTCGTTGTCCGGCGCGACGAGGTGGAGGCGCGCGGCGAGCGGCGCGACGGCGGCGAGGAGGGCGCGGGCGCGGTCCGTGCCGAGCGCGCCGACCACCACGGTCGGGGCCGGGCAGGCGGCGAGCAAAGGCCCGACCGCGCGGATCCCCTCCTCGTTATGCGACCCGTCGACGATGAGCGCGCGGCCGTCGGCCAAGGTGAGCCGCTGCCAGCGCCCCGCCCAGTCGACCTGCCGCAAAGCCGCCCGGGCGGTCGCTTCGCTCACCGGCAAACCTTCGGCGAGTTCGCACGCGAGCAAGGCGAGGCCGGCGTTCGCCCGCTGGTGTTCGCCGATCAGGTTGGTCTCCGGCAACCCTTCCGGGAAGTAGTCCTTCAGCCAATACAAGGGCGCGCCGACCTCACGGGCGCGCGCGGCGATGACCGCCTCGGCCGCGGGCGGGACGAGCCCGATGACGGCGGGCACGCCCGGCTTGAGGATGCCGGCTTTCTCGGCGGCGATGTGCGCCACGGTCGGGCCGAGATACTCCTGGTGATCCAGCCCGATCGAGGTGATCACGCAGACCTCCGGCTCGCAGATGTTCGTGGCGTCCAGACGGCCGCCGAGTCCCGTCTCGAGGATGGTCACGTCCACCCGCCGGAGCGCGAATTCGATCCAGGCCGCGGCCGTGATGAGCTCGAAAAAGGTCGGGGCGAGGTCGGGCTCGGCCGCGGCGATGGCCGCGTGGTGTGGCCGGAGGATCTCCGCCAAGGCCACGACCCGCTCATCCGGGAGCGGGCGCCGGTCGACCTGGATCCGCTCGCCGATCGAGACGAGGTGCGGGCTCGTGTAGAGGCCGGTCCGACGACCGTGGGCGCGCTGGATGGCCTCGATCATCGCGCACGTGGAGCCCTTGCCGTTGGTGCCGGCGACATGGAAACACGGGGCGGCGCGCTCCGGGTGGGCCAGGCGTCCCGCGAGCGCGACCATCCGCTCCGTGCCGAGGCGGGAGCCCAGGTTGCGCAGACCAGTCAACCAGCGGAGCGTGGCCTCGGTGGACATGGCCGCGGGAACCGCGTCAGGCCGCGCGGGGCTTGGTCGCCTTGACCTTCACCTTGCGGTGGGCGAGGGCGCGCAGGAGGCTGGCCAGCTTGGACTTCATCTCCTTGCGGTGGATGATCATGTCGATCAGGCCGCGCTTGAGCAGGAACTCGGAAGTCTGGAAGCCGTCGGGGAGGTCCTGGTTGGTGGTCTCCTTGATGACGCGCGCGCCGGCGAAGCCGATGAGGGCGCCCGGCTCGGCGACGATCACGTCGCCCAAGGTGGCGTAGCTCGCCATCACGCCCGCCATGGTGGGGTTCGTGAGGACGGCGATGTAAGGCAGGCCGGCGGCGCGGAGCTTGGCGAGAGCGGCGCTGGTCTTGGCCATCTGCATCAAGGACAGGATACCTTCCTGCATGCGAGCGCCGCCCGAGGCGCAGACCACGACGCAGGGGCACTTCATCTTGATGGCGCGCTCGATGGCGCGGGTGACCTTCTCGCCGGCGACGGAACCCATCGAGGCGCCCATGAACGAGAAGTCCATGATCGCGAGGGAGACCGGTAGGCCGTCCATCAGGCCATGGCCGCAGACGACCGAATCGCGGAGACCCGACTTCTTCTGGTGCTGGGCGAGGCGCTCCGGGTAGGAGCCGCCGGCGGTGAACTTAAGGGGGTCCTTGGAGACCAGGCGGACATCGGTCTCCTTCCAGGAGCCGTCGTCGATCAGGAGGGCGATGCGGCGGCGGGTCGACAGGCGCTCATGGTAGCCGCTGATCGGGAAGACGTTCCAATTGGCCTCGAGGTCCTTGGTGTAGACCATCTCGCCATCCAAGGGGCACTTGGTCCAGAGACCCGCCGGGATATCCTTCTTCTTCGGGGTCGGGGTGTGGGTACGCTTGCGGAAGACAGCCATGGTAGAGCCTTTGAGGTTTAGGGGTTATCCGGCTTGGCGAAAGGGAAAAGCGGCCCTCGGGACACCCGGGGCGGCCAAAGAACCCTCGAAACCCACCGAAATCAGCGCCGCGGCGTCCCGGCGACCCGCTCCAAGAGGAGCTCGTAGGCTGTCACCGCGCGTTCGGCCATGCGGATCTCGAAGTTCTCGTCGGGTGCGTGGAGGTTGGAGTCGGGCGTGAAGAGCCCGATCATCACGGAATCCAGACCGGTCTCCCGGCGAATGTCGCCGATGATCGGCACGCTGCCGCCTTCGCGGAGGTAGAGCGGCGGCTTGCCGAAGGCCTCGCCGATGGCCTTCTCGGCCTCGCGGAAGGCGCGGGCGAGCACGGGGTTCTGACCAGCCGGGGTATTGGGGCGATCGGGCGGGCAGACGTAGTAGGCGGCGTTGCCCTGCATCTCCTGGATCTCGACGCGGACGCCCTTGGGGGCGCGGGCGCGGATGGCCTCCGCGACCTTGCGGTGGACGAAGACGGGGTCCTGGCCAGGGACGAGGCGGCAGGTGATCTTGGCGAAAACCTTGGAGGGGATGACGGTCTTGGAGCCCTTGCCCTGGTAACCGCCGCCGATGCCGTTGAACTCCAACGTCGGGGCGAAACGCACGGCCTCGAGACCGTTGAGGCCCGGGGCCGCATGGAGTTCGTCGACGCCGAGGAAGCGGCGGTACTCGTCCTCGTTCATCGGCAGCTTGGCGAGCTGCTCGCGCTCCCAGCGCTCGGGCTGCTGGACGCCGTCGTAGAAGCCCTCGACGGTCACGGCGTTGTCGGCGTCGTGGAGCGAGGCGCAGAGCTCGGCCAAGGCCTGGATCGGGTTGTAGACCGCGCCCCCGTGCAGGCCGGAATGCAGGTCCGAACGGGGGCCGGTCAGGCCGACCTCCAGGCCGATGATGCCCCGCAGGCCGGTGGTGATGACGATCTGGTCGGAACTCGGGGAGGCGGTGTCGGACAGCACCACGCAATCGGCCTCGGCGAGCTCGGCCTTATGGTTGTGCAGGAATTCCGGGAAGCTCGGGGAACCGATCTCCTCCTCGCCTTCGATGAGGAAGGTGATGCGCAGCGGCAGGTCAGGCCGGCGCTTCAGGAGGCGAGTCAGGGCCACCACGGAGACGAGGTGCGGGCCCTTGTTATCGGCCGTCCCGCGACCCCAGACCTTGCCATCGCGGACCACGGGCTCGAAGGCCGGCGCGGTCCAAAGATTCAGCGGGTCGGCCGGCTGGACATCGTAGTGGCCGTACAGGACGACATGGGGCCATTCGGCCGGACCGCGGCGGCGGGCGAGCACGATCGGGTGGAGGGGCGTGGGGACGACCTCGACTTCCAGGCCCGCCTGCTTGAGGAGCCCGCAGATATGCGCCCGGGCGCCGTCCATGCCCGCCTTGAAGGCCGGGTCGGTCGAGACGCTGGGGTGCTTGACGTAATCGATCAGTTCACGGACGAGATCCATGCCCCAATTAGGCAAGGAAGGGAGCAGAGCGCAACTGTTAGAGGGCTGGAGGACCGGAGGGCTCGAGGGCCGGACCTGGACACAGTTGATCAGTTGGCCAGACAAGAAAAGCGGCGGCAAGCCCTCGGGTCCCCTCCCCTGACCCAGGCCCAAGCCCGGGCCCTGACCCTAGCCCTGGTTATCCCCGTTTTTTCCTTCCCCCTCCCCTTCCCCTTGGGAAGAGTGAAGGCATGTCGCCCGCGGAACAGCTGAAGGTCATGAAATCCCGCACCGAGAAGTTCATCGGTGAGGGCGATATCCTCAAGCGCCTCGAAGCCGGCAAGACGCTGCGCGTGAAGCTCGGCGTGGACCCGACCCGCCCCGACCTGACCTTCGGCCACATGGTCGTCTTCAACAAGCTCCGCCAGTTCCAGGAGCTCGGCCACCAGGCCGTCCTCATCATCGGCGACTACACCACCCGCATCGGCGACCCCACCGGCAAGTCCGAGACGCGCCCCGTGCTCTCCGAGGCCGAGATCGAGGAAAACGCCAAGACCTACCTCGAGCAGGCTTTCAAGATCCTCGACCCGAAGAAGACCGAGGTCCGCCGCAACAGCGAGTGGTTCGGCCAGATGTCGTTCCTCGACGCCCTCCAGCTCAGCCGCCGCATGACCGTCGCGCAGATGCTCGCGCGCGATGACTTCGCCAAGCGTCACGCGTCGAACACCCCCATCTCAATCGTCGAGTTCCTCTACCCGCTGCTCCAGGGCTACGACTCCGTCATGCTCAAGGCCGACATCGAGATCGGCGGCAGCGACCAGCTGTTCAACATGCTCGTCGGTCGCGACCTGCAGGAACAGGACAAGATGGCCCCGCAGGCCGTGCTCGGCATGCCTCTGCTCGTCGGCCTCGACGGCGAGAAGAAGATGTCGAAGTCCCTCGGCAACTATATCGCCTTCAACCACGGCGCGAAGGACATGTTCGGGCGCATCATGTCGGTGCCCGACGCCACCATGTGGGTCTACTACGACCTCCTGCTGCTCTCGACGCCGGAAGTGATCGCCGCGCTCAAGGCCGGCCATCCGATGGAAGCTAAGAAGCAGCTCGCCACGCGCCTGACGGATATGTTCCACGGCGCGGGTGCCGGCGCCAAGGAACGCGCCGAGTTCGAGAACGTCTTCTCCAAGGGAGGCGTGCGCACCGACATGCCGGAGTTCGCCTGGGATGCCCTCGCCGGCGGCTCCGCCGAGATCGGCATCGTCGACCTGCTCGCCGCCACCGGCCTCTTCCCCTCCAAGAAGGAAGTCCGCCGCCTGATCGAAGGTGGCGCGGTCAAAATCGGCGAGGAAAAGGTCGCGGATCCCGCCCATAAGGTCGGCCGCCCTGCCGGGGAGCTCGTGCTCCAGGCCGGCAAGCGCACCTTCGTGAAGATCAAGTAACCCGCGGTCGGCTCAGCGGTCCCGCTCGGCGCGGGCCTTCACGATCCGCAGGATGTAATCCTGGAGGTCGGCCATCACCCACTCGGTCCACCAGGCGGCGTAGGCGTTGAACCCGGTCGCGAGACGCTGGTCGCTGGCCAGGTGCAGGCGGACCCGGTCGGGGCCGAGGGACTCGATCCAGTAGGTCCCGTGGAGCACGTCGAAATACGGCCCGCCGACGATCACATGCTCGTCGAGGGTGGTGGGCGGGATGTTCGCGGTGTCGGCCTTGATGGAGAAGGAGAGACGGCGATTTTCTTCCCATTCGGTGACCTTCTCGACGAACAGGAGGTCGCCCTCGAACCGGGCATAGCGGACGGAGCCGACACCGGTGCCCTCGAGCACGGCCTCGGTGGGCCGGGGGAAACCGACGCGGTGATGCCACGAGAAGGTGTGCTCGGCCTCCGTGATGCGCGGGACCGAGCGGATCTGCCGCCAGACCTGCGCCGGGGTCGCGGCGATATCGATGGTGCAGGCCACGGTGCGGAGCTCGTCCGAGCGGGCCTGGAGGGATTCGAGCGGGCCGGCCACGAAGGGCAGGAGCGCCACGGCGGCGACGCAGAGCCGCTGACCGCCGGCGGACGCGACCTTGGGACGGACGAAGCCGGCGATCACGCCGCCGAGGGAGGCCATGAATAGGATGGGCGGGAGCGCCATGATCACGCAGATCCAGCCTTCCAGCTGCAGGGCGACGGTGCAGAGCGTCATGATCAAGGCGGAGATCCACGGGCCGAAAAGCATCCGCGCCCACCGGCGCTCCCCGCGCTCGAACCAGACCACGATGAAACCGAGGGCGGCGGGCACGAGGAACATGAAGCTGATCGACATGATCGTGAACAGCTCGAACCAGACCGCGCTGACCGAGTCGCGCACGGCGGCCTCGCCGCCATGGAACATCACCCGGCAGAACAGGCCATAGAGAATGCCGAGGCCGACGCCGAGGTGCATTTGTTTACGCAGGGAGAAACGGCTTTCGCTCATGGTGAAAGCGCTTTTCTAGCCCGGGCCGGGACCGGGGCAAGCCCGCCTGTGGACAAGTCGGCCGCGACCCGCGGATTATGCCCTTTCCCTGCCCTCCGCCCCCTCCCTAGTATCGCGCTCCCGCATGCCCGACCCGGAATCCATCAGTCGCGACTTCGTGCACCTCCACGTGCACACCGACTACAGCATGCTCGACGGCTGCAGCCGCATCGACCGCCTGATGCAGCGCGCGTGCGACATGACGATGCGGGCGGTGGCGATCACCGACCACGGCAACCTCTTCGGCTTGTTCGACTTCTGGAGCGAGGCGAAGGCCCGCTCGAAGGGCGAGGTGAAGCTCAAGCCGCTGCTGGGCTGCGAGCTCTACCTGGTCTGGGACCATGCGCTCACCGACAAGCCGGACCGCCGCGAGCACAAGTACTACCACATGGGCGTGCTGGCCCGGAGCTTCAAAGGGTACCAGAACCTGACCAAGCTCGTCTCCGACGCGCACGTCCGGGGCCTGCACTACAAGCCGCGCACCGACCTCGAGCAGCTGGCCAAGCACGCGGAGGGCCTGATCGGCTTCTCGGGCTGCCTGCAAGGCGTCATCCCCCAGGCGCTCCTGCGCGGGGACTACGAGGCCGCCCGCAAGGCCTGCGGCCGCTTCATCGAGATTTTCGGCCGCGAGAACTTCGTCATCGAGCTCATGGACCACGGGCTCGAGGAACAGAAGCGCATCATCCCCGACCTGCTCAAGCTGGCCGGCGAATTCCAGCTGCGCGTGGTCGCGACCAACGACGTCCACTACGTCGACGCCGGCGACAACGTCGCGCACGACGCGATGCTCTGCATCCAGACGGGCGCCCGCCTGGCCGACGAGCGCCGCATGCGCTACGACGCCAAGGAGTTCTACCTGAAGAGCCAGGCCGAGATGCTCCGCGTCTTCGGCGAGGTCCCGGAGTCGATCACCAACACGGTCGCCATCGCCGAGATGTGCGACGTGCAGCTGCCGGTAGGCCAGAACAACTACCCGGTCTACGTCTTCAGCGAGGGCGTGAAGCCGAAGGCGGGCAAGAAAATCGACGCCATCCTCGACGGCTACGAGAAACTGAAGAACGGCCTCGCGGTGGCCGCCGGCAAGAAGGGCGACTTCGCCATCACCGAGGACAAGCGCGCCCCGATGCGCCCCAACGGCACCTACCTGCTGGAGCAGGTGAAGGCGGGCCTCAAGGAGCGCTACGGCGTCGACTACGACGACCCCAAGGCCTGGGCGGACGAGCAGGTCCCCGGCCCCGGCCGGGCGAGCCCGGCCGAGCTTTGCCGCCGCGTGGACTACGAGATGGGGGTCATCGCGGGCACGGGCTTCGTCGACTACTTCCTCATCGTCTGGGATTTCATCGACTGGGGCCGCCGCCAGGACATCCCGGTGGGGCCGGGCCGCGGTTCGGGCGCGGGCTCGATCGTGGCGTACTGCCTGAAGATCACCGACATCGACCCGATCCGCTTCGGCCTGCTGTTCGAGCGCTTCCTCAACCCCGAGCGCGTCTCGGCGCCCGACTTCGACATCGACTTCTGCATGCGCCGCCGCGACGAGGTCGTCGACTACGTGCGCCGGAAGTACGGGGCCGACCGCGTGGCCAACATCATCACCTTCGGCACCTTCGGCGCCAAGATGGTGGTGCGCGACCTGGCCCGCATCCGCGACCTGCCGTTCATCGAGACCAACCGCCTCGCGAAGCTCGTGCCGGACGACATCAACATCTCCCTCGACGACGCGCTCAAGAAGTCGAACGAGCTCCGCGAGGAGGTGAACGTCAACCCGCAGGCCGCGAGCATCATCGAGACGGGCCGCGTGATCGAGGGCATGGTGCGCAACAGCGGCAAGCACGCGTGCGGCATGATCATCGCCGACCGCCCCCTGACCGACATCATCCCGGTGACGATGCAGGAAGGCGACCTGACCACCCAGTACGCCAAGGATCCGGTCGAGAAGCTGGGCCTGCTGAAGATGGACTTCCTGGGCCTGAAGACGCTCACGGTCATCGACGACGCCCAGAAGCTCGTGCGCAA
>JACCDP010974317.1_pt1 | contig 10711 bp, 8 predicted proteins | sample 7445841 | NCBI WGS metagenome assembly JACCDP01 (sample SAMN15323441, study PRJNA562643) | freshwater metagenome | isolation source: river surface water | place: USA:Blue River Watershed | collected 2017-08-17
ACGGAGCATGGCAACTGATCAAAGTTACCCAACTCTGGCCCCTCGTACCCTCTGGGTTACTGCTCGACTTCGCCGGCGGGCGGGCGATGCTGGTGCGCAACTGGGAGCTCAAGGCTAAAGCGAAGGCCGTGCTGAAGACCTATGAGCGGGGTGCGCAACCGCGGATTTCAGTGGTGGAGCGGCGAGTGATGCCCGAGGCGATCGCTTTTAAGTTCCGTCTCCAACTCAACTTGGCGCTGATGTAATGCGTCCCATATGACCGTAGTGGACTCAGTATGTAAGGGTGGTCTCGCTGCGTTCAACATACCTGGGAGGGTTACCCAAGAATGTTTGACCAAGATACTGAGTTTTCACTCCTTCTGACAGGAATACTTCTGGACCAAATCCCAATTTTAGGCGGCGGCTGGTTGGCGCTAATCGCCACCAGGACATGCGAAAGGACTCCGCCATACACATGCCAGACTTCCTGAAACTCAGAAAACTTTGCATCTTGGACATCAAGTAAGGCTTGTGCCTCGTGCAATGTTTCACGCGAGAATTCAAATGTGTCGTCCATGCTGAAAGAAGACCAATTGTTGCTTGACAGGCTGGGCATTTTGGGTAGCGCAAGAACAATTGCAAATGGAGCGACTAAACCTGAAATCAAGGCGGCCGTCATTCGTTCGCAGAAAGTTTCGGCGTCTAAGTCATCGTCAAGCCAAACAATCCCAGCAATTGGGCCTTTTGCGTCGTAGAACACTGCGTCAGCCCAAGACAGTAAACCACTCGGCGCAGGTGGGACGCGGAGATCAGGTCCACCGTGGCCCACAATTATGGGCCCCCGATTGCTAGAGCTCCAGCCGACAAGCTTCGTGCCCAATGGGAGAGCTGGCGACACTTCGTCCATCCATGCTGGTAATGCATATCCGCTGGACTGTTTGATTGACTCTCCTTCGAAATCTAACGCACTGTATCCGCCCAACGAAAATTTCTCCCATGCCATTTCGTAGTCCATGGAATCACTTATTCCTTCAGCAATTGCGATGAGCATATTCAGCAATTTAGTTAGGCTTTGGCGCCCCGGTCGAGGGCACTTGGCAATTACTGAGCGGAGCCAAGCTCCTGACCGCCACGGACGGTTTCCTGAAAATGAGGCGTAGCAAACCTGCATCCCGCTAGTAAACGACTTTTGCGCTCGCGTCGGAGTAGAGTCCAATGCGACCGCAACTTGGTCTGCAGACCGTTTGAGCAATAGCATCGCCACGATGGCAAATCGTTCATTCGCGTCCAATCCTGAAAGCAACTTCGAGAGATCAATAGTGCTTTCGCTTACAACTACGCTCTCTAACCCTGGTGGCATGTCGACGACACATGAAATGACATCAGCGATGCCAGTAGGCTCATCGTCTTCCAATGCACGAAGCAGGTATTTGCCATCTTCTACCCAAGGATTGCTTGCCAAGTAGGTTCGAGTCGCGTTATCCATCAACTAACGCCTGGGTAGCCTGATTGATTAAAGCGTTTATTTCTATAGACAAGCCCGTTCTCTCGTCCCCCTTGATGCGAAGTTGGGCCCGAAGACTCTTTGGAGAGATGTGTGCGTTCTCATCCTCTCCAGGATCTAGACCCAAAGTTTCTGCAATGAACTGAAGGACATCCTCCGGAGCCTCTTCTGGATTTGGGACTGGAGCGCCGAGGTCTGAAATTGATCTAAGCGTCGCGACGCCTAAAGAGCCTTGGTCTGAAATTGTGAAGTGGGTGACTCCTAGATTCGCCCCATTAAAAACAGCACTCGGGACTACAAGCCTCCCGATCCGTTCTTTCACCAAAATTACGGAGGAAATGCCTAGGTTATCTTCGGTAGTTCGCTGCATCCGCGCAAGTCGCGCGGCGTGTGCGCCAAGAAAAACAGCCAGGGTTAGTGGCACAGTGAAAACATGGTGTGGCATAGCTTTCGATTCAATTATTTCATGCGGCTCTCCCGTTGGCCACGCCCAGAAGTTCTTCCCGCGAATCAAACCCGGCAGCGCCGCGAGACTTCGGCCAGATTCTGTAGGGATACTTGTAATTCTTCCGGAGAAGTCAATTGAACATATTGTGCTGCCTGAGGAATTAATCCTAGCCTGGATAAACCCCTTGGCTGCGATGGCATCTACGCGCTCATCTTGTACTTTGCGCGCATCAAGAAGTGTGAGCACCATTTCTCTCAAGGTAGAAAGTTCCATCGGCAAGCCAGACGGAGAATTTGCTAGGATCCAGCACATTGTCCAATATGTTGGACCGTCCTCTGGAGTGCCTTGTCCGGCAAGAACCAGTTGATGGCTCGCTGACTGAAGTTCCGCATCCCAATTGAACTCATCAGGATCTGCACCTTTCTTGAGTTGTGGTTCTTCGAGCCGATAAAGTGGCAGTTGTGTACGTAAAAGATCAAAAGGCCGGTGGCCCTGTGAAATTTTTTCCATCCATGTAGTTAGCAGAGTTCCTCGTGGCGCGCCATCACGCAGTTGCTTAACGAGGTTCGCTTGAAATTCGAGTGCCGAATGGTGGCGAGCATCGTTGCCATGTGAGCACCTCTTGGTCTGGATTGGAACTGGCTGCTTCTTTTGGATGTCTGCCAAAACCCAACTACATGCCCTGCCCAAAAAGTAGGTACCTTTTGGCCATTCGGTGATCAGGGCGGCGCACTTTAAGGATTCGATATCCCTGGAGTTGAGCGTGGCTGGCGTCCCAAGGAGAACGTTTTCATAGGTCGCGAGCGGCATTGACATACGCTAGCAAACTTACCATGCTTACGAAACCAATTCAGGTACACCGTGGGAGGAAAGATGGGCGAACAACGTGTCAAAGGCACGATCAGCCAGGACGGCATCGTCGCGAACATGGGCAATGGAATTAAAACACAACCCCTAGCAGTCGCTGAGCTAGTTGACAATGCCATTGCGGCTCATTTCGAAGCCTCAAAAAATGACACGCATATCCCCAAACTGAAGATCCTGCTTCAGTTTTCTAAAGACCGGAGTACGCAAGTTGTTTCGTTGCAAATCAAGGACAACGCAAGTGGAATGAGCCTAGCGCAGGTTCAAAATGACCTGTTTCACTACATGAATAGAAAGAAGGAAAGTAAGACCCAGAATGAGTTCGGCGTAGGAGCCAAGGATGCCTTGGCTCGCCTAGCCGGTGAGTACGGCCCCATCTCACTTCGGACAGTCGTCGCGGAAGGTGGGCGCAAACTAGAGACACGTATTCAAATGAAATCTTTGCACGAGATCTATACGGACGGCATCATTGCGGAGGTCACCGAAGTTAGCGCTGATACTGAGACGGGCACCACATGGACTGTGCATTCAATAAGCGGTGGAGTTCCAGTGTCAAACCAGGCGGCCATGTTCAGCATCCTTGGCAGCGTGTATCGGCAGCCACTACGCGCGGGAAAACTAAGTATTGAAGGCTACGACGAGGATGATCGCTACTTCGAAGCCCAGTATGACGAGCCTAAATTGCTCAATTCATATCCGGTCGGTCCTGATAGCAGAACGGTGTACTTCGACAAACCAAAAAAGGAATGGAGAACACCAGTAGATTTTGTAGTGAACTTGCCTGCGAGTCTGGGCGTCGTAGGAAATGAACTCCGTGTAACGGGCTGGGTAGGAGTGCTGCAAAAAATGTCCGCCAATCACTATGCGGGGATATCACTGATCCGGCGCGATCGTGTCATTTTCATGGGCCCTACGGACCGTTGGAAGCCTGACCCTCCCTTCACACAGGGCGGGAGCGCACTCGACAAGTCACTTACCGGTGAGTTGATTTGTAATGATCTACCAACTACGCAATCAAAGTCAGATGCGAACAACCAGTTTTCGGATCCCATCGCAAACGCACTCGTGCAGCATTTGAACGATGCAGATCCAAACGGTGTTCTGTACCAAGCCAAGAACTATGTTAAGAAGCATTACCAGTCCTCGATGCAGAGCCAGGGATTACAAGATCCAGATCCTGTGCTTGCTTCGGTAGCTGCTGACACTAGTCCCCAAGGGTCTACAAGCCTACCGAGCCATGGGACAAGCAAGCCAGAGCTTCATCCTGGGAGTCCTGCAGAATCAGCAAACTTTGAACCAATTCAGCTCGGCGAATTCGTTCACCCTCATACGGGTTCGATTGTCGAGTTATCTATTCGCCCCCCCGAAGACACAGGCGGGATAGGTGATCCACAATGGGTGACTTCTAACGCTAGGGTCCGACTCGAACTTCAAGTCAATAAGTTGTTGTATTTTGAGATGCGCCAAGCGAATAAAGATGAACATGCCTTGATGGCAGTAAAGGCCCTTGTAGCGATCGCAATCCTAGAAAGTGTTGATGCTGATCGCGGTAGAGAAACCCGCGCAATAATGAAAAACTTGAAATTCGATGGTGGGCAGTAGATGACTCTGGAAGATAGCATCGATGCCGAACCAGCAAGTTCAGATTTTAGACGTGGGCCAACTATCGAATTAAGCGAGTTAATTATCTCGCCATCAAGACCCCTTAGAGAGTCTCCTAACTTTGCTGCAGGGCCAATTGAGACATTCGTTAGGGGGCGACTAAAAGCCGTTGACGGACTCAGTGAGGAAGCAATAAACGAAACGTTTGCATTTTCTCGGCAACAGGTTTCAGCTGAGCTCCTTGATTCACTATCTACCGGACGCGGCCCGGGCGTCGAAGGTGAACATGTGTCTGGCTTGGTAGTTGGCTCAATCCAGTCAGGAAAGACGATCAGTTTTTCAACAGTAACTGCAATCTGCCTTGATTCAGGGGCTTCCGCCGTGGTAGTTATCAGCGGAAGCGACACCAATCTGCGTGATCAAACTCGAAATAGAATGAGAAAGTATTTCGGTGAAGTGTTAGACGTAGTCACTACACTTGAATTTGCGGGCCATGAGTTAGACCGCAGTAGGAAAAATATCGCGCGAAACATTGCGGACGGTAACCGGAAGACCATCATCGTGGCCATGAAGGAAGACGATCATCTTGGGGAAGTACGATCAATTCTTAGATTATCAGAATATTCCATCGGTGAAGAGAGCCCTCCTGTCGTTGTCGTGATCGACGACGAGGCAGACCAGGCTTCCCTGAACAATCAGAGTTACAAGAAAAACGCAAACAAATCGAGCACCCTACACTCAATTCTCATTGATATTTGCAACAGCAGAATTGTCGCAGGGTATGTTGGCTACACCGCGACGGCATACCCCAATGCGCTGAGTGACAGGTCAACCGCTGTCTATCCGAAAGACTTCGTTGCCGTGCTAGAGCCGGCTAAAGGCTATTCAGGACTTCTATCGTTTTTCAATCGTACGGGCGAAGCTGCACCCACAGTGATCGGGTTCTCAGAGTTCCTAGAAGATGCAGCGGATCAGTCCGTAGATGATGCATTGGACTACTTCATGGTGTTATGTGAATTGCGTTCGCGTGAGAGTGATTTCGGGGCAATACCTGCATTTCCCGCAAACAGCGGGGGATTGGTGATGGGAGTTAACTCTGGTATCCGCGTGAAAACCCACGAGGAGGCCGCAGCCCGTATTGACGCGCGATTAGATGGCTGGTTTTCCGGCAGCCTTCGCGCGACAGATTTTAGTAGGATACGCAAATTCGCCCCCCCCGAAGCCCAAGAGGCAATAGCAAATCTCCTTGCAAGTAACCAGGATTGGATTAAGAGCCGTGCGCAGGCGTTGCGATCAAACGTGTTCACTCTCAATAGCACGGGTGGTGCGCCAGACTTCGATTCACCTGTGAATCGAATAGTTGTCGGCGGGCAGCTCCTTGGTCGAGGATTTACGCTTCCAAATTTGGTTGCATACGCACTTCTTCCATCGCAGGACAAGGCGACAATGGATGTGCTACAGCAAAGGGCGCGGTTTTTGGGGTACAGGGATCGATACCTTAACTGGGTCAGAGTTTGGATGCCAACCCCAACAGTTCAAAGTTACAGGGACTTAGAGATGGCGGAGGATTCTTTCCGTGAAGCGTGTCGCCGTTTGCAGGACCATAGGCTGGGTCTTGATGCCCTGGAGCCCTATCTAGTTCTCGCTGGACACCACAATCCCGCTAGGCGCGGTGTGATTGCCATGGGCGCTAAAGTAGACCCAAGTTGGTATAAATCCAGCATAGGTACATTCGACACACCCCAATCAATTAAAGCGCTGGCAGAGAAGGTGTTAAGCCAAGGAGTAACTTCGCCGGAAGATAGAAACGCCTATCGCTTAAACATCGATTCACAAACTGCAAGAACACTTGTGCAAGAATTTTGCGACGCTGCACCTGCTGATCGAGCAATGATGTTGGTGGCGGTCGAATTGGCATTTGGCCCCAAAAAAGATCCTGATACTGAACTTATGGCAACAGTATTTGTTATGTCAGAATGGGAGAAGGGCAGGCACCGTGAACGAGATTCTTTCGGCAATATCAATCAGCTCTTTTCAGGGCGGTCGGGTCAACTGCGAGGTGAGGCTGACGTGTTCGCTCACGACACGGCACTAAGTATCCAACTGCACAGGCTTGAATCGCCGTCCGGGTTAGGGGTAGGCATGGCAATTAGGCCTACATCGAGGCTGAACAGCAATCGCGCAGCCTGGATTTGGGCGTGATAATGAATCTTGACCTTCTCCTACGAGACTTCCAGCAGCTTCCAGTCCCAAACGCTAATCAGATGTCTACCATTGCGATCGCGGGACTCGAAGAGCCCCGTGTGTATCTAGGAAAAACTCACGACTCTCGAGCGGCATTCTTGGTAGAAAGGCCAAGTGGACTTTCGGTTGCCGGCAGTGATATCGGCCAAGTGCGCGTTAGCCCGCATAAATGGATTGAGCCAGGGGAAGAGGTCACGCGCCAGGCATTGGTGGTAACACTACTGGCTCGAGATCCGGCGGTGCTTCGCGGGTTTCTCATTGCAGGTATTGGATTTATCCCTGAAATCCGTAAGGTTGACGATCAGACAGCACTCAGGTACCTCGAAGAGTTAGCCGCGGCTTTGCACGCGCCTGCCGCGCGCGAGCTTTCTATTCGCGGACTCTGGGCTGAACTGTTCTTTATGCGCGCATTTCAAAACTACGATCTTGCCCTTACTGCCTGGCAGCGGAGCCTCAAAGACAGGTTTGATTTCGCTGTTGGACCCAACCGATTTGAAGTGAAATCATTCTCCGGCGCGGAGCGCATTCTCAAGTTTCGGCATCAGCAGACCTACGCGTCTGAAGGCCAGATATTGGAAATAGTCTCAATGCGGCTACAGGAATCAGCGGCAGGGGTTTCTCTCGAAGATCTTGCCGACGAAGTTGTAAATGGCTTGAGCGAACCAGCAGAGCGCGTACGAATCCTTCGTGCTGTAGATCAGGTTGTAGGGGACCAAGGGGCTAATCGAGAAGTTCTTTTCGACCCTGGCATTGCAGATGAGTCAATTGGCATCACGCAGGCAGACAGTCTGCCCAGATTACCGCAAGAGCTGCCGGACGGCGTTCGAGATGTTCATTTGGAAATTTGCATCGAAGACTCTAACGTCTTGGTACGTGGCATTGAATCGGTTCGGGCACACATCCAAGCCCAGGTGAGCTGATGTCACGATACGTAGGATCACACAAGTTAGATTGGGTTTTGACCCCAGGCGATGAGATCAAAAGAACGGACCTACACGATCTGTATGGCGGCACGCGGCAAGGCGGCATTTCAGCCTCAACAACTACACCGACAGTATTGCTCTTTACAGTCGCTGGCCACGCGATTGCCGAGAAGAAGAGCGTGAACTGGTCTCACTCAAATCATGGCTATCGAGATCGCTGGGAAGATTCTGAAAAGCGTGTCTATCTATATTGCGGTATGGGCCAGGATGGTGATCAGGACCCATTGTGGAGTGGGAACCGCGCGATCTTGCACCACCACTCTGAGGGCCGAGATATAAGACTGTTTACGCCAAACTCTGGGACAGTGAAATATGTTGGAAGATTCTTCATAGACTTAAAAAAGCCGTACCTTGTCGATCGTGCCCCAGATAGGCTAGGTGTGGAGCGAAGTGTGATCCAATTTCGGCTTCACCCGTATGGCGAGATTGCAGACTGGTTTAGAGACTAATCGGCCACTGCAGTTGATCTGCGACTACATTTCGAGCATCTCGTTGCTCTAAGGCGCGCCGCAGGACAAGTGCAGCAACTCCAACATGAACGGCATTGCCCAGTTGCTTAAGGTATGTGGCCGGTTTGACTAGTGCTTCTTCGCCTCGGGGCAGCTTGCCAAAGTATTCCACCGGGAATCCTTGTAACTTTGCGGCCTGCATGGGCCCGAGCTTCTTCCAGCCGGATGGTAGGCCGATTATCGGTGCTTGATTCATGGCAATGAGGGCTGGAGCGTAGGTTGGCGGCCGCACTCGAATACCACTTGGCCTCAATTGGATCAGGCAATCACGAAGCGTATGGCTTGGAGTCTTCCGTCGAAATGACTTTGCCTGCCACTCTAATTTCCTGCGGGTATCGGGAAAAGCCGACACTCCCCAACGGGAGTACCAGATATCTAGTTCACTCGAATGCTTTGAATAAAAACGCAGATTTTTGGCTACGATGTCAAGCCACCATTGTGGGCGATTTTCGTCATCGGATTTGGAGTTAGTTCCAAATTGGCCCTCTCTTGTCCAGTCAACTAATTTTCCAGACTGATGTCCACTCCGGATTGTCGCGCCGCTATTCGCGATTTTTTTTGGCGGCTTCATTTTTCCGTACCAGCTGTCGACCCATATCGGGAATGAGGGAATTTCCGATGCGGGGATTCTAGATAAGAACTCATCCCACGCGTTTAGCCAGAGTGCTTCTGACTCCGAGATTGGTAAAGCTGAATCAAGCGTGGCGCCTAGAAAATCGATCAAGTTGTGGTTGGCTGGGCCAGAGCGCAAGTCTTCAGCTTTCAATAGATTTTGATTAAGTGGCGCCTGGAGGCCATTTTCAGTGTTGACGGCGATGATATATACCCGTGGTCGGCTCTGCGGCGTTCCGCCTGATGCTTCAGTTATTTTGTGCGGTGAAATTATCAGCGGCCGAGGGTCAACAGAATACTTGAGTGACAAAAGTGTTTGGATTATGGTGGACCAAGTTCGCCCTTCGTCGTGGCTCACCAGATTAGAAACGTTTTCAAGCACTACAATTGGTGGACGTCGCGCTTCAACGATTCTGATTATTTCGTGAAATAGTGTTCCTCTAGTCGTGTCACTCATTCCTTCCTGCGTGCCCCCCTTAGAAAATGGCTGGCATGGGAACCCTGCGAAGAGAATGTCATGTTCAGGAACGAGATTTTGATTGCGGATCTCGTCGGCAGATGCCTCTTGCGCTTGCCCTTCTTTCGTTATGGTTAAAACTTCTCGGATGTCGCCGCGCAGGTCCGTATCCGGAAATGCCGCTGAGTAAACCTTTTGGCAACGCTGATCCCATTCAACTGCCATGACGCATTTGGCATTCGGAAAGACTTTGAGGGCGGCATGGTGGAATCCACCGATGCCAGCGAAGAGGTCGATGAATTTGACTTGATTTTCGAAGGTCACGCCAACCCAACCTTCTCCTTCACCTCAAACATCGTTTTAGTAACGATGGGCAAGATGCTGGTGGCGCAATCGCCGAGGATGTTGTCATTTTCATGCGGCAAGGCGAGGCGCTCGTTGTGGCACTCGCGGGCGCGGGCGTATTGGTCGATCAGGCGCTTCATGTCGGCGTTGCTATTCATTGCGTAATTCTCGCACCCCAGCCACGATCCAGGGAATCACCTCGCTCAGGGCGGCTGACCAGGTGGGGGGCATCTGGCTGGCGTTCGGGGGGAGTGGGGTGTCGGCCTCGCCGGTGGCGACGGCGGTGGCGGCGTGTACGAGCTGGGCGGCCATGTCGTCAACGGTGGCAGGGGCGGCGTAGATGCGCGGTGAGATGGCTCGCAGGCTCGCGAGGTCCTTATTGGCGAAGGTGTTGGTAACGGCGAAGCCACCGGTGCTGGCGATCTCGCGCACGGGGTAGCCGCTCACCGGCGAGATTGAGAGGGCGAGCACAACCGAAGAGCGGCGCATGAGGGCTGCGTATTCGGTGAAGTTGTTCCATGGGTCGTTGATCAGTGTCTGGCCGCGACCAAGGTCGAACGGCGGGAGTGGGGCGCCGACGGAGCGAATCTCCCAGTCCGGTGCACTCAGGGCGCCGCGGGCCACGGCGGCACGTAGGGCGTGCAGACCCAACTCAAAGGCGTTGCGCTGGGCAAAGGGGCGCGCATAAAAGAGCAGCAGGTGCGGTCGCGAACGTGGTGCGGTCGGCGGTGCGAAAAGGGTGCCATCAACGGCGGGGTGGAACGAGATGTGCTGCGGTGCAGCAGCACGGCTCTCGGGAGCCTGCGCATACAGGTAATCGCGCAGCGCCGGGTCATTAAAGATCGCGCGGTGTGGCATGGTGTACGTGGCGGCGGCGAGGGCGAAGCTTGACGACCAGGCCGAGAAGGCGGGCTCGTAATCCTGGATCAGGTAATAGAACTCGCGCGCGGTGGTGTGCTGCATTGCGGCCTGTGCGGTGTACGCCGTCTGCCAGGCGGTCGCCATGAACGACTCATCGGGTTCTACTAATAGAGGGGCAGCCTCACTCCAGCTGGCGAAGTCAATTGCTGCTGCACCGTCGGTGAGCTCGCCGAGCTGCGCCACGTGTGCGCGGAGCTGGGTGAGGTCGTCGTCGAGTCGATTCTGGATGGAGACGAAGCGCAC
>JACCDP010473486.1_pt1 | contig 10710 bp, 17 predicted proteins | sample 7445841 | NCBI WGS metagenome assembly JACCDP01 (sample SAMN15323441, study PRJNA562643) | freshwater metagenome | isolation source: river surface water | place: USA:Blue River Watershed | collected 2017-08-17
CATAGCATTCACGATGTGGCAAAAATGAAAAATTACTTATTTTACCGTGAGAATAACAAGTTTGATGATATCCTCAGCGATAAGAACATTATAAAGTATTTCAAGCAGAAGTTAACTTGGAAACGTTATCTTTATTTGATGTCCTATGACGTTCCTGATGAAGTACAGAGTTATATCATGCTGAAGTACGGTGAGGATATCAAGCCCTGGGATAACATTAGGAAAGATAACAGTCCTGTACCCTATGTAGACTATCTACCTGATAGTAACCGACCCGAGAAGTTTAAAAACGTATATAAATAGTATAATGCGAATAAACGAAATATTAAAAGAAGACGAAGAAAATAAAATGCCACACCTGTATCTAGATATGGACGGGGTGCAGGCCGACTTTTTCGGTGCTTGGAGCAAACGTAGTGGCGTAGAACACTGGAAAGCCATTGCCGATAAAGAAAAAGAGATCAACGAACTAGCACATAGCAGTCCGGAAGAAGTCTATAAGTTTTTCCGTGATCTAGGACCATTAAGCGGCGGCATGGAAGTCATTAGTTGGTTGCGTAAAAATAAGATTCCATACACTGTATTGTCTGCCCCATTGCGCGGGCCATATAGTCAAGCAAGCATCAAAGCCAAACGTGATTGGCTAGATCAATATCACCCCGGTAGTAGCGGGAACGCTATCTTTACACAAAATAAAGCGAAATATGCTACTGAGGGCGGTGTTCCTAATGTATTAGTAGATGATTTCGGAAAATATCTAAACGCATGGAGTGGTGCGGGTGGTATAGCTGTAAAGCACGAAGACCAGTATGAGGATCCAGATACCGGGGCAAATACTATCGCTAGACTAGAAAAAATTTATGCCCCCTACTTGAATAAATAATTGTATATTTAGGGGATTTTAGTCATGTCACAGATGCGAGATTTATTAGACTTAGTTAACGAGATGAGCGAAGAAGAGGGTTCTGTAGAACTCATGGATAGTTTCGACATCGAACTAGGTGATGACCTGTTGATTGAAACAGGGGTCATTGACTTTACTGAAGACGGCATCGTAGTAGAAGGTGACGACAAGATGCTAGAGTTATTAGCAGAACACGGTATCGTATTAGAAGAGACTGATTGGTCTAAGTATGACGAACCTACTGCAAGTCGCATCAAGAAGGGTGTCACTAAGCCTGTAGACAAGACTGATTATAACAAACCCGCACACTTACGTAAAAAAGAAAAAGAAGAAAAGAAACTAGACGAAAAAATGGTCATGGGATTACCCGGTGATCAAGGTTCTAAAGTAGTGGGTGAAGATAAGCCTAGCACTAACGAAGACCCATTAGTCACTGTGCATGATAAAGATGGTTTGCATACTCACGCACACCTGTCAACAGTGAATAGTATTTTCAATGTAGATGTCGATGCTAGTGACGTACTAAAAGGACCAGTTAAGACCAAGTCTGGTTGGGAAGATGGCAGAGATATCAAGATCGAATTGAGTCAACATCACAAAGTAGACGAGGCAGAATATCAGGGACGCAAGGTTCCATTAGGCAAGCCTATGAAGGGTGATGTCAAGAAGTCAAAAGTTTATGTTAAAGGCCCTAAGGGCAATGTTGTCAAAGTTAACTTTGGTGACAAGAACATGCGTATCAAAAAGAACATCCCAGGTCGCCGCAAGAACTTCAGAGCAAGACACAATTGCGACAATCCGGGACCACGTTGGAAAGCACGTTATTGGAGTTGCCGTGCATGGTAATGGATGCTTATAATGGCAGGTCCTAATGTTTCTCAAAAATTGAATCTGTTACCTGAAGTTGATTTCCAACAATTAATTTTAGATAAAAATCAATATATTTATAACGGGGACGGAGCAATTATTATCCATCCTGATGGATCTGTAACTAAAGATGCCACATTAAAAGAAATTAATTCTGGTCAAAATAAACCAAATGATTATTTGATTTCTAAGGATAGTATTTTTAATTATCAGTATAATATACAAGGATTCGAACCTTATATAGGTAAATCATTTACAAAAGCTCTTAAAGCAATAAATGAAGTTTTTTTATCTGAAGGTTTATTAAACCCTCGACCATATATGGTAAGAGCATATAGACACAATAAGCTAATTTCATGGCATAGGCATGTTATACCAAAAGGTGTAAAACCTTCTAATTTTAGACTGGCTATATACTATATGCATCCTAACTGGGATACTAATTACGGTGGACAATTGCATGTAGGTATTACCGAAAAAGATACCTGTAAGATATTTGATTGTTTTTCAAATTCAGTAATTTATCACGACGGATATTTGGGCCATGAGGTTAAAGATTTAGTTTTAGGGTATAAAGGTGACAGAGATATTCTCCTTTCTCACTGGATAGTTAACTAATAGTATTGACCTTAAAAATTACTTGTGCTAAACTAAATTATGACTAAAAATAAATCATTTAACGATAACCCGAGATATGAAGTAATCACCCAAGAGGATCCAGAAACAGGTGATCTGATTCTTCCTATCCCCCCGCCCATACTTGCTCAAATGGGCTGGAAAGAAGGTGATGAACTCAAGATTGAGATCGGTCCTAACGGCGAAATTTATCTATCAAAGGAATAATATGAGTAAAGAATTGGATGATTTGATTATTAAGTTAGGTAGTTGGGCTGACAAAGATGATAAGCAATTAGATTTGTTTGAGATTAATGGACAAGCCGCACAACCAGCATTGACTATTAGCGCAGTAGGAACAGATACTATCAGCTTAGGTGATTATAGCTATGATTTAAGTAGTTCTATGAATTCAGGAACATATACATATCAACAACCTATCACTATATCTAATACTACAGGCGGTTATGGGCAGATATTGTCTACAGGCACTAATGGATTGACATGGGCTGACTATAGCAATGTGAATCAAGGCGCGCTACAAGTTAGAGGTGATGCTGAATTTGACGGTGATCTTAAGATCAAAGGTAAGAGCATCACTGAGATGTTCGACAAGATCGAAGAGCGGCTAGCTATACTTCATCCCAATGAAAAGTTAGAAGAGAAATGGGAAGAACTCAAAGAACTCGGTAAGCGTTATAAAGAGTTAGAAAAAGAAATCATCGAAAAAGAAAAGATGTGGGATATACTTAAGCGATGAGATGGGCCGGCGACACAAATATTAGTGCTTACATACAGAGCAATCTGTCTGTATACAAAGACTGGCCAAAGCAAGGAGTAAACTATCTCAACACAGTAGACTTATGCAGAGATCCTGACTTATTTTGGAACACAGTGATGTGGTATGCTAAGATTGCTGATACTACACAATCACGTACATTATTCGCCGCAGACGCACGTGGTTTCTTATGGGCTGCTCCGTTAGCATTCAAGTATCAAATGCCGCTACATGTTGTCAGAAAGAAAGGCAAAATGCCCGGAGAACTGATCAGCCGTGAATATGATCTTGAATACGGAACTGATACATTAGAGATCAAAAAAATCAATAAGCCAATTGGCAAGGTCATGATTATTGATGATGTGCTTGCTACTGGTGGTACCGCAGAAGCGATATGCAAAATGTTACACGAAGGTCTAGGCATAGAATATAAAGATATGCTAGTCACTGTATTGCTTAACATCACATTCTTAAAGGGCGAAGACAGACTAAATGAGTTGGGTGTGTCTGTACTTAATCTAATCGACATTTATGAATGATTTAATCGTGATAGCGATGCGTGAGGAGGCTCCTACTTTAATATCAAAGTATTGGAATGTGTTTTGCGTAGGCGTGGGTAAAGTCAATAGTGCTGTGAACACAGCTATGCTCATAGAGAAATATAACCCAAAACGTGTGATCAATGTAGGCACAGCAGGTGGCTTGACATTGAACACAGGTATATATCGTATCAATAAAGTGTTCCAACACGATGTCAATCTCATGGCACTGGGTCTGTTACCCGGTGAACATCTCAACGATCATAACAGAGTCATCACATTTAAAGGTGATGGTTATACCTGCGCTAGCGGTGATCTGTTCGTCACAGAACCACATAAGTTAAGAATACCATGCGACATCGTAGAAATGGAAGCATACAGTATCGCAAAGGCATGCCACAATGCAGGTGTTACTTGCGAGATTTTTAAGTATATCAGCGATAAGGCAGATGAAAATGCTGATGTGATTTGGAAAGAACAAGTCAGTGCCGGTGAGCAACACTACTACAATATTCTAGGGTTGCTCAATGTAAGATTAGAGGAGTATTAAGAAAAAACATTATATGGCTAAAGAAGGAACGATTAAAGTAGAAGGAATGGTAACCGACACACTACCTAACGCAACGTTTAAGGTAGAGATAAAGAGCGGAGCAAGCGTACTGGGATATATCTCAGGTAAAATGCGCCAACATGAGATACGTATCCTTGATGGAGATAAGGTGGAGATAGAACTCAGTCCCTATGATCTTACAAAAGGAAGAATCACTAGGAGATTGTAATGAAATTCAACGAGAATTTCATTGGATATGAAAAACCTAACACATCTATAGCAATTGACGGAATCATATATAAGTACAACAAATTAGGTCATCGTTGCAAAAATGTAGATGAAATAAATTTAGAAAATTACATATTGTTTGCAGGGTGTAGTCACACAGAAGGTGAAGGATTACACATAGAACATACCTATCCTTATTTGACGGCTAAAGAACTTAATGCTGACTATTATAATCTGGGGATAAGAGCAAGCGGCTTTGATGTATTATTTTATAATGTAATGTCTTGGTTAGCCCTATATCCTAAACCCAAGCTAGTTGTAATACAATACCCAGACCCCACACGATTCGCTATTCCGGTGGAGGATTCTCCCCTAATTGTGCCTATTGGTCCATGGCGAAAACAAGAAGGGTATATTGATTTTTTATTAAAAGCAGAAGAATTAGGATTACTTTCAATAAGAAATTTTTGTAATAACCAATTGCTGAATCGTCATATTAAATCTCCTTTTGTAAAATTAGTTTTCGGCGGTACTAAATCATTTGATTCGGAAGCTGTACGCATAGAAAAACTAGATTATGCAGTAGATAATATACATTATGGTATAGAGACGCATGAAATGTGCGCAGAGATAGTATCCGATAAATATCATAATGACACTGTTCACAAACATATTTGAAGGTAAATCTAAAGACATAGAAATCGATCCGCTAAAGTTCACACGTAAAGATGTGGACCCGGTGATGAGCGATGACACCCTCAACCTTCATTATAATAAACTAGCTAAAGGTTATGCTAAACGATACAACAATCATGAGGGTGACAGAGATTTCAATTATGCAGGAACCTTTCTCCACAACATATGGTTCGATCAGTTCAGGGCTGTAAGAACGATCAATAAGCCAAACGGACCTATAGCAAACTTTATAGAGAAACATTACGGGACTTATGGCGAGTTCCAAGACAAATTCCAAGAAACTGCTATGAAGATACAGGGCAGTGGATGGGTGTACCTCAGCAATAAGGGCGAAATAAATACTATAGCCAATCACGAAGTTCGTGATGACATACTGTTATTAGTGGACTGGTGGGAACATGCTTGGATACTTGACTATGGAAGTGACAAGAAAGAATATCTAAAGCAATTGTGGAAAATTATTGACTGGAATAGAATAAGCACACGTTGGGGTAAGAGTCTGTAATGTTTATTTCATCAGAAAAAAAGTTACTTTTCTTACACAACCCCAAAACTGCCGGCACCTCGATCACAAATGCGTTAAACAAAAATTGTAATGATGGTAGTTTTTTTAAACATCTTTTATATGAGAAATATGCTAAAAGTAGCTTTTATATCAAGCATAATCAATATATTAATACAGATCCCATAGATGACATTTACTTTAAGCATTTGACTACTAAAAAAATATCGATATTGTTTAAAGAACTGAATTTTGATTTCAAAAACTTTGTTGAGATAGTAGTCGTAAGAAATCCTATCGATAGACTATTGAGTTACTATAACTTTGTTATGCATAAGACATATAAAAGCATAGAAATTTTCTTAGATCATGTAGAAAATAAAAATGTCGATCCATTGTTGTGTTATAATAGTCAGCTAGATTATGTTATCAATCCTGTTTTGAATAAGCAGATTATTTTTAAATATGAGGAATTAAATTCTTTAAATAATTTTTTAAATTCGTATTTAGGTATAGACTTTGTGTTTCCGAAGATTAACGTTACAGAGAAAAAATATGTAGACAGATTAGACGACACACTAAGGGATAGATGTTATCATATATTAAAAGAAGAATATAAACTACTAGGATACAATTAAATATGTTTTTAAAAGATAATTTATCCTACAAGGTATATAACAGTATAGAGATTGAAAGCATACAAGAAAGATTGACTTTTCTTGATTCTAATATATGGACTTTAGATAAAAGTAGACAGGGTTATAATCGAGGGCCTCACAACAAAACTCATAGTTTGATACTTCAGTATTGTCGCGGAGAGCCAGAAATTGATGAAAACTTTTTTAAAATGTTCCCTTTATACAAAACAGGTAAAATTCCTACTAGTAGAAGTATGTTTATATATCCAACTAAAGAAGAATTTCATAAAGATATTAAGAACATAAGAGAAATAGTCGTAGACGAAGAGTTGAACCTACTTACTAAAAAAATAGTTTCAAATCTAGAAAAAAAATTTGACGGGACTTCAGCATTGGTAGTATTTACAAAACTACCTGCAGGAAAAATAATTCATTTCCATAAGGATCCTGGATACTATCTTTCTGTAGTACATAGACTTCATATTCCAATTTTTACAAACAAAAATTGTCTGTTTTTAATAGGTTCTGATATATTTCATATGGAAGAAGGTATTTTATATGAGATTAACAATTTAATGTTACATGGTGTAAAAAACGACGGCGTGACAGACAGAATACACTTAATCATTGATATCATACCAAACAATTTAGTAACAAATTTGTAACAATCGCTATTGGTGTTGCGCTCTAAATATAATTAAAACTATGAAAACATATAAATCAATATTCATCAGCGATATCCATCTTGGTTCCAAAGGATGTAAAGCCGATCTTCTTTGCGATTTCCTAAAGCATAACACAAGCGATAACTTATTTTTAGTCGGTGATATCTTAGATGGATGGAGATTACAACGTAAGTTTTATTGGCCGCAAAGCCATACAAATGTGATACGCCGCATACTCACAGCAGCGAAGCGAGATACTAAAGTTGTATATGTGGCAGGGAACCACGATGAGATGTTACGTTCATTGATTCCGTATAATATACACTTCGGTAATATCGATCTTGTCAACAGATACAGATATGAAGCTATGAACGGCAAAACATACATGGTCATACATGGAGACATGTTTGATACAGCATTACGTAACAAATTAGCTTGGCTATATCATTTCGGTGATGTGTTATATAATCTGTTGTTAGACATCAACGCTGTGCTCGCTAAGATAAGACAAAAGTTCGGACTACCCTATTGGAGCTTGAGCGCATACCTCAAGAACAAGACTAAAGAAGCTGTAGCATTCATGAGCGATTTTGAGTTATTAATAACTGATTATTGTAAAAAACAAGATGCTCATGGCATCATTTGCGGGCACGTACACAAAGCAGACATCAAGAAAATAAACGACATAGAATACATGAATGATGGTGATTGGGTAGAGAGTTGCACAGCCTTAGTAGAGACACATGAAGGCGAATGGAAGATAATAACTTGGGATCAGAACAAATGAATATATTTTGGGCATGTGTGTTAGTAGCGTTAGGTAAAGTCACTGTATACGAAGTATCAGGTACTAAAGAAGGTTGCGAAGCTATAAGCAAACAATATCCAAACAGTATTTGTTTTCCTGTAAATGTGCGTGATGTAAAAGACGCACAGATTCAGATTGAAGCGATCAATACGGTGATCAAAGGATGAAGATCATATTGATATCAGATGCTTGGAGACCTCAGGTCAACGGTGTCGTTACTACATATGAAAACATCATCAACAATCTACCTGAAGATGTATCTATAGAAGTCGTACATCCCGGATTGTTTAAAAATATCCCATCTCCTGGTTATAAAGAAGTTAGATTAGCTTTCTGTAGCTATAAAGCTATGGAAAAATTATTGATAAAAAACGAACCCGACACTTATTATCATATCGCTACAGAAGGTGTGTTGGGCTTTCAAGCACGAAAAGTTTTGAGAAAACACAAGATAAAGTATACTTCAGCATATCACACTAAATTCCCTGAGTTTTTCAACATGATGTATAAAGTACCTGTATGTGTCACTAAATGGTATTTTGATTGGTTTCATAGTGATAGCAAAGTAGTCATGTGTAGTTCATTGAGCAGCAAACTAGAGAATCCTAAATGGAACACACAAGTTTTATCTAAGGGCTATGACAGTCATTTCAAGTTTGTAGACAAAGCTCCACCTGATACCAAAACTCTATTATATGTAGGACGTGTAAGCAAAGAAAAAAACATAGAAAAGTTCTGTGAGTTAGATATACCTGACACTACTAAGATCGTTGTAGGCGACGGACCTGCACGTAAGAGTTTAGAAAAGAAATATCCAAATGTCAATTTTGTAGGGTATAAGTTCGGAGAAGAACTGGCAAGATATTATAAAGAAGCTGATGTGTTTGTGTTCCCTAGCAAAGTAGATACATTTGGGATAGTAATATTAGAGAGCATGGCATGTGGCACTCCCGTAGCAGGCTATGATGTCACAGGGCCAAAAGATCAAGTCATCAACGATGTTAATGGACATGTTTCAGATAATTTAATGGAATCAGTTAAACGTTGCTTAAATATATCAAGAAAACAAGTTTACGAAACCGTGCGTGATATAAATTGGGTTCAATCTAGCCGAGATTTCGTTAGGTACATAACAAATGACAATACTTAAAGACGCAACTTGGGCAAAACACAGAGAGATTGAGAAATTACCATTGATACAGACCATGTTTGAAGGTAAGTTCAACGAAGTGATGTATGCGAATTATCTTTTTGAATTAAAATATATCTATAAACAAATCGAAGACCTCAGTAATAAGCATGGTATCACAGAAGGAATGCCGGACTTAGATCGCTATAAATCAATATGTAAAGACATAGAAGAATTAGGTGTCAATTTTGATAGAGATTTAGTATCTAGCACAACGGAATACTTACAGTATCTAGAAAAATTGAGCAACGAGAATCCTAAATTATTGATGGCTCATGTCTATGTCAGACATATGGGTGATCTATATGGTGGCAAGTTGATGGCTAGAGTAGTCCCCGGAAGTGGATTCATGTATCAATTCGCTGATAGATCGGGACTCATCAAAGCATTTAACGACAAACTTACTGATGATTTAGCAGATGAAGCTAATCTGGGATTCGACTATTTCATGAAGATTTTTACAGAACTGTGGGATAAAGAAATAAATATCTAAATGATTACAATCACTGAAGCAGCCCAAAAACAATTAGTCGAGCTATTAGACAACGAGAATGACCCCAACATGTATGTTAGGATGTATGTTTCGGGTGGAGGATGTAGTGGGTTTCAGTACGGCTTTGAGATCACAAACGAAAAGGCTGAAGACGATTGGGAAATTCCTGCGTTGTCACGTAGTGTCCTTGTCGATGTCATCTCTATGCAATACTTAGAAAACGCTGTTGTGGACTATAAAAGTGACTTAAACGGCAGCAGATTCAGCATATCTAACCCACAAGCACAAACAACCTGCGGATGCGGAAGTTCATTTAGTCCATACTGATAAATACAGTATCAGGACTAAATTATGGCGATCTCAGGAAATCTTACAATTAACATAGGCCTACCTAACGAAAGCACAGGTAGCGATAGTTTATACACCGCGTTTGGTAAAATAAACACTAACTTTAATACGTTATTCGGCAATGCAAGTAAAGTAATTGCAGGTGATGGTATCACTGTCACAAATAACCCATCAAATACAATTATTTCTGCTAATTTAGTAGCTGGAAATAATATCATACTTACAAATAGTAATGGTGCTATAATCATCGAAAGCATAAGCGGCGGCAATGGTGGTGGAAACATTACCGGTGTTATCGCAGGCACTGGTTTAGCAGGAGGCGGCTATTCAGGAAATGTAATTTTAGCCCTAGCATCTAGCGGAGTGACCGCAGGCATATACAATAATCCTACATTAACTATAGATCAATATGGAAGAATATTAGTCGCTGCCAATAATACAGTAGCAGGAACAGTAACAAGCGTAGCGGTAAGCCCGGGTGCAGGTATCGCAGTTGCAGGTGGTCCTATCACTAGCAATGGTGTCATCACAGTCACAAACACAGGTGTGTTGAGATTGACTGCTGGTTCAGGTATATCGTTGACTGGTAATACAGGTAATATTTTGATAAGTTCTACCGGCGGAGGTGGTGGCGTTACTAGCGTAGGTATACAAAGTAGTCAACTAGTAGTATCCGGAAGTCCTATAGTAGGTTCCGGTACTATCACAATCAATCTTCCTAATAATTTGTCTATCACAGGCAACATCACTGCCAATGGTCGATTCGTGGGTGATGGATCAGGTTTATCAAACATCGCAGTTGCTAATATAACAGGCTTAGGCAACGTTGCGTTATTGAACAGAGACGGCAATGGTAGTAACGTATTGTACGGTAACGGAGTATTCGCTAG
>JACCDP010942858.1_pt1 | contig 10710 bp, 6 predicted proteins | sample 7445841 | NCBI WGS metagenome assembly JACCDP01 (sample SAMN15323441, study PRJNA562643) | freshwater metagenome | isolation source: river surface water | place: USA:Blue River Watershed | collected 2017-08-17
CGATGGCACCTGTGTCAGTATCAATAATCAGGCGCTGCTATGGATAGGGTGCACCAGGGAATCCATTCTGGGGAAAAAGCTGCCCGCTGACAAAATAGCTGCTGCCAATTGGCGCACATTGCAGCGCCATGCAGCGCGGTTGCGGCTGGATGGTCTGGATGAAATCGAGCTCAATTTGACTGATGCAAAAAATCAGCGCCGTCCGATTGGTTTGCATGCAAAACATCTCGAAGTACCCGGTATTTCACCCGAGATGCACGAGATCGATCGATTTGTTTTTTTTGATTTAACCGAAGCAAAGCGGGCCCGAGATCTGCAGCGGATTGCTGCCATGGCGTTTGAATCGCAAATGGGTATTTGCGTGGCAGACAGCCATGGAAGCGTGCTGGAAACAAACAAAGCCTTTTGTCGCATCACCGGCTATTCCAGCGAAGAGTTGAGAGGAAAGTCGGCTGCACCGATGCTCTCTTTCGAAGAAAACGGTCCGCTGCAAGATGTCATACGCAGTGCGCTGACATCCAAGGGAATTTGGGAGGGGGAAATTCGGGAGCGGCGAAAAAATGGTGAGGTATTTATCGGATGGCTCAGCATTTCTTCCATAGCCGACAAGAATGACGGAGCGTCTCATTTCGTTATCTGCCTCTACGACATTACGGCAAGCAAAGCGAGTCAGGATGAAATCAGTCGGCTCGCTTATTTTGATTCACTGACCCAACTACCCAATCGCCGAAAACTCAATCGCCGCTTGTCGGAAATTCTGGACAAAAATCCCGACAACCATCTGCATGGCGCTTTGCTTTTCATCGATCTGGATAACTTCAAATCCATCAACGATACGCGTGGACATGCTTCTGGCGATTTACTGTTGATTGAGGTGGGGCACCGATTGCGCCATGCAGTCCGAGGCAGCGATACCGTGGCCAGAGTGGGCGGCGATGAATTTGTTGTCTTGCTCAGCGCGCTGGTCGCCGACCCTGTGGAGGCAACCCATCAGGCGACACTGGTCGGAAAGGAAATTCTGGCGCGTCTCGCCAAGCCCTACAAGCTCGATGGCTTCATTTTCAATTGCAGCGCGAGTATCGGCATCAGTTTGTTCAGTCACGCTGATCTGGAGGCCGACGTACTTCAGCAGGCGGATATGGCGATGTATCAGGCCAAGCGAACCGGCCGGAATTCCTTGTGCATTTTCGATCCGGCGATGAAAGAGGCCGTATCCGCTCACAGCAATCTGGAGCAGGATTTGGGACAGGCCATTCGGCGCAACGAGATGGAATTATTTTTTCAGCCCCAATGCGATTTCAACGGCCATATTGCCTCGGCCGAGGCCTTGCTGCGCTGGCGGCATCCCACGCGTGGCCTCATCGGTCCCAAAGACTTCATTGGCATCGCCGAGGAATCCGGGTTGATTTTGCCGATAGGACTGTGGGTGCTCAAAGAGGCTTGCAAGCAAATCAAAATCTGGGATGCTGACGATCTCATGAAAGGCATTCAGATTGCCATCAATGTCAGTGCCAGCCAATTCAAGCAGCAGGGTTTTGTTGATGAAGTCATTCAGGCCATCGTTGAAAGTGGTATCGATCCTGCGCGGATCAAGTTCGAGCTCACGGAAAGCATGATGCACAGCATCGACGAGACGCGCGCAAAAATGGAAAAAATCCGCGAGCTGGGTGTGCGCTTCTCACTGGACGATTTCGGTACAGGCTACTCATCGCTCTCCAGTCTGATTCAATTGCCACTCGAGCAGCTCAAGATTGATCAATCTTTCGTGTCGAACATGCTGTCACGGCCGGGTGACCAGATTGTCGTGAAAACCATTATCGGCATGGCGCATAGCTTGGGTCTTGAGGTCATCGCCGAGGGTCTGGAGACAGAAGCACAAAAAGATTTCCTGCATCTTCACGGCTGCGCCTTGTATCAGGGATATCTGTTCAGTCCTGCTTTGTCCGCCGAAGCATTTTTCACATTCGTTCAAAACCGGGATCACTGACATCCAGTGAAGCCCCCGCGTCACCTCGGATAGTCCTGAGGCTGGCGCCCCGAAATCCAAACGCCCGTAAAAGATGGCTACAATAAGTTTGTCTGCGGCATGGGTCGCCCATCGCAGGGTGGGGCGACGCGGCAATCGCTTGCAGCGCAGCAGTCGGACAGTCGGGGTGCGTTGCGTGAATGGGTGGGATAACAACAATGAAAAAAATCGTCAATTGCCTGATTCTGATATCGCTGTGTGCAGTACAACGCACCGCAGTCACGGAAAACTTGCCTTCACCGCCTGCAGCGGTTGCCGTGCATGCCGCGTATCTGCAGCCTGTGCCGGGCTTGCAGGAGGAGCAAAAGAAGCGTTTCCGTGAGGGTGAGAAGGTCTTCAACACCTTCTGGCTCGCCGTGCCCAATGATGTGATTTCTCAATGGTGGGACTTGTCCCGTCCCGGACCCGGCGGCGGCGAATGGGGACTGGGGCCGAGCTTTCTTGCGACATCATGTGTGTCCTGTCATGTGCAGGCCGGGCGAGGCAAGGCGCTCGATGCCGACGGTGGACCGTTATTCATGCAATCCCTGCGCTTGTCGATTCCAGGTGAGGGGCCGCATGGCTCACCCAACCCGGATCCGAACTACGGTTTGCAGATTCAGTCCTTTGATACCGTGCAGCGCAAGGACAAATCGGTAAGGGCCGGTGAGGGTGAAGTGCATGTGCGCTGGGAAAAACAGAGTTTCCGATTTGCCGATGGTTCGACCGTGGAGTTGCGCAAGCCCGTGATCGAGATAAAGCATCTCAACTTTGGCCCATTAGCCGAGGGCGTGATGATGTCGCTTCGAAATTCCCAGTCGATTTTCGGCTTGGGCTATCTCGAAGCAGTCAGCGAGAGCGATATTCTGGCTCTGGCTGAACTGCAAAAATCGCAGGGGCTCAATGGTCGACCCAACTACGTGCGCGACGATATCCATGACAAAACGTCTATCGGCCGCTTCGGCTGGAAGGCCAATCAGCCCAGCATCAAACAACAGATCGCCAATGCTTTTCTCGCCGACATAGGCATTACCTCACCGATCTATCCCGAGCAGAACTGTCCACCGGTGCAGAAGGAGTGTCTCACTGAAAAAAACAGTGGCAAGCCGGAGTTGCGTCATGAACTCTGGGAGCCAGTGACTTTCTGGACCTTGTCACTGGATGCGCCAGCCCCTCGCGACCGCGACAAGCCAGCGGTCAAGCGGGGTGAAAAACTGTTCGATACTGCGAAATGTTCGCAATGTCATGTCCCCGAACTCAAAACGGGCAAATTTGAAGCGTTGCCTGCACTCGCAGACCGTACTATCCGCCCTTACACCGATTTACTCTTGCATGACATGGGGCCGGGTCTTGCTGACGGTCGGCCCGATTTCCGCGCTACCGGTGCTGACTGGCGCACACCGCCCTTGTGGGGCATAGGTCTGTCCAAACAAGTCAATGGCAGCACCAGCTTCCTGCATGATGGTCGCGCACGCAATGTGCTCGAAGCGATCGTTTGGCATGGCGGTGAGGCGAGTGGCTCGCGGGATATTTTTGCAAAACTCTCCAAGCGCGAGCGCGAGGATTTGATTGCGTTTGTGCAGTCGCTCTGAGTTTTATCGACCAGCGCAGGCAGCGCGAACCAGTGCCTCGTCGGCACTGCCGGCTTCAGGCGCCGTCCAACCCCACGGACCATGGGTCCAGCTCACGGTGATGCTGTTGCCCATGGGTTCGCTGTGCCATGAGCGAAGCATGTCGCGGAAAATACCTTTGTCGCAGTTGTACTCGTGGCGGAATTTGATGGACTTGAAGGGCTTGCCCTGAATCTCCTGTGGTGTCGCATAGTCGGCGATATGCCACATCAATACCATTTTGGGCCCGGATTTTTCGGCGGTGCTTCGGTCGATGTAGAGGGTGACTTCATTCGATGAGTAATCAATCTTGGCCCATTCCGCGTGTGCGGCGACGGTGTTCAGTGCAAGTGCCAGTAGCAGAATGATTTTTTTCATGATTGAGGTCTCCGGGCAGGATTGGAATGCTGAATGTCGAAAAGTATAACAGCGTCATTGTCGGGGGCTAAAAAAGGAAGCGATCCAAATCCAGCGGCTTTGTTTTACCGACACGCATCAGGCTACTGACGACTTCCACGCCTGGTTCACAATCAACGGTGCCTTCTCATTTACTGACATTCACCGTTTAAAAATTTCACGCTGCCATCGGCAAACTGCTGGTAGGTGTGTGCAAGATAATCGCCGCCAAAAGTTCGGATCACTGAACCCAGTGCACATTCTTTCAGACCCGCCGGTGTGTCTATCATCAAGGTGCAGGTGCTCTGATTCTCATTGTGCTTGATCGCCGTTATTTTCAGCGTGTAAGCCGGTACACTCAATCTATTCGATACGCCGTCTGCATATTGCACCGACATGCCAGATATTTTTGTACAGGCTGCAGCATTGGGCTGGTAGATCTTCGCGCCGCCTTCATTCACCGCCCAGAATACGAGTGGCTCGGACTCTTTCCCCGTATTTTTATCGGCGGCCTCCAGCCTGAACGGGGTAAGCAGGGCAGCGACGATCAGCCCGGAGTACTTAAGGAAGCGCTGATTAAATAAATGCAGAAACTTTTGTGGCAAGCTTAATGACGCCAAGACCTTGATTTTATTGATCCCCGCGTCGCACAGCTGCGCTGGCTCGCCATAAAACGCAGATTTATTCAGCGTCTCCCTAAGAAATCGGACCATCATGAAAATCGGACCTGATATCTTTCAGGCGCTATGGTGGGCGCGGCTTTGTTGAGCAGATCTCGTGAAAATCCAGCCGCTTTTTTATAGCTGGCCATGTATTCGTCGCGCTCTGCCTGCGAAATCACATCGTCGATGGTGGTGAAATGACCACCACAGCGATCATCGACAATTTTTAAAAGCCCAAAGGGACCATCACCGCGATTGCGCAAAACCACCTCGGAGATGGGAGCGCACAATGCTTCGTTGTAGGCCTCGAGTGCCGCTGCCGTTGTACCCCATTGCACCAGAGAGGCTCCCAGTACTCGCGCATCAACGATGGCCTGGCTTGCACCGTTGGACCCGGTGGGATACATCGCGTGTGCTGCATCACCCATCAGCGCTACCGGTCCATCATTCCAGTAGGGGATAGGGTCGCGATCGATCATGGGATTTTCATAGGCGATGTCGGCGCGCGCCAAAAGATCGGGCACATCCAGCCAGTCGAATCTGAATTCATCAAAATACGAAGCAAATTCGGAAATCGCTACGGGTTTGAACCAGCCGCTTTTCTGCCATTCTGTAGAGTTGTCGACGGTGCGTTCCGCAATCCAGTTGATCGCCGCAAGACCATGGCTGTCGGGCTGGGAAATCGGATAAATGACCATGCGGTGCTTGTGCGTTCCCAGCCCCACAAAGCTCGAGCCCGTGCGTATCGGTTTTGCCAAGGTGGTGCCGCGCCACATGATAGTTCCGCCCCAGTGTATGGGTGGCTGGCCCGGATGCATTTGCGCTCTGACCAATGAGTGAATACCATCGGCACCGATCAATAAATCACCTTGTTCGCGCGTGATGTCGCCATTCGCATGCTCGACGATGGCTGATACAGTGCTATTGGCATGCTTCTCATACCCGGTAATGCGCTGCCCAAGGCGCACCGACGATGCGCCCAGTCGCTCGATAACTTTGTCGAACAGTAGTACATGCAGCTTGCCGCGATGCGCCGCGTATTGAGGCCACTGATAGCCTGCCTTCAGGCCGCGCGGTTCCGCATAAATATCATGACCATTCAACCCGACCAGCGCCCACTCTTGCGCCTGAATGCCCACCTGGTCCAGCGCTGCGGGACCGATACCCAGTTCAAACAGTTCACGCACTGCGTTGGGTTGAATATTGATGCCCACGCCCAGAGCTTGAATTTGTCGGGCGGACTCATACACCACGCATTGAATACCGATCTGATGCAGGGTCAGCGCCAAGGTGAGACCAGCGATGCCGCCGCCAGCAATTAGCACGCGCTTATTGTCGTTCGCATTTTCCATGTAAGTTCAAAAGAGACTCGGTCAAATTTCAAAAAACATTCAACAACTTCGCCTACAATCGGACGCTCGGGATCGAAGTTTTTACTTTGATAACTAACTAATCCTTCATTTTCATTTTGCGCGCTTAAATCGAACACGCTCCTTTATCGCCGATGCGAGCGGTGTCGCGAAAGGTAACATGGCAATTAGCAATCCAGAATTCTCGGAAACGCCTCTGATGCAACCGGTCCGAATTAATCCGGACGACAGCCATCACCATACCTCGACTAGCGTGCTGATGCTGGCCGCGATTGGTGTCGTATTTGGCGACATCGGTACCAGTCCGCTGTACTCGCTCAAGGAATGCTTTGCGCCTGACCATGGCATCCCATTTTCGCAGGGCGCCGTATTCGGCATCGTGTCCCTGATTTTCTGGTCGCTGATGCTGGTGGTCACGGTCAAGTATGTGATCTTCGTTTTACGCGCCGACAATCACGGTGAGGGTGGGGTGCTGTCATTGATGGCACTCGCCCTGCGCTCGGCGCGTGGGAAACCGCAGCGATTTACTTTTCTATTGATGCTGGGGGCGCTGGGCGCATGCATGCTGCTGGGCGAATCGGTGATCACGCCAGCCATCTCCGTGTTGTCCGCGGTCGAAGGTTTGGAAGTCATTCAGCCTGATCTCAAACGGTTCGTGATACCTCTGACCGTCATCATCATCATTGTGCTGTTTGGTGTGCAGCGCTATGGAACTGCCGCAGTTGGACGACTTTTTGGTCCGGTGATGTTTGTCTGGTTCAGTGCGCTTGCGGCTGCCGGTTTGTACAACATCGTACTGAGCCCGTCGGTACTGATGGCAGTCTCGCCATGGTACGCGTTCGTGTTCATACAGCAGAATGCACTTCAGGCTTATGTTGTCATGGGTTCCGTCGTGCTGGTCGTCACAGGCGTTGAAGCCCTGTATCTGGACATGGGACATTTTGGCAGCCGACCGGTGCGACTGGCCTGGTTGCTGGTAGCGCTACCCAGCCTGTTGCTCAATTACTTTGGTCAGGCAGCGTTCTTGATGGCGAACCCTGAGAGCATCAGCAATCCGTTTTTCTTGATGCTTCCCTCATGGGCGGTGTGGCCTATGGTGGGCCTTGCAACGATTGCTACCGTCATTGCATCGCAAGCCGTGATCTCCGGTGCTTTCTCGCTGGCCAGCCAGGGTATTTTGCTCGGCTTCCTTCCGCGCATGGTCATACAGCACACTTCCGACACCGAGCGCGGACAGATTTACATGCCAACGGTGAACTGGACCTTGCTTATTCTGGTGATTTTTACCGTTTTCCAGTTTCGCGAGTCCGGTAATCTGGCCGCTGCTTACGGTATATCGGTAACTACCACGATGCTGATTACCACCTCCATGCTGGGTGTGGTGATGTACAACGAATGGAAAATGAAGCCCGTCTTGATCGTCGTGTTGATCACACTGTTCTTTGTGGTGGATTTTTCATTCTGGACAGCGAATCTGATCAAGGTCAAAGATGGTGGCTGGTACCCCATGGTGTTGGGTGCCATGTGTTTTGTCATGCTGACGACCTGGTACACCGGCCGGCGCTTGCTCAGAGAACGACTGGCGTCGGATGCGATTCATATTCATGATTTCGTCAAGGCGCTGCTCGCCCATCCCCCGCACCGCGTGGAAGGAACAGCCATTTTTCTGACACCCCATATCGATTTCGTGCCCATCGCGCTGCTGCATAATCTGAAACACAATCGCATTCTTCACAAGCGCGTGCTCTTTCTGAAGTTCTCGATATGGGATGTGCCCTATGTAAGCGATGAGGATCGTCTTTCCGTGACCGATCTCGGTGGCGAGATCTATCTGGTGCGTGCGGTGTATGGGTTCAAGCAAACACCCGATGTCCAGGATGTCATGCGATTGATTGAGTCACTCAATGGTGTGCATCTTGAGCTGGAAGACACGACCTTCTTCCTGGCTCGGGACACCATCATACCGAGCAACTTGCCCGGCATGGCGCTTTGGCGCGAACGATTGTTTGCCTGGATGATGCAGAACGCGGCGAAGCCTTCGGACTTTTTCAAGATTCCGCCGAATCGCGTGGTGGAGTTGGGTACGAAAATCGAAATTTAAGAAAGCGCTGATTCAATAAGACCCGAAAATTTTGCAGCCAAATGAGTCGTGACATGTCCTTGAGTTTGCTGGCCCCCGCGCTGAACCGATCGGCGGCCTTCCACCCCAGAGCACTTCCGTGTTGGGGTACGCCTGTCCCGATCACTAGAGCCACTTCTGGGAGCGTAAATTGAAAAAATTGATGAAATGGTTTTTTTTAATCGCGCTATCTGCATTTGCAGGGCAGGCCATGCCTTGCTTTGCAGACGCGGCGATAACATCAACCACGCCCATCATTTTCAGTGACAAGGATGTCCTGGTATTTGAGGATGCCAATCAATCGTCTTCGCCTGAAGAGATATTAAAAAATCGGGACAAATTCGTACCACCCCAGCAGATCAAGGGCTACCGGCCTGATGTTACGTACTGGATCCTGCAAAAGGTGAGTAACAGTCTGGATAAAGATCGCGATATACAAATCGATGCCTCCGGCTGGAAAGATCTTACTCCCCATGTTATTGATGAGCATGGGATCAGGAAACTCAAGTCAACCGGATTTGTTGGCAGTCACAACCCCTATCTTAATGAAAGCCCCTACGTAACACCCATTACACGATTCGAGAGTCAATTTCCGGTGTTTTCGCTTCGAGCAGGTGCCGAAGTGACCTTGCTCACCCGAGTGAATTTCCACCCGATATTCCCAGCCAAATCATTTTCAATCCATCTGATTGATAGCGCGACCTTCGCAGAATTTCGGCGATTCAGTCTCTACGTAGAAGGCCTTCTTTTAGGGACATTGTTGGCGTTGACAATATTTTCGATATTCAACGCGATTCAGACCAAAGATAGAGTAAATATTTATTACGCGATTTGGATAAGTGCAGCTTTTTTATCGGTGTTTTCGCTCAATATTATCGACGGTCATAGGCTGTTCGAATTTTTCATTGACGTCGAAAGCCTCAGAGCGCCATGGAACGATAGTTACGCTTACATTTTTTTCATAGCGCTGGCATTCGCGCAATCCATCAGTTACGTCGTATTTGCAAGACATTACCTGGGCATAAAGAAAAATTTTCCGAAAATTCATTTTGTCACCAACCTGTGGATTGCCTACGCACTGTTTTATGGCATTTCTGCCAGCGTTGGTGGTTTCTATTCGCACGACGCTCTGCTGAATGCCAAATATTTCGCCATGCCCTACAGTGTGGCAGTTGGCTTGATTCTGATTACATTTTTTGTCTGTAGCTATATTCGCTACAGGGACGGCTATGGTTTTGCGCTCTACTTCATGTTCGCCGTCATTCCCTATCTGGTATTCCGGCTTGGATTTTTGTTCGGCATCATAGGCCTGTCGTCTCCTTTCCAGCATTTGCCTGACCAGGGTATGGGTTATTTTCTGAAAAATCCATGGACCAACCAGGCATTTGGTGTTTGCATGGAAGCGCTTATCATGGCGCTGGCCGTGATCAGTCGTGCGCGATGGCTGCAATCAGAATTGAATCGCACTGCTCAAAAGCATACAGAAGTCATCGAACAGCAAAATTTACTTCTCGAAGCTAAAGTCGAAGAGCGGACACAAGAACTTCGTCAGAAGCACGAGATCGTCACGAGTTCAATGAATTATGCGAGCCGTTTGCAAAGAGGGCAGCTGCCCCGGCCAGCGCGACTGGATGGGCGTTTCCAGTCGTTCGCCACGCTGTGGGAGCCACGAGATACCATCGGTGGTGATTTGTATTGGGTCTCTTCGTCCAGAGATAAAGGCCCCTTTGTTTTGGCGGTGGCGGATTGCACAGGCCATGGGGTACCCGGTGCGATGCTGTCTCTGCTCGTCAGTAATTCGCTTGAGCGTATCTATGCGAACTCAACTGTGGAGGATCCGGGCTCAGCCCTGAAATCGCTGGATCACCTCATTCGTACTGGATTGAATCAGGATCGAACCGATTCTGAGAGCGATGATGGATGTGATGCGGCAGTGTTGCGCATCGACCCTGAGGCGAACATAGTTGAATTTGCTGGTGCCAAGATCGATCTGTTTCGCGTCGATTTGGCTCAGCAAATTCATCGATATAGCGCCAATCGCTTCAGCTTGGGTTATAAAGATCCGATCAGCGCTAATCTGCGCCCGACGGAACGTATTCCCTACGCCCCGGGGGAGTTATTCGCGATCGTGACGGATGGTCTGACCGATCAACCGGGTGGTTTCAACGGTGGTCAGCCAGTATCATTCGGTTATCGCCGTCTAGCCAAAATCCTCGTGGAGCATAGCCGTGAGACCTGTCCTGAAATCGTTCGTCATTTGCAGACAAGCTTTGCGGAGTGGCAGGGCAGCTACGCCCGACGAGATGATGTAACGATTGTCCTGTTCAAGCTGTGACAACGAGGGTGCGAGCTTCGGCGCTTCCTTAGACTTTCTTCCCGCTCAGTGCCATGAAGGCCTGTCGTACATAAGGATCGACGTTAGGCTGGTCCAGCAGCCAGCGTACATAATCCTTGGGTACCTCGGTCAGGGGCAGGCCTTTGTGTTTGCCGAAAGTCATGTGGGTGGGAAGTCTGGCGTTTTCCGAGGCTTCCCAAAGCGATTCCATGC
>JACCDP010442680.1_pt1 | contig 10709 bp, 7 predicted proteins | sample 7445841 | NCBI WGS metagenome assembly JACCDP01 (sample SAMN15323441, study PRJNA562643) | freshwater metagenome | isolation source: river surface water | place: USA:Blue River Watershed | collected 2017-08-17
CGCTCTCCCCGCTCCAAGGCCGCGGCCGCAGCCGCTGCGCCGACCCCGGCGGCCCGGCCACGTCGCAACCGCGCCAGCACCGGCGGCCCGGCCAAGCTCTTCGTGCTCGACACCAACGTGCTGATGCACGATCCGATGTCGCTGTTCCGCTTCGAGGAGCATGACGTCTACCTGCCGATGATCACGCTCGAGGAGCTCGACGGCCACAAGAAGGGCATGAGCGAGGTCTCGCGCAACGTGCGCCAGGTCAGCCGCGAGCTCGACGCGCTGGCCGCCAGCCAGGGCGAGGCCAAGGACTTCGATCCGGGCGCGGGCATCGCGCTGGGCCGCACCGGCCACCGCGAGGCCGGCGGCAAGCTGTTCTTCCAGACCACCTTCGTCGACTTCAAGCTGCCCGACGGCCTGCCCCAGGGCAAGGCCGACAACCAGATCCTGGGCGTGGTGCAGGCGCTGCGCACGCAGCAGCCCGAGCGCGAGGTCGTGCTGGTGTCCAAAGACATCAACATGCGCATCAAGGCCCGCGCCCTGGGCCTGCCGGCGGAGGACTACCGCAACGACAAGACGCTGGAAGACTCCGACCTGCTCTACACCGGCGTGCAGGCCCTGCCGGCGGACTTCTGGGAGCGCCATGGCAAGACCATGGAGAGCTGGCAGCAGGGTGGCACGACCTTCTACCGCATCAGCGGGCCGCTGGTGCCCACACTGCTGATCAATGAGCTGGTCTACCTGGAAGCGCCCGGCACCACGCCGCTGTATGCCAAGGTCACCGAGATCACCGGCAAGACGGCGGTGCTGCGCACGCTGAAGGACTACGGCAACCAGAAGCACGCCGTCTGGGGCGTGACCTCACGCAATCGCGAGCAGAACTTCGCGCTGAACCTGCTGATGGACCCGGAGTGCGACTTCATCACGCTGACCGGCACGGCCGGCACCGGCAAGACGCTGATGACGCTGGCCGCAGCGCTGGCCCAGGTGTTCGATGACCGCCGCTACAGCGAGATCATCGTCACCCGCGTGACCGTGCCCGTCGGCGAGGACATCGGCTTCCTGCCCGGCACCGAAGAGGAAAAGATGGGGCCGTGGATGGGCGCTCTGGACGACAACCTCGAGGTGCTGGCCAAGGGCGGCTCGTCGGCCGGCGAGTGGGGCCGCGCGGCGACCAACGACCTGGTGCGCAGCAAGATCAAGATCAAGAGCCTGAACTTCATGCGCGGGCGCACCTTCCTGAACAAGTTCGTCATCATCGACGAGGCGCAGAACCTGACGCCCAAGCAGATGAAGACGCTGATCACGCGCGCCGGCCCCGGCACCAAGATCGTCTGCCTGGGCAACCTGGCGCAGATCGACACGCCCTACCTGACCGAGGGCAGTTCGGGCCTGACCTTCGCGGTGGACCGCTTCAAGGGCTGGGCCCACAGCGGGCACGTGACGCTGGCACGCGGCGAACGCTCGCGCCTGGCGGACTTCGCTTCCGAGGTGCTCTGAGCGACAGGAGAACCCCATGGCCATGATCTCGCGTCGACGACTCCTGCAAGCCGCACCGCTGCTGGGTGCCGCGCTGGCCCACGCCCAGGCCCAGCCGCTGCTGAAGGAAAGCGACGACGAGGCCAAGGCCGCGGACTACCACGCCGATGCTGCCAAGGTCGACAAGGCCAAATCGCCCAAGTACCAGGCCGGGCAGACCTGCGCCAACTGCGGGCTCTACACCCCGGACGGCGACAAGCCCTCCGGCGGCTGCGCCCTCTTCTACGGCAAGGACGTGCTGGCCAAGGCCTGGTGCAACGCCTGGGTCAAACCGGGTTGACCTCGCGCGCGGTGGCCCGCCGGCCCGGCCTCAGTCGCCGCGCTGCTGCTCCTGCGAGAAGCGCCTGACACCCGCATCCTGAGCGGCCGCGCGCCGCCCCGCCGCGATGAGGCGGTCGATCTGTTCGGCCGGCAGCTTGAGTCGTGTCGGGATTGCATTCAGCGCCGCCTCGTCCGCCTCCGCCAGGTCGGCGAAGCTGATCTGCGTGACCGCGAACTTCAGGTCCTCGCAGCGCCAGCCCGGGTTCGACGCCCGCAGTTCGGCCTTGCGCTCGTCCGGCAGGGAGCAACGCCAGGTGACGAGATCGCGCTCCCAGTTGTGCATCATCGGCACGAAGTACGCATAGCTCATGCGCATCGTGCTCTCGATGGCGGTATCCACCGCTGCCGTGGCGATGTCCACGCCGGACGGCCCACCCAGCTCACGCCCCCAGTCGCCACTGGGCCCCTGCCCCGCGTCCACGACGATGAACAGCATGCGGCGCAGCGTGGCGGCGTCGTGCTCGCCGATGGGCCCGTACGGCGTGTTCAGCAACACCCGGCTCTGCAGGATGCTGACCAGGCCCAGGTTGTCCGTGACGCCGCCGTCCACGAGCTTCAGATAGCGGCCGACCTTCGGATCGCGGTAGTCCTTCATCGCCCGCTGCAGCGCCAGCCGCAGGCGGTACTGGTCGTCACGCTCTGCGCCCCGGCGCGTCTGCAGCACCGGCAACGGCTGCCGGCAGGCGCCGGGGAATTTCTCCAGCACCACCGGCGCGAAGAACAGCGGCACGGCCATCGACGCGGCCACCGCCTCCGACACCGGGAAGCTGGCCAGGTCGCTGCAGATCGAATCGAACGCGCGCTCGTGGAACGGAAAGGCCAGCCGGTACTGCGCGTTGCTGGCATTGATCCAGACCACCGGCCGCTCGCGTTTGAACAGGTCGGCGAAGGTGGCGCCATGGAAGACGTCGCGGTCCAGCCAGTCGTTCAGGTTGCTGCGGTCGTTGAGGCCGCCCGCGAACAAGCGCATCAGGTTGTTGGGGTTGAGCAGGCTGAAGCGCAAGCCGGCCTCGCCGTCGCGCAGCAGCACCTTCTCGCGAAAGCCCTTCAAGCCCTCGGCGCCGTGCAGCCCGAAATAGGCCGCCGTGATCGAGCCGCCCGACACGCTGGTGATGAAGCCGACGTCCTCCAGCAGATTGCTCCCCGCCACGGAGGGCTGCTCACGCAGCCCCTCGAGCACGCCGTAGGCGAAGGCCGACGCGCGCAGCCCACCGCCCGAGAAGCTCAACGCGACGACGGTATCGCGCGGCTCGCTCGGCGGCTTGCGCACCAGCGGCTCGGCGACGGCCGGCTTGTTGCGCGGCGGATTCAGCGGCCCACCCGCGCAGGCGGCCAGTAGCAGGCAGAGGCAGGTCAGCAGCAAGGCGCGCATGGGGCGTCGATCATTGGGGTGGCGGCGGCCGCATTGTGCCGATCCTGCCGACACCGTTGCGCGCACAGGGGGAACACAAGCAGCACAAGCGGAGCAGGCCGTTGTTTCTCGTCGATGGATCGCCCCCGGCCTGGCGCCTGCTGCCATCCCGGGGCCGGCCGCGCTGGACAATCCGCCGCATGCCGCAGCCCGACCGCTGGATCGCCCACCTCGACATGGACGCCTTCTACGCGTCCGTCGAGTTGCTGCGCTATCCGCAGCTCAAGGGCTTGCCGGTCGTCATCGGCGGGCGGCGGGCCGATGCGCCGCAACAGCGGGCAGACGGCTCCTGGCACTACGCCCGGCTGCGCGACTACACCGGCCGTGGCGTGGTCACGACCAGCACCTACGCGGCCCGCGACCTGGGCGTGTTCTCGGCCATGGGCCTCATGAAAGCCGCGCTGCGCGCGCCCGACGCCGTCCTGCTGCCGGCCGACTTCGACAGCTACCGCAAGTACTCGCGCCTCTTCAAGGCTGCCGTGGCCGAGGTCGCGCCGGTCATCGAGGACCGCGGCATCGACGAGATCTACATCGACCTCACCGACGTGCCCGGCGTGCGCGACGCGGTGGGCCACGACCCGCTCGGCGGCGTGAAGGCCGTCGCGCGCGAGATCAAGAATTCCGTCGGCCGCGCGACGGGCCTGACCTGCTCCATCGGCATCACACCCAACAAGCTGCTCAGCAAGATCGCCAGCGAGCTCGACAAGCCCGATGGCATCACGGTGCTGACGATGGAAGACCTGCCGGGCCGCATCTGGCCGCTGGCCGTGCGCAAGATCAACGGCATCGGCCCCAAGGCCGGCGACAAGCTCGTCAAGCTGGGGCTGGAGACCGTGGGCGACATCGCTGCGGCCGATCCGCGCTGGCTCATCGAGCAGTTCGGCGACAGCTACGGCACCTGGCTGCACCACGCGTCGCACGGGCGGGACTCGCGGCCCGTCGTCACGCACAGCGAGCCGGTGTCCGTCAGCCGCGAGACCACGTTCGAGCGTGACCTGCATGCCGTGCACGACCGCGCCTTGCTGGGCCAGATCATGGACGATCTCTGCGAGCGCCTGGCCAGCGACCTGGAGCGCAAGCGCTACGCCGGCAAGACGGTGGGCATCAAGCTGCGCTTCGAGGGGTTCGTGACGGTCACCCGCGATCTCACGCTCAAGACCGCCATCCGGAATGCCGCCGACATTCGCGCCGCCGTGGGCCAGTGCCTCAAGCGCGTGACCTTCGACAAACGGCTGCGGCTGATGGGCGTGCGCATCAGCAACCTGAGCCACGCGGGGCAGGACGTGGCCGCGCGGGCCGCCGTGAACAGCCCCGGCACGGTCGCCGCAGCGGAGAACCTGCCGCTGTTCTGACGCAGGCTGCTCTCAGCGGCCACCCGCTCAGCGGGGCGCGGTTGCAGGCTCAACGGGGCGCGGTGGCCGCAGGCTGCGGCAGCGCCCAGACACTGTGCGCGGGCCCGGTCAGCGCGCGTCGCCGCACCGAGCGAGACGCCGCCAGCAGCAGTGCGGCGCCGCCAAGCGCGAGCAGATCGACGCTCAGCAGCGTCAGCTCACCCCGGGCCGCCTCGGTGAGCGCCAAGGCGCCCAGGGCCCAGACATCGGCCACGACGATGCCCGCCCCCAGCAGCGCGGCCACGGCACACAGCTGCTGCGCCGCCAGCGCCAGCGGCCGGCACAGCGTCCACAGCAATGCAGCCAGCAAGACGGAGAAGTACACCGTCGACAGCCAGGGCCCCGACGCGCCCTGCCCGGCCAGCCGCACCAGCACGAACAGCGCCGCCACGCCGGCCACGCAACCCAGGGCCGCGCCCACCGTCAGCCGCGCCATCAGCAGCGCCCGCCCCGGCTGCAAGACCTGCTGATGGCGCCGCCGCGACTCCACCCACAGCAGGTTGCCGCTGTAGAACAGCAGTGCCGCACCGAGCGCCAGCGCGAAGTACAGCCAGCGCAGCAGCCAGCCGGCATAGTCGCCAAAGTGCAGGGACTGCAGACCGCGCAGCAAGGCCGTGCCCAGGCTGTAAGTCTGCGGCGTCGTGAACGCCACGACACGGGCGGTGCTGCCCTGCAGCTCGACGCGGGCGAACGGACTGAGCCGCCGCTGGTCGACCCGGCCATCCACTTCCACGTGAGCCGCCGCGTCGCCCATCAGCCGCAGGTGCAATCGCTCCGCCACAAGGCCCGGCACGGCCAGCTCGGCCGCGGCCACCAGCTCGGCCACGGAGCGCAGCGGCGCCGGCACACGCTGGGCCGGCACGGGGCGGGAAAAGCCGGCCTGCGGGCCGATGATGTCGATCAGCTTGCCGTCGTAGACCAGCAGCTGAAACGGCGCCAGCAACAGCGCCCCCAGGCCCAGCACCGCGCCGCTCCACGCGAAGACCAGGTGGAACGGCAGCGACAGCATGCCCAGCGCGTTGTGCACGTCCTGCCACAGGCGTTTGAGGTTGTGCCCCCAGCGCATGGCCATCAGGTCCCGCATCAGGACCGGCGCGTAGATGACCACGCCGCTGACCAAGGCCAGCCCGTAGAGCAGGCTCACCAGCCCGAGCACATAAGTGCCCCAGGGCGTCGGGATGCCGGCGGTGTAGTGCAGCCGGTACAGGAAATCCGCCAGCTCGCCGCGTTCGGCGCGCTCCTGCAAAGCGCCGTGTTCGTCCAGCTCGAACTGGCGCAGCACCCGGCGCTGCGGGTCCTGCGCCACCACGCGAGGCCCGGCTTCGCCCTCGCCCGGCAGCACCAGCCGCAGGTCGGCCCGCAGCTGGGGCTCCTGCAGCGCGACCGCGTCCAGCAGGCGCTGGGCCTGGTCCAGCCCCTGCGGACGATCGGCGCTCGCCGACTCGCGGCGTGCTGCGGCCGGCTCACGCCCGGCCTCGGCCCAGGCCTCCAGCGGGTGGTGGAACAGCGTCAGCGCGCCCGCGAAGAAGGCCACGAACAGCAGCAAGCCGGTGAGCATGCCCACCGTGCTGTGGACGGCCTTGAAGCGCCGCAGCGTCGCCGCCTTCATGCCACCACCACGCCGATCCAACCCAACACCTTCAACCCCTTCAGCAGCCCGGCGCTCAGCACGCCCAGGCCCAGCATCCAGGCCCACGCCCGCGCCGGCGTCGCGGCGGCGAACGGCAGGCACAGGCACAGCACCCAGACCGGAAACACCCACAGCAGCACGAACAGACTGCTGGCAGACAAGGGCCCGGGCAGGCTGAGCGCCAGCAGCCCGACCAGACTCACGGCCAATGGCAACCCGAGCAACACGGCGGCCAAGGTCCTAGACAGCATGACGGCTCCGCCAGCGCTGCCACGCCGCGTCGGCGAAGGGCAGCGCCACCAGCCCGGCCATCAGCGCGCTGATCGCCAGCGCCAGCGCCGCCGTCACCCCCAGCGTGGCGGCCGGCAGCGCCCACCCGAGCGCCCACCCGAGCGCCCCCAGCACACCCGCAGCCCAGCGCCAACGCGCCCCGGCCAGCCGCGGCCCGAGGCGCTGATGCGCGCTGGCCCGGTAGATCAGCCAGGCGGCTGCCAACGCGCACAGCACGGCACAGCCCGTCACAGCTCGGCCTCCACGCCCACGCCGACGCGGCGGCCGTCGCCCAATCGCCCGATCAGACGCGAAGGCGTGGCCTGCGCGCGATAGACGGTGTAGGTGCGATCAAGCAGGTTGCTGCCGTCCGCGAACCAGCGCAGCTTGGGCGTCAGCGCATAGGCCAGCTTGGCATTGAGCGTGACCGAGCCCGGGTTGCGCAACGCAGCCGTGTTGGCGGTGTCGCTGAAACGCGAGCCCTGGTAGGCCACGTCCGCGTTGATCCGCCAGGCGCCGGGCTTCCAGCTCGCGCCCAGCGAAGCCGTCTGACGCGGCGAACTGGCGAACTGCTTGCCGGTGTAGTTGACGCTGGCCTGCTGGAACGCCAGGAACTCGCTGCGCGACAAGCCGAGCGCCGCGAACACCTCCAGCGCCGGCGTGAGCGGCCCGCGCATCTCCAGCTCCAGCCCTTGCAGCCGCGACTTGCCGGCATTGACGTAGAACACGTCCAGGCTGTTGGCGCCGATGTTGACCTGCTGGTCTCGCCAGTCGATACGGAACACGTTGCCGGACAGCAGCACGCCCGGCAGCGGCTGCCCCTTCAACGACAGCTCGTAGTTGGTGGTGTATTCCGGGTCGAAGGTGTTCGCCCCGCGCTGGTAGCTGTAGTTCACGCCACCGGTGCGGTAGCCGCGTTGAACGGTCGCGCCGACCATCCAGTCGGGGTTGAGCTGGTAGCGCAGCGCCAGCTTGGGCAGCAGCGAGCTGAAGCGGGTCTGCAGGGTCTGGTCACCGTCGGGCGCAATGACCTTGTTGTTCAGCAGCAGCGTCACGATGCTGGTCGCCATGGCCGTGTTGCCGGCGGTCTGCGAGCCGAACAGGCGGTCCTGCGCCTCGTGGTCGTAGCGCAGGCCGGTGGTCAAGGTCCAGGGGCCCATCCGGTAGTCGAACTCGCCGAACACCGCGCGGTTGCGCAGCCGCTGGTCGCCCAGGTTGCGGCGCAGCACGAAGTCGGCCGGGTAGCTGGCCTCGCAGGCCGCAAGCGCCTTGCAGCCGCCGCGCGCGTTCAGCACATAGGACACCGGCACCTGATAGCTGCTGTCGACCAGGCTCGGCCCCTGTGCCCAGTACACGCCCGCGACGCCGGCCAGCGGCCGCCCCCACAGCGAGGTGCTGAAGTTGGCGCGCAGCTCCTGCGAATGCCGGCGGTCGACGAAGCTGCCTTGCGAGACGCCCTGGTTGGCTTCGGTGTCGTCGTAGTCGAACTCGCGCTCGTAGCGGTTCAAGGCCCAGCTGCTCAGCCACGTCCACTCGACACCCAACGCCCGCCACGTCTGCTCGACGCCCAGGTTGCGGGAGCGGATGGAGACATTCGCCGGCTCGTTGGCCAGCGACACGCGCTGCTCGGCACGGCGCAGGGTCAGCTCGGCAAAGCTGCGGCCCTGATCGTGGGTCGCGTCCGAGTAGCTGACCAGCGCCTGGTAGTCGCCGTCGGTCGGGGTCAGGCGGAGCTTGCCGCGGAAGCTGCGCGCATCGTCCCGGTTCCAGCGCCGCTCGTGGCGGGTCTCGTTGACCAGATCCCCATCGCTGCGGCGATCCTCGACCGCCACGCGAAAGGCGACGCGGTCCTTCACCAGCGGCCCGCCGCCGGCCACGGCCAGCCGGCGGGCGTCGAGATGGCCCGCGCTGGCCCGGCCGCGCAGGTCCCAGTCGTCGGTGGGGTTGCGGGTGCGCAGGATGACGGCGCCCGCCAGCGCGTTGCGCCCCTGGTTGGTCGACTGCGGCCCGCGCAGCACCTCCACGGCCTCGGCATCCCAGACCGACAAATCCCCCAGCGCCTGCCCCGCGCCCTCCTGCGGCACGCCGTCCACCGACACGGTGGCCGTCTTGCCGTCACCGCCGGTCGGCCCGTACAGCGGAATGCCGCGGATCGACAGGTTCAGCGCGGTACCGACGTTGGCCATGCGGCCGATGACGTCCCGCACACTGTCGCTGGCGCTCTCCTCGATCTGGCGCCGGTTGCGCAGGCCCACGCTTTGGGTGGAATCGAGCTCCGCCCGACGCAGCTTGTCCCCGGTCACGGTGACCGCCTCCAGCCGCTGGGCGGCGGTCGGTCCTGGCGTCACGCCTGGCGCCGGTCCCTCCACCGCACCGTCCGGCCGCCCGGCAGGCCCGGCCGGGGCCGCTTCGCCATCCGCCGCCACGGCGGGCGATGTGCCCAGCAGCCCGGCCACCAGCCCCAGCGGGGCGACCCAGTTCAACTTTTTCCAAGCCACCATGGCAGCCACTCAACGCCTCTCGACCCGTCCATTCAGAAAACAGGAAATGGCTGGCTTGCGGCTGGCTACTGGTGAGCATTTTGCCGCATGCGAATGGTTCTCATTTGCAAATCAGCAACACACCGTCAACACGGTCGTGCGCACCTGACGGCTCCCGCCCGCACCGCCCGCCGCCGCTAAAGTCCTGCCCGTGATCCATCGCCACGCCGTCGCCGCCGCCTCGGGACAGCCCACGCCTGCCGCCGGCTGGCCGACCGGACGGGCGAGGTTGCTGCCTTGACCGCGCCCCTGGACTCCGGCGCACCCACCGACTGGCACTACACCGTCTCGGTGCGTAGCCTGTGCGAGTTCACCGCCAAGCGCGGCAGCCTCGACCGCCGCTTCACGCCGTCGGCCACGGCGCTGGAAGGCCAGGCCATGCAACTGGCCGTGCTGGCGCGGCGCTCGCCGGGCTACGAGACGGAGCTGCCGCTCGAAGGCCAGCACGGCCAGCTGCGCGTGCGCGGCCGGGCCGACGGTTACGAGGCCGACGTCAACCGGCTGGAGGAGATCAAGACCATCCGCGGCCCCGTGGAGCTGATCCCCGACAACCGCCGCGCGCTGCACTGGGCGCAGCTGGAAACCTATGGCGCCCTCATCGCCGCCGATCGCGGGCTTGCCGAGCTGGAGCTGGCGCTGGTCTATGTGGATGCCGACACGCAGCAGGAGACCGTGCTGCGCGACAAGCTCAGCGCCGCCGCGCTGCAGGCGGCCTTCGAGGAACGCTGTGCGCAGTTCGAGGCCTGGGCCGCCCAGGAGGCGGCGCACCGCAACGCGCGTGACGCCGGCCTGCGGGCGCTGCCCTTCCCGCGCGGTGAACTGCGCCCGGGCCAGCGCCTGCTGGCCGAGGCCGTCTACCGGGCCGCCGCGCGGGGCCGCCACCTGCTGGCCCAGGCGCCCACCGGCATCGGCAAGACGCTGGGCACGTTGTACCCGCTGCTGCACGCCATGCCCGCGCAGCAGCTGGACAAGATCGGCTACCTCACCTGCAAGGGCACCGGCCGCCTCACGGCGCTGGAGGCGCTGCACGCGCTGCGTGAGGCGGCACCGACCAAGTCGCTGCGCGTGCTGACGCTGGTGGCCAAGGAGCAGGCCTGCGAGCACCCCACCAAGGCCTGCCACGGCGAGGCCTGCCCGCTGGCCCATGGCTTCTACGACGCGCTGCCCGCCGCGCGCGCCGAGGCCGTGCAGGCCGGCTGGCTGGACGCCCCGACCCAGCGCCGCATCGCGCTGCGGCACGGCGTGTGCCCGTACTACCTCGGCCAGGAACTGCTGCGCTGGGCCGACGTCGTCGTCGGCGACGTGCACCATGCCTTCGACCCCCACGGGCAGCTCTACGGGCTGGCCCAGGCCCAGGGCTGGCGCGTGGCGCTGCTGGTGGACGAAGCCCACAACCTCATCGACCGCACCCGCGAGATGTACAGCGCCCAGCTGAGCCTCGCCCGCGTGCGCCAGGCGGCCGCCGAGGCGCCCGTCAGCCTGCGTGCGCCCCTGCGCGGGCTGGCCAACGCCCTCGCCGCGCTGGGCCGCGCCCAACAGGCCGACTACGCGGCGCTGCCCGATGCGCTGCCCGATGCGCTGCCCGATGCCCTGGCCGAAGCCCTGCAGCGCGCCAATGCCAC
>JACCDP010681301.1_pt1 | contig 10706 bp, 9 predicted proteins | sample 7445841 | NCBI WGS metagenome assembly JACCDP01 (sample SAMN15323441, study PRJNA562643) | freshwater metagenome | isolation source: river surface water | place: USA:Blue River Watershed | collected 2017-08-17
GTCTGCTGGGAGATGTATGACACGGGCGTCGACACGTATCGCACCGTGGTCCGGGGTGAACTTCACGGCGTTGTGGAGCAAATTGAGGAACACCTGTGCCATCCGGCCGCGGTCGACCATCACTGCAGGCAGGGTTTCAGGGTAGCTCGCCTGCACCGTGATGTGGTGTGCATTGGCTTGTGGTGTGCTTCGCTCGATTGCTTGTTGGATGAGGGCGACCGTGTCGTATTGGGCATACTGGAGCGCGATGCGTCCTGCCTCGATTTGTGACAAATCGTGGAGGTCCTCGACCAGGCGTGTCAGAGCATCGACTTCGTCCGAGATACGCATCGCCATCCGTTGGGCCACCTCGGGTGGGGGCTGGCTGACGATGGTATCGCTGAGGATTTTGAGGGCGGCCAACGGGGTACGCAACTCGTGCGAGATACTCACGATCATGTCGCGGCGGGCGCGTTCGAGTTGATTGATCTGCGTCACATCGCGGATGAGGATCATCACCACCACGTCCTCGTTGGGCAAAACCATCGGGCGCGCGACCACACGCATCGTGCGTGACGGGTTGCGTTGATGGAGTTGCATTTCGTCGTTGACGCGTTTGGTGGCGGTGTCGCGCACGAATTCGTCGAGCTGGTGATCGCGCACCAAGCTCATAATCGTCTGGCCGTCGACGCCTCCATCAATGCGCAAGACTGTCCGCAACGCAGGGTTGTGGTGCAACACAACACCGTCGGCCGAGACATACATCACGCCGATGTCGAGCATTTCGACCGCGATATCGTTTGGCAAAAACGGCGGCGGTTCGGGCGGCGGGGGCGGTGTGCGCTTGATGCGTCGCTCTGGGGGATTCTGCTGCCACGTGATAATCAACCAGATGATGGCAGCAATGGCAAATAGCCAAGGGTAGAGTGCATCGAGGTTCATCGATTACTCGTGTGCTTTGGGCGTATCAAAGCGATAGCCGATGCCACGAACGGTCTGCACATAAGCAGGAGTACTCGGGTCGGCTTCGATTTTCTCGCGGAGCCAGCGGATATGTACGTCGACGGTCCGACCATCACCGACGTAATCGCCGCCCCAGACCCGCTCGAGCAAGACATCGCGTGACAATGCGAGGCCACGATTGCGCATCAAGCAGGCCAGCAAATCGAACTCTTTCTGCGAGAGTTGGACCTCGGTTTCGTCGCGCCAGACGCGTCGTGAGCCGGTGTCGAGTTTGATCCCACCGATGATGACCGCATCGCGCTCAGTGGTAGGCTGACGGTCACTGCGGCGCAGGATGGCGCGGATCCGTGCCAACAACTCGCCCACGCTGAACGGTTTGGTCAGATAATCGTCTGCACCGAGTTCGAGTCCCGCAATGCGGTCGACCTCGTCTTGGCGCGCGGTCAACATCAGGATGGGGATGGTACTCTCTTTGCGGAGCATCCGACAGACCGAAAATCCGTCGAGACGCGGTAACATCACATCCAACACGAGGATGTCGGGCGCGTCACGACGGGCCATTTCGAGCGCAGTCATACCATCGCTGGCACGCAAGACCGTATAGCCTTCGCGTTCGAGATTGTAGGTCAGCGCTTCGGCCAGCGTTGCATCGTCTTCGACCAAGAGAATCGTCTGCATGGACACCATTCCTTTGTATCGTCAGGGTGACCACGTCACTGCCGACGACCTATTCGGGGCGGATGCGTCCCACACCATCTGCCGCATGCGTTACATAGATCGATGCACTGCGACCGGTGGCTGCGAGGTAGGCGGCGGCGACTTCGTGGCGGAAGTGCTCGACCGCCCCGTTTTCGACCAGACTCACCGTACAGCCCCCGAAACCAGCGCCCGTCAGACGTGATCCGTAGCACCCGCTGACGCGTTGTGCCGACGCCACCAACGCGTCCATTTCGGGGATGCTGACGTTGTAGTCATCACGCATGCTGGCGTGCGAGGCATTCATCAAGCGGCCAAACTCGGCCACATTGCCGGCGCGCAGGGCAGCTACGCCACTCAAGACGCGTTCGTTTTCGCTGATGACGTGCCGCGCGCGTTGCAACACAATCGACGGCAAGGCTTGGCTGTGCTGCTGTAGCTGCTGGCTGGTCACGTCACGCAGGGCTTTGATGCCCGGCAACGACGCGCTCAGGATTTCGACCGCCTGCTCGCACTCGGCGCGGCGTTGGTTGTATGCCGAGGCTGCCAACGAGCGTTCGATGTGGCTGTCGCAGATAACAATAGCGGCGTTTTCGGGCACGCTGACCGCCTGATAGCTCAGATCACGGCAGTCGATCAATAAGGCGTGGTGGGCTTGGCCGAGGGTCACGATGAACTGATCCATGATGCCGCAGTTGACGCCGACGAAGTGGTTCTCGGTGGCTTGCGCCATCAATGCGAGTTCTTCACCCAGGATGTTGAGGCCATAGAACAGCTGAAAAACGTAGCCTGTGGCGACTTCGAGCGCCGCCGAAGACGACAATCCGGCACCGCGGGGCACGCTACTCGATACCACCAAGTCGGCACCATTGATGACATGCCCTGCGGCCAGCAAGGCGCGTACCATGCCGCGGATATAGTTGCTCCAGGGGCGGATCCCGCTCGATTCGATATGGTCGATGGCGAACTCGTCGCTCTCGTTGAGATCTGCTGCGAATACGCGTACCCGGCGGTCGCTCCGTGGCGCGGCCGCAATATAGGTCGCCCGATCAATTGCCGCAGGGAGCACAAACCCATCATTGTAGTCGGTGTGTTCGCCGATTAAGTTGACGCGACCCGGTGCGCGCACGACCATGCTGGGCGCGTGTCCAAAATGCGTGGCGAAAAGTGCCTGGATCCCTGCTGCGTCGATCATGCATGTGTCTCCAATGTTGCTAACTATCCACATTCTATTATAAGGAATTGTTATGCATCCGTGTATTTCGCATCAAATCGCTGTGAATACTCATTATGTACGCGGTCGAACAATCCGACTCATCCCCACCATCAGCAGCACGAATCCCACTGCAATGCCGACGGCCAAGCCGGGATTGCTCGTGCTCAGGTCACCGGCCACGGTCAGCACCAGCAATCCGGGGGCAACGCCGAGCAGCGATGCGAGCAGGTACTGCCACCAGCGCATATTGCTACAGCCTGCTGCAAACGACACCAACGTATATGCAGGTCCCGGCAAGACCCGCAGCAGCAACATGCCGGTCGGCGTGATGCGCACACACAAGTCATCGAACGCACCTTGCTCTGCCGCAGATAATCGCGTGCGAACGACCTGATGCCCCCACCGGCGGGCAATCGCAAACCCGACGAGCGCACCGATGAGGTCACCCAATAGCGTCAAGCCAAAGCCCAGCCATGGTCCAAACACCAGTCCCGCGCCGACCTGCAACACGGTGGCAGGCACCACGGGGACGACCAAGATGACCGCTATCCCTACGACGACTATCAGCGCACCCCAGCCACCGAGGGGTGCCAGCAGCGTGCGCATGCCACTCGGGGTCAAATCGATGACGCTACGGAGCCACCAGAGGACGGCGAAGGCAACGACTGCGACCACTGCGAGCCAGAGAAGTCGCCTGCGCGGCAGGAGCGTTGTGAGTGTGCCCCAGAAGGATGTCTTCATAGTGTCGCTCCATCTTGGATTGTATAGCGGTACCCTTGGGCCACCAAAAACCGCTGGCGCTGCCAATTATCTTGGATTTCACGCGTGTGGGTGGTCATCAGCGCATAAAAAAACGCTTCGTGTCCATGGTGGACGCGTAACACCCGGCCCAGCCGTTGTGCTTCTTCTTGGCGCGACCCAAAAGCCCCCGATAGTTGAATTAGCACCGTTGCATTGGGCAAATCAATCGCCTGATTGCCTACCTTCGACACAATCAGACGAGCCGCCTGCCCCGTGCGGAAGGCCTCGTAGAGTGCCTGCCGCTCCTCCTCAGGTGTATTGCCAGTCAACAGCGGCCAGCCGGTCAGTGCCGCACACTGCTGCAACTGTTCGATGTACTGCCCAATCACCAAAATCGACGCATCGGCATGGAGCTGTGCCAGGCGTTCGACCACCGTCAGTTTGGCGCTTGCCATGGCAGCAATCCGCCCGTATTGGCGCGGGAAGGCCGCGAGGTAGGCGGCCCGCTCGGCCGGCGTGTGGTCGACCGTGACCGCCACGCACTGGACGGGGGCGATATAGCCTGCTTGTTCGAGGGTACGCCATGGCACTGCATAGCGTTGCGGGCCGACGAGACTATAAACATCGGTGATGTTGCCGTCTTCGCGCACTAACGTCGCACTCAGGCCGTAGCGCCGCCGCGATTGCAACGCTGCGGTGGTGCGGAAGACCGGGGCCGGCAGGGTATGGACCTCGTCGTAGATAATCACGCCCCAGGCGGCGTCGAGCAGGTTCTGCGGCGCGTGGATGAGCTGCTGGTAGGTGGTCACCGTGATCGGCGTGATTCCCGTTTGGCGTCGATAGATTCCCAACGCTGTGGGGTCGACGGTGGTCGCACGCGTCACGCTGTCGTGCCATTGTTGTGCGGCAGCGCGACTACTGGTGATAATCAGAGCGTGTTGTTGCAGGGCAGCGACAAGTGCCACGCCGATATAGGTTTTGCCACTCCCCGGCGGGAGCACGATGACGCCATGGGTCGTGGCGCAGGCGGCATCGACCGCCTGTTGTTGGTAGGGGTAGAGCGTAATGCTGTCGTTCCATGCGATGGCGAGTGCGTTCCCCGGACGCGTCTGCGCGTTGTCGATGACGGGCCAGCCACGTTTGACCAATACCTGTTTGATCAGACCCCGTTGGTGGGCATCGATGTGGTAGCGGTTTTCGCCTGCTGGGTGCGCAAATACCGCATGCAAGCGGGCGTCGTGCAACAACACCAACGCCCCGAGCGGGTCATGCACCGCGAGGATTAGTGCGTCTGCGGTGCCGGTCAACACCAACGCCCCCCAACGCTCCATGAGGGTGCGAATCGTGCGTTCAATGGTCGGCTCGAGCGCACCGGCATAGTGTTGCAGCGCAGTGCAGACATCGACCGCAGTCATGCCGTTGGCAGCGGCGTTCCAGAGGCTCGTTCGTTCGAGCCGTGCCCGCACATATCGGCCGGTATATGCCGTTATGCGGCTGAACCCCTGGAGTGCGTCGATGCAATCCCGGGCCTGCGAATGATCGGTATCGATCAACACCTGCCCGTGGGCCAACACGACTAGCGGTACCGCACTCATGGCGCCAGATGCGCGTGCCGATGGCAACCAACGACGTGGTCGTTGACCAGCCCCGTCGCCTCCATCAGCGCATAACACATGGTCGGTCCGATAAATGTGAACCCAGCGCGTTTGAGATCGGTGGCCATCTGCGTCGACAACGGGGTGACCGTGGGGATCTGGGCATGGGTCTGATAGCGCGGTTGCAGCGGCATGCCGTCTACATAACGCCAAAAAAACGCATCCACACTACCGTGTTTGGCTTGCAATGCGAGGAACGCATGTGCGTTGCTGATCATGGCGACCAGTTTGGCACGATTGCGGATAATCCCGCCGTCGGCCATGAGGCGATCGACATCATCTGGGGTAAATGTCGCCACCTGGTGCGGGTCGAATCCCGCGCAAACGGCCCGATAGTGGTCACGCTTGCGCAGTACCGTCAGCCAGCTGAGGCCGGCTTGCATCGTCTCGAGCACGATACGCTCGTACCAGCCATGTTCACTGTGCAGGGGCACGCCCCATTCGTGATCATGATATGCCGTGTACAACGCATCCGTACCGCACCAGATGCAGCGTTGTGGGTCACTCATTGTGGGTCACCGCCGGGTCGATGGCGATTGCATGTACGCCAGCGCTGATTGGTTGTACGTCTGGTACCACATGGAGCCGCGTGTCATTGATCGTCACAAACCAGCGCGGTCCGTCATGCTGCCATGCAACCTGGGTAACGGGGGTCTTGGCGGCAGTCGCAATGTCGTCGAACCGCTGCGCCAGTGTGACGTCCCCGTGGGCCACAGCCTGCGTGACGTGCAACACTGGTGCCTGCCACTGGGTAATGCAGGCGGTCACATCAGCATCGTTCAGGACCGTCCCCGCCGCATGCAGTGCGAGGGTGGCGATAGGCTGCTCGTCGAACTTGCGCCACTGAATGGCATGCGGCGTCACCCGCATCTGCGCCGGACAGCCAAATGTCAGCGCATCGATGACACAATCGGTGATTGCATGCACAACCTGGTGTTGGTAGGCGGCACTCGTTGCCCCATAATCGGGACTGCGCCGTGTGCCGCTGGCGACCAGGATGACTTCGACCGGGGTGATGGGGTGCAGATTAATATGAAAAGTCAACGAGCTGACATCGATGTGCGCGGGATGCACAATGTCACAGACGACAAGGGCCAGCAGACAGTCTTCGCCACGGAATCCGACCGCGTGCACCATCAGCGGGGCACCGACATGCGCAAATGTCGCATGTCCGGCACGTTCTGTGGGATCTGGATCTATTGCACGGCTGGCACTCCCGACAAACCAATCTGTCGTATTCATCGCAGACCTTCAGTACAGTGTGTCGTGTGCATTTTACCGCACCGCACCGGGTGCTGCCGCGCCCGGACCGTATAATCGGTCGATCCAGGATGCATTGGTGCGGCGCAGGTCGTGCCAAACTTCTTCGACATGGAGCGCATCGGGCCCAAGCGGATTGCTCAGCAACGCCTGCATGGCGAGTACTTCGTTCCCTTCGACGGCGGCCCGGATGGTGAGTTGTTCGTACGCTTTGACCTGGCTCGTCAGTCCATGCATGACCGGTGCCAACGGTGCATGGCGCAGGGGATGCGCACCCGAACGATCGACCATGCACGGCACCTCGACGACCACATCAGCAGGCAAATCGGGCAATGCACCGTCATTGCGGACATTGACGACGTGCGTCGCGCCGTCGCCGAGGTGGTGCGAGCAGATGAGGGCGGCTGCGGCGGTCGAATAATACGCGCCACCACGTTCCATCAGTTCCGCCGGCTTTTCGCACAGATGGACATCGGCATAGCGCTCGATGAGGCGTCGTTCGACGTCCATGACCACCTCTGCGCGGGTGGGGATGCCACTTTGCTGTTGGGCGACGATGGCTTTGGTCAGATAAAAATAATCTAAATACCCGCTGGGCAAGGCCTGTAGCATCCCGATGAGTTCGGCGGGTACATGTACGCCATCACTACCGCGCAACTCGTCCATGCGCTGTGTCAGGATGTCGGCCGTGACATCGCTGCCACCGACCGTGATGCGCCGGATCCAGTTCAAATGATTGAGTCCTACTTGTTCGATCTGGACGTCTGCCGGGTCGACGGCCAGCGATTTGGCGATGCCGCGTTGGGCAGTCATGGCATTGTTGCACAACCCAATGACCTTGACGCCGCCGTGGCGGACCAGTGCTTCGGTGATGATGCCGGCAGGGTTGGTGAAGTTGACCAGCAGGGCATCGGGACACCATGCACGCATATCGGCGGCGATGTCGAGCATGATGGGGATGGTCCGCAGGGCTTTGGCAAAACCTCCCACGCCGGTCGTCTCCTGGCCAATGAGGCCATGCCGGCGCCCGAGGAGTTCGTCGCCATGGCGGGCAGATTGGCCGCCCACCCGGAGCTGCGTGATGACATAGTGTGGTGCACCTTGCAATGCCGCCTGCCGGTCTGCGGTGTCATGGATGACAAACTGCCCGCCGTGATGTGCCACCATGCGCCGGCAAAAAGCGGAGACGACCGATCTGCGGGCGTCGTCGGGATCAACCAGGGTGACCGTGGTCAACCCCAAATCCGCAGCCCGGCTAATCAGGCCATCGACCAGTTCGGGAGTGTAGGTGCTCGCGCCACCGATGACGACAATATGCATAGAAATCAGCTCCTTTTTGCAGGAATTCGCACAAATGCGTGTTCGAATTATCGCAGTGTCATGTCAGTGCAAACGATGTGCGTTTTGAGCCGAATCACATCAGATTTTCATCTGTGTATGACACTATATGTGGACAAATCATTGCGTTTTCATACCAAATATGGTATGATACCAGACGGTTAGCTCTTCTTTTCGTAAGAGAAAGTTGGTGTCGCGTGGATAAACCACTCAGTCCACCCCAACAGAACATCCAGAGCGAAAACGAACCAAATGTCGTTACAGCCCACAACGACGTTGATGATATTTTCCCTACCGGAGTCGCCCACATCGCCGACGAAATCCCCGAAGACGAGCTCGCACATATCGAGGCCGATGCCACTGCCGATACCGACAGTGATGTCGATGATTCGGTGCGGCTGTACCTCCGTGATATCGGTCGAATCGACCGATTGAAGTCTATTGTAGACGAAAAGAAACTGGCGTATTTCTACGAGACCGGCTTGCGTTCTGCGGTCATCGGGAGTTCAATCCAAGACGACGACGAAGACTACCCGCATAGCACTGGCGCTGTAGTGCACTCCGCAGCACTCGACGCGTCATTTGTCGCGGGCGATGCCACAACGGAGTTGTCGGCACTCCCCGAAAGTTATATCACTAAGCTCCGTGCAAACCTCGGGAAGCGCTTGTACTACGTCTACATGATTGTCTACGTGTGTAGTCACGAGGTCGAGCCGAGTCGTATGCTGGACCACCCCGTCGTTGGCCCGTTGTTGGCTGCTGACCCCGAGCTCCGTGATTTCTTCATCCCGCAGCCCGATGCCAAAACCGAAGACAAAACCGGCTACGAAAAGCACTCGCTCAACAAGCCCGATGCACGCTTCTATGACAAATTGTGTGTATTGGCGTGTATCGGTGTCGAAGACATCGTCGAAAAGAGTGGCCGTCGTGACGGAACGGGAGTCGACTTTACGGCTCGGGTCCGTCTCATTGCATTGTATTTGTTCTGCAAACAAGCGAACGGCTACGATGCACATCATGCCGTGACCCCCGAGAGTGTCACCGACAAGTATCAGCGCATCATGGCTGATTATGCGTTGCCGTGGCAACCCGCTGGTATGGCGGTACAAGCGGCACCTGCCGTCAGCGAACGTGATTGGTCGCGGGCTGCGGACGAGTCCAGCGGCGATTCGCTGGAAGCTCTGCAGAGCATTTTGACCGCTGCCAGTGTGTGGATCGCCAATGAGGGCCCCAATGCACGCGAAGTGCTGATCAATGCGAACCTGCGCTTGGTTGTCTCGAACGCCAAAAAATACCTCGGCCGCGGGATGTCGATGCTCGACCTCATCCAAGAGGGCAGCATCGGCCTGATGCGCGCCACCGAGAAGTACGAACAGCGCCGTGGTTTTAAGTTCTCGACCTATGCCACCTGGTGGATCCGTCAGGCCATCACCCGCGCAGTGGCAGACCAGAGCCGCACGATACGCCTGCCCGTGCATGTGGGCGAGACCATCAATCGCCTGATGCGTACCGCAGCCAACATCCAACAAAAGACCGGCCGCGACGCATCGCCCGACGACATCGCCGACGAGTTGCAGATGCCGGCAGACAAGGTCCGCCGGATCCTCGATGCCTCACGCCAGACGCTGTCGCTCGAGACACCGGTCGGCAACGACGGCGACGCCAATTTGGCGGACTTCATCGAAGACTACCACGGTGCTACCCCTGCCGAGACTGCGACACAAACGTTGCTCCGGGAGCGCCTCAACGACGCACTCACCCGCTTACCCGAACGCGAGCGCCGCATCATCCAACTGCGCTTTGGCCTCGAAGACGGTCGCTCACGCACCCTCGAGGAAGTCGGCCGAGAGTTCGGTATCACCCGCGAACGCACCCGCCAAATCGAAGGCGAAGCCCTGCGCAAACTGCGTCATCCCGGCGTCGCCCGTGGCCTGCGGAGTTTTCTCGAGTAGCCCATGCACCTGCATGCATGGGCCTGACGGGTACTATTGTCAACGGGTGTGGTGATACGTACTCGGGGCGAGGTATACCTCGCCCCGAGCCGTTGATACCTGATATACTATCCGAAGCAGCGACGTCGCTCAGACGGCGCTTTTTTTGACATGATATAGGAGCGGATGCACATGCAAATCTATCTGGATACCGCGAACATCAAAGAAATAGCCGAAGCAGCCAGCTGGGGCATTCTGAGCGGCGTGACCACCAACCCATCGTTGGTCGCCAAGGAACAAGGCATCGACCACAAGACGCTCATCACAGAGATTACCAAGTTGGTCGACGGCCCCATCAGCGCTGAAGCAATTTCGCTCGATGCAGCTGGCATGATTAGCGAAGGCCATGAGTTTGCAACCTGGCATCCCAACGTGATTGTTAAAGTGCCCGTCACGCCCGAAGGCCTCAAGGCGGTCTATGCCTTGGCCAAGGACGGCATCCGCACCAACGTGACCCTCTGCTTCAACGCCACCCAGGCACTGTTTGCGGCCCGCGCAGGCGCTTTTATCATCAGCCCGTTTATCGGCCGCGTCGATGATATGGGCGCAGACGGCATGCAACTCATCCGCGAGATCTCGGGCATCTACCGCTTGCATGGCATCACCACCAAGTTATTGGCTGCCTCGATCCGTCATCCGCGCCACATTATCGAATCTGCCCTGGCCGGTGCCGACATCGCGACCTGCCCGTTTGGCGTTATCAAGCAGAGCATGAAGCACCCATTGACCGACAGCGGCATCGAAAAATTCTTGGCTGATTACAAGAACAGCACCAAATAAAGGGATTGTGATGCCATATACCGAAATAGACCAGCGGTCCATCAACACCCTCCGCGCCCTGGCCATCGACGCCATCCAGCAGGCAAA
>JACCDP010841200.1_pt1 | contig 10706 bp, 27 predicted proteins | sample 7445841 | NCBI WGS metagenome assembly JACCDP01 (sample SAMN15323441, study PRJNA562643) | freshwater metagenome | isolation source: river surface water | place: USA:Blue River Watershed | collected 2017-08-17
AAGTCAAGATTGTTTCCGTTTAATATTTGCATATATGTAAATTAAAAAGTGGTCTTTTTACAAGAATAGTTTACCTACTATTAAAGCCACACTACCAACAAACCACCATCTTTGATAAAAGGGCGGTTTTTGTTTGATGGTGATATTAGTCATCGCCGTAACCCGTGTTTTTGGGTTCTCATTTTTAATCTCAACTATGGGTTCGGCCTTGCGGAACATCCCGCGCTTTTTCTCACCAATAGTAATTCTCATTTTGTTCTCGCTACCAAAACTATCAATATGGAAACCATCGTGTTTCACAACTCCACCGAAAAAATTCCATGAGTCTTTCCAACTTACGGGTATTGGAGTTTTCACATAATATGTGGTATCAAAAGTGTTGGTGTCCACGAATATCTTTTTCTCCACTTCGTATGGCACGAACACCTTTTCAATTTTGGTAATTGTACCAACCTTGGTTTGACTCGCGATAGACTTCATGTACTTTTCCTTTTCCAAAAGGTTGTTTTTTAACGCCACTTTCAAACTCAAAATTTGTTGCCGTTGCTCAACTATCTCCCGACCATTTTTGTCAATGGTGCTTTTGAAATATGTGTTTTGTTGTTGGAGGTCAAAGTCCCCGTCCCCGTTCTTCAAATAAAGAATGAGGATGGCTACAACAACGCCTACGGCTATATAGAAAGCCCGTTTGTAGTTAAACGCCTTTGCTTGGAATTGTGGTACTTGCATATTGCTTGGGTATAGTTATTTCGGTGTAATTAAGGTGAATTTTATTAAGTGTGGCGGAAATTTTACTCGCCTCTTCTAAGGTGTACTTTTCCGCGCCATAATCAAAGTCGCAAGTTTGGTATGTGCTATCCGAATAGTTGTATTCGGTGATGTACATAAGTTTGGGTTCTTGCTTTTCCCATGGTGGACGTGAATTGATTTTAAGGATGAAGATTTTAGGGGTTTTCATGTTTATAGATTGATTTGAATATTTGTAAGCCATCTTGCGTAACGATACCCATTTTTAACAATGGCTTGTAATATCTATTACCCATATCTACCAATTGGTCTTTTTCTATTTCTAGAAACATTTTAGCGCGATGAATCACGTTGACTTTGGTCAAAACCTCATTTGGGTTTTTTTCTAACTCTTCGATATATGCTTGGAATGCGGTTTTCATATTTGGGAATATATATAAATTTGATTGCGTCGTTTGATGTTGTGTTGGTGACAAACCGAAATTTTGTGTGGGTTACATTACTAGTGAAATACATAGCCATGCGGATATAATTGCATAATACCAAACCATTATTGATGGCACGTGTCGTCGTATGAAATACTCTTCGTCCCTCTCGTTGGGAACTCGGTCAAAGTTTATTTGAAACCAAGCCGTCCAAATGATGTAGGCGGTAAGTATTGCGGGCAAAGCAAAGGCCATCAATATTGATTTTATATGCTTCATTTATTGTAGGGTGATTTGTAGGTTTCTTGGCCAGGAGAACCGCCCCATTTTTCAATAAACAAGTTCCTATTGCGGTCAAAGTTTGTATTCAAACTTGGGTCTTTTGCAATGGTTTGTGAATTTCTAAAAACTTCGGGGTTGAAAAAAGGCGACATATCGCGCTTCAATCCTTCAAGGCGCATCCGCAAACAATAATCATTGTCTTCAAAATAAGCGGGGAAAAATTGCTCATCGAACTTTCCGACCTTTTCCCAAGTGGTCAAAGGAATTACGAATAAACACCACGTTCCAAGGCCCAAATAAAAGTCATTTGGGTTTGCATCTATGTAGTCTTCTATTTCATCGGCGGTCTTGCGCCAAATAATATCATCGTTCAACAAGGCAACGTGTGTGTAACCTTTTGCAAACAATGTTTGACAAAGCAAGTTCCACGAACCGCTCACCCCAACATTGTGGGGCATAGTCATAACCTTTTGATTTGATGCGGTCAAAGTAATGTTTTGGTGTCCGTTATCCACGACATAGACATGGCGACCATACCACGTTTCTTTGTACACCTCTAATGCTTCTTGAAGCAAGTCCGCCCTATTTATGGTTGGGATTCCCAATGCTACCATTGCCATATTTGATTATTTTCAAAGATAATTATTTTGCTCAATTAATGTTATTGTTTTTCATATTTTCCTCGTGATGTATCTTCATCATTTCCAACTCACTTTCTTCGTGTAGTTTATCTAATATGATTTCAACGCAAGTCCTTGCAAGGCAAGTAAGGCAAGCGCATTCACTCTCATCCAATTCGGGATTGGTTGCATTTAATAATTGCATCGTCATCGCCTCCGCGCACTCGGAGGTCATCATCGTAACCCAATCGTCTTTAAGGATTAGTTTTTTCATTTTTTCTCGGAATAAATTGTTCGTTAGTGAATTGCGACAACCATGTATCTATGTTATCAATCGTTCTAAAAAATTGTTGCATGACAAAAAACTTCCCATACATTTCGTCAAGTTGGTCATACTCCTTTTGACGTTCTTCGGTGGTCATTTTTTCAAGCACTTTGTCAAACACACTCAAGGTGTGCGCTATTCTCATTTTCTTGGCTTCTTCCCTCGCGGTTTCAAAGTCAATGTTGTTTGCATTAATGATGTTGTTGCGGGTCAAGAAAGTCCATACTACGCTCCCGTAATCGCCAACGTATTTGTACGATGTGCGCAATTGGTGATAATACCACACAATTGACTTTTTTCGGTTTTCGATGCGCTCTTCATACGATTCATTTTTCGGGGCATTTTTTTGACGCGCTTCAATTTGGCGTTTCCTTTTCAAAATCTCGGTCATAGTTTCTTCGCAATAAAACCGATACGCATTCAAGACTTTGGCAATGTAGAGCGGGGAGAATTTCCCATAAGCCTCGGCATCCACATTCAACTTGCCAACAAGTGAGTATTTGTACGCTAGGACAATCTCCGAAAGCGCAAACCCCTTGTAGTTCTCACGTATGAAATTCACATTCATCACGTTCTCTTCTTTGGTAGCCTCTTCGCGAATACCAAGGTGCAACCTCCATGATGTAACTACTTTGAGTAATTCGTTGACTTCGGTATTGCTTTGAAAATGCCCAATCTTTTTTTCGTATTGGGCCACATATATTTCTTTCTCCGTTGAATTAGTTATCCAAGCCCCAATCGACACTTGCGGTTTCAATTGCGGTGTTGATGGTTTTTTCGATGGTACTAACTCGTTTGATGGTTGGGTTTTCATTTAGGTAAGAATTGAATTTTGTTCCAAATAGGGTTATGGGTCTTAAATAATCTTCAAACTCGGTGCGTAGCCATTTGGCGCACTTTGTGTCTATCACTTTTTTAAAGTCATCAAGGGTGTTGCCCTCTTTTATCCTTGCTTCGATGACCTTAATTGTTTCTTTTGATTGAGGGGCAAACTTTTTACCGCTCTTTTCATTCAAATAATCCACGATGCTCTTCACAATGGTTTCGTCTTTGGCCACCAACTCTTTGTACACGCTAAACGAAAATACTAAACCATTATAGTCGCTTTTGTACTCATATTCAATTTGGTGAACTTTCATTTTTTTCAACCCCCACTTGATAATGGTTGAAATGTAAGACTTGCTCAAACCACCGCAATGTTTGGAAATGTCACCCATTTTGATTTCATCTCCCACGTTGCCCAAAATATACAACCACACCGCGCCATACATGGTAGGGCGTTCGGATAAGGCTTTATAGAATGGCTTAGTTTTCAAGGATGTCTTCGATTGGGAGGTTCAAGGCATTGGAAATAGCACGCGCGGTGCTTGTGAAATAATTGGTTATTTGCCCACTTACTATCTTAGACATACGATACTTCTCAATGTTGATACCTTGGGTTTCCCTAATTCTTTCTATCAACTCCGTTTGTGAAATCCCGCGTTTAATAAGTATTTGGGCGAGTTTTGTTTTTTTATCGCTCATATTGTTCCCCATTCGGTTATGCTCCGAACAAACCAACTATGGTGGGGATAGGGTATTTACCCTTTGTACTTAATCAATTTGTAATGCGAAAACTTACCATCGCTAACGATGTTGTCAATCTTGTAAGATTTACGCAAACGAAAAATAACACCCGCCAATCTCTTCACCCCAAGTTCTCTTGCTCGTTCAAAGGAAATAGTTCCATTCAACATCAATTCATTAATTACGATGTTGTTTTGATTTACCTTGGAATTTGCTTTTTGCTCAACTTCGGAAATAATGGGTCGCTCCGCAAATAAATGTTCGTCCTCTTCTTCAATTGGATGAATTGGAGGTGATTGTAGACGGCTAGTTGAAATGGTTTGTTTGATGACCATAATCAAAACTAGTCCAAGCAATGTAACAATAGCCCAAATCATAAATAGTCCTCCTCCTCTTCTTCTACGATTAATTCCTCATCATCTTCATCTTCAATGATTGTGGGTTCGTCATCTTCATAATGATTCGGCTCATACGAACCATCATAGGGTTGTATCAAATGATACTCCTCTTGGTCAATAATATTCTCGGTTGTCATAGTGTTGGCAAAGATTAAGATTATTTTTGAGAATAACAATTATTTGTTATCAAATATTTTTGCGATGTGGTGTCCTACATAGCCACCCACTACTATGTTCAATAAAACGAGGAACATATTCAACATCCCCACAATCAATGTATTATTGAATTGATAGCCTTGTATCACTTGCCCTTTGTTTAACAAGGGGTATAGGGTAAAAATGGTAGACCCAACGATGCACAACGAAATAATGATTCGGTATATGACCCTTGCTTTCTTGTTATAGGTGTTTGTTTTTTCGTAGTATATCCAAGTGAACGACTTGATTTTGTCGTGAATGGGAATGAGGATACCAATGGTGACAAAAATTGCCAACGCTACGTGAGTCATAAGGTGTAAGTGTATCATTGTAAAAGTATTTTTTGAATTGCTTGTTTCGCCTCGGCCACCACTTGCTTTTTTACTTTGTTTTCGCGCTTGGTGATGTACTCACTCAAAATGGCTTTGAATTTGTCGGCATTGATGGACGGGTTTCCGTCTAGGTCGTGATGTAACGTAGAATCCTCAATTGCGAAATCTATGAAATTTATGATGTCTTCCATTCTATGATAATTTTATTGATTATTTGTACGGGATATTCTTTTCCCAAGCACCCAACTTCATCGCACATACCACAAGGGGTATCACACTTGACGCTTTCATAGTGTACTTCAATTGGGGTGTTGGTATCTACTAGTTCTTGCATTTCGGATGGCGAAACAAAACGATAGCCTTTTATATCACTACCTCCCGTTATGTAAAGGTCACTACCAATGGTAAGGGCTATTTGTTTCCCCCACGCTATCTCTTGCTTGGTTTCGGGATTATATATTGTGTAGTATGGGGATTCCTTTGAATTGGTTGGAAATTCCATACGCACCATGCACTTCTTTTTCATGCGAGCAAAGATAAAGATGGAGAGTTATTTTCAAAAATAAATTTTGTATTTCCATTCACAAAGGAAACCGCTCATTTACTAAGAAATCGCTATAAAGCATTGTTATTTTGTAAAATAACTTTTAGATTTGTTATGTAAAACAAACATGGAAAACACGCCAATCTCCCTCCGCCCCGATGACCAAGAGAAAACTATTCTCATTTTTGATTTGGTTAATATGATGCTAAATGGAATGGAAAAATTTAGAACCAATGAAAACAAGCCATTGTATGATTTGGATACTATCCAATCGGTTAGGAAAAACTTGACAATATTGAATGGTTGGGAGGAAATATACCTTGATGGTGCTTTCCGTAAAGGAGTAGATGTAGGTAGCGACCCCAACCGCCCCGATGGGTTGTGTAATCCCGATATTTATTCATACTCTAATGACTTTTTCAAAAAGGGTGAGAACAATGAAACAAAGTAAGCCAACGAAGAAACTAATACGCACCGCTATACATAGCGATGCAAATGGCAACAAGATTATTATTGACCATTATCAAGACGTTGCTACAATCAAACTAAAATTGCACGCGGAAGGTCGCCAAAGAAACATTGGGACTTTGGACATTCCTAACCGAAGACTATATGTAAAAAGACAAAAGGACAAACACCTTTTTTTGAAAATGAATGCTTATGGCTTGAATCACCATATACTCAAAGAAGCAAAATTATTTGATACAATTTTCTTAAACGATAACGAAAACACTTGGGCTATTCCAAGAGAATACATCCTAGAACATGGGAAATTTCTCAATTTTAGCAACCATGGCGGATTCGAGTTACAAATATTTATTTCACTTGACATCATTAAGCAATTCAAAGTAAAAGCAATGTTATGACGTGCTTAAATTGTGAATCCCCAACCAAGGGGAGGTCGGACAAAAAGTTTTGTACCGACTTATGTAGAAGCCAATTCAACAACCAAAGAAAAAAATCACAAAAGATGAATAGCGATAACAAGCCCAAAAAAGGCATGACGGAAAAAGAAGCCATAATCACCTTGGCTTATTTCAACGATTGGAGGCGCGGGGACGATATACCCATGCCATCGGCCAAAGATATAACCGAAGCGATTGAAGTAGTCATTCACAAATTCAAAGAAAGAAATCATGGATAATAAACAACTATCACTAATTGATGCACTATGTATCGTGAGAACAGGATGCGGAACAGAGCAAGAAAGAGAATTATTAGACAATGCGTATTTATTAATCAAACAACATTCGGAAGTGTTGCATCTTGAGTATCAAAGACAATGCATTGATGAAAAACTTAATGCTATTAAAGGAGGTGAGCAATGAACGACAAGATAAAAGAACTACTTGAAAACGCAGAGAAAACTGACTCATTAGCAAAACTCAAATGGCGTATTGAGAACAGAGAGCAACTAAGAAAAGAGCGTAAAGAAAAATTAAAAGAACTTATGGAACGAGATAAACTAACCTACGGAGGAGGTAACAAATGACAAACAATAAACAACAAACGGCAGTGGAACAATTTCTAAATGCTATTAAAGACCAAATTCTACTGAGTAAAGAACATCTTGAAATGATAGAATCTTATGCAGACCAGTGCAAAGAAATGGAGAAGGAAAGAATTGAAACTGCATACAACAAAGGAACAGTTCATGGAATTGATTATCCTGAAAGTACACTACCAATAACTGGTGAACAATACTACAACGAAACATACGAAAATGAGCAATAATAAACAAAAATTTAAATACATCAAGTACCAAGAAAACCCACAATGGGATAGGATTGACATTCAACAAGAACTTTCCCAATGGAGTATAAAAGGTTATCCAGACGGAGATGTTGGAATTGAATGCGTATTTTTAGGTACAGAAACATTGTTCTTAAACCAAGATGAATTGAAACAAGTAATTGAATTTTTGCAATCAAAATTATTAAGCAATGACAAACAATAAACAACAAACGGCAGTGGAGCAATTTGCAATTTCGCTTTATGAAAATGGATTTTTAACAGGCAATGGAGATGAAATACAAGAGTTGCTTGAAAAAGCCAAAGCAATAGATAAAGGGCAAAGGCAACACACATTTGAACAAAGTAGATTAAATAACAAATTTGTTGGGCTTAAGTATGAATCATTTGATGAATACTATAACGAAACCTACGGAGGAGGTGAGCAATGAGCAACCTTGAAATTTTTGAACTCTTGCATCATGGGGTATCCGTATTTCAAGGAACGGAAAAAGACGTAAAATGGAAATTACTCCGCTCTCAAGAAAAATCAATCCAATGGGCAACTACCCATGATGGTTGGGAAATCAAAAAGATTGAAAACCCCAACTTTGTGATTAAAAAACCAATTAAAAAAAATTCACCCTCCGAAAATGGCTAAATTTGGCTTATCCACAAATGACCACACTTATCAACACCACCACATTTGTTACAACAAATAAAAATGACCATTTTTTGCCCTCTTGGTAAAATTTCGGATTTTGACATTTAACACGACTCTAAAAGTGATGTTGTACATTGAATCTATTGACTTAATCTTAAAAAACAAATAAAATGAAAAATCAACCAAAAAACGTACAAAAACGTACAAAAATGAGGTCTTTTTTGGGCCTCCGACCTCTCGATTTTAACACACTACTTTTGACCCTTTTGGCCATGGTGTGTTCTACTAATTCATTAATTGCACAAAAATTTAATGGTGTGGAATTAAATCAAAACGCCCAAGTTGTAATAAATTCTTTTATTGCAAAAGGATGGGTTCAATCAAACAAAACAAAAGACTACACAACCCTTAAAGGTAAAATTGCAAATGAAGAGGTTTTATTAACTATTTACCCCACCATCACAAGTCGAAAGTGTCGCAAAATCATGGCCCTATACACAAGCCCCGATAGTTGGGATGAGGCGGTAAATTTGTATGAGCAAAAATGCGAAATCATCACGAATAAGTATGGTAGCCCCGTTTTCATCAATGAAACATTCTATGACCCATACTATCTTGGTGATGGATACGAAATACAAGCCTTGGGGAATGATAAGTGTGAATACCTACGGATTTGGGAAAAAATAGTTGGATACCCCAATTTAACTATTGGTGTTGAGATTGGCAATGCGGGTATGGTTATGGTTGCTTACGAAATCAATACTAACATGGAACTCCATAAAATCGAATTGGATAAAATTCAAAACGCCGTTTATTGATATGGAAAACCCACAACCAACACCAAATCCAAGCCTTTATTGGGAAGAGGTTTGGGAGAACTTGACTAAGTATCTACCCAACGGAGAAACGGAAGCCCAACAAGCCCAAATAGACGCTATTGAGGAGGAAAACTATGAAACATACCCTATCAAGTATCCCGACCCATTCATGGGCGCGTATCACATAGCGAAAGCCCTTAAACTCTAACCTATTGCTCGTTATAATACCGATAACATATTGTAACGAGCAATTACTTAAATTATGTAATATTGAAAAGATAAGAATGAAAAATTTACAAGAGTCACAATGCGTGAACGTAATCAATTTTAGCGGGGGTAGAACATCCGCATATTTGGCAAAAAGATTGATTGATGAGGGTATAGAAAATTATATCGTGACGTTTCAAAACACGGGCAAGGAAATGCCACAAACGCTTGATTTTATCAATGAGTGCGATAAGCGTTGGGGGTTAAACATAGTATGGTTGGAGTATCGTTTCGGCAACAATTTTGAAGTTGTAACCTACGAAACCGCATCGAGGGATGGAAGGCCATTTGATGAAGTAATCGCACACAAAAAAAATTTCCTCCCTAATCAAAGAATGAGGTATTGCACCACCTTTATGAAAATCGACACATTAAAACGATATTTAAAATCTATTGGTGTAAACGATTATATATCATTCAATGGAATAAGATACGATGAGCCTAGACGATGGGAAAAAATCAAAGCGAGTGACCTTGATATAGAATTGCCATTGGTAAAGTGGAAAGTCACTAAAGAGGATGTATTGAAGTGGTGGAGTGAGCAACCTTTCGACTTGATGGTAAATGAGCCTTATGGAAATTGTGATGGATGTTTCCTCAAGGGGAAAGGTAAATTGTCCATCATCGCAAAAGAGAAGCCCGAACTATTGGATTGGTGGATTCAACACGAATTGGATAGCGGTAGTACGTTTAAGAAAGAAACATCGTATCAAAACATCCTTGACAAATCCCAAAGCCAATTGGGGTTATGGGACGATGACCCATCGTTTGAGTGTTTTTGCAATGTAGATTGATTTAGGTATCTTTGAAATATGGCAACGATAAAAACCAAAACACCAACCGATAAGGATTTTGACAAATATGTTAAAAAAGCCGTAAAACTTATTAAAAGTAGTCCTAATTTTGATAATGCTAAGGACATTGAGGGCATTTCCAATATGTACGCTATGGACATGGCAAAAGATTTTAAAGGCCCAACGGGTAAAGCATATCAAACCGCCTTGGCAAAGTACAAAAAAACCATTTTAACTAAAGTCAAATCCAAATTATAAATTATGGCTATCTCAAAAAAAACCACGCCCAAATACAATTTGAGTGAAATCAAATCGTTGGAGGTTGAATACGGCAAGTTAGAAAAAATGCAATCTCTAATTATTGGGGATTACATAAATTCTATCAAAAAAGGTGTTTCCCTAATTGATAAGAGAAGTAACTTAATCAACAAAAATATTAAAATGGCAAAAGCCAACGGGGACAAAACAACTTTGGCATCGCTTGAAAAACTAGACAAAATCGCCGTCGAAGAATATTATAAGCAATCATCATTGATGGCAAATTTGAAAGGCGCGGATTTGTTAATGAAGAAATACAAATAAGTCATTAAAGGAATCTTATAAGGGGGCAATAGCCCCTTTTTTTTTGCTCTCTACTTACGGCATTCATTTTAGACCATGTTGGCTAAATGTTGGCTAACCTCAAGTCCTCACATCCTAACCCCCTATAAACATTGATATTGACACCATGAGGGTTGTATTCCCACGGCTATCCAACCACCAAAACCACCAAAACCACTTTTTTAACCACCAAAACCACTTTCCGTACAATACCACACGACTACCAATACCCCAAACCCCTCCTTATTTGCCGTACAATCGACTTTCTCCCTCCAACCATACATTCACCCCACCCAACTCCCAAAAACCCCTCACGCACGACAAAATTGCGGGGTTTCACCCCTATTCTCTTTTTTTCCCCCTACTACTATACCCTCACTCGCTTCGCTTCGTTC
>JACCDP010150521.1_pt1 | contig 10705 bp, 10 predicted proteins | sample 7445841 | NCBI WGS metagenome assembly JACCDP01 (sample SAMN15323441, study PRJNA562643) | freshwater metagenome | isolation source: river surface water | place: USA:Blue River Watershed | collected 2017-08-17
GGATTTACAGTCCCCTCCCATTGGCCGCTCGGGCAACCCGCCAAGGTCGAACAAGTAGTGCGGCAAATTATGGATCTTTCGAAGGGAAAGGATACCTTAGGCAAGTAGGCTCAATTACCGCCTGAAAAACGCTTCGAAAGGGCTTAAAAACTATGGCTGATGCAAGTTTCGACATAACCTCAAAGATCGACCGCATGGAGCTAGATAACGCCATTAACCAGGCAATCCGCGAGATCGATACCCGCTTTGATTTTAAGAACACCGGTTCAAAGATCGAACTTGAGGGCGAGAAGATTTCAATTGAAGCCGATACTGAAGAACGCGCAAAAGCTGTGCTCGATGTAGTTAAGGACAAGATGATCAAGCGCGGAGTTTCGCTAAAGCATTTAGATCCAGCTCCCCCGCAGCTAAGTGGCAAAATATATAAAATCGCTTGCCCACTTAAAGAAGGCATCTCAACTGAAAATGCCAAGAAGATTGCTAAGAAGATTCGTGACGAAGGACCTAAGTCAGTTAAGACTCAGATCCAGGGCGATGAACTTCGGGTAACTTCCAAGAGTCGCGATGATCTGCAAGAAACCATGGAACTAGTAAAAAATGGTGGCTTTGAATTTGCAGTTCAATTTACGAATTTCCGCTAATTGAAAAGCACTAAGACTGGGCTGCTCTTCGGAGTATCGGCTTACATACTTTGGGGACTATTCCCCCTGTATTGGCCGTTGCTTGAACCATCAGGTGCGCTAGAAATTGTTGGACATCGTGCGGTCTGGTCACTAGTTTTCTGCGTCATAGCGCTAACTGCAACGAAGGCTTTAAAGCCCGCTCTTGCCACAATGCGACGCCCGAAAGTATTTATCAAACTGGTAGCAGCTACTGGCTTAATTTCAGTTAACTGGATCGTATATATCTGGGCGACAAATAATGGCCACGTTGTTGAAGCATCTCTTGGGTACTACATCAACCCAATCATCATGATTGCAATCGGGATCATCTTGCTGAAAGAGAAGATGCGTAAGTTGCAATGGGCTTCAGTATCAATCGCCGCTTTTGGGGTTTTGGTTTTAACAATTGATTATGGTCGCTTGCCTTGGGTTGCACTTGCCCTGGCTCTTTCTTGGGGCACCTATGGATTCATTAAGAAACAACTTGGACTAGGTGCTTTGGAAGGCCTGGGCATTGAAACTGCCATATCAGCCCCGTTTTACTTGGCTTATCTGGCCTGGATCGGTGTTGAAGGTAGCGGCCATTTCGGAAGTGGAATCGGCTTGACCTTACTTTTAATTGGTTCAGGTGTGGTTACTGCGATTCCATTGCTGCTATTTAACGGTGCCGGCAATCGTCTGCCTTACACAATCATTGGTCTGCTGCAATTTATTACACCAACTCTGCAATTCTCAATTGGCGTTTGGGTGCGTCACGAGGATATGCCGACAGCTCGTTGGGCTGGATTCTTAATTATTTGGGCTGCGCTAGTTGTACTTGGAACAGATTTAATTAGATCAAGCCGTACGGTCGATAACCGCGTCGCATAATGAAAATAGTGCACCTGTTGCATCATTGACAGGCAGTGGGCCAAGAGCCGCGCGTGCATCACGAGCAACCTGCAGCAATTGCAATTGCGATTGCTCTAGTGCGCGGTGACTGCGAAGTTCTTTAAGAACTTGTGCAACTACTTTCTTATCCGCAATTGGCTTGGAAAGCAGCTTCTGTAAATCTCGATCTGCTTTATCGGTTGACTTCATTACATTTAAGGTAACAAGTGTCGGTACACCCTCATGCAGATCTGTGCCTGGAGTTTTTCCAGAGGCCTCGGAATCACTCATGATGTCGATAACATCATCAGCTAATTGAAAGGCGACGCCAATTTTTTCGCCGAATTGAGTTACGGTTTCTACAACTTCTGAAGAGGCTCCCGAAGTTAGAGCGCCGAATCGTGCAGATGTTGCGATTAGCGATCCTGTCTTATCGGCAACTACTTGTAGATAATGCGCTAGCGGATCCTGACCATTTTGCGGGCCTTGTGTTTCCATGATTTGACCGATTACTAACCGCTCGAAAGTTCTTGCTTGTAAACGAACAGCTTCGGGCCCCAAGTCGGCAAGCAGATCTGATGCTTTAGCAAATAGATAATCGCCAGTCAGAATTGCGATGGTATTTCCCCAACGATTATTAGCGCTTTCAACGCCGCGGCGCAGTGGCGCTTCATCCATAACATCATCGTGATAAAGCGTTGCTAAATGGGTTAATTCGCAGACTACAGCGGCCTCGAGAATCCCCCGCTTATGTGGGTCGCCATAATGAGAAGTTACCAAGGTAAGCAATGGGCGCAAACGCTTACCACCGGCAGTTACTAAATGGCGGCTGGTCTCTACAACTAAGGGGTACTTTCCTTCAATCTGCTGGCGCAGCAGATCTTCAACTTCCACCATCGCCGAGGCGAGAGAGTTCTCTAATTCAGCAGAAAGATTTGGAATCCCCAGAGTGGCCATTAGCGGATGAAGATTGCAAGTGGCTTAATGAAGTCAAGTAACGGCGCTGGAAAGACGCCCAGTGCCACTGTAATGGCCAACGAGATAAAGATGGTTAGGCGGGTAAGCAGCGATGGAATAACAACGCTGGTGCCATCTTCGACGGTATCGGTGAAGAACATCAGCACAATTACGCGAATATAGAAGAACGCAGCAATCGCACTTGAAAGCACGCCAACGATTACTACCGCTGTTGCGCCACTTTCATAAGCAGCTGAGAAGATCGCAAACTTTCCGATGAATCCTGAAGTTAATGGGATTCCAGCAAATGCAAGCAGGAAGAAGGCGAATGCAGATGCCACCCAAGGTGAACGCTTTCCGAGACCAGCCCAGCGATTTAGATCGCTAACTTCACCACTAGCATCGCGAACTAAAGTTACGATTCCGAATGCACCGACAGTTGCTACGCCATATGCAAATAGGTAGTAGATCGATGCTTCGAGGCCAGCTTTATTCAACGCAATTACGCCAGATAGCAAGAAGCCGGCATGTGCGATAGATGAGTAAGCCAACATACGCTTTACATCGCGTTGAGAAATTGCGACAAGTGAACCGAAGATCATGGTGATGATTGCGATGCCCATTAAGAATGGACGCCATTGCCATTGTGCTTCGCCAACAACGGTGTAGAAAATTCGTAGCATTGCACCGAACGCGGCAACTTTGGTTGCTGCAGCCATAAAACCAGTAATTGGAGTTGGCGCACCTTGATAAACATCAGGCGACCAAGCGTGAAATGGCACTGCGCCAACTTTGAAGAGTAGGCCGATAGCCACGAAAGCAATGCCCAGTAAGAGAATTACATCGTTGCCGGTACCGCCAACGACGGCTGCTTGGATGCCGGCAAAGCTAACTGTTCCGGCATAGCCATACAGGTAGGCAGCACCGAAGAGGAAGAAAGCTGAGGAAAATGCACCAAGCAAGAAATACTTAAGCGCTGCTTCTTGCGAGGCCAAGCGACGATTGCGCGATAGGCCAGCCAGTAAATAAAGTGGCAGCGAGAGCATTTCGAGAGAGACAAAGAGTGTGATCAGATCGCTTGAAATCGGAAATAACAACATTCCAGCAACAGCGAAAAGAGTTAGCGGATAAACCTCAGTAAGTACTGTTCCGCTTTGAGTTGCTTGACGTTCTTCATCAGAGCCAGGCAGCGCGGCGGCACTTGAGGTGAAATTATCTTGATCGGCAATTAAGAAAATGGCGATGATTGCAATAATCAAAATAGTGCCTTGTAACAACAGGCCAGGACCATCAATTACGACAGATCCCATTGCAGCAGTAGTCGAAGTTAAGTCTCGAATGCGAATTACTTGGATAAGTGCAAGTACTAATGAACCAAGTGCAACGCTGAGCTGCGCGATTGGACGGATTGCCTTGCCAACAAATGCTTCGATTAATACGCCGATTAGAGCACCTGCCAAAATAATCAGCATTGGTGCCAGCAGTGAGTACGAGAGAGTAGGTGCGTTAAAGATCATGGTTATTTACCCTCAACTGTCGGTGCCGGATCGGTAAAACCTAATTGTGAATTAACGTGCGCTGCCGCAGGGTTAATTACATTTAGAAGTGGAGAAGGATAGAAACCAAGTGCGATGATCGCAGCAATAACTGGCGCAATCGCAATTTTTTCGCGCAGATTTAGATCGCTTAAGTTCTCATTACCTGGCGTAGTCGGACCATGAAGAGCTCGTTGTACCGGGATTAAGATGTAAAGCGCAGCCAAGATAATTCCAAAGGTTGCGATGATGGCGGCCACTGGATAGCGCGTATAAGTGCCGACCAGCACTAGGAATTCGCTAACAAAGCTAGATAGGCCCGGAAGCGCCAAGCTCGACATACCCGCTAAGAAGAATGACCATGCCATCACTGGGGTTACGCGCTGCAAGCCACCGAAATCAGAGATAGTTGAGGAACCTCGGCGAGCAGCCATCCAGCCGCCCACAATAAAGAGCGCAGCTGTTGAGAAGCCGTGGTTAAACATATAAAGCGTTGCACCTGATTGGCTCTGTGAGGTCATCGCAAAAATACCCATTGTGATGAAACCGAAGTGAGAGATCGAGGTAAATGCAATCAGGCGCTTTAGATCTTTCTGACCGATCGCCAATATTGCGCCGTAGATAATTGAGATTACCGCCAAAACAATAATTGCTGGTGTGAAAGTTTTACTTGCTTCTGGGAAGAGAGTTAGGCAATAACGGATCATTCCGAAAGTTCCCACCTTGTCCAGCACACCCAAAAGCAATACTGAAGTTCCGGGAGTCGCTGATTGCGCAGCATCTGGTAACCAAGTGTGGAATGGCCAGAGCGGAGCTTTAATAGCAAAGGCGATAAAGAAGCCGAGGAAGAGTAAATTCTGAGTAGTCGAACTCATCTCAAGTTCGGCAAGGCGTGCAATATCAAAGGTATGTCCACCTTGATCGCCCGAGATTACATAAAGGGCAATGATTGAAGCCAACATCAATAGCCCGCCGAATAAGCTGTAGAGCAGGAACTTCACTGCAGCTGCTGCTCGTTCGCCAGTGCCATATCCACCGATTAAGAAATAAACCGGAATCAACATTGCTTCGAAGATTACATAGAAGAGGAATACATCGGTTGCGCTAAAGACACCGATCATCATGGTCTCTAGAACCAAGATCAAGATGTAGAAAGTTTTAACGCTCCAGCGACCACCTTGGGCTTCATCCCAGCCAGCCAAAATAACAATCGGCGCCAAAATAACTGACATCAAAATTAATACAAGTGATATTCCATCTAGGCCAACTGCGTAATTGATGCCAAAGGAAGGAATCCAGCTGTAAACCTCGACAAATTGCAGGTCTGTGTTATCGCGCTGGAATTGAACCGCCATTGCGATAGCAGATGCTGCTGTGGCAAGCGTTGTGCCAAAGGCTAATTGCTTGGCTCGTAGTTCAGCGCCCTTTGGAAGAGTTGCAAGTAAAACGGCACCGATCAAAGGCAGTAGCGCAGTTAATGAGATCCAGTTGAGGTTCAGCTCGAAGTTCATTGTGTGATCACCCAAATTCCAAGGAGAATGATGGCAGCGCCAACCAGAATTAACGCAGAATAGCTACGGACAAAACCTGTTTGAGATTTACGAAGAGATGATCCTGAACCAATTGCAATTGATCCAACGCCATGAACAGCGCCATCGATAACTTTCTCGTCAACTGTTACTAAGACCTTAGTTAATGATTGACCGGGTCTCATAAAGATTGCCTCGTTAGTTGCATCTTGCAGCAAATCTTGACGAACAATCTTGGTTAGGCCTGAAACATCTAAAGGTGCTTGATCTGAAACTGGTCGGCGAACATACATTGAAACCGCAACAGCGATACCGATGGCGACCATAGTTAGCGCCATTCCGGAAACCACAATTGGTGGCAATAATTCATGATGCTCTTCATGTGTGCCATGTGCGACTACTGGTTCGAGCCAATGAACTAGCGCATCGCCCTTTGTAAATAAGAAACCAGATGCAACTGATCCGATTGAAAGGATCGCCATTGGTAACCACATCAGAATTGGTGATTCATGCGGATGCGCTTGATCATCCCAACGCTTCTCACCAGTGAAGGTAAGGATCATTACGCGAGACATGTAGAAAGCGGTTAAACCAGCACCAAATAGCGCGGCTGAACCCAAGAGAATTCCCTTAAGTCCACCGGCATTAAATGCAGTTTCAATGATCATATCTTTTGAGTAGAAACCAGCGAATGGCGGAACACCAATGATCGCTAAGTAGCCGAGGCCAAAGGTAATAAAGGTGATCGGCATGAACTTTCGCAAAGCGCCATATTTACGCATATTTACTTCATCATTCATGCCATGCATTACTGAGCCCGCGCCCAAGAACATACTGGCTTTGAAGAAACCATGGGTAAGTAGGTGCATGATGGCAAAGGCATATCCAACTGGACCAAGACCGGTTGCAAGAACCATGTAACCAATCTGCGACATAGTTGAAGCAGCTAGCGCTTTCTTTATGTCATCTTTTGCAGTACCAACCACAGCGCCAAAGAGCAGAGTTATTGCGCCAACGATGACAACCATTAGCTGCGCGGTTGGAGCTGCGTCAAAGATAAAGTTTGAGCGAGTGATTAAGTAAACGCCCGCAGTAACCATTGTTGCTGCGTGAATCAGAGCTGACACTGGGGTTGGGCCAGCCATCGCATCGCCCAGCCAGGCTTGTAATGGGAACTGAGCAGATTTTCCAGCAGCTGCCAATAGCAACATCAAACCAATCGCAGTTAGCGTTGTAGATGACGCTTTTGGTGCCGCTTCTTCAATACCAGCAAAAGTTGTTGTGCCAAGTGCAGCAAATGAAATCATGATGGCCAGAGATAGGCCTAGGTCGCCTACGCGGTTCATGACGAATGCTTTCTTAGCGGCGGTTGCATAGGCAGGTTTTTGGTTCCAGAAACCGATAAGTAGGTATGAAGCTAGACCCACGCCTTCCCAGCCGACATAAAGGTTCAAGTATGAATCGCCAAGCACCAAAAGCAACATGGCAGCGATAAAGAGATTTAAGTAAGCAAAGAAGCGACGACGATCTAAATCATGTGACATGTAAGCGATCGAGTAAATATGAATCAAAGTGCCAACGCCAGTAATCAAGAGAACAAAGCAGATTGATAACTGATCTAGCAGCAGCGAGGCATCAACGTTAAATGAGCCAACGCTGATCCAAGTAAATACTTTCTGGGTCAAAGCGCGCTCTTCAGTAGGTTGACCAAGCATCTGACTAAATAGATATCCGCCAACGCCAAATGAGCTAGCCGAAGCTAAAGTGCCCAATAAATGGCCCCATTTGTTGGCTTTGCGACCAGCTAGGAGCAGAACCGCTGAGCTAACGAGCGGAATGGCGATGAGATAGACGATTAGATTTGAGGTCATGGGCGTTATCGCTTCAGTAGGTTTGCATCATCGACAGATGCTGATCGACGGGAACGGTAGATAGTCACAATAATCGCGAGTCCAACTACAACTTCGCAAGCAGCAACAACCATCGTAAAGAATGCAACTACTTGGCCATCTAGATTGCCATTGATTCGAGAGAAAGTTACAAACGATAAGTTGGCAGCATTTAGCATGAGCTCAACACACATAAATACCACGATCGCATTTCGACGAACTACTACTCCTACTGCACCGATGGTGAAGAGCAGAGCCGATAGATATAGATAGTTAGCGGAATTCATTACTTATCCTCCGCACTCTTGTCGTTGTTATCCAACTGATACTGAGCTGAATCCAACATATCGCCACGCGCCTTTAAAGTTGCTGAAATTGAAGTTGGAGAAGGCGAACCATCCGGCAATAAAGCTGGAACATCGACTGCATTGTGTAATGCGAAAACTCCTGGGCCAGGTAGTCCGGCAGCAGCAGCGAGTGAACCCGAACGGAAACGTGCTTGAGATTGTTCGCGCTGTGATGCTCGCTTAACTGTGCGTTCGTGGTGAGCAAGAACCATTGCGCCAAGAGCAGCAGTGATCAAAAGCGCTGAAACAACTTCAAAGGGCCAGACATAATCGCTAAATAGCAGTTGTGCTAAGCCTTCAACATTTCCATTCGCATTGGCATCTGCCAGACCTGCAGTCGTACGCCCTAAAGTTGCGCGACCTAGTAATGAAACTAGCAATCCGCCAAAGCCAATAGATGCAGTAATCGCGATCCAGCGTAAGCCGGGAATAGTTTCGGTCAATGATTCGGATGAATCAACACCTACCAACATCAAGATAAAGAGGAAGAGCATCATTACAGCGCCGGTATAAACAACGATCTGCACAATGCCTAAAAACGCTGCATCTTGGGCAATGTAGAAGATCGCCAAAGTGATCATTACCCAGGCCAACAAGATCGCCGAGTGAACAGCTTTCTTTACGACCAACATTCCGATTGCGGCTGCCACTGCTAGCGGAGCCAAGATATAGAACATCAGGGCTTCTGGCTTAGCGGTCTGCCCTAACTCAAGAGCGTAATTCATCATTTGCTGACCTCCTGCGAAGGATGTGAACTCTTGATTTCATTCTTGTAGTAGTTGGTATCTGTGGTGTTTGGATACATCGGATGTGGAGGCATCAACATTCCTGCGCGAAGCGGAGCCAGTAAATCCTCTTTTTCAAAGATTAGTTTGTTGCGAGATTCATCGGCTAGCTCGTACTCATTTGTCATAGTCAGCGCACGAGTTGGACAAGCTTCGATGCAAAGACCGCAGAAGATACAACGCAAGTAATTGATCTGATAAACTCGGCCATAACGTTCACCCGGTGACATGCGATTATCTTCAGTGTTAGCCGCGCCTTCAACGAAGATCGCATCTGCTGGGCAAGCCCACGCACAAAGTTCACAACCGATACATTTTTCTAGACCATCGTCATAACGATTGAGTTGATGACGACCATGGAAACGTGGCGCGGTAGGTTCTTTTACTTCCGGATAGTTAACGGTGTTAACTTTTTTAAACATCGTGGCGAAAGTGACCCAAAAGCCCTGCATCTGAGTGAATAGACCTTTCGGTCCCTTCTGTTCGATTTGAGCAAACTCAATATCGTTTACGGAGATCTCTTTATTGTTCATCGGTTCGATGCTCTCAGACATTATTGATCTCCCTTCTTTCCGGTTGAAACATTGATTGTTGAAACCTTTATTGGAAGTTGTGGAATCGCAAAGTCTGGATCAGAAAATTCAGCATGTGGCGCATTCTTCTTCTTATTTTTTGCGTTCTCGAAGCCGAAATTAACCAACATAACCAAGAGCACCACGGTGCTCGCAAAAGCAACAGTGGCAGCCTTTGGTGCACCGTTTAGGGAAAGAACGCGCAAAGTCGCAACAATCAAGATCCAAGCTAGTGAGACTGGAATTAAGACTTTCCAGCCGAACTGCATGAATTGGTCATAACGCATACGTGGAAGGGTTCCGCGCAGCCAGACGAAGACAAAGAAGAAGAGAATAACTTTGGCGAAGAACCAGACCATCGTGAACCAGCCACCTAGCCACTGTTCGGTAAAGCCCAGACCAGGAAGTGCTCGATAGCCACCGAGGAACAAGGTGGTTGCCAGCGCTGAAACTGCAATGATATTTACGTATTCGGCCAGGAAGAAGAGTGCGAACTTAAGTGATGAATATTCGGTGTGGAATCCACCAACTAATTCGCCTTCGGCTTCAGCTAAATCGAATGGCGCACGGTTTGTTTCGCCAACCATTGAGATCGCGTAAATAACAAAGGATGGGAAGAGAACAACTGAGTACCACCAAGTGTCTTGCGCAGCAACGATTTCAGAAGTTGACATCGAGCCGGCGTAAATGAAAACCGCGACTAGTGAAAGTCCCATAGCGATTTCATAAGAGATAACCTGCGCGCTTGAACGAAGTCCACCAAGTAGCGGATAAGTCGAACCAGATGACCAACCAGCAAGCACGATGCCGTAAACGCCAATTGATGCGATTGAAAGAATATAGAGAACACCAACTGGGATATCGGTTAATTGCATTGCAGTTGTTTTTCCAAAGAGGGAAACTTCACCAGTAAATGGAATTACGGCAAATGACATAAAGCAGGTTGTAGCGCTGATGATCGGCGCAATAATAAATACCACTTTGTCGGCAGCGGCTGGAATTAAATCTTCCTTTAGCGCCAACTTAACGCCATCAGCTAGCGATTGAATCAAGCCAAATGGACCAACGCGGTTTGGGCCAAGGCGTTGCTGCATACGAGCCACGATGCGGCGCTCGCCCCATACGGACATTAAAGTTAGAAGTACACATAAAACGAAGACCAGTAAGGCTTTTACGGCGATTAGCCAGCCTGGATCGCCTGCGATTAATTGAGCATTTGTCATGCTTTCACCACCGTAACTACTGAGTTATGTGCGACTCCGAGATTGGCGAGTAGCTGAGAACCTGCGCTATTGCGCGGCGCCCAAACTGCATCGTCATGAATATTCTCAACTAGCGCAGGAAGTGTTACTGATCCGTTGCTATTTGAAATTCTTAGTAGCTGACCATCGACAACACCAAGGGCTGCGGCGCGCTTTGGCGAAATAACCGCAACAGTGCGACGAGCTGTACCTGCCAGATTTTCTTCACCCTTTTGCAAAGTTCCGAGATCTAGCAAGCGACGCCATGAGGTAAGCACCGCTTGGTCGCCAGAAACAGAATGAGCACTTGCAGCAGAA
>JACCDP010078944.1_pt1 | contig 10704 bp, 4 predicted proteins | sample 7445841 | NCBI WGS metagenome assembly JACCDP01 (sample SAMN15323441, study PRJNA562643) | freshwater metagenome | isolation source: river surface water | place: USA:Blue River Watershed | collected 2017-08-17
GGTGGAGCTACTAATGGAGCTCTTGGCACAATTACAGGCATTGCATCACAACAGTTAACTTTCTCTGATGGAGTTGCAGCTACAACAATTGCTAACTACGGCACATTATTATTCCAAGCATCTTCAGCTAAAACAGTTTCAGCAGCAATTACTGATAATGGCACAACAACTATTCAAGTTATAAATAGTGCAGATGGTGCGCCTGGAATTATTACATTCACAGGTAACGTTGCCGCGGACACAATAACTATTGGAGCAACTACAAAAGCAGGTTCTGCATTATTTAATGGTACAGTATTACAAGGAGCTGGAACTACTAACATTGCTATCGTAGGCGGTAACGTTTCTGGTGAAGATTCACTTGCAAACTTTGCAAACACAGTAACTGTTACTGCAATTACATTAGATGACAATACAGGCACAGCTTCAGTTACATTCTCAGGAACTGGAAAAACAATTACGGGAACGATTAATGGTTTAGCTGCAACAGAGGGAACGGTTACTGTTTCTGGAGCAACGAACACATTCGCAAGCATTATTGGTGGATCTCAAAGACCAGCACAATTAACAATTAATGGCGCAACTACATTCCAATCTGCAGTTTCAACAGCTGCATTAACAACAACAGCTGCTATTTCTAATGGAACTACTTTAAACGTTTCTGGAGCTTCTAGCATTGGTGCTAACGTTACAACATCTTCAACACAAACTTACACAGGTGCAGTTACATTAACAGCTAATACAACACTTGCAGGCACTACAGTTACAACTTCATCAACGGTTGCTGGAGGAGGTTTCTCTTTAACTGAAACAGGCAACTCTTCAATTGGAGGTGCAATCAGTAACGTAACTTCATTCAGCGTATCAGGAACAACAAGCCTTGGTGCTTCAGTTACAACAACAACAGGCGGACAAACTTATTCAGGCGCAGTTACATTAACTGCAAGCCCAACATTAACAGCTCCAAGTGGAACTATTCTGTTTAGTTCAACAGTTGATGGCGCTTATGCTTTAACAGTTACAAATAGCGGTGGAGCAAATACTGGTGATGTAACATTTACAGGTGCTGTTGGAGGAGGAACGGCTCTTACAGGAGTTACAATTACAACAGATGTATTAACGGCAGCTGCAATTAAATCTACAGGAACATTAAGCGTTACAAATGCTGGCACAAGTTCAATTACAGGAATTATTAGTGATGGCGCAACTGCATTAGCAGTAACAAAAGCTGGAGCTGGAACATTAACTTTATCTGCTGCTAATACTTACACTGGAAATACAACAATTTCAGCAGGAGCATTAAGAGCTACTAACGCGACTTCTCTTGGAACAACTGCATCAGGCACAACAGTTGCAGATGGTGCGGCATTAGAATTATCAGGTACAATTATAATTGGTGCTGAAGCATTAACATTAAATGGAAATGGAATTAGCTCAGGTGGAGCTTTAAGAAATATTTCAGGCGATAATACTTATGCTGGCGCTATTACTTTAGCTTCTGACTCAAGAATTAACTCTGACTCTGGAACATTAACTTTAAATAAATCAACAACTGCAATTACTGGAACTTATAATTTAACAATTGGTGGAAGCGGTAATACAACGGTTAGTACAATTATTGCTACAAGTACTGGCACATTAACTAAAGACGGATCAGGTACATTAACTTTATCTGCTGCTAACACCTACACAGGTGCTACAACAATTTCTGCAGGAATAGTAACAGCAGCAAATAATACAGCTCTTGGAACAGTTGCTGGAGGAGTAACAGTTGCAGATGGAGCGGTATTACAATTATCAGGTCCAATTACAGTTGGAGCTGAAGCTTTAACATTAAATGGAAATGGAATTAGCTCAGGTGGAGCTTTAAGAAATATTTCAGGCGATAATACTTATGCTGGCGCTATTACTTTAGCTTCTGACTCAAGAATTAATTCTGACTCTGGAACATTAACTTTGAATGTTGCAAGTGGAAATGGAATTACTGGAACTTACAATATAACTTTCGGTGGATTGGGTGATATTTCAGTTACAGATCCAATTGATACAAGCACTGGTACATTAACTAAAGACGGAACAGGTACATTATTCTTATCTGGCGCTAATAATTACACAGGCGCTACAACGATTTCTGCAGGTGTAATAAGAGCAAGTCATGCTTTAGCTTTTGGAACAACAGCGGGCGGCATCACAGTTGAACAAGGTGCTGCATTAGAATTAACAGGCGCAATTACAATTGGCTCTGAAGCGTTAACATTAAAAGGCGATGGAATTAGTTCAGGTGGAGCTTTAAGAAATATAAGTGGCAACAACACTTATCAAGGACCAATTGATATTTCATCATCTCCATCAGGTGTTAGAATTAACTCTGATTTATTTATTTTAACATTAAGTGGAAATATCACTAATGGTTCGCAACTTCTTTTATTTGGTGGTGCAGGAGACATAGTTGTTAGCGGAGTTATTGGAAATGGTGCAGGACCAGTGACTAAAGCTGACCCTGGAAATGTAACTTTAACAGGAACAAACGCTTACACTGGTTTAACAACAATTCTTGGTGGAACTTTAATTTTAGACAAAGCAGGAGTTACTGATATTGGAACAGTTATTGATAATAGCGCAGAAGTAACTGTTAATGGTGGAATTTTACAATTAAACGATCAAGTAGAGGTTTTTGAGGCATTAACATTAACTAGCGGATCAATCACAGTTAGTGCATCTGGCAACGCTATAACTGCTAGAACTTATTTATTAAATCCAACAACTGGAACAACACATGCTATCGATGCAGATTTAGGTAACATGTTCCGTTCAACGCTTACTATGTCTGGTTCAAGTGGAACGGTTGTTACATTGAATGGTTCTAACTCTTACATAGGCAAAACAACAATTAACGGTGGAACTTTAAAAATTGGAGCTAACAATGTTATGCCAAATTCAAGTGAAGTTGTTATGGCAAATACATCTGGAGCTATTTTAGATGTTAACGGTAAGACCGATACTATTGGATCATTATCAGGCGGTGGATCTTCAGGTGGTAACATCACTTTAGGAACGAGCGGAGCTTTAACGGTAAATCAATTTACATTTGGAATTTACAGCGGAGTAATTAGTGGTGATGGAACATTTACAAAATCTGGACCTGCAACTTTATGGTTAGATAGAGCTAATACTTATACTGGTGGAACTACAATTAGTGGAGGAGAGATTATAGTAGGAGTTAATAATGCTTTACCTAATACTTCGTTAACATTTACAGATACTAGTAAAGTATTACTTATATTTAGCGGCGTTACTCAGCAAATCGGTTCATTATCTGCTGATGGAGTAACTGGTGCTCAAATAAATTTAGCAAACAGATCAAACGTTTTAACAGTTACACAATCAGCTGATGCTACTTATTCTGGAACTATTGTTGGTGCTGGAGCTTTAACTAAAGCTGGATCTTCAACATTAACATTATCTGGCTCTAACACTTACACAGGTAAAACAACAATAAATGCAGGTATTATTAAAATTGGCGCAGACAATGTAATGCCAGATTCAAGTGAAGTAGTTCTAGCGAATACATCTGGAGTTGCTTTAAATGTTAATGGCAAAACTGATACGATCGGATCATTATCGGGCGGTGGAGCAACAGGAGGCAATATTACTTTAGGAACCGGCGGCGCGTTAACCGTAAATCAATTTACATTTGGAGATTTTGCAGGAGTAATTAGTGGCGATGGATCATTTACAAAATCAAGTTACGGGGTATTGAAATTGTCATCGGCTAATACTTATACAGGCGCGACTGCAGTTACAGGTGGAGATTTAATTATTATGATTAATGGTGGAATTCCAAACACTGCTTTATCGTTAACTGGATCTTCTAGATTATTATTATTAAAAGATGGTTTGTCATTAAACGTTGGAACATTATCTGGTGATGCGGGTGCTTTAGCTTGGTTATATCCAAATTCAGTTTTAAATATTAATCAAACAAGCGATGCAACATTTGCTGGTACAATTAAAGATAATACTTTTGGATCAGTTGTAAAAACTGGAACAGGAACTTTAACTTTATCAGGAAGTAATACTTATCAAGGCGCAACAACTGTAAATGCGGGTGCTTTAAGTTTAGCTGCTAATAACGCTATCGCAAGTTCAGTTTCAGTGACGTTGGCTAATACAGCAAACGTTGCATTAAATATTAATGGAACTACACAAACGATTGGAACATTAATAGGTGGTGGAGCAACAGGTGGAAATGTTAATTTAGGTAGTGGCGGTGGAGCTTTAACAGTTTCTCAAAAAACTTTCAGTGATTACACTGGAGTAATTGGTGGAACAGGTTCATTTACAAAATCAGGACCTGGTGTTTTAAGATTAAATGGAGCAAGCACCTATACGGGTAATACAACTTTATCATCGGGTGAAATAATTATTGGAGCTTCAAACGCGCTTCCAACTAGTTCGGCAATTTCTTTCACAGGCGCTTCGAGATTATTATTGATTAACCAAAATATTACTCAACAATTTAGCTCGTTAACGTCTACTTCAGGAGTGAGCGGTATAAGTATTTTTGGTTACAAAACTGGAGGTTTCAATTTAAGTCAATCAGGCAACTCTACTTTCTATGGGGATTTAGTCGGGGCGTTTGAATTTTCAAAAAGTGGATCTGGTACTATAACTTTATCTGGTGCACGAGGCGCTAGAGAGACAATAACTGCAGGAGCAATAAATTAATGTTTATGAAACTAAATAACTTTAGAAAATTATTTATATATGTCTTTATATTAGGGTTGATTTCCGCATCTAATGTAATGGCCTCTTCTTGTCGTATAGCTGAGGGCAGATTAAATTTTGGTAAATACGATAATTTTGCATCAGATGCTTCTGCAAAAACCGTTGGAGAAATAACAGTTGTTTGCTCAAATATGACGGGCGATGTTAACTACAGTCTAGCTTTAACCAATAACAAATTAAGCATAGGCAATGGTAAGGGAGGATTGCTGTATTATAACTTGTACACTTCACCAAATTACACAGCTTTATGGAATGAAACTAATTTGATTACTGGAACAGTAAAAAATATGAACGGTAGCGGCATGGATGTTAAGCCTATGTATGGCGAAGTTATTTTAAGAAACAAGAACAGTATGACCGCGGGAGAATATACAAGTCATTCAAATCCGCCGATGGTAAAACTAATTTACTAAACTAATTTGTCACCGCAACGCACTTAACAGGACCAATGATCTGCTCTTGTTGTTGGGCCATATCAATTTCAACGGTCAGTTCACATTTATTTTCTAACCAACTTACAGTTACCTGATTTTTTTGACTTAAATTAGTAAGATAAACTTCGCCGTTTCTACCAGCAATAAAGCTCTCTTTACTTGAAGCAATATTCACAGTTGCGCCCGCTGGTATAGGTGCGTCATTAGGCAAGTGAATTCTAACAAGAGCATTTTTTGACATTTTAATTGGGAATTTTACTAACAAACCACTTCTTGCGTAAGCAACCGGATACATTTCTAAAACTTCTGTAGTGGCTTCAAGTGGTATTTCGTTATCTTTTATTTCAATTTTTGTTTTTTCATAAGGTCTTATAGGAAAAGCTGCTGTTCCACTTTTATTTGTAATTGCAACCATATTATTTTGGTTATAAATTTTTATATCTTTTAATCCTTCTGTTTTTACAACTGCAAAACTCGAACTATTAACCTGTCTTGATGCAAAAACTTCTCTGTCTAGCACTCCAACGGTACCATTAACTCCCAAACGTTTTCCGGTAGTTATTCCATCTTGCACATTAATTTGACCAGAGTATTGAGCTGTATTTGAATTTACAGTTACATTAGTTTTTACATTCTTTTTAAGATCTTCATTTATTACACTCCAACCAATTCCTGGTCCTGCAGGAATGTTTGTTGATAGAGAGTAACTATCGGTTATTTTTCCACTAGGATCGATCGCGTGTTCGTATCTTGTATTGTAGCTTCCAAGTGGCAGAGTGAAAACCACAGAAGCACCCCAGTTATTTACTGTGTCTAATCTTTTATTGTACGAAAGTGCAAGGTTAGCACCATAAGGTAATGCGTAACCAGAACTGATGTAGGCATTCTTAAATGGATCAGAGTCCCAATTGGTTTGACTTATATAGCCTAGAGAAATGTTGTTATTAATAATTGGAATTGGGAATGATACAAAAGCGTTTGTTCTAGTTTTTGGTTTTGTTTCATCTGAGGTTGATGCAAATTGAGAAAATTCTTTATCAAATCTTTTAACCCCTATACTAGTTTTTAGAAATTGGCCTATATTCTCAATATTTGCTCCATATTGATTGCCAGTTCCTCTAACACCATCGTTAGATGAGGCAACAGATGCCTGAACAAGAGCAAAATTGCCCAATGTTAAAGCAATATCACCTCCCGCTGCCTGTCGATCTTGCTGTAATTCAAAACGACCACGAGCTGTAATAGAGTTTGTTAGACCATGAACATATGTTCCGGCAGCAAATCCATCTTGGTAATCATTGCTTTTTGTTCCATAATTTTTTCTTAAAAAACCAGACTCAAGTGAAAAATCATTTTCCCCTTTAGCTAACAATATTGGTGATTGATAAAAATTCTTAGTTATAATTTGTTCATTTCCTAAAATATCTTTAACTACTAAATTAACTTGGCCCGCTCCATTTCCAGGAACTGGAAGGTGAGTGATGTCAAATGGACCAGGATTTATCTTTTGTGAAAATGTTTTTTGATTATTAACATAAACATCTACAACCGACGGAAGCGCTGCAGAACCTGAAATGATAGGATTTGGAGTATAAATATAACCAGGTTGAGTTGAAAAGTTCCTCGACCATCTAACCCCAAAGTAATTTGCCGAACGACTCCAGTTTCCATCACTGTTTACAGTATCTCCAATAACAAAGGACTGCATCTTATCAGGAAGATCTTTTTGATAATAAGTTGAGGTTCTTACTATACTAGTTTCTCGAGAATCTTTATTAACTACGGCGCCAGCTGTTAATGAGCCTAATTTATTAAATCCTGTAACATCTACTACACCCGAAAAACTATCGTCGGTCTTCGTTTGGGTTGCGTAGAGTTGATAGTTGGTAAAAGCTCCCTTGTTGTTATTTTCAGGTTTAAGTTTAATAGACTCTTTTTTTGCAAAAACGCTTAATTCAAATGCATCAATAGGAACTCTAATATCTAAAGTAAATTTTTCGGGATTGAAATCGTATGTAATGCCCGAGTTGGTGTTAAGTTGATATCCGAACGAACAGTCCGACATTTTAATTCTTCCATCTTTAGGTATAAGTTTTAATTCTTTGAAAACTGATTCTGGCAATACAAGCATGCCATTAGATAATTTTTCTACTCGGATCGGCTCTGTGACTTGCAAAAGATTAATAGAAACGTCCACAAGCAATATTTCAGCATCACTTACACAACCTGCCGCTGTTGATCTTACTTTAGGTGGTTCTGTTTCAGGATTTTTTTGTGCAACTTTTAATTTTTCATTTTCTTTAATAGTCTTTTTTTCTCCCTCTACTAAATTATTCTTTAATCCATCAACATTTCTATTAATTTCATACCTTTCTTCTTTGAGGAGTATTTTTTTGGCATCTACGGGCTCTGCAGCAGCCACGGGAGATGACATTAGAAGAAGTAAGTTTATAAAATCTAGCATTTTGAGGGCTAATTATTTTACTTCGCGTAAAAAGGGAAATTAAATATGAGGAAATATAGGGGTTAAATACTTAGCTATTTATTAAATCAGGCTCTTTTAATAGCTTATTTCAAAAATAATGGGATTTCTTTGAAGATTTGGATAGTTGGCATTTTCAATTTTTGCATTTGGAAATTTGGGTAAATCAAAATTTGCTTTTTTTATTTTTCCATTAAAAATATTTTTCAAAGTAAAGCTTTCCTCTTCAAAATCCACCATTGAAGATGGATTGGCTTTAAGTCTTGCTATTAGGGTGTCTGAAGTAAATCCAATTAGATCCCCATTGTTTTTTTTAAATTGTAATGCATAATTATTATCAAAAAGTTCTTTAATATTTCTGCTAATAATTTTTATTACAGGCTTGGTATCGTTATTACAAATCACTGTTACATCAGAGATTATTTGAATTGATTGAAAGTTGTCGTCTAAAAATTCTGGCTCACTTGCATTGGTTTCGCATTTGCTTGTAATTGTTGCTGTAACTAAAAAAGTACCGAACGCTACCTTTGTTTGAGCAAAACTATTATTAATAAAAAAACAATCAAGAAATAATGAAAATATAAGGGCTATTGAAGTTTTTTTTACTTTTGTGGCAGTTTTACTAACCATCAACGTAGCGATAGTTAGATTCGTGTTAACTATAAAAGTAATTATGAATAATTGGCGAAATTACATGTTGATAACATTTTTAATGCTTTTCAATTATTAGGTGAATTTAATTTAATTAAATCTTAAACTCTTTCATTATGGCTTCAAAAGCATGAGACCAATCCTCTATTTTGCTTTCAGGATTGAATTTCTTTCTTAATAAAGTTGCTGAGCTATACCAAGGGCTAGTTTCAGAGTTTAACATCCATCTCCAGTCAGTTATTCTACCAAGTAATATAAAAACTTTTTTTCCAAGTGCAGCAGCTAAATGAGGAATTGAAGTATCAGTACTGATAACAAAATCCATATTTTGAATTACTGAAGCCAGGTCATCAAAATTATCAATATCTTTTCCTATAAACTTTATTTGTGGGTGTTTTTTTAAGAATACTTCATCTTCTTTCTTCATATCTTTTTGAATTAAAAATAAATTTACTTTATCGACTAAAGGATGAAAGATTTCGAGATTAGCCGATCGTTCACTGTCCGCAACATAGTTTGGATTACCAGCGTATGTGATTGCTATATTCAATTTTTGTTTTGTTAATTTTAATTTATTAAGCCATTCAGTATCTTTGTCTTTTGAAGTTTTTAAATAAGAATTATTAAAAGGAATGCCATTCAAATCTGTATTAAATAACATCGGCAGGCTTAATAAAGGAATTTGAAAATCGAAATTATTTTTGACTAGTCCTCGTCCTGTTTCATTAATTGTACAATTAAATTGTCTAGACATAAGAGACGTTAGCAATCTGGATGTATCAAAAGTTACTTTCGCTCCAAGATCTAAAATTTTGTAAATATATCTGCAAAATTGAATGCTATCTCCCAAGCCTTGCTCAGACCAAACCAAAATTCTTTTGTTTGTTAGATCCTTTAAACTTTCTAATTTTGGAATGTCGATAAATTGCGGCTTAGCGTTTTCTATTTTAAAACGATATTCATAATTTTTCCAACCTTCAATAAACTCACCAAGGGTTAATTGGCTTAAAGATTTATTCCAGTAAGCATCAGCAAAGTCAGGCTTTATTTTTATTGCTTGGTCATAACAATCTTTTGCTAACTCAAAATATTTTTTATCTTTGATATGACCTAAGGCATGCAGCAACAAACCTTTGTTATTTAAAACTTTGTGGTAGTCCTTTTTAGTTCCTATAGCATCATACAATGTTAAAGCTTCGTCATATTCTTTTAATGCATGTAGGGTATTAGCCTTATTTTCCATTGCCTCTGGAAAATCTTTTCTAATTTTTAAAATTTTATCAAAAAGTTTATTTGCTTCTTCATATCGTTTTAAATTAAACATACAAAGTCCTTTACTGTTTAATGCTTCTATAAAATTTTCTGAAACAGCTAATGCTTTTTCACAATAATCTAGAGCTAACTCATATTTTTTTAGACCAATATAAGATACGGCAATGTTAAGCCATGCCTCAGGAAATATTTTTTTAATTTCAAGGGCTTTATTACATTCAGTAATAGCCTCCTCATAAAGCTCAATAGTGAAAAGAGTAAAACCTTTGTTGCAAAATGCTTCAGCATAATTTTTATTTAATTTTATTGCTTGGTCATATGCTTGTATTGCCTCTTGGTAGCGTTTCATATTATGCAAAATATCTCCTTTCTTGGCCCATATTTCAGGGGCAAGATTTTTAATTTTAAGGGCTGTATCTATGCATTGAAGAGCTTCCTCAAAATTTTTTAATTCTTTTAAGGCGTCAGCCTTATTAAGAATAGCTTCCAATAAATTTGGTTGCAGTTCTAGTGATTTATTAAAATTTATAATTGCTTCTTGATATTTCCCAAGTTCGCATAAAAGAATTCCTTTGTTATTGTAAACATGAAAATAAAGAGGATCTATTTCTATTGCTTTGTTAAAATAATTTATTGAGGCTTCAAAATTATTAATTTCTTGTTCGATAACGCCTAGATTCATCCAAGCCACAGCATTATTTTTATTTAATTCAATAACTCTTGCAGCTGATTTTTTTGCGTCTTGATATTTTTCTAATTTAATTTGCGCAGAGGACAAATTATTTAGAACAGATTCTCGGTCAGGTATTAATTCTAGTGATTTTAAAAATTTCTTTTCTGCTTGTTCAAATTCTTTATTTTCAATTAAATTTAAGCCGTCTAGAAATAGTTGCTTTGCAATTTCAATATTTGTCATCACTTTTTTATTAAAATTATTTGAATAAAATTACTAATTTGATCGCAATATTCATATAATTATGTCAGTTAATTTTAAATATTTGATAAATAGTACAAAGCAAGGCATATATAGCCGACATTTTATGAAAAAAATCATTTTAATATTTTTCATATTTTTAA
>JACCDP010626345.1_pt1 | contig 10702 bp, 31 predicted proteins | sample 7445841 | NCBI WGS metagenome assembly JACCDP01 (sample SAMN15323441, study PRJNA562643) | freshwater metagenome | isolation source: river surface water | place: USA:Blue River Watershed | collected 2017-08-17
GCAGATTGCCAAGTATAATCTATGTCACCTGGTACATTATCAGGTCTATGCCATTTAGCACATTTTACAGCATCTTTAAATGTAGGACAAGTGTCAATTAAATATACTGATTTTGTACTAGGACAAGTAAACTCAATCCATGCGTAAGGTTGGTCCAACTCACCTTTACTATTTTGTAAGAATGAATATGTTTTATTTGTTTTATACAATCTGATTATTTCCTCATACCCGTTCTTATGTACCACAGTTTGCTCATCTACAATAGACGCATCTAGCATTTCTAGGACACCCTCATTTCCGTAATTTTCTTTAATTATGGTAATGATAGCAGCTTTAATATCTTCGTTATCTTGATTATGAAAAGCAATCTTAGCATTAATTAACGAGCTACATTCTTCAAATAACTCTTTTTCTAAGAATCGACCATTAACATAGTGCTGCCCATACCCGTCAGCGAATTCAATTGCAAATCCTGTAGTACAATGTAAGTCGTTATTTTCATTCCTAGATATTTTTTTAGGATACTTAGACACGAGGCAAACTTTGTCCATTTGTATTTGAAGATAGGAGTTTTCAACACACTCCAGGACTAAGTTAAAATCATCTTTGTATTCATCAAGAATATCAAAATTATCCATAAAGAAACTGTAGAAAGATAGCCATGAAATATCATCAACATTGATATAGGATGAAAACGGCTCATATACTAGGTTATCTTTATTTCCCATCAATTCATTTACTTTAACTTGACATTGCATAGGACTGTCTAGCAAAAGTACTTCCGGCTCTTCCAATCCGCAAAACTTGTATAGCCTTTTCATTGAGATCTCGGTTCTGTCTTTATCATGGTTATTGTAAAACTCATAATTAAAAACTTTACTCAACCACTTTTCTCTGTGGGAATCCAACTTTGCCTCTTGCTCCGGGGTCAAACTTTCTATTTTCTTCATTATACAACAATTTTAAAAGGTAATAAATTAATTATGATGCAAATATAATAACATTCTTGGACTTTTCCTAATTTTATATGTCAAGTACATGTTAATATTTTGTTAATGTTTAGTATTTCGCGGGGAATACATATTTAATAATCTAAAATTGATTTTCTTACTTGAACCATTACCGGACGCCATACTCTAAATCTTATTTGATTCGTTATTTGTCTACTCACTAGATTTTCAACTTTTTTTATTACTTTATTTGATATTTCATCTTTTTCATGATCTTCTTTTTCATGATTCCACAGTTCATATACAGTATCATTCCATATCTTTTCCTGTACTAAATTACTTATATTCTTCATAACCTAATATTTTGTTTTACCGGCTGCCATACTATATAACGTGCTCTATTTTTTACTTGATTCCGGACTTCATTATGAACTTGCCTAGATGTTAATAGCCATAATTCATTAAGCAGTTGAGTACCTCCCTGCTGCCATATTTTAGCTTTAATTTTATCCTTTACATTTTTCATTTTTTGTCTTTTCTCGTTTATAAAAGAAGTTAAGGTTTCCGGAGATTCTTTACTTAGGGCATCATCCAATTTTATTTCCAAATCCTTTAATTTAATCATTTCTTATACTCTTCCGGGAATCTACCATCACCCCATAAGATAGGCTTGTCCAAACATTCTAACATCCGAATCAGCATAAATTTAAAATCTGTAGCATCCTCAATTTCCATTTTACAAGATTCTACAGTAGATGCATCAGGAGTTCCATCCTCATTATAATATACCTCATGAATCTTGAATACGACATTCTTTCCAACTTCGTAAGCTAACACTCTATAATTCCAACCCATAAAACAGTTTTGCGCGGGGAACTCAATAAAGTAACATCCCAGCAATTAAATCATAAACATCCTTAACATGAATACAAAGATACAACATAAAATATTAGCATCCAAATAAAACATCAATATATTTATAAATTTATACCATTATTTATCCTATTCTTTACTTGTCTCGACACTTGATTCCATAATTGATTTCTTATTTTATCTACTACATCATTACAGGCATGTTTTCTTATTATATCCCATAATTTTTTAGATGATATAAGTTTTGTTTTTTTACTTGTTTTATCACATAGCTTATCACATAACTGCTGATACATTTTACTATTTACATTCTTCATAACTTTACATTTTGTCTTATCTGGTTAATTACTTGAATATATAATTGTTCTTGTGTCTCGGTATATATTGTATTGTTTATCTGACTATATACTTTATAATTTGTTTTATCCGATATTTCACCTCGCAATTTATTCTGAATTTTATCCCATACTTTTTCCCATACTATACCGTCTACTTGACTGCTTAAATTCTTCATAACTTCGTATTTATTATAAGTGCTGTTTGATCTCTCACTTGGAGCCACAATTGATTTCTTATTTGTTCACTTACTTGATCACTCACCCGAGTATTCACTGGATTAATAGCCTGTTCCTTTAATTTATCGTCTAAAGAATATCGAACTTTATTCCATACATTATCAAAAACCATCCTGCTTATATTCTTCATAAATTCATGTTTTGTAATAATTGAGTCCATACTTGATACCATAATTGAATAGATACTTGATCTCTCATTTGATTACTAACATTAATCTTGACTTGATCCTTTACTTGCCCCGAAACCTGGTTACTTACTTCAACATTTGCTTTATCTCTTACTTGTTCCCATAATGGTTTAGAGATTTGATTTTTTACGCTCCTCATAACTTTACATTTTGTGCTACATGATACCATACTTGTCTCCTTACTTGATCTGCCAATTTATTAGTAGTTAATTCAACCATTTGATTAGTTACTTTATCGGACACTTTCATTTGTATTTTATCTTTTACCATATTTCGGGTGTGCACTCTTAAATTCATCCATAATTTATCACATGAAGATGCTGTTTGTTTCTGTACCTTTTTCATAACATTATATTTTCTTTTATTTGAGTCCATACTTGATTCCTTACTTGGTCATGTACTTTATCCCATACTTGACTACCTATTATATCTTCTACCTGGTCATTTACTTTAATCTTTACTAAAACCCTTAGTGTATTTCTCACTCTAGTATTCATTTTATCATCTATAGTATTATTTACAGTCTTCATAACTTCATGTTTTCTTTTACTTGAAAAGCTATTTGATTTGTTATTTCATTTGTTGCTTGATATCTTAATTGAACTAGATCACTGATTAAATACCATACCTGAGTATTAATTTCATTACCTAGTTTTATTCTTGCTTCACTTCTCAATTTACCACTTATTTTTTGGTATACTTGTTTCTTTACATTTATCATAACTTCTTATTTTGTTTTACTTGAACACATAGTTGATCTTTCATTTGATCACTAATCTGTTCAATTACCGGATTTCTTATTTCATCCCATACTCGATCTATTACCGAGCTACTTGATAAATCCCATACTTTATTTTTTCCTGGATTAAGTACCTTACCCCTTACTTGATCCCATACCTTTCTTCTTTCACTCTTCATACTTTTCTTATTGGCCATGATGCGTCTATGTTTTCTTGTAAATTCACATATAATGAATCAAATACTTCATCTCTTATTTTACTTCTTACTTTGTCCTCTACAATATCCTTTACTTTACTACCTAGAGTACTCCATCCCGGACTTTTTATTTTAGTTCTTATTGCATTACCTGCTTCATTTCTTACATTCTTCATAACTTTATGTTTTCTTTTACTTGATCCCACAATTGATTGCGTACTTGAGTACCTACTTGATTCCATACTTGGTCTGTTATTTGATATCCTAAGGGATTCCATCCTTTCCCCTTCACTTGTTTCCATACCTTTTCACTTATTTTATTATTTGTTAACCACTCGCTTAGCCTCCTAATTACTTGACTCCTTACTTGACTACCTGCTTGATTATTTACATTCTTCATAACTTTACATTTTGTTTTACTTTAGCCGATACTTGATTATATACTTGAATCCATAATTGATTGCCCGTTTCCTTCCATGCTTGATTCCATACTTTACCTTCTACTTTAACCAATAGTTTACTCCCTATCAACTCTCTTACTTTTTTTCTTATTTTCTTCATAACTTTACATTTTGTTTTACCTGGTTCATTACTTGATAACTTGATTGATTTTTTATTTGAGTCCATACTTGATTAATTACCCGAATCCATACTTCATTCCATACTTTATTTTTTGTCTTCTCTTCCGTTCCATTCCTTAGTCGCCTGGTTATTTTAACATAGACTTCACCTTTTACATTCTTCATAACTTTACATTTTGTTTTAGCTGTTCCTAAATTCGATTTGATAATTGGTCATGTTTATTCTCTCCAATTTGAATACATGCCTCACCTCATTACTTATTCGTCCCTTTACTCTATTACTTACTTGATCTCGTATTTGATTACTCACTTGATCTCGCACTTGTTTACTTACCCGAGACCATAATTTACTACTTGCTTTATTCCATGTTTGATTCATAATATCTCTTACATGCTCCCTGACTTTGTTATCCACATTATTCATAACTTTATATTTTGCTTTACCTGTTTTTTTACTTGCTGCCTTATTTCAATGAATACTCGGTTTACATTTACTTCGACTTTTTGTTCATTATATAAATTATTTTTTACTTGTAGATTCCTTATTAAATCCACTACTACATCATTTAATTCCCTATTTACATTCTTCATAACTTCATATTTTGCTTTATTTGTTTTTTTATCTGCTGCCTTACTTCAATGAATACTCGATTTCTTTCTAATTCGACTTCTTCTTGAATATATAACGTATTTTTTACTTGAGTTATTATTAGATTCCTTATTAAATCCACTACTACATCATTTACTTCCTTATCTACATTCCTCATAACTTTACATTTTGCATTCTTCATAACTTCATATTTTCCTTTTCTCGGTTAATTAATTGAAGTCCTAATTTATTACTTACTTGATTAATTACCCGAATCCATACTTGATTCCATACTTTATTTCTTGTCTTCTCTCCTATTCCATTTCTTAGTCGCCTGGTTATTTTATCATATACTTCACCTTTTACATTCTTCATAACTTCACATTTCGTTTTACTTGATTCCATAATCGGTTTCTTACTTGAGTATATATCTGCATCTTTACTTCATCCGATACTTTATATTCTACCTGATCCCATATTTTATCTTCTACTTTACCCATTATTTTACTTTCTATTTTCTCTCTTACCGTATTTTCTACATTCTCCATAACTTAACATTTTGTTTTACTTGATTATTTACTTTATTCCTCACTTGTTCATATACTCGACTCCATACTTTACTCCTCACTTTATTTATCGCTTGCTTCTCTACTTTATTTTTTACTTGGTTATATACTTGGTTATATACTTCGTTATAGACTTGATTCCATACTTTATTCCCTACATTCTCCATAACTTTACATTTTGAATTACCTGCCCAATTACTTGAAGTCCCAATTGATTCCATGCTCGATTCCATACTTGAATACATACTTCAGTACTTACTACATCTTTATTTTTTATCTCCTTTCCTATTCCATTCCTTAGTCGCCTAGTTATTTTACCATGTACTTCCTTATTTACATTCTCCATAACTTTACATTTTGTTTTACTTGGTTTTATCAATATTTCGCGGGGACACTACATAATACATAATCCCAGCAATACATCATTTAATCATAATAAACAACATGACAAAGATACAACATTAAAATAACATATCCAAACATAAGAACAATAAAAAATAAAAAATAAAAACATCCAATAAAAATAATCCATATAACATTAATACATTCATACCATCATGTACAGTATCATGTACGGTATCATGTACGGTATCATGTACGGTATCATGTCTTCCATACATCATACATAAAACATATCCCTAACATAAAGAATATAAAATACAATCCTAATTAAAATGACAGTAACATAGGATGCAATAAATAAAATGACATAAAATAAAGAAATGATGAGGATAATGTCTATAATATGTAAGGCCCATGTTGGAAATGATGTGAGGGTATCGGGAAATGTGCAGCAGAAAATACGCTCTATAATGTAGGTGAAGTTGAAGTGCATAGGTAGTAATTGATAAGATAAAGAGGTGATGGTCAGCCCCGCTTTCACACCGGATGCCTTTATTTTGCACACAGAGGCCGTCTAAGAAACTTTGGGTGAAACCCTTCGTATAGTTCCACCCACCATGAGAAGATGCAGCAGAATGAACGCTACATGCCTTAAAATGGATTCTATGATGTTTATTTGGGAATCATGACTAACACATATTTAAATATATAATATGAGATGGTTGGAAATACTACCTTCCATTTTGTTTAGTATTTTAATTCCGTTTCATTGAAGATGTAGATAGGTTCAATAGCTGATACAAAAGAATATGCAACAATTTTTCCTTTCATGTTTTTATCCACTACTATATGATTCCTATCTATCTTAGCATCATACCATCCATGTTCTAGTTCAAGATATGTTTCACCATCCTCTTTTACCTTAACTAACAACAATAATTTACAACCGTCCGTATTAAGGTCTACATCATAATTCCTTGCAACATCTTCCGGGACTTCCGACTTGATGTCATGCCAAACTATTTCATGTACATAAGATCTATTGTACCCTAATATCTCTCCTTTCATGTCAAGAAAGGGTACTATACTGTTCCATGGGATTCGTTTCTTGGCTTTTTTCTCCTTTTTAACTACGGCTTTAATTTCTTTTTTAGCCGCTTCCTTAACTGGTTTCTTCATTGGTTCGTCGTTTAAAGCAAGTTCTCTAAGCATTTCGGACACAGTTTTATTCTCTTTAGTAGCTTCTTCTTGGATGGATTTCTTTAACCCTTCCGTTACTCTAATTAGTACATGTGTTGTTTTTTTGTCTTCATCCTTCTTATATGGGATGCCTTTCTTATTAATTTTCTCCATTTTTGTTTGATTTTTTCATCATTTTGTGCATTTTTTAGACATTTTGTTGTGCATTTTTAAGAATTGTTGATAAAAATAGCATTGATTGTCAACATTTTATGATTTTTTTGATCTTTTTGTGGCCATAGAGATAGAATAAAATGCATTAATTCCATCTAAAAGACATGTTTGAAATTGAAATACCATTGACAATCAATCATTTACATTTTTTTTATATTTTTTTCAACATAGGGAGATAGAATAAAATAAAAAAGGGCCGGATTAACTTCACCGGCCCCGTTTTATTACCCTAAAATTAGAATGCTTGCAATGAGAGCTACGCTAGATGTTAATAGAAGCCATCCTGGTACGGTTCTTTCCCATATTGAGGTAGATGTTCCGGATGTGTCTCTTGATGCTAGGATTGCAATTCCCATGATTCCAAAAATGAATGCCATAACTGCTAATAAAATAAAAACGCTTGTTGATAACATGATTAAAACATTTATTGATTGAAAATAATTACTGATTTTGGCGATGTTTGACTACCGGTTTTGGCTTAGAACGGTAAGTCGTCGTCGGATAAAAGATTATCGGATGAGTTAGATAAACTGGATACCTCGAAAGAATCCTGGAACACATCTTCTTTAGCTTTCTTTTCCGTAGCTTTGTATGCCGGTTTACTTGGAGCATCATCTTTCTTATATGTGTCGATGCTGATTGCGTGGGTTCTAAGCTTCTCTCCTTCTTTGAGATCTTTTAGGGGCCATGCGATGAGAGGTAAGTACTTCTTGCCGGTCTTTTCCGACTCGTACACAAACTCCATAACTTCCGGATCCTTCATGCACATCTCGAACAGGTCGGTGATGCAGATGTTCATTCCAAAGCCGGTTGAATCTTTTAAATTTATCAACCTGCCGTTTCCTACGAACTTTTTCTTTTTAGCTTCCATGATAATTTTGTTGTGGGGATTAACCCTTTTTGATTGTTAATTTAAACTCTTCTATTCTCTTTGCCATTGTCGGTGTAATCCATGGAAATAACTTACCGTTCTCTTCCATGCTTACTATGTTTAAGTTACCGGTCGGATTGTGAATCATTGCCATGTACTCCATGTATTGTTTATAGACCGGATTAAAGTCACCGGTTAAAACATACAATTCAACTCCGTCGGTTTGCAGTCGTTTACCGCAGTATCTAACACCGTTAAGCCTAATGGAAAGTGCGTCTTTGAATCTTTCTTTAAATGTCTCCGAAGTCATCATAAGCATCTTTTACAAATTCCTTATTGAGCACGTACATGTAATGAGACTTGAACGTTTCTTTAGCCACGCCGTATATTTCTTCCTGGCTCTTTTTTAGCTTTAGTTCCTTCTCCATGTTTTGAATTTCCGGAGAGTAGGTAAAGGACTTCTTTGTTACTTTCGTTACCGTTATCATCGTAGTCATTAGAGATGATATATCTGCTTTATCTAACTCTACCTGTAACTCCTTCTTAAGGCAGTTCTCTTTATCTTCTAACTCTTTCCGTTGTTGTATAACGATTGCCGTTTTATTTAACAGCTCTCTCATTTTGTTTTCTTCCATGTCAATGATTTTAATACGTTACAAAGATACAACATTGTTTTGATATATGCAACACCGGATCAAAGTTTTTTTCGTATAATTTTTTACCATCTATCCAGGATGCGTTCCTTAATTTTCCGCGGGGCCATTTTTCCAGGCCCGGCGAACAATTTATGCCGTTGGGGTTAATATACCTTTACATGATTTATAATATTTTCCTCTTTCAGAATCTATTTCTATCTCATGATTTATTTCATCTATGAATTCTTTAAGCTTTGGAACTTTTACATTTTCAGATACTTTTACCATGTAATCTAAAAATACTTTTGTATCTTCTTCCGTTTTCAATAAGAATGCTTGCATGTTCTTTTCATCATCTTCAAACAATGGAAAGAAGAATACATTTGTATCATCTTCCGGATCTTCTATCATTAGATAAGCAGTACATAAATAATTGGAATCTGGAAATGTTTTAATAGATGTAATGACGTTATTGAATATTTCCATCTTATTATCTATTAACTCTCCTAATGATAATGAATCTAATGATATGAGATCTGTTGTATTTAATTTTTTAGACATGTGTTGGAATGTTTTTAATTGGTTAATAAAAAGAACTTCACCGCCGAAAGTAGATCCCTAAAGCTCCGGTATTGTCCTCCGTCGAAGTAGTATCGTTTCTTCCGGTAGTCGTACAGGACTTCCTCTTCCCGGCCACTAAAAGCTGTTATGAGATTGTCTTGTTTGGGCCTAACGAAAGCTAACATGAAATCTATTGTCTCTACGAAATCCTTATGTCTACTAACAATTACATAATCTAATTTGTTTTCGTCTGGTACAAAGAAAACCGTATTATTCACGATAGAATAAATCGGGCTATCTATGTTATCCGTTTGGCCATAAGATAACAAAGATAAGAATAATAAAGCACATAAACTAATTTTTCTCATATAATTTGTTGTTTGTTTTTTTTAAAAGGAAGACGGGATAATCGGGGAGATCAGGGCCCGCCTTCTATAATTACCACTTAAACTTTGCTCTTTATACACCGGTCTGTTCCATTATCTTCCGGTGCGTTATATTGTCTATAGAATCATACCATTTTAAAAACCGTTTGATCCCTTCTCTATATTTCACTTTCGGTTCGTAGCCTAGATTTTTCAGCGGGGCTACATCAGATGCAGTAAAGTAAACATCTCCATCTTGCATCCGTTCAAAATTCCGCAGGGCCTTAATCCCAATCTCTTCCTCCAGGACATCAATGAAATCTAATATCTTAATACTTTCATTGCTACCAACATTATACAACATGTACTTAACATCCGTTTCATTTTTAATCACAATATTAATCCCATCAATAATATCATCAATGTAAGTAAATTCTCTAAACATCTCTCCATGATTATAAATGTCAATAGGAATGTTATTATGAATGTTATATGTAAATTTATAAACCATCATATCCGGTCTACCCCATGGACCATACACTGTAAAGAATCTAAGCCCTGTAGTACGCATGTTGAACAAATGACTATATACATGTGCCGTCAATTCATTCATCTTCTTAGTCGCTGCATAAAAGGATACCGGCCCATCTGTTCTATCATCTGTACTAAATGCCATATCCATGTTATCTCTCATTCCATATACACTTGAACTAGATGCATATACTAAATGCTTTACTTCATGTTTCTTACATGCTTCTATAATGTTTAAGAATCCCTGGACATTTGATCGGGCATAGAGATCCGGATTCTTGATGCTAGACCTTACTCCTGCCTGGCCCGCGAGATTTACAACTAGGTCAAACTTATGCAGGGAGAACATAATTTCTACCTTCCTCCTGTCCGCTATGTCTAAGTTGTGGTACCCAATGCCTTTTGAATCGTAAGTCATAGGCAGGGTATTCAATCTCAAGCTATTTAATGAATGGGTATTGTCTCTGTCAAAGAAGTCTACCCCTATTACTTTGTGGCCTTGGCTTAACATAGAGTGTGCTAACTGACTACCTATAAATCCTGCTACTCCTGTTATTAGTACTTTCATGTTATTTTTTTTGTAGTCAGGACAGGATTTGAACCTGTAAGCCAAAGTGCCAAGTGCTATGCAACTCACGAACTTCGGATTGTTTTATTTATACTCGCTTACACCTACGAGTTGGCTTTTGCGTCTACCAATTCCGCCACCTGACTATTTTATTTACA
>JACCDP010997178.1_pt1 | contig 10701 bp, 12 predicted proteins | sample 7445841 | NCBI WGS metagenome assembly JACCDP01 (sample SAMN15323441, study PRJNA562643) | freshwater metagenome | isolation source: river surface water | place: USA:Blue River Watershed | collected 2017-08-17
GAGCAGCCACACCTCTCTCGTATTCGGATATACCAGTGAGATTTTCCCAAACTGCCTGAGCCTCTGTCAAGCGATTATAAAATGCCACCTCGAGATCAATACACGCATCACGAGTCAGACGACCGTATGTGTACAAAGGCTTAGGCTGGTCCGCGCCGTACTGTTTCGCTAGTGCACTAATAAACTCGATAACGTACGCACTCGTGGCATCAGCGGTGAGACCATACGTCCCGTTCTCACACTTGTATGCAGCGTATGTAATGTAAGCCTCATTGGTTTGCTGGATGACAGCTTCAAACTCATCAAACATTTTCATGAGATCAGCGAGTTTGCTTTGCTTGACAATATAATACAGAGACGCAAGACTCATGGTAAGATTTCCATTGATAGATACGTTACCAGTAGATATGAGATTGCTCACCTGCATCGGCTGCGTCGTCACAATCTGGGAAGCCTGAAGAATCCCCGTGACATTCATACCGTTCGCGCTCACGTTGTTAAACACTCCGTTCCCTGACATTGGTACTGTTCACGGAGAAATTATTTCACCACAATTTCAAATATTTCCCCAGTCGGCGACGTCAGGTTCACGACGAATGTGCCGACGCCCGGGTGGGCCTTCTTGAGGTTCCGGATGTCCACGACCGTCTGATTAATCTTTGCGAGAAACTCCTCGTCTATGCCGGCCCTGGACGCCATGGGTTCGAGGTCGCTGGATGAGAATTCGAGTCTGGTTGCCATTTAAAGTAGCCTCACAAAATAACCTGTCTCACCTGTAGACCGGCTTGAGGCTCTTCACGTGGGTGTTCAGCGAGTAAAGTTCCAGGTTTTCTTGGAGCAGCTCAAACTTTATTTGGAGCGCCTTTTTCCTGGAGCCGACCGTCTCCAGAATCCGAGAGTTCCACCGGGACCACCCTCCGGTATTATGAATTGCAAAGTACAACGTTGATTTCATAATCTCTTCGGGGTCCTCCGACCGCTCCTCGTGGTACTCCATGCATTGGTCCAGGTTCGTCGTGTACCCCAGGTACCTGTCTGGGACCTTGGGGTTCGCGCAAAAAAGTTCGTACACGTGGCACTTCATACCGTCTTATTTAGGACCTGCAAAGAAAGTTTTGCAAATTCTCGAGACAATTCGCCGTGCCACGGGTAAAGTATGGTCGTCTGGAACAAAAATGCCGAGAGACCCACGAGTGCCGCGAACCGAGGCAACCACCTTGACTCAAAAGTCTTCTGATCCTGTTTCACGAGGAGCGTTTCTTCGTCCATTTACTTCTAATTTTTTAAAAAACATGGTGTCCTGTACGCGGCTCAAAAAATCCATCACCTCGACGACCGTCTCAAACTCCTGGACCCACGAGGGACTCACTGAAAACTCGTTGAAGACGCGACACGTGTACATCTTTTCCTAGAGAGCCTCACAATTTTTTAAGCAAGCCCCAGTACCGCATGCGGGCCCCAGAGCCGCTGGCCCTTGGTATCGGTCGGATGACCTCTGAATTCTTTATGGCGTTTAAATAAGGTTTCCTGGACTGGAGATGCCTGAGGGTCTTGTACTTGGCGATGCCTCCCCTGGGACTCAGGTACTTGGTGCCCTTCACGGTATTCACGTGAACGGACGCGTTGCGCTTCCAAAGCACCGTGCGTCTCAAGGGAGTCCTGTTGGACTTTGACACGTTCCCGAGACCTCGGCAAAACACCCCGATCACCGTGCCGCCGCCCTTTTTCGAAATCATGTTCAGGATGTTTGAGAGTTGCATTTTTGTACGTCTTTCCGAAAGATTATCATAGGAAAAGGTTCTCGTTTGAAACACCCCCTTTCGCACCTCTACCAATTTTTTGTGAATGTTTATCGGGAGTTTGTAAATGCCGTGCATGAGCGGGCCGTTGTTTAGGAGGGGCATGTTGATAGTCTGGTTACGGTAATTCTTCCCGGGCTCGTAAAATTCCACGGCGTTCTAGTGCAAAAAGTTGTTGGTCAGATTTGTGCTCCTTAGAGTCGCCGCGTTCTTCTTATTGTTTGAGTACCGGTGCCCGCATTTCCGCATGAAAACGAGGTGAACTTTGTTGGGCACGGTTTTATTCGTGTTTGTCGATTGAATCGCAGAGTGTCCGAGGACCACGTATCTCTTTGGGCCAAACATTTAATTATATCAGAGTTTTTTAATGGAACCGTGCTCGCACTTTTTGCAATCGAGGGACCCGAGGACCGGGAGGATGGGGTGTCACATGTGCCGAGTCCGCACCACACAACCCCGCCAGGGGTTGACTGATGAGGGCTCGTATTCAAAAGCCGGGACTGAACACCCGAGCCAAGGCTCGAGTGGTACGAGCACAATCTTCTGCCTCACGTGCCGCCTCACGACCCCTTGTGGAAACACCGTGACCGGCGAGACAATCTTCGACACCAAGTACGAGTGCCTCAAGTGCGGAAATTTTGCGCCGTTCGCGCTGGCGTTCAAGACGGACGGATAAGACCTTTTAATCTTTGTGATAGAGATTTCGTGTTTAATTTCAACCCTTTTTGAAGACCTGTTATCATGACACCAGCACCCAATTTATTGGAAGGAAACGCCGTCTTATGAACGAACGGGTCGATATTAAAATTATAATTGTCGATATTTATATTTTTTGAATTTTCATTTTTAATCCAATGAGGCCACGCGCTTATGAAAACTTCTTGAGATGAGATTTCAAATATACTTCTTGGAAATAATTGCGAGCGTTTACTTCGAGAGTTACGAATGTAAAGTCGGTCTCTTGAATAAAGATACGTGAAGAGCATGGCGCTCATGTATGCGGCTCTGTCACCCGTGACTGATATGGAGTTTGCACCGGCTGCATATGCAATAATTCCGAGGTCCGCGGCAGTCTTGAATATAGCGTCAGACGGGTCAGCTTTTTTAATGTTGGATGCAGATGAAATAGCCTGATTTAAATTCTTGTTACTGGGTCGAAACTTTAAGAATTTCACCTTTACTTCATAGTTTGAATCGTAATAATATTCATATCGAAACAACGTTTGTTCTTTATATTTGAATGAAATAGTAAAAGTCTCGGCTGTATTAAATGTGTATAATTTTGCCAATTCTTCGACAATGGTCGCGAGTTTATTCATGTTTTGCGAGCCTATCGCGTTTTTATAATATTTCACAAAATATTCAATCATGTTTGCAAAAGGGTTGCTCGGCTGTCCAAGACCTTCATCTGCAATCATAGGGAGAGCTATGTCGACTTTGGAGGTTTTATTTATAAATTTGGAATAAAAGACTGGTCCGGATGTTTTACTCGATTGGTCAAAAGACACGTGAGGTTGCGCAGCACCATAGTGTCTCCGAAGTTCGGCAACGGAATAAACAGAAAATGGTATCGGAAGAGTACCACGCCCGGTTTTTTTCGTGTCATACTTCATCCAACTTAAAAGAAGACGTCGAAGTTCAGACTCTTGCACCGCAAAACCTGATTGTCCAAAAGACTTTATTAAAACGTGATACACACTACTATCAATTGCATTTATAATATCCTTTTTGTGATCTGGATTTAACCACGAGACGTGACTGACCCATCTTAAAAAGACAGCTCTTATTTTTTTGGGGTGCGTGTCATATGCATCTATATTTAAACCAAGTAAGCTCGATAATCCCTTTATGTCAACTTTACTCGTTTTTAAATCGTGAAGGTAATCACAAAAGAGCACGACTAGGAACATCGCAACATCCTTGTGACTCTTAAAGTCAAACTCGACGTCTTTAACAATTTCAGAAATTTGCGAGGATGTTAGATTATTTTTTAAACTCGTGACACCAGTCACTTTACCAGCTGTTTTAGTGTACACAGATGTTTGATTTTGTCGTTCTTTAACGAGATTTATACACTGGTGAATAATTTGTGCAGCTTCATCTACATTTTTCAGTGTACCTACTTTATTCACAACTTTTTTCGTTATAAAATGAGCCAATGAAGAAACCTTGGATGAAAAATTAATGTTTGGGTACGCAGATTTATTTGGTAGACGTCCCAATCGTGTCGACGCCTTTTTATTTTCATTCGATATTTCTTTTTCATTTGGTTGAAGGTTATTGCTGTTACTATTGTACTCTTCATGCTTTTTATTTAAAAGTCTAAGAGGAAAACCACGAGGTATTTCGTTACTTGGAAATTTTGCACTCGTGTAAGTTTTAGAATTACCACGCGACACAAGTGCTTTCTGTTTTTTACTGAGCATGTTCCATTGAAAAATATTTGGTCTCCAGACAACCTTGGAACCAGTTTTAGGTGAGGGTTTTTTTACGGTTTCAATTTTAGGTGAGGGTTTTTTTACGGTTTCAATTTTAGGTGAGGGTTTTTTTGTTGTTCTGGGTTTCTTTGAAGTCACCGTTCCCAGAATATTATTCATCGTCAACTTAAACGCGGCGAGCGGGTCGTTTTCACGGAGCCTTTTCGTGGGCATCTTATATAACCCTTTTAAATAATTCCGGATTCGTGTTGACAGCGTCCCACAAATCAAAGTCGTCCCTGTAGTGGTCCTGGATCCATTCGAGGTCCTCGGGGTCGAGCTCTTCCTGGTCTTTTTTCGCGGTGACGTTGATTGGTCGCAGGGTCTCTCCGCCCCACGGGATTTCGAGATACTCCAAAAGGGGCTCTAGGACCTCTCCCAGGTCCCGACGGTACTTTATCACGATTGTCTTGGACCACGTGTCCCTCGGAATCCAGTGAACCTGGGGCCACGTGTGGAGCACCTTGAAGTGCTTCGTCTTCAGACGGGGGTCTTCGTTCTTCACGTATTCTATGTATTCTTTCAAGTTTTCGGGCTTGGAACTTGAAAGAGCACAGTGAGTTCTTCACAGTTCCTCCAATTATTAATGATTATCCTGTTTATGATTATGAAATAGTTATTATGGTATGAATTTTGTGGAGGATGTGTTTAGGCGCCAGTAAGTGTGGTGGCTTGGAGAGTAATCTTTCCAGTGTACAAACACTTTGAAGACCAAATGTTTCGAGCTTCACCTGAACCTGGAACGTTCGCGTAATCGATGTTGCTGCGATTGACGCAGAACAGACGAGGGAAGTACCATGCGGGACCAAAGTCGTATGTGGCTCCTTTACACGCTTGTGTGAAGCTTGTGAAATCGATGTCGACTTCCTGAGGAGTTCCGTCGGACCATGAGTCTGTGACGTTACTGTACACACCGGGGACGTTGATTTCAACCGCGGTTGACTCGGTGAAGACCCCTTGTGTGGCTCCTGTCAAATCAGGGATGTACTGAACCACCTTGATGACCCAGTCACCGCGGCTAACAGTGACGTGAACGTTGCTGATGTAATCGGCGGTGCCGTACACGTTCTCAGCCACGTTGCTGTAGATTGGTATCACGTAACCGATAGAGCACAAGTCCTCAACCTGTGTCGTTATTGGGGTCGTGATGTAGCTGTTGCTTGTGTATGTGAATGTCGTAAACGTGCTAAAGTCTGAAGGATTGCTATACGACCACGTGCCGAGATTGTTTTTCTGTAAAGCTCCTCCTGACGTGAAAGTAGATCCGGTTTTTGGCCACGTGGGAAAAAGTGTATCATCTGTAATCATTAAGGTCATACTACTAGCTGTGCTAGTTCCAAGGCCTCTTGTAGCTGGCCTGTTTTCTTCATTATCAGATTGAATTGCTATATAAGCTCTCTGACCAAAACCAGGTATTGGCGCAAGTTTCAGCGCCAATTCTGACATAAACCAAGGTGCATGGCGGTTATACAGGGCATAAGGAAAGGTGGTCCTGTACTTTGCAGGTATACTCGTATTTTTGCGCATTAAAGACATTGCAATAATCTCATCAACTAGGACATTGCTAAATGTTTTTGGAGAACCCTGAGCAGTTGTAAGTTCAACAATAGCCTGATTATAACACAGTTGAAAGAGTTTGGTGGAGCTTTCGATTAAATTTCTCGTCTGGGGATACCCTGCGGCAGCCATGATATCACGAGCTCTGCTCTTTATCAAATAATCTGTCCTCTTGATGAGCTGGTTGTTTGTATCATATCGCTGCATGATTTCATACATCGGATACGCACCTCCATACTTGGCATTTGCTTCTTGAAAGTTAAACCCAGGAGCAGAACCATGCAAAGAATTTGATACTTGTGATACACCCTTGAAAAGAGGCATCCAACCTTTATAGAATGAAGGAAACAAGGTTGACAAGTACGCACTACACCTGAAGTTCCACATGAAAAATTCGTCGGATGCACCCTGGTACTTTCGACCATAATCTATCTCAGCTGCAGTTGCGGAGCTTTCCATGGGGGTCACCGCATAATAGTTCATATCATTAACACAGTGTATGTACTCATGAAGAAATAACAAGTCGGAGACAATAAGCCCGTTACTGGTGTAAGAGAAGTCACTCGATGTAAGATTTGCAATTAACTGTTCAGGTGTATCTGTGAACAAATTGGCGTATTTAATTTTTGGAAACATGGGTGTTGAATCAGAAGCATTCCAAGCATAAAAAGAAGTTGGTGCAATCCCGTAAAGAGGGATAGATACATGCGGGTCTGCTCCACTGACAGAAAAAGCTGACACTTCTTGCTCTGATGCATTGAAAGATGGGTAATAATAGATAGAAGCGTCGAATGATGTTGACCCAAAACCAGTTTTTGCCAAAGTGAGTCCAGTGAACTTATTTGAGGCATCTGTAATCGCACGAGTCGTCGTTCCAGAATAATACGCTTCGGATGTGGAAGTCACGCGAGAACCATTTCTGTACACATTGGATGAAAACGTAACGACGTTCGACACCTGCATCAAGAATGCGTCAGTGTCGCTAGTGTTTGAAATTGAAAATGGCCTTTCGAGTGTAGTGATTTTATCACGTTTTCGTAAAACCGCAAAACTTCCACGGAATTCTCCCATCTCGTGTGTCTCAGTCCAGGAGATACCGGAGGATACAGTCGTTGTGTTAAAAGAAGCCGTTGTTGTTCCGGTTGAAACTGTGTTAGAACTTCCCTTAAAATATATGTGAATCTGGTTTTGAACGCGGTCCCACAGGGCTATCTTGGTGTTTGCAGCTCCATAGGAGCTTTGGAACTGAAGCGCATCAGTCGTCACTGGTACGACAACGGGGTTTATATATAAATTGGAATCAGTCGCATAACTTTTTGGTGTAAACAAGAATCCACCATTCAATGTCTGTGTCTGTGTTCGTAAGAGAGATAGTGAAGGCTGAGAATATCTACCACTACCCTTGATGAATCCAAGATATACATTGCTCGGGACTGTGTCAGTAGCGTTATCGTATCCGAACTCAAGGTGAAGTAAAGCTCCACCAGTTGGGTTATTGCAGATGAAAGAATTTTTGAAATATGTATTGTAGTCGGGAGGAGTGACTTCGTACCCCTTGTCAACCATGTACCTATAAAACTTTCCTGGGGCAGCGCTAAAAGTATCTGGAGAAATAGGAAGTGTTTGTCCATATGGAACTGAAGAGTTGTAGTGTGTAGTGAATGACACACTGTCGCTTCCAGTAGCCACTGCGTAAGGCGCCATCAGATTTGAGTAAGCGACTGCATTTGATGCATCGGTGATTTGGGTGTATGTCGGTTGATATACGTTGGAAGTCGGATAATGGACGATGTATGATTTTGAATCTTTCGGAAGCCTGTCTGAGAGGATCACGGACCTGGTCGTAACATTACTGAAAATCTTGTAACTCGTCGTTTTCTCGTAGTCGGCGATTCCATATAGCTGATCACCAGCAGTACCACCGCCGACCGACAAAGCGAGTTCATACACGCTCCTGGCATCAGCCGTCGGAGTTCCATAAGGAACGAGACCAGTCACTGCATCACGAACATAAGAAGCTGAAAGAAGAGACCCAGTCACTTTCACATTAGCAAGATTTGTCAATCCGGACGCCAAAACGTTCGAAAGGGTCGTGTTGCCAGTGACTCCGAGAGTCCCGGCGGCACTGATGTTATTCGCCGTCACTGTACCCGTGGAGACTATGTTGCTCACCTGGACGGGTGTCGTCGTGACAATCTGGTTAGCCTGAAGAACTCCTGCGACATTCAGTCCCGTGGCATTGACTGTTCCGAAACTCGCGCTACTCATTGGTACACTCTACGAAGAAAATTTATCCAGGACAATTCGATGCGTCACGAACGAGCTCGGCAGGATGTTCGTGACTCGAACCGTGTCCAAGGAGGTTGCCCGGGAGAGCCCGGTGTACGCCTGACCCCACGTGAATATATCCTGACCCAGGTCCACCTCGAGGGCGTCGATGGTCATGCCCTGGGCCGAGTGAATCGTGATGGCCCACGCGAGCTTCACGGGCATGTACGAAACCTGGTCGTCGTTTCCGATGGGAGCCACGAAATACGGAACGAAAACCGTGGCGCCATCGAGCTTCTTGAACCAGACCCCGAACGCGTCCGCCTTTGTTATGACCCCGCGGGACCCGTTCGCGAGACCGAGGGTCGGCTGGTTCCTGGTGCACATAACCTGGGCCCCCACGCACAAAGTAACCTTTTCTGGAATCTTGTTGAGCTTGACCCACTTGCGGCCCTTTTCGGACGAGCAATTCACGGGGTACTCCTTCGAGTCCGCGCCAGCCTCGATGAGGTCCGAGAGCTCGCCCTGGTTTATTCCATCCACGCTGACATTCTTGGAGTACAGCCGGGTCGGCTTGATTCCGTCCGGAAACTTGGTATCACGGAGTTTCTCGAGAATCTCCACGTACTTTGGGGGACACCCACCAAACCTCACCGTGTCCAAAATCTCCTTGAAAAGAGGGTCGCCCTTTTGCCTCATGTTCACCGTGAGGTTCCTTCGAATGAACCCGGACTCCTCCCAGATTTTCGACGTGAAAAAGTAAGAGCCCTCCACGGGACAAAGTTGAAAAGGGTCCCCAACCAGAACCATCTGGATTCCTCCAAAAGGTTTACAAGAGCGCTTAATAATTTTCAAAAAGGCATCCACCTTTTCGAAAAGTTCGTCACTCAACATCGAACTCTCGTCCACGATGAGCGTCTTGGTCTCCAAGATTCTGTTGACGACCGGGGTAAACTTTCTAACGGACCTTGCTAATTTCTCGGCAGGCTCTTTGGCTAGCCCGATTCCGAGGAATGAGTGAAGTGTCGAACCGTTTATGAGGAGCGCGGCTGACCCAGTCATGGCGGTCACCGCCGTAAACTTTTTGCACTTGACAATTGCGCCAATCAAAAAACTCTTACCTGTGCCCGCGTCACCTGTGAGAAAAATATTGCGACCCTCGAGCACATCTGTGAGCACGGAGGATTGTTCGTCGGTCAACATTTTTCTTTTCCCTTCTAGCGACTCAATACTTTAAGATGGAGTTCAAGAGCCCCTTTGTCTCCAGTGTCTTTCTGATGACGAGTTCTCCGGTCGTGAGATTCAGAGCCGCGAGTTCGCACGAGAGATTCGGGGACCCCCTGTTTCCACGAGGGGTCACGTCTGAAATCCCAAAGTAAAGCACGTCCCGGTCGAGACACGAACCTTTTAAAAACTTTCCAGAGGGTTCTTGCCACAAAGTTCCGTGACGAGTGTGAATGACTTTTCCCTCACCGGATGAGAGAATGAGGAACCCATTGTCCCACCAGTGAATCCCGTGAGACTGAAATCCGACCCCGTGCATTTGAGAAAGCCATTCGCCAGTCTCGGTGTTCACTTGGACCAGGATGCTCGCCCCGAGGTTGTGGAGGAGGCACCAGCACCTCCCATCTTCGTCGAACGCCACGGTGTTTATGTGATTCCTCTGGGTGCACACCTGGAGGCACCTGAGAACCTGGAGGCTCGGAAAGTCGAGCACGATGAGTCGACCCCCGTTGCAATCCGTGATGTAAATTTCATCCCCGTGGCGACACAAGTCGTGCGTGAACGTGCTCGGCAATGGCTCTGATTCTCTGAGGATTTCCCCGGTAAAGACGTCGAGCTGAATGAGTTTTTCGGCGTGCGGTCCCCTGCTCGTGACCCAAACGGTATCACCGTCGCGAAAGGCTCCGTAGTACACCCCTCGACCCTCGTGGAGCACTTGACCCGTGGACCACATGAGTCTCCCGTGCGTGCTCAGGAGAAGAACCATTACTTTTCAAACACAAAATAATCAATCAATAAATGCACTCGGTCCTCTGTGCCACCATTCACGACCCCGTGAAGTTGCGTGTCGTTTTCAATTTCCCAGAGTTCTCCGGTCTTCATGTGAATCGTCTTTGAGCCCACGGTGAAGAGGCACTGGGGATTGGTCACGATGGGCACGTGAATCCTCCTGTACAGTTTAAAGTGCGGAGCGGCGTCACGGTGCGTTGGGATGACCGCCCCGGCCGGAAGTTTTATGAGAATCGCGGTGTGAATCCTCCCCGGTGGCAAACACTTGGCCTGAATTTCAAAGAGGTCCTTTTCAAACGTTTTGTAGTGCGGGTGCTCCACAATGTTTTCGTGGTCCGGGACTTCGTTCCACAGGAGCGGCACGGTCTTGGTCTTGGAGTGAACCTTGTATGTCCTTTGTCGAAAGTCGTATTCGTCCCAGTCTAGGTTCGAGATTTTTTCGAGAATTGACGTGACATCAATTTTTCCATAAAATGTAAACATCTTACTTTTCAAACTTTTTATTTAAATTGCGAATTTCCTGCTCCACGGTGCAAACCTTTCCGTGAATGTCAAACAAGAGGTCCCGGACCCCCTTTTGTTCGCCC
>JACCDP010655512.1_pt1 | contig 10700 bp, 19 predicted proteins | sample 7445841 | NCBI WGS metagenome assembly JACCDP01 (sample SAMN15323441, study PRJNA562643) | freshwater metagenome | isolation source: river surface water | place: USA:Blue River Watershed | collected 2017-08-17
GCAACCAGCCTACCACACAAGGGTTATCAAGTCAACTCTTTTTTTATCCGGGCACTATCTTTTTTAAAAATTATTTAAGAAGCTATCTTGGATTTTTAAAAATCATTCTACCATAGCTACTACCGGGCGTCAACCACTTATTTTAACTAGGTTGAGTGTCATGCTATTTTATATTATTATTATTGATACTCTGCCTTTTTTAGAACTAGGCAGTTTATTCACTTGCCTAGGTGATTTGATTGTGTCAATAATCTTAGATATTCTCGAAATCCACCGATTCCAAGAATATCCTTTGATGGTGTTTGTTGAGATATTGAAAAGTGGTGTTTCTTAAGCGGTCCTGGAATCTTCCATGATTCGCTTGGTTCCAGAAGTCGAAATTTCATCAATTCCAACGGCAAGAACCGAGCCAGCCAACCGACTATCTTTCGGCGTGAGCTTTTCTCGAAGTTTATCAAAGCAAGCCTTGGCTTCCTCCAAGGTTTGGATATTGTTTACCTTTCTGGAAGCATAAGTAGAAGAAATATGAACATACTCCCAGACTTCATAATGAAAAATCATAACGCCTCGTAGGATGATGTTTTGGGGTTTGGGGCAGTTTATTCACTTACCCTAGGTGATTCTTTTTACTTAGAAAGCCCCGTAGCCTTCCTCTGCCCAATAGTTATCCCACTTCTCCTTATTCAGATCGGTATCATCCTGATATTCATCCTGGTTTTCGCGGGCTTCGCTACGACGGGCTTTGATATCATCGGCAACGATCTTGCGAATGGAACGCACACAAGCCTCGACTTCATGGCGCGGCATGAATCGCCCATGATAGTTGCCGCACAAACCCAGATCGGATTCGCCTCCCTCAGAAACCCAGTATTTTGCCCAAGACTCATTCATCAGGAAACGCCACAGCCGATTGCTGCAATAATCCCCAGGATGAAAATAACCATAAGAATCCGGCTCGTCCCCTTCCGGAAACAGTTTGACAATGGAAACCTTGAAGGTTTCCCCATCAGCCTCCTTATAGACCAGGATTGACCAATCATAAGGGGTCCGATCTCCCCCCACATCCATTCCCTCCCAATCATCCTGGCTCATGTTGAAACCGAACTTCTTAACCATTACCATTTTTATTCTCCCGGTTTCTTTACGTTTCCGCCCGTTTCCAGGCACGCTCGCCAACTACAGAAGCACCCTACCATACCACCTTTTCCAAGTCAAATTCTTTTTTCACCCCGCCTCACTTTCTTTTGCCCAAGGTTTACCCCTATTTAATAAATGACAATACGTGACACTACATTACATTATAATATATCACAATACAATACTCAACAATACGAGACATTACTTTAAGTAATAATTGATTAAAGGGTAAAAACAAAACAATAAGATAAGCTAGATTGGCTATTTTTAAAGATATGGAGATGGATTATTTATTGAATAATGGTCTTGGAAATTATTTTAATAGAATATAATTCATGAAAGAAAAAAACCCTCACCAAAGGCAAGGGTTTTAGATGGTTGGTATTTTAGTTGGGATTCATGGAGAGCAGATCGGTAAAGTAACTGATTTGCTCCTCGCAGTTTTGAGCCACACATTCAATGTCTTGAATCTTTCGGAAGGTTTCCTCCGTCTCGTAAACGGAAGATTCATCCGAAGTGGTAAAGACTTTGATGGTTAGCTCTGCCAGCTTGGAAACCAGGCTATTTTGCTCCTTGCGGGCAACTTCCAAGGTTTGCTGAAGCAGGTTCATTTCCTCTACGATTGCATTGAAGGTATTGATGTTCATTTGGATACCTCTGTGTGTTTTTGTAAAGATTTGTGTCGCTGATCGGATTTGAACCGATACGCCGTTAGGCAACGCTTTTTAAGAGCGTCATGTCTGCCGATTCCATCACAGCGACGTTTTTCACTTCCATCGACCTACGCGAAGATTTTGAAACCTTCCCTTATCCGCTCTCATGTTTTCCACGATTGAGGCGGCGTCATCGCGGGAATAACACCATTCCAAAACCCCGCTAGAGCCATCTTTTCGGTCGATTCCAGAGACGTACCAATCTGCACCTTTCACCGAGGCGCTGCGATACTTGTAGTTCATGATATCTCCTTTATCTTTTTTCTTTGTGGGTCCAGGCAGGGTCGAACTGCCAACAAACTGGTTAAAAGCCAGCTACTCTACCGATTGAGTTATGGACCCGAAAGGCAGTTTTAACACATGCCTAGGTGCGTATTTTTGCGGATTCGCCTTTTACTCTTGGTTTGGATGACGGACCAAATACTCCTCTTCGAGCGTTACTCGAATGGTTTGAGTTTTACTGGCGAAAGTCAGAAATACACGATTCAGAGTATCCGTGTAGATGGTTGCCTGGAAGCCTTTGAACTCTGGGTGATTCTCGCAGGGGAGAATCGCCTTGAAAAGAACTTCGAGCCTGTTGTTCATGTTTCCAGCCATGGGAACCTCTTTTGGATTAGGGGATTTTACAGATTTTGTGCCTAAAGTGGGATTCGAACCCACACTTGATCGATTTTGAGTCGATTGCCTCTGCCGTTGGGCTACTTAGGCGGAAGCGGTTTTATGGGATTACCGCAAACCCTTGGCTTTTCAGCCGTTGCCGCCGAACTTCTTGAGAACCTCGGCGAGCGGCATGGGCTGGCACTCGCCCGACGCCAGCGCATCGAAGTAGGCGTTCGCCGCGCGCGTTGCCGCCTCGCGCTCCTCGCCCTTGGGAAGCGCCGAACCGTGCTCCTCGCGGAGACGCTTCGCCAGCTTTGCCACCGGGCTGTTGGGCTCGGCAGCAGACTTGCTACCCTTGAACCACTCGCGCCGCCCGACGCCACCGGCACGACCCGCACGCAGATCGACCAGATCCGACGCCAGGCAGACCGCACGAACCGTCGTCTCCGGCTCCTCGCCAAGCTTCAGACCCTTCTCGATCAGGCACTCCGTCACCGCCCCGAGGGGCACGCGCGTCGCCGCCGCGTCCACAATCGCCACAATCGCCGTCTCAACCGCCGCAAAATCAATCTTCAACATAATGACCACTCTCCGTTGGTAGGCTCCGTGCCCACCGTGAAAACCACTCTACCAAACTCGAATCGACCCGTCAACCTTTTTTTCGTTGCCCTTGTCGATTCTTTCCGACCGCCCGCCGAACCGTTCAGCGCCGACCGTGAAAACGACTCTACTCGAACGCCCCTAACTTTGCAACGTCTTTTTTCGGTCCTCGGCTCTTTTTGATCGGCGCGAGGGTTTGCCTTTCTACCTACCCGCCCGCGCGCCTACTACAATCCCTCCCCCATGTCAACAACTTTCTTCGCCCTCCTCTCGCGCCTACTATACTTCTTGGCTCTTGTCAACTAAAAAAATCTAGCCAAAAGTCGCATTAGCAGATCAATCCGCGCGCGTCAATGACTTTTTCACCCTAGGAGACGCCCCTAGCATACTTTTAATCGCTTGTCAAATAAAATTTTATTGACACTTGATTGTAATCTTTTGAAAAATACCATCATTTTATAATAATATAATCTAGGTAGGCTATTGTTGTATTATAGAACATTGAAATGATTAAAGTTAGATTATTCTAATGAATGAATTTTATAATCTCCTTGTTCTACTTTATTAATGAATTCTGTCAATGGCATCTTGAAAATCCTAATATCTGATTTCCCATCTCCCAATTCAATAAATTTAGCTAGGCTGATAAAATCATGATTCCATCTTGGAGCAATTGAAACTACCATTAACTCATTTTTTCTTAAATCACTGGAAGCATTAACTTTAGATTGATCAATCACTATCGTACATACTTTGATTTCCATATTATTCCTTTTAAGTTTACTTTAATATTCAATTATTATATTTTTATATCAAAGATAAAAAAAGAGAGCCGATTGCTCGACTCTCTTTTTTGTTTCTGTTTTGTGTTTTTCAGATTCCGATCTTGATGAACATTGTGTTCTCCTTTTTTACAGGAATATCAGAATGACTCCCATCATTCCGATACAGAACCCGCCCAGGATTGTTTCGATTACCTCTTGGTCAACCATTGATCGATTTGTCGAGCCGCCTGATATTGGTAGCCTTTTGTATCGCAGGCTTTGCAGGTAGCCAGGACGGGCACGCCATAATGATACAAAATGGCGCAGACCGACTTTTGCGAGCAGGAATCGCAGCAAGTGAACTGAAACTCGGTATAACAATCGCTCATTTTTCTTCTCCGATTTGTTTTGGGGGCACCGTTAGGAATGGTGCAGCTATTCACTTGAATAGGATTGAAGGATTCGGAGTAGGCGGTTCACCATCACGCCCCCATCCCAAATCGCAGGGATTCTCGGCTCCCAATGCTTGCAGTATTCGAGAAGCAGGAATCTTGATCCATGCTGAAAGGATGAAGTAACCATCTTCGAATCGGGGAAGATAGATTTCCTCTCCGTTCATATGATCCTGGATTGCTTTGATCAGATTAGAACTACGCCAATCTTCACGAGAGGCAAGGATCTGGGCGCGAAAATCATCGTTCATTGACATTCTCCTTTCAAGGAAAGGGCAGTTTAGACACTTACCCTAGGTGTATTGTCATGGTTTCAGCGGTGCAGGACCATCTACAAGCACCCTACCACAATAGCCGTCGCCCCGCAAGCCCAGGATGCGAGGGGTAAACTTTTTATTCACCCCTCACATCCCGAGCTTTTTTAGTTGATTTGGACCTGGACGTAATCGCTCAAGATCCCCTGAATCTCCAAAACCCAGGAGATTTTGGCGTCGAAGGAGTTTCCGACCTTTTGACGCAGCACCTTGCGAAGCTTGGGGATGTTCATCGACAAATCACGAAGGAACTCGATCTCCTCCATCACGAAGTTTTTAGCCTCCTCCGCGAAGAAAGCATCCTCCTCGTCCAAGAAAACCTCGTCTTTGGACGGCGTATCGCCCTTTTTATCAGCGTGGATCAGATCCATCGCCGAACAATGCGCCTCCCAGTAACCGATCTCCCCGCTAAGAAAATCCTTAGCGATCTCCCGAACCTTGGGGTTTTCCGCCATCTCCGAGATTCGAGCAGCGTTTGCCAGCCACCACTTCTCCGTGGCTTCACCAGGCAGGTCATGTATGTCGTCCACGAAGCTACGGATTTCCTCGTTCACCGAAAAAAAGTTCTCGTTCATGGCTTCGTCTCTCCGTCTCGGTCGCTCCGTGCGACCATCTACAAGCACCCTACTAGATCCACACTCGCACGTCAACAACCTTGTAAAACTTTTTTATCCGAACCTCACAATAATTTTAAAAAAATCGCATTCTACCATAGCTGCCACCAGGAGTCAAGCACTTATTTTAACTAAGTTAATCACTTCAATCATATTATATTTTTATAATATCTAGATTGGCTATCTTTAAAAATATTATTGTAAATTAAATTTTTAAAAAAATCTTTAGAAACATTGTATTTCTAAAGATTATCTAAGACTATATTTTTAAAAATATTCAACCTTGAAAATTTTAATATTATAATATCCCAACAAACACAAAAAATCCCGGCTCGCCTTTCGACGAACCGGGATCTTTTACCCTCTCTCAGCGTCCCAGGAGTTTGACTCCCCCGCTTCCTCCAGCATTCAGCCCCGCCCCAAGGTGCATGTTTCGCCCCTGGGTCAAACCTTGATTGAATGCCCGGAAATCCGTTTGACCCTGGGAAGTCGCTTTCGCGGACTTCAACCGATACAGGCTATTCATGAAGTTTTCGGCGTCCTTTTCGCGGCGATTGATCGCCACGATTGCCGAGCCCGTTGCTTCCTTTTCGGCTTCTTTTCGGCTCGCCGCCAACTGCTCTCGAATCCCCGCCACGAATCCCTGGCAGTAGGAGCTAGCGAAAATCTTGCCTTTGCCGTGCGCTTCCTTTTCGCAAAGCCGCTGGCATTCCGCCGTCAGGTATGCCACGAAGTATCGCACGATGGCAATGTCAGACTTTCGCCCGACAAGCTTGAAATGCGAGACTTTGCGCCCCTTGGGGTACGTTAGCTGATTGAACAAAGCGCACCCGTAGTGACGTGCCAGCACGCCAACCAAGCTAGAACGCCACGGGATGATTCGCCCCGTTTCGTAGATCGCCTCGGTATCCTCCATCATAGGATCGATGGATTCCTCCGACGTTTCCAGGTCCGCCGAGGAAAGGCGGTATTGATCGATCAGCTTATTGGCAGCATTCATCGCCGCCGCAGCTTCCCCCGCGTTATCAGACTTGGAGAGAGCGAGAAGTTTCTGAACCTTGGAGATTACCTTATCGAGATCCATACGTCCTCCGATCTGGAAACGACTCTACTAGAAGCCGCTCCCCGAGTCAAACTCTTTTTTTAGCTGCTTGCTTTTTTTATTCTGAGGTTTGATTGGGCGGCGAAGCTTAGTCGATCTGCCAGCGGAAGTCAAGCGCCTTCATACACGAAAATATGCACGCACACAAATCTTTCCCTTCTGCCCCCAGGGAGAAAAAATAAAATAAGATAGCTTGTGTTTTAAAAAAAAATTTTTATATATCTTTTTTAAAAAAATAGATTGACATAGCCGTATTATAATAATAAAATAAGCTAGGTCGGCTATTGATAAATCTTCATTTATGAATAGTACATTGATGGATTTTATTTATTGAATACTCTTATTTATGGAATATCCTCATTTATGAAATACTTTTATTTATGAAATATCCTCCGCTATTTACTAAATACAATACCTTGTATATCCTATATTTATGAATACTAGATATTGTATATTATATTATTATAATATGATAGAACGAGAAAAAAGGGGGCAGGTTGTTCACCTACCCCCTTTCGGGAGATTTAGATCTCGACCAGGGCGAAGCTCCAGAAAGGCGGAGCCGAGAAGTTAGCGATATTGTCCGCCATGCGGCGAACCGCGTGGACGGGAACCCCGTGGACGTTGCGCGACGCTGCGACCTCGGGGTCACACTGGACCCGAACGATCTGCACGTCGGCACCGTAGGCGGAAGCCAGCGCCATGTAAGGCGCGACTTCGAGAACCGTCGTGTTGGTGTTGTCCACCACGATCACCGCAGGGGGATCGGTGAAAGCCGTGCGGTGACGGTTTTCCTCCGCGTCCTCGGCGCTGGCAAGCGCCTTGGCGAAGCGGCGCAAGCAAGCACCATGGGCTTCGCCAAGCCGAGCCGGATCGAAGCGATACACTCCGTCCCGCTCGATGAAGAACCGATCCGCCGAGCAGACCGTCGTGACCCCGGCGACCGCCGCGACGTAGGTGCTCTTGCCAGAGCCGGGGATACCTTGCATGATGATGACCTTTACCATGACCAACCTCCGAGAAAGACGTTAGCAGAAACCAGCCAGCCTGTCAACCATTAGATCGCACGAGAAACGCGAGCCACGATCCAACGGATTCGTGCCCCTTCCGGCAGAGACGTTGCCCCTTCCGGCAGGCGAGGACCGTTGTATTGCCCCGCGAGCAGCACGTCGCCAGGCACGAGCGAGGTAGAGACGCGATTCATGGGAACCGCTACCCCGAGCAGAGCAGAGAAGAGACGCGCCGTGTCCTCGTGACCGACACAGGATGCGGGATCGTGAGCCGCCACGAAGGCACGAGCCTCGTCGAGCGAGACTTGCTCACACTCGACGTTGACCCGCCCATCGGCGAGACAATCGAGCATTCCAAGCGAAAAGGCGTTTCCGATGTAGTTTGCCATACCTGTTACCTCCGAGAAAGAGACGTTAGCGTGTTTGAGCGCGATTGTCAACGGCTACTTTGCGAGCTTGCGAATCGCCTCGTGTAGCTATCGAGCCTGGATCAATCACTACCCAGGTCGATATCGCACACGAACTTTGGGGGTGTAGTCTCCACCCATTCGATTCCCTTCAAAAAGGGAATCGTGGTTTCTACCACGAAAACCTTTCCGGGAGATTGAGGGCGCGAAACCCCGTACCGACGCCACGCCTCCTTAGCAATGGGGCGTAGTTCTTCCTCGCTCTTGGCGACGCCTTGAATACGATCCCCGATCATCAGGATGAATGTCCGCTGAACTGAAGCATTTTTCAAAGAGAACATGATTACGCCTTTCCTCGGGTGGATTGTCGAGAGATGCGAGCCCCTTGCGAGGCTCGCATCCCTCCGCGCCTGCTACCAGCGCCGCCCGCGACGGATCTCCGAGAGATCCCCTTCGAAGATGTACCACACCGGCACGGCTGCGCCGGTCACTTCGCTCTCCGTGACCGAGATGTCTCGGTCCTCGTGCGCCTCCGCGATGGGGCGCACCTCATCGAACGACGAAACCTGGAACACCTTGTACTTGCGCGGGCTGTTTCGTTGCCAAACCGTTACGACCATAACCACCTCCGAGAAAAGACGTTAGCAGGAACGCTCGATTGTGTCAACCGGGAAAGCGATCCCCTTGTTGCCAAGGGGATCGCCCGTCCTATCAGGCGCTACCACCATTCGGCTCGAATGCCAGATTGAGAGCGGCTTGCGCCTCGTATTCCGGCGTCTCGATGGGAGCGGAGTAGATCGCCCCGTACTTGGCAAGCGGTGCCAGCCACGCGGGAGCTTCGCGCACGCTCGCCGCTGCATCCCACAGATCGTACAGACGCGGGCGCAAGGTGTCGAGCACTTCCGCGACGTAACATTCTGCGAAGCGATCCGCCGATCGCATGTCACGCAGAAGCTCCGCAACGATCTTGCTAGGATCGGTGTCGAGCCGATCGAGCGGGGCGAGCGCGGCGTGGTGACGGATTCTTGCTAGGATCTGATTGACGGTCATAAAGCCTCCGTGGTAGGGACAATCCCCTAGAATCGAGTCTCGACGTTAGATCGGAGCGTTCCGAATGTCAAGATCCGATTGTAGGGGGCGACCCCCGAAGGGGTCGCCCGTCCTATCAGATGTCCGCGTCCTCGTCGTCTCCGTACTCGGCACTCACGCCGGGGTAGAGCACGAGATTGCCGTCGTTGTCCGTCTCGACGGACCAGCCCATCACAGCGGCGAAGGCTTCGATCTCGTCCGCCGTCCGGGGCGCGACCGGCGCGGTGCGCCGCACCGATCGCCCGACGCAGGGATTGTCGGCGTTGTCAACGTACTCATACCGAGATTCGACGAGCACGGCGTCGTCGGCAGCGGTGAACGTGGGGTCCGTCGAATCATCCTGGAAAGAAACGAAAAGAGCCATAACAGCCTCCGTTGTGCTAGGGGGAATCCCTAGAATCGAGCCTTGACGTTATCACGGCGTCTCGCGCCCGTCAAGATCCGATCTTAGGGAGCGAGCCCCTTGCGAGGGCTCGCTCTTGTGTCACGTCTACCTCAACAGGGGACGCAGACCCCCTCGGTAGGGTGTCATTTCCCCCAACCAGTTTTCGAGCCACTTCACCTTATCGGCTTCCTTCCAGCCGTGCCCGCGAACCCAAACCCGTTCCCCCGAGTGCCGCATGATTACCTTGCCGTCGTAGAGGATCCGCTTCCGGTCCTCTTCCACCATGCAGAGGTACCAGAATGCGCCTTCCAGCCCGTAAATCGGCGTGTGCGTCTGGTACTTGCCCCGCTTGCCCTTGGCGAACTGAATCGTGAACATACCGCCTCCGTTGTTAGGATTGCTCCCTAGAATCGAGTCTCGACTCTACCCGATACCAGACCGGAAGTCAAGATCCGATTGTAGGGAGCGAGCCCCTTGCGAGGCTCGCTCTACCCGGTTCAGCCGCCGAACTTGCGGAGGATCTCCGCGTCGGCAAGCGGCTCGGTCGCACCCTCTGCCAGCGCATCGAGATAGGCGTTGGCAGCCCTCACGGCTCGATCCTTCTCGGCACCGTGGTCGTCGCGCAGCCGCTTGGCAATCTTCGCCGCTGCGCCGCTCGGCTCGGCAGCCGCCTTGCCGCCCTTGAACCATTCGCATCGACCTACGCCACCCGCGCGACCGGCGCGAATGTCCAGATCGGGATCCAGAATGGCGGCGGCTCGAACCAGAACCTCGCGCTCGTCCACTTCCAGATCCGCGAACCCGGCAACCTTGCCGGACTCCGCAATCTCCGCCGCGAGCGCAGACACCGGAACGCGAGTACCCGCGCCATCGACGAACGAAACCACCAGCGCCGCAATCTTCTTGAAGTCGATCTTGCTCATGGGAACGGACCTTTCCGCCTCGTCATCGAGGCTACACACGCACTCTAACCGTTTCGTCACCGCTTGTCTAGTCTTTTTTTGCCTCGCGTGTCGTTTCTCTTCTCGACTCGCTCTCTCTCACCTCCCTTCGTTCACCTTGCAGAGCGAGCTTAGTCTATCTCGCTTCCCTTGTCTACTTCTTTTTACCTGCCCTCGTCTTTTTTCCAGCCCCTTCCCCTGGATACCCAAGCTTCTCCCGCGCCTAGCAGATCTCGAGCCGGGACGCAAGCACAATCGGCATACCCATTCACTTAGGTAGGTGCATGTATGTGTGGATCTTTTCTCCCCCAGGGGGGGGGTTCTTGGAAGCCCAACCATCGGTGAATCCAACTTGATCCATGGATCGAACTTGATCCACCCCAATCCAATCTTTGAAAATCCAAGGAAATCCTACAATATATTCAATATATCAGGGCAGGATTGGCTATTTTTGAAAATATTGTTATTTATTGAATAAGATTACTAAAGTACATTGGTATGTATAGAATAAGTTTACTAAAGTCTGGTATTTATGGAATATATTTACGAAGTAGATTACTAAAGTACATTGA